>VOFC01002920.1_pt1 | contig 46885 bp, 66 predicted proteins | sample 5384161 | NCBI WGS metagenome assembly VOFC01 (sample SAMN12384722, study PRJNA508395) | human gut metagenome | isolation source: healthy gut B | host: Homo sapiens | reverse complement strand
AGGTTTTTGCATGGACGAAATGATGTTCTGTTATCAATGCGAGCAGGCGGCAAACAAAAGCGGGTGTCTGCGGCAAATCAGCCGAGACAGCCGACGCGCAGGACAAGCTTACCGGGGCACTCATCGGCTTTGCCACCCTGCTGCTGGACATCGGCAGACCCATCCGGCCCCCCGCAGGCACTCCTGCTGACGGAAGGATTGTTCACCACCATCACCAATGTTGATTTCGACCCCCAGACGGTGGCGCAGCTGACCGATAAGGTCTGGAAGGCCAAGCAGGAAGCCTTTGCCTCGGCCAGCCCTGCACCTGCACCAGTGTCCGACTACGATATGCAGAAGCTGTGGCAGGAGCCGGACCCCGACCGGAAGAGCCTGTGCTCCTTTGTCCTCTTTGGGCTGCGCGGCATGGCAGCTTACTCCTACCACGCGCGGGTGCTGGGCTATACCGATGGCGAGATCGACCTGTTTTTCTGCACGGCGCTGCGGGCCATCGCACAGGAGCGGGACAAGGACAAGCTCTTCCAGCTGGTGGAGGACACCGGGCGGATGGCCTACCGGGTCATGGCCCTGCTCGACAAGGCCAACACCGGCGCATTCGGCGACCCCGAGCCGGTAGAAGTGCCGCTGACCATCGAGAAAGGCCCCTTCATCGTCATTTCGGGCCACGACCTCTACGACGCCAAGTGCCTGTTCGAGCAGACCGAAGGCAAGGGCATCAATGTCTACACCCACTCCGAGATGCTGCCTGCCCACGGCTACCCGGAGCTGAAAAAGCGCTTTCCTCATCTGAAAGGCAACTTTGGCACCGCATGGCAGAACCAGCAGCGGGAGTTTGAGGACATCCCTGCACCGGTGCTCTTCACCACCAACTGCATCATGCCCCTCCGGCCCAGCTATGCCGACCGGGTATTCACCACCTCTGTCGTCTCCTATCCCGGCGTCACCCACATCGGGGAGGACCGGGATTTTTCGCCGGTCATCGCCAAGGCGCTTGAGCTGGGCGGCTACCCGGAGGACACCCTCATCCGCATGAACGGCGGCAGTGTGGTCGCCACCGGCTTTGCCCACCATGCCGTATTGAGCCATGCGGAGGAGATCGTCCAAGCCGTCCACGAGGGTGCCATCCGGCACTTTTTCTCATCGGCGGCTGCGACGGCACCCGCCCCTCCCGCCGGTACTACACGGATTTTGCCAAGCTGACCCCGCCCGACACCGTCATCCTGACGCTGGCCTGCGGCAAGTTCCGGCTCAACGACCTTACTGTAGTACCACAGCTCCGTATTATCGCCAATGGTGTTTACAAGGCCGCCGGCTGCGGGGTTATTTCTTGTGCCTACCGCAGCCTCAGCACCGTTTCACATTGATATACTTATCATCCGGCGATCCCCATGGTTTCATTTTAAGCAGCACATTGTCACCGATGTTGACCTCGGTACCGGAAATCGCACCATATTCTCCAAATATTTCAATGTAATCGCCGATCTTGACTTTTCCGTTTGTTCCGCCGTCAATGTTCACTACAACTTTTCTGTTCGAATCGCCCCGAATATCCCCGCCGCCGATACCGGAGCCTCCTCCTTCATATCGGATTGAAGTGCCCTCATCCTTGGCATCAATGGTAACATTGTCCTTTATATTGACCTCCACATTTCCATAGTTACTTCCGATCGCAGTGGAATTTTTTCTTTGCTCTCCATCCGGATGGTCGAATGGCCCTGAATGGTGACCTTGGTATCTTTTATGCCACTGCCAATGGCAGGCAGAGCCGTAGAGCCCGGTTGCCGTGACATGGACATCTTCCTGCTCTGCGGTAGCCCCGGCCGTACCAATGGTCACCTCTGCTTCGGTGTCCTTGCCATTATCTCCGGCAGCGCCGATGGCGGCCCCATGGCCCCGATAGCCACCGTCACTCCTTGCAGCGACCGTTGCATGGTCACAGATCACGATGCCCTTTGCCGAGCCTCCCGACTTAGCACCCATAGCACTGCGCCGCCGATGGCAGCGCCACCTTGCAGGTGGTTGCCTTCACCTTGGAATGCCCCCGGATGATGATGTTTTCTGCATTTCCTCCATTGCCGCCGCCGCCAATGCCTGCGGCACTCCCGCTGCCTTTTGCGTCAACAGTTGCATAGCCCTGGATGATGATGTTTTCTGCATCTCCAGGTTTTTCCTCTCCATAGTAGCCGCCGCCGCCAATGCCTGCACCCCAGTCGCCGCCTGCTGCGTGAACCGTTGCATAGCCCTCAATGATGATGTTTTTTGTGCCTTCGGCAACGCTTCCCCCGATGCCTGCCGCTCCGTTCCCACCTGCACCTTTTGCGGTCAGGCTGCCGGAGGTGTCTGATTCTGATTTGGGGGTGGTGATTTTCTTTCCCTCGTCATTGGTCTCGTCTGTGATGATCAGCGTTCCCTCTCCCTGCTTGCGCAGTCCTGCCTGATACTTGCCGGACGCCAGAACTATCCAAAACATTCTGGCCGTCCAGCTCAACTTTTGTCTTTCCGTCGCCGGAGACATCCATTGCAGCTTTCCGACCTGCATTCTCCGCCTTAATATTCACATTACTGAGCCGGATCTTGAGTTCCTTGGCCGCATCGCCCACCCAGTTATTGACGACCCGGATGACGTTTTTGGTGGGTTTTCGGCGCTGCCCTCTGCCGGAGATCAGCCGCAGGGGCAGTGGGGGTGGGGGAGCAGCCGCAGGGGCGTTGGCCTGAGTGGCCTCCTGGGTCTTTGCCGTAGGGGCGGCAGAGACGCTGAGGGTGGGTTTCGTGGCCTGCTGCTCCGAATCCGGGTCTGCCGGGGTCGTACTCGTACACCACATCCTCCTTGGGGGTCCTCGTCCGGGATTCTCCGTGGGTTTCTCTGTGGGATTATCAGTCTCCGTGGGGATTCTCCGTGGGGTTGTCCGTGGGGGTCCTTGCCCTCCTCAGAGTCCTCCTCTGCCTCGCTCAGGGTAAAGGCCGCGTCCGGGTCAGGCTGGCTCTCCCCGGCAGCGTGCGCAGACCCGGCTGCTTCCAGCTCCTGCGTGGCGGGGCGCTCCTTGTCCGGGATTGCTACCTCTGCTCTTTTTTCTTTAATTCGAGTATCTTCCCTCAGGGTGGTATCATTTTCGTCGGTGCCGTCCTTGATCACGATCTCATCGCTGGTGTCGGTGTAGGTCTTATTCCCCTGAGTTACTTTCACATACTGCTGCTTGCCGTCCGTACTCGTTATGGTCTCTACGTCAATGCTGCCGTTGCCGATATAGTAAATATCCGCAAAGGCCGGGGCTGCAATAGAAGTAACAATAGACATAATTGCTGCCGTAGACAGCACCCGCAGAGCCAAATCTTTTCGCTGCATACAAATCCTCCCTGTTGTACATTCAAAGCCTGTCCCGCAGCAAAAAGGATACCTCGTTCGCCTCCGCATGGCGGGCATCCCGGGGTGTCGTTCCCGCTTTTTGCACCAATTCGGCGCAGGTCTTTTCACTATTTTACCCCCCCTACCTTTTCAATAGCAATAATCTACAAAGTTTTGCTATTTTATTTGTTTACTTTTCGCCGGGCCGGAGACGCAAAACACCCTTCCCCTGCCGGGAGGACAAAAAACACACGGCCCGCCTTTTACGGCAGACCGTGTGTTTTGAAGTCCTATGCAGTTTTGTCAGAAAAAAGCTCACCTGACTGCTCTCGGGCAGGTCGCCCAGAGCGCCCACCTGACGCAGGCGGTCGATGATGCTGCTGCCGACGCCGGAGGCCTGCTGCAGCTCCTCGATGGAGAGGTATTCTTCGCCGATGGAGGGTGGCGTTTTCTCAGCGCATCGGCGGCGGCACCGCCCAGACCTTTCAGGGAGCAGAAGGGCAGGCGCACCTTGCCGTCCTCCACCACATACTTCGAGCCGCGGCTCTTGCCCAGCTCGATGGGCAGGAACTCGTAGCCCCGCACCAGCATCTCGTTGACCAGCTGGAGCGAGACGAGGACGTCCTCGTCCTTGGCATTTTTTCTTCCTTCAGGCGGCGCTTGACCTCGTTCATGTGGGCGCGGGCCACCGCCGCACCACCCACGGCGGCTTCGTAGTCGATGTCATCGCCGCGGACAGTGAAGTAGACCGCATAGAACGCCTGCGGATGGTAGAGCTTGAACCACATGAGACGGATGGCCGACATCAGGTAGGCCACGGCATGGGCTTTCGGGAACATATACTTGTATCTTGCGGCAGCTCTCGATGTACCAGTCCGGCACCTCGTGCTCCCGCATGGCCTCCTCCCCCAGCCGGGCGCGAAGCCGCCCTTTGGCCACCTTGCCTTTACGGACGGCCTCCATGATGTCGAAGGCCATCTTCGGCTCGAGGCCCTTGCGCAGCAGGTAGAGCATGATGCTGTCGCGGCAGCCGATGACCTCCGCGATAGTGCAGGTGCCGCTGCGGATGAGTTCATCGGCGTTGCCCGTCCAGACGTCGGTGCCGTGAGACAGGCCCGAGATCTGGATCAGCTCAGAGAAATTCTTGGGCCGGGCCTCCACAAGCATCCCGCGCACGAAGTTCGTGCCCATCTCGGGGATGCCGAAGGTGCCGGTCTGGCTGTCGATCTGCTCCGGTGTGACGCCCAGTGCTTCCGGGCTGGTGAGCAGGCTGTAGACCTTGGGGTCGTTCATGGGGATGCTGTCCACCGGGATGCCGGTATATTCCTCGAAAATACTTGTAGAAGGTGGGCATATCGTGGCCCAGCTCATCCAGCTTGAGCAGGGTGTCGTGAAGGTATTTGAACTCGAAGTGGGTGGTCAGCAGACCGCCCGCCACATCATCCGCCGGGTGCTGGATGGGGCAGAAGTCGTAGATCTCGTAGGTGTCAGGCACGACGACCATGCCGCCGGGGTGCTGGCCGGTGGTGCGCTTGACGCCGGTGCAGCCCAGCGTCAGGCGGTTCTCCTCGGCGTGGTTGACCGTTCTACCCCGCTCATCCAGATATTTTTTGACGTAGCCATAGGCTGTTTTGTCCTGAATGCCGGAGACCGTGCCCGCCTTGAAGACGTTGGCCTTGCCGAACAGCTCCTCGGTGTAGCGGTGGACGTTGGACTGATATTCGCCCGAGAAATTCAGGTCAATATCCGGCTCCTTGTCGCCGTAGAAGCCGAGGAAGGTCTCGAAGGGGATGTCGTGGCCGTCCACCAGCATCCGGGTGCCGCACGCGGGGCAGTTCTTGTCGGGCAGGTCGAAGCCGTCCTCCACGCTGCCGTCGGTGATGAACTCGCTGTGCCTGCACTTGGGGCAGCGGTAATGGGGCGGCAGACTGTTGACCTCCGAGATGCCGGAGAAGTGGGCCACAGCCGACGAGCCGACCGAGCCGCGGCTGCCCACCTGATAGCCGCCCGCGTTGGAGTAGGCCACCAGCTTGACCGCGATGACGTACAGGACGGCGTAGCCGTGGCCGCAGATGGAGTCCAGCTCTTTTTGCAGCCGCTTCTCCACGATCTCGGGCAGCGGGTCGCCGTAATCCCGCTTGGCGTGCGCCCATGTGGCGTCCCGGAGCTGCTGCTCTGCGCCCTCGATGCTGGGCGGATAGGTGCCGCGCGGGATGGCGCGGACGCTGCCGTCGATGCTGGCCGCGATCTTGCGGGGGTTGGTCACGACGATCTCGTAGGCCTTCTCCTTGGGCAGATAGCGGAACTGGTCCAGCATATCCTCCGTCGTGCGGTAGAACAGGGGCGGCTGATTGTCCGCGTCCTTGAAGCCGTTGCCCGCCTGTAAAACAGAGCGGTAGATGGCGTCCTCCGGCTCGGTGAAGTGGACGTCGCCGGTGGCGATGACGGGCTTATGGAGGTCTTCACCCAGCTGGATGACGGTGCGGTTGAAGTCCTTGATGACCTCTTCGCTCTCCACCTTGCCGTCCCGCACCATATAGGCGTTGTTGCCCAGCGGCTGGACTTCCAGAACATCGTAATAGGAGGCGATCTTCTTCAGCTCCTCGTAGGAGCGGCCCTCCACGATGGCGCGGTACAGCTCGCCCGCCTCGCAGGCCGAGGTCAAAATCAGGCCGTCGCGGTACTTGTTGAGGAGGCTGCGGGGCACGCGGGGCTTCTTGAAGAAGTAGTTGACATGGGCCTCGCTGACGATTTTATAGAGGTTCTTCAGGCCCATCTGGTTGCGCACGAGGATGATGAGGTGGTAATACTTCTTTTTTCAGCACCTCGCGGTTGCCGCCGAGTCCGGTGTTGATGCCGCTGACGGCTGTGACCTGCTTTTCCTCCAGATCCTTGAGCATGACGCAGAAGATGCGGCCCAGCGCGGCGGAGTCCTCGCAGGCGCGATGAGCTTCGTAGGCGGGCAGCTCCAGGTGCTTGTTGATGGTCCCCTGCTTGTAGTTGTGGAGGCCGGGGTACATGGCCTGCGCCATGGTCAGGGTGTCGATATAGGTCGGTTCGAACTCGATGCCGCTCCGCTTGGCGGCGGCGCGGAGGAACCGGATGTCGAAGGAGTGGGCGTTATGGGCCACGAGGATGCGGCCATCCACGAATTTAAGGAAGGCTTCCAGCGCCTCGGCCTCGCCGGGGGCATTGGCCACCATCTCGTTGGTGATGCCGGTCAGCTCCGTGATCTTGGGCGTGATGGGCTTGCCGGGTTTGACGAAGGTGTCGAATTCCTCCACCACCTCGCCGTCCCGCACGATGACTGCGCCGATCTCGGTCAGGTACTCCACGCCCGGGTCGAGGCCCGTCGTCTCGGTGTCGAAGACGCAGAACTCGCCGTTCAGCGGCTCGTCCTTCACGCCGTAGACGCAGGGGATCATGTCATCGACGAAGTAGGCCTCACAGCCGTAGATGAGCTTGAAGTCCGGGTCTGTCTTGTGGATGGCATCCGCCGCCAGCATAGCCTCGGGGTAGCCCTGACAGACGCCGTGGTCGGTGATGGCGATGGCCGGGTGGCCCATCCGGTGGGCCAGCTTGACGATGCCGCCGGGGTCGCAGAAGGCGTCCATGCTGGACAGCTTGGTATGCAGATGCAGCTCCACCCGCTTGACGGGAGCATTATCCTCCCGCTTTTTGCGCTCGACGAAGAGGACATCGTAGGGCCAGACGATATAGTCATGCTCGTACTTGTCGTAGGAGCAGTCGCCCGCACCACGACCGTCGTGCCCTTGGGGATGGACTCCCACTTGGAGCAGTCCTCCCCTTCCTGCGCACGGATCTTCAGGTTGATGGAGCCGGTGTAGTCGGTGATGGAGACGGTATAGATCTTACGGAAGCTGCCCTTCACCTCGGTGAAGAAAACATCGCCCCAGATCATGCACTTTCCGCCCTCGCCGCCCAAGTCCTTGAGGGGGTGAGGTTCTTGGGGGAAACATCTTGCCGTGGAAGATGGTGACGGGCTTGTCCGTGAGGTCGAGGCCCTCCACCTTGATGGAGGGCGCCGTATTCTTCCGCTCGAATTTGACGACAGGAGGAGCAATTTTGCGCTCCAGCTTTTCTTCCATCTGGCGCTGCTCGGCCTCGCCCACGCTGCTTTCCAGCGTCACCTTGGGCTTCACGCCGGTGTGGGCGGCGATACGCTCCGCCAGCAGCCGCTCGAACTGCATCTCCTGCAAAAACTTCGTGCCATGGCAGACGCCGATGGTGATGTTCTGGCCGGTGATGGTGATGCGGCAGCGGTCGAGGAAGCCGTTGATGGGCACGCCGTCCCGCTTCATCTCCTCCATCAGCTCCCGCAGTCCGCTCTCGTCCAGCGCGGCGTAGCCGAAGAGGTTGTGGATGCGAAGCTCAAAGCCCTCATAGTCGGGCGCGAGGGAGGCCAGCAGCCGTGCGCACAGCCCCTTGTCCAGCGGGGCAGAACTGCGCAGCGTGAAAATGACCTGCCGCTCCTGCCGCAGCATCTGGGCGTGCTCGACGACCACGCGGCCAAAACAGGCCGCAAAGTCCGGGTCCGCCATAAACTGCGGCCATAGCTGGGAAACAAGTGGTGTCACAGTGGTACTCCTTTTTTCTATCAGATAACAGCACAAACTGCCGCGCCCGAAAAGGGCGTGGCAGCAGGTTTCTTTTTAAGTTAAATCTTCTGTCTTAAAGACATGATAGCCTTCGTAGTGGTAACTGGCGTCGATGCCCTTCATATAGACTTCGCGGTCATTGATTTTTTCGGTCAGAGCAGCGTGCAGCAGCGCTTTTATCTCCACATCCTTGACCGGGCTGCGCTCCATTGCAAGAAGGTAATCTTCTTTATCCACCCTGCTCCAGTCGATGACCTGATGCAGCTCCTTTTTGAGGATCGCATCCAGCCAGATGCGAGGTGCTGCGGCCGTTGCCCTCCCGGAACGGATGGGCCACATTCATCTCTACATACTTCTCGATGATCTCATCGAAAGAAGACTGCGGCATAGCGTTGATGCTTTCCAGTGCCGGACGCAGATACATCACCGGTGCAAAGCGGAAATTTCTTTTTGCAATATTCACTGTCCGCATCTGTCCAGCGAACTCGTAGACGTCTCCGAACAGATACTTATGGATGGCCGCAAGCCCCTTTGAAGGTACCGACCTCGAAGGTATCCAACAGGCCGGTGTCATAGAGCTCAAGCGCCCGGGTCTTGCTGAGTTTTTCTTCTGCCCGGGCCAGCTCGGCCTCATTCGTCAGCCCAAGCTTATTCTGCAAAATCACAGCTTATAAATCTCCTCCATGAACTGGTCGAGGATATTTTCTCCCGTCAGCTTCCGGACGGGTTCGCCGTGGACGAAAAGCACCGCCTCGCCCTTGCCGCCGGCGATGCCGATGTCGGCCTCCCGGGCCTCGCCGGGGCCGTTGACGACACAGCCCATGACGGCCACCTTGATGGACTTCTTGCAGCCCTGAAGCCGACGCTCCACCTCGTTTGCGATCTCGGTGCAGGGGTACTGGGTGCGGCCGCAGGTCGGGCAGGTGATGACCTCCGGGCCGGCCACCGGGAAGCCGACGGCGCGCAGGATGTTGTAGCCCGCTCCCACTTCCTTCTCAGGGTCGGCCGCCAGCGAGACGCGGATGGTGTCGCCGATGCCCTCCAGCAGCATCCCGCCGATTCCCATGCCGCTCTTGAGCAGGCCCATCTGGTAGGTGCCCGCCTCAGTGACGCCCACATGGAGCGGGTAATCCGTCACGGCGCTGAGCTGGCGGTGGGCCTCCATCATGCGGGGGACGTTGGAGTTCTTAATGGAGATCACGATGTTGTTGAAATCGAACCTTTCCAGCAGACGGACGTGGTAAAGCGCGCTCTCCACCATCGCTTCGGGCACAGGCGCACCATATTTAGCAAGGATGTGCTTTCCAGACTTCCACCGTTGACGCCGATGCGGATGGGGATGTTCTTCTGCTGGCAGGCGTCCACCACCGCCTTCACCCGGTCGTCATCGCCGATGTTGCCCGGATTGATGCGGATCTTGTCCACGCCCACGTCGGCGCAGGCGAGAGCCGCCTTGTAGTCGAAGTGGATGTCTGCCACGATGGGGATATTGACGGCGTTCTTGACGGCCTCGATGCACTTGGCATCCGCCGCGCTGGGGCAGGTCACCCGCAGGATCTGGCAGCCCGCCGCCTCGCAGCGCTTGGCCTGCGCCACATTGCCCTCGATGTCCTCCACCGGGACGTTCAGCATGGTCTGCACGGCGATGGGATTCTTGCCGCCGATGGTCACATTTCCGATCTTGACTTCACGCTTCAGCTGCCGCATGGTACTTCCCCTTTCAGATCACTCCGGTCACGAGCCGGACGATGTCATTGTACGTTGCAAAGAGCATCAGGCCGAACAGCAGCGCGAAGGCGGCGACGGTCAGACTGCCCTGAATTTTTTCCGGCACAGCATGGCCGGTGACTGCCTCGATGAGCAGGAAGACGATCTTGCCGCCGTCCAGCGCCGGAAACGGCAGCAGATTTAAGACGCCGAGGTTGATGGTGATGAGCGCCAGCAGCTCGAAAACATCCTCCCAGCCGTAGCTGGCGGCCTGCCCGATGGCGGTCACGATGCCCACCGGGCCGGACAGGTCGTTGATGCTCTCGCGGCCCCGCAGCAGGTCGGCCAGCGAGGTGTAGATGATCCGGCCATAGTAGATGACGCTGTTGGCCGACTCCTTTAAGACGTTCTTCGGTGTTTTTTGAGTCCGTAGACCGTGAAGCCCAGCGTCATGTGGGTCTGGCCCTGTGCATCCTGCCATGTGTCGAACTGGACGTCGGGCAGCTCCACCAGCTTCCCGTCTCGGCGGACGGTGAAGGCCGCACGGTAGCTCTCGGTGCGCATCAGCTCGTAGAGCATATCGTTGGCCACGAAGCAGTGCCGCCCGTTGACGGCCACGATCTCGTCCCCGGCCTGCAGGCCGGTCTGGCCGCAGAGGGCATTGTCCTCCACGGCATAGATGACCTTGCTGGTGATGGGTTCACTGCGCAGCGAGATGAGGAGCAGCAGCACCACAAAGCCCAGCACGAAGTTCATCACCGCGCCTGCTGCCATCACCAGCATCCGCTGCCAGACGGCAGCCTCGTTCAAAGGTTTGCCCGTTCGCTGTGCCAGCACCTCCGGCGGGATGGCCGGGGCGGCGTCCTCCTCGTTCCCGCCCTCGGCCTGCGCGCTCTCGGGGCTTTCCTCCCTTCCAGCGCCACGAAGCCGCCCACGGGCAGGAGCCTCAGGGTGTACTGGGTACCCTTGCGGTAGGTCTTGATGAGGGCCGGCCCCATGCCGATGGAGAACTCGTTGACTTGGACGCCGCAGAGCTTCGCCATCGCAAAATGGCCGAACTCATGGATGGCGATGACTGCGCCGAAGATGAGCAGCGCAGCCGCAAAGGTGATGAAAACTGACATTCTTTCTCCTATCTCACAGGTGTGCTCTCACAAAGGCGCGGGCCATGCGGTCGCACTCGTACACATCCGCGAGGCTGTAGCTGCCGCCGAAGCTGTCGCTGTCCACGACGGCCTCCACCAGGCGGCCGATGTCGAGGAAACCGATCTTATCCTCAAGGAAGAGCCTGACGGCCTCCTCGTTGGCACCGTTGGCAGCGCAGGGGCCGAGACCGCCCTTCTTGATGGCCTTTTTGCAGGCGGCAAGGCAGCGGAAGGTCTCCTCGTCGGCCACATCGAAGGTCAGCAGCTTGAGGGTGGTGAAGTCCAGCTCCGGCACGACGCCCGGCACACGGGCCGGGTAGGTCAGCGCATACTGGATGGGGATGCGCATATCCGGCACGCCCAGCTGGGCAATGATGGAGTTGTCGCTGTACTGCACCGCCGAGTGGACGATGCTCTGGCGCTGGACGACGATCTGTATCTTCTCGGGGGAGGCCGAACAGCCACACTGCCTCGATCAGCTCAAGGCCCTTGTTCATCAGGGTGGCGCTGTCGATGGTGATCTTCGCGCCCATGTTCCAGTTGGGGTGCCGGAGGGCGTCGGCCTTGGTCTTGCCCCGCAGCTCCTCGGTCTTCATCCCGAAGAAGGGCCGCCGGAGGCCGTCAGCAGGATCTTCGTCAGGCTCTTGGCGCTCTCCCCTGTCCTGCAAGCACTGGAAGATGGCCGAGTGCTCGCTGTCCACCGGCAGCAGCTTGACGCCGTGCTTTTCCACCGCCTGCGTCACGAGATGTCCGCCGGTGACGAGGCTCTCTTTGTTAGCGAGGGCGAGGTCGTGGCCGCTCTCGATGGCGGCAAGGCTGGCGCCGAGGCCCGCGATGCCCACCACGCTGTTCAGCACCACGTCCGGGCCATCCATCGCGGCGAGGGTCTTCAGCCCCTCGGGGCCGGTCAGGAGCTTGGGTGCGTCGGCGCGGCCCGCCAGTGCAGCTGAGAGCTTCTCTGCCCCGGCCTCGCTGGTCATGCAGACATACTTGGGGTGGAACTCTTCGATCTGCTGTAAGAGTTTATCCGTCTGGCTGTGGGCCGACAGACCGAACACCTCATACCCTTGGGCGCGGATAACGTCGAGGCTCTGGGTGCCGATGGAGCCGGTGGAACCCAGCAGCGTGATTTTTTTAGCCATAAAGCGCTACCTCCTGTTCTTTTTAGTAGTAGAACACTGCGATGACCACCATCGTGACAAAGGGCGCGATGAACATCACGCTGTCAAAGCGGTCGAGGATGCCGCCGTGCCCCGGGAAGATGGTGCCATAGTCCTTGATGCCGCACTGGCGCTTGACCACGCTGGCGAACAGGTCGCCGTAAATGCCCAGCACTGCGGCCACGCAGGCCAGCAGCGCGATGATGATATACATGGACACCCCGATATTAGAGCGGGTGAACGCCTCCATCCGGTCTGCCGCCACCGAGTAGATGACCGTGACCAGTACGCCGAACACCATCGTGCCCAGCACACCGCCCACAGCGCCCTCCACCGTCTTTTTGGGGCTGACCACCGGGCAGAGCTTATGCTTGCCGAAGGCGCGGCCCGCAAAGTAGGCGCAGGTGTCGCCGCCCCATGCGAAGCAGAGGATGAGCAGGATGAAGAAGATGGCGTCGTAGCCGAACTTCTCTACCGGCAGCAGTTCCTTGAGCCGGATGAAGGAGTAAAAGCAGAAGATGACGATGCCCGAAAACATTACAAGGCCGCTGGCTTTCTGGTAGCTGATGACGCCGTTGCGCACCACAAGATAGATGGCATAGAACAGCACCACCAAGAAGGAGGCGGGCATCACCATCGCCCGGCAGATGCTGTAGCTCGACAGCATGACGAGCAGGGTGTAGGGCACCAGAATGCCCAGCAGCGGCCAGTCCTGTTTTTCGAAGCCCAGCGCAGAGTAGATCTCATGGAGGGCGATGAGGGTGATGGCCGCAATGACCAGATTGAACACCAGCGTATTGAAGGTGAACAGGACGCCCGCAAGGACGAACAGGCCCACCACAGCTGTGATGATTCGTGTTTTCATAGTTTCATGTTCTCCTTTGTTTCGTCCGGGAGCCGCTCCCCCTGCTGCGGCAGAGGCAGCGGCATCAGCGCCCGAGGAAATACCGGACGCCCGCCGGGGGCGCGCAGCAGGCTGCGCGGCATCTGGGTGTGAAACGCCTTAGAGGCCGCCGAAACGGCGGGAGCGCCGGTTGAACTCCGCAATGGCGGCGTCGAGGTCGCCGCGGGTGAAATCGGGCCACAGAACGTCCATTTCCACCAGCTCCGAATAGGCCGCCTGCCAGAGCATGAAGTTGGAGAGCCGCTTCTCCCCGCTGGGGCGGAGGATGAAGTCGGGGTCCTTCTGGCCGGCCGTGTACATCTGGGCCGAGAGGGCATCTTCCGTGATGTCCTCCGGCTTCAGCTCGCCCGCAGCCGCCTTGGCCGCGAGGCGCTGGGCTGCGCGCGATCTCAGGCCGTCCGCCGTAGTTGATGGCGATGTTGATGGTCAGGCCGGTCTTGCAGGCAGAGTCCCGCTCCAGCTTGTTCATCAGCTCCTGCAGCTTGGGCTCCAGCACAGTGCGGTCGCCCATGAAGCAGATGCGGACGTTCCGGTTCTCGTAGTCGAAGCCCTTGATGAGGTATTCGCCGAACAGCCGCATGATCGCGCCTACCTCCTCGGCGGGACGCTTCCAGTTTTCGGTCGAGAATGCGTAAAAATACACCGACTCCACGCCCAGCTCATCGCAGTAGTCCGCAATGTCCTGAAAGACCTGTGCGCCCTTCTTGTGCCCGGCGGTGCGGGGCAGGCCGCGGCTCTTGGCCCAGCGGCCGTTGCCGTCCATGATGATGCCGATGGACAGTCCCTTCGCAAGATCCTTTGATGTTCCATGCTCTTCTTCCTCTACGTCTCGTCTGGCAAAAAGTGCCGCGCACCTTCTCTCAGCGCACGGCACCTTCCTGCTTACAGCGGTCAGGCTCAGACGGACATGATCTCCTTCTGCTTCTCTTCCACGGCAGCGTCGATGTTCTTCACATACTTGTCGGTCAGCTTCTGGACGTCCTCTTCCATGGTCTTCTGGGTGTCCTCGGTCAGCTCACCGGCCTTCTTCATGGCCTTGGCCTTATCCATCGCGTCGCGGCGGACGTTGCGGACGGCGACCTTTGCCTCCTCACCCATCTTGAGACTTCCTTTGCCAGCTGCTTGCGGCGCTCCTCGTTGGGGGCCGGGAAGTTCAGGCGGATGGTCTGGCCGTCGTCGATGGGGTTGATGCCCACATCGCTGGCGAGGATCGCCTTGCTGATGGCACGCAGAAGCGTGCGGTCCCACGGGGTGATGGTCAGGGGTGCGGGCCTCACTGACAGCCACAGAAGCCACCTGCTGGATGGGGGTGGGAGAGCCGTAGTAATCCACGGTCACTTTGTCCAGAACGCCGGGGTTGGCACGGCCTGCGCGCACCGTCTTCAGCTCGCGCTCCAGATGCTCGACTGCGCTCTTCATCTTGTCTTCAAATGCCTTGGTATTGCTGCTCATTGTCCTAGTCTCCTGTTTGTTATCAATTTTCACCAGCCGCAGGACGCGTCTGGTTCATTCTATTGTCGGAAGCGGGGCGGTATGCTCAGCCCTCGTAGACCAGAGTGCCCACCTGCTCGCCCTGCACGGCGCGGGCGATGTTGTCGGGGTCGGCCAGATCGAACACGAGGATGGGAAGCTTGTTGTCCCGGCAGAGGGTGGCTGCGGTGCCGTCCATGACCGCCAGACGGTCTTCCAGCACCTTGGTGAAGGTGAGGGTCTCGTACTTCTTGGCGTCGGGGGTACTTGTGGGGGATCCTTATCGTAGACGCCGTCCACCATCGTGGCCTTGAACATGATGTCGGCGCTGACCTCAACGGCGCGCAGGGCCGTGGTCGTGTCGGTGGAGAAGAAGGGTTGCCGGTGCCGCCGCCAAAGATGGCGATCTTGCCCGCGTCCATCGCACGGAGCGCATCCTTGCGGGTGAAGGCCGGGGCCACCTGCGGCATGGTGATCGAGGTGAACACCTCGGTGGGCACACCCAGCTGCTCCAGCTTGTCGGAGACGGCCAGTGCGTTCATCACCGTTGCCAACATGCCGATCTTATCGGCCAGCGTGCGCTCCATCTTGCCGCTGGAGCGGCCGCGCCAGAAGTTGCCGCCGCCTACCACGATGCCGATCTGCACGCCAAGCTCGTGGGCCTTCTTCACGCCGCCGCAGATCGCGTCCATGGTCGGCTCGTCGAAGCCGGTGCCCTTCTCGCCGCCGAGTGCCTCGCCGCTGATCTTCAGAAGGATACGCTGATATTTCAATGCCATAATAACATACACCACCTGTATCAGATTTGGCCGCGCTGTGCGCTGCCGTTTTTATCTCCTGTCTATTTTACAATAAAACTGCTCCAAAGTAAACAGGCAAACGCCAGCTCTTCGGCAAAGGTTTCTCCCCCGGCCTCTTTGCGCAAAAAAAAGACTGGACATTTGCCCCGGAACATGCTATAATACTGCTTGCATCCCGGCAAAATCGAATATGCGGGCATCGTACATCGGCTAGTATATCAGCCTTCCAAGCTGAGGAGGTGGGTTCGATTCCCATTGCCCGCTCCATCCTTTTTTAGACGCTGGTTCGTTAAGAATCAGCGTCTTTCTTTATGCTCTGACCCAGTTTTTGACCCGCATTCCATTTCAGAGACCCAAACGCGGCCCTTTCCCCGAAAAAACAGGGAGAGGGCCGCGTTTCTGTTAGATTATAATGTTATTGTCCTCACATACTCCACCGGTTCTTATCTGCCCGGGTGTCGATGTGCACCCAGCCGGTGCGGCGCTTCGGGTGGGCGGCGTCCTTCGGGTAGCGCCCGATGCCGCCCCGGGCGGGCAGCAGAGTCTCGGCGTAGGCGGCGACCGAGGCCACCGGGGTGTCCTCCACCCAGAAGTCCGCCGCCCGGCCCAGCAGGTGCTGGCTGGACTTGCTGCCGCCGACGGCGGCATTGTGGGCAGCGGTGCGGTAGCCGCTGGTGATATGCAGGGGCTTTCCGAAGTGCTCCCGGATGCACTGGAGCAGCACCACCAGCTCCTCGTCGAGGAGCACGACGTCGCTGCCCTTGCAGCCGAACTCCCGCACCCGGAAGCTGGGCGAGAGCTGCCGGGTGGAGTCCCGGCGGAGGCTGTATTCACAAATCGACATCTTCAGTCCTCCGCTCCGCCCTTCTTCCCGCAGATCTCTTCGAGCTCCGCCTTGGAGAGGATGCCTTTGCGGACATACACCCGCAGCATGGCCTCCGAGATGCGGCCCTGCTCCCAGCGTTCGGCCAGTTTTTTTCCTTGTTGCTCATGTTTTCGTCTCCTTTCTTATTCTGCATCCGGCAGGCTCAGGGCCACCATGTCTTCCAGCGCGTCCGCAATGCGGGTCTGGTCGGAGATGCCGGTGTCTGCAGGCGGGGCGTCCTCAAAGGCCTCCATGGCGGCGAGGTAGTCCTCGTCGGTGGTGCAGCCGCTGAAGTCACAGCCTGCCCTGCGGCAGCGCTCCACGGCCTCGTCGAAGATGAGGGCCACGCTGCCATTGATGACGCCGCCGCCCACGATCATCTTCGCAAAGCGGCCCCACGGGTAGCGGTCGAGCCACTGTTCGGCGGTGAGCACCTCGCCCACCGGGGTGATCACATCGGAGCTGTTGTCGTAGATCTTGTAACGTGCCATTCTGAGTTTCCTCCTTATTTCTTATATGGTATAAACGTCAACGGTGTCATGGTAGAGGCTTTCCGTGTTCCTGCCGCCCGCGAACAGCACATAGTCCCCGACGGCGGCAGCGGCCATGCTGTTCCTCGCCTCGCTCAGGGCGGTGAGGGTCGTTCTGGTCAGCGAGGCGTCGCAGACATCCACCGTGCCGGACTCATCGCCGCCTGCGAAAAATGCATACCCACCGGCCGTCACCGCATTCGGCTGTCTTGCCGCGCTGAGGATGCTGACCGTTGTTTTGGTGAGTGAGGCGTCGTAGACATCCGCATCGGCCGTATCGCCCGCAAAGAGGGCATATCCGCCCACTGCCGCCGCGGCATAGCTGTTCTGGGCACTGCTCAGGTCTGCCGCTGCTGTGAGGGTCAGGGAAGCGTCGTAGGCGTCCACCACAAGACTGCCATCCTTGGGGGTGCCGCCTGCAAAGAGGGCATGACCCCCGACGGTCGCGCCCGCCGGGAAGAACCGTTTGGTGGACAGCGGCGTGCCCGCCGTCCGGGTGAGGGCCTCATCGTAGACGTCCACGGTCGTGAAAGCGCCGCCCGTGGTAAGGCCGCCCTGACCGCCTCCGGCAAAGAGCGCACGGGAGCCAAGCACCGTGCAGCCCATCCTCGTCCGCATCCTGCTCAGCGCGGCGGCTGACGTCCGGGTGAGGGAGGCGTCGTAGGCATCCACCGTGTTATGGCCCCCTCGGGCGGTCGGCGTAGCAGTCCCGCCCGCAAACAGAGCATACGCCCCGAGCGGCACGGCGGAATGCAGATACCTCTTGTCCCCCAGCGCCGCCGGGGCCGTCCGCGTGAGGGAGGTGTCGTAAGCGTCCACCGTATTGCAGACCGCGTTCGAAGCCGTGCCGGCGAAGCGTCCGCCTCCGATGAGTGCACTGTTCCCTGCCGCCGCGGCCTTTGCGCCGTACTTCGGGGCCGCGAGCGGCACACCCGCCCCTGCATACTCCGGCTCTGCGCTGTAGCACAGCCTCGCCCTGTTCCCGACACCGACGTACATCTTCCGGACTGCACGGGCCTTGCCCGCCACCCCGACATAGGCTTTTTTCATCCTGCGGGCGACGCCGCCCGCACCTACATAGATCCCCTTTGCCATCTTCTGCCCCCTTTACGCATACACGATGAGCACCTTGTTGGTGGCAAGGCTGCCGCCTGCACCGGGGTCGGCCGTCTGGGCCGCAAAGGTGAATCCGTTGACACTGTTGGCCGTACCGCCCGCCGAGGAAGAACCAGCGTAGCTGTGAGTATGGCTGGCAGCGGCTTTCCCGGCCAACGCGCTGCCGACGGCCTTGGCATCTGCCGCTGCGCCTGACACGGCGAGGGTGGCATCCACCTCCACCGCCTTTCCCGCCGCGCCCGTCTGGCCCCTCGGGCCTTGCGGGCCGGTCGCACCGGCAGGGGCCTGCCGGGCCGGTATCGCCTTTTTCGCCTTTCGGCCCCTGCGGGCCTGCGTCGCCCTTCGGGCCTTGTGCGCCCCGTGCACCGGGGTCGCCCTTCTCGCCCTTGAAGTTTCCCGAGGCGATGCCCTCTTGCAGAGTCTTCAGGCTGCGGGCCGCAGCGGCGGCGCTATCCGACGCGCTGCTCTGGGCCGTCTCGGCCCGCACAGCACTCTTCTCCGCGTCGGCACCGGCCCCTTCCATCTGACCCACCAGCTGCTGCCATGCCGGAGTGCCCGGCGGCGGCAGGGTGCCGTCCTCTGTGCCGGAGTTTGCGGCCACCCGGTAGCGCAGGTCGGCACTGGTGAGGGTGCGGACGCCGTCGCTGCCCTCGAAGGTGATGCATCCTTCGCCGGGCACTGCCGTGACCAGCGCGGGCACCTCCACCACCCCATCCTCCACCAGCGATGCGGGCGGGCTGCCGCCCGGCGTGTGCCAGAACGCCCGGAGGGTCATCCCCTTCCACTCGTCGGCGGTGCTCACCCTCAGCCGGTAGACGCCGCAGTTCCTGCTGTAGCCGAGCTGCAGTGCATCCATGCTGCCCGGCATCTTTACTGCGCCGGAGGACGCAAGCGAGAGCTTGTATTCTATCATCCAGAGACCTCCTTTTTTGATTCGGCAGATGCTTTTCCGGCAGGGGCGCTTCTGCCATCGCACCCGCCGGGACAAAAATGCCAAGCGGCTCTCGGGCGCAGTTAACAACCATTGCTTGTCATTTCTGTCTTTTCTTGTGCCATATGGTAGCATCTCGCCGCTGCGAAGTCAACAGATTTTGCGAAATAGTCGGAAACTTGTGCGAAAATGCGCAGAAAATCGCGCTTTGCCCCTGTCGCAGGCAAAAAAAACGGCCCGGGCCGTGTGCGTACACATCGGCTCGGGCCGGGGGCATCTGATTCGATTTTACTGCGGCCGGGACATCCTGCTCATCTGTCCCACTTGTCGCAAAGGGCGTTGATCTGGTCGGCGAACTTGGCGAGGTCCTTGTTGGCGCCGCCCTCGTTGTGCTCAATGACCCGCAGCAGGCGCTTGCCTGCGCTGAGCAGCCGCTGGAAGACGGTGGCCGCACGGGCTGCACCCTCGCTGACGCGGTGCTCGATGCGGGTGCGGGTGCCTTCCTTCAGGCAGACAGCACCCTCAGCCCCGATGGCCCACTGCTCGCCGTTGTAGGGCGCACAGGCGGTGAAGCCCTGCTCGGTGAGGGTCTGGGTGAAGATATTTTCCACCTCGTCCTCGCCATGGATGACGAAGACCCGCTTGGGCTTCGGCTCGAAGGAGTTGACCCACTTCAGCAGGCCCTCCCTGTCGGCGTGGCCCGAAAGGCCGGTGAGCTGGCAGATCTCGGCCTGCACCTCGATGGACTCGCCGAAGAGCTTGACGTTCGTTGCCCCCTCCAGCAGGGAGCGGCCCAGCGTGCTCACGGCCTGATAGCCCACGAAGAGGATGGTGCACTCCTTCCGCCAGAGGTTGTGCTTGAGGTGGTGGCGGATACGGCCCGCCTCGCACATTCCGCTGGCCGAGATGATGACCTTGGGCACGGGGTCGGTGTTGATGGCGCGGGACTCGTCGCTGGTGACGCTGACCTTCAGGCCCGGGAACTGGATGGGGTCGATGCCCTTGGTCCAGCAGGGCGTTGACCTCCTCGTCGAAGCAGGAGGGGTCGGTCATCCTTGTTCTGAAGATTCGGGTGGCCTCGATGGCCAGCGGGCTGTCGATATAGACCGGGAAGCAGCCGTGGCCGGTGACAAGATTCTTTCCTTGATCTCACGGATGAAGTAGAGCAGCTCCTGCGTGCGTCCCACCGCAAAGCTCGGGATAACCACATTGCCGCCCCGGTCGAAGGTGCGCTGCAAAATCTTGCTCAGCTCCGCCACATAGTCGGGCTTGGGGCCGTGGAGGCGGTCGCCGTAAGTGGATTCCATAACCACATAGTCCGCATCCTTCAGGTAGGTGGGGTCCTTGATGAGGGGCTGGTTGGTGTTGCCGATGTCCCCCGAGAAGACGAGCTTGGTGGTGCTGCCGTTCTCCGTGACCCAGATCTCGATGCTGGAGGAGCCGAGAAGATGGCCCACGTCCACAAAGCGGATCTCCAGCCCGGGGGCAAGCTCGACCTCTTTGTTGTAATCCAACCCCGATGAACAGCGCGATGGCCGCCTCGGCGTCCTGAATGGTGTACATCGGCTCCACCGGGGCCGTCACCGGCACGCTTTGCCTTGCGGTTTTTCCACTCAGCTTCAAATTCCTGAATGTGCGCCGAGTCCCGCAGCATAATGTCGCACAGCTCCGTGGTCGGCTTGGTGGCGTAAATTTTACCCCGGAAGCCGTTGCGCACCAGCAATGGCAGCAGGCCGGTATGATCGATGTGGGCATGCATGCGTCGCCAGCACACCGTCGATCTCACCTGGGGCAACCACCGGGATGGGCTGGTTCTCGTAGATGTCCTTGCCCTGTTCCATGCCGCAGTCGATCAGGTAGCGCTGCCCGGCTGCTTCCAGCAGTGTACAGCTGCCTGTTACTTCATGGTTCGCACCCAAAAATGTCAGTTTCATAAACACACCTCCCGGTACGGTTTGGTTCCAGCCCAATTATACCACATTCGTCGGTTGTCTTCTGCCCAAATCGCAGCGTGTTTCTCGGGCAAAACGCCGAAACCTTGAAAAATTTTTTAGACAATCTTGACAAACCACCCTGAATTGCGATAAACTGAAAAATGTATGACGTAACTTCTACACAAGATTCAAAATAGAGAGGTTGTTTTTATGGTTCGTAACGATTTGCGCAACGTTGCCATTATCGCTCACGTTGACCACGGCAAAACCACTCTGGTGGACGCAATGCTGCATCAGAGCGGTGCATTCCGTGATAACCAGGTTGTCGCCGAGCGTGTCATGGACAGCGGCGATATCGAGCGTGAGCGCGGCATTACCATTCTGGCCAAGAACTGCTCCTGCACCTACAAGGGCGTCAAGATCAACATTGTTGATACCCCGGGCCACGCCGACTTTGGCGGCGAGGTGGAGCGCGTGCTGAAGATGGTCAACGGCGTTCTGCTGCTGGTGGACGCTGCCGAGGGCTGCATGCCCCAGACCCGTTTCGTGCTGCAGAAAGCCCTGCAGCAGAACCTGAGCCTGGTGGTGGCCAGCAATAAGATTGACCGTCCTGATGCCCGCATCAAGGAAGTCATCGACGAAGTGCTCTACCTGCTGATGGATCTGGGCGCTACCGATGAGCAGCTGGACTGCCCCATGCTGTTCTGCTGCGGCCGTCAGGGCACTGCCAGCCTGGATCCGGATGTCCCCGGCACCGATCTGATCCCCCTGTTCGATACCCTGCTGAGCACCATCAAGCCGCCTGAGGGCGACCCCGCGGGCTCCGTTCCAGATGCTGGTGTCCTCCGTGGACTACAACGAGTTCGTCGGCCGCATCGGCATTGGCCGCATCCAGAACGGCGTGGCCAAGGTGGGCGAGGAAGTCGTCGTCTGCGACTGGCACAACCCCGACCTGAAGATGCGTGGCCGCCTGACCAAGCTGTATGACTTCCAGGCCAACGGCCGTCAGCCCTGCGACAACATCACCGCAGGCGATATCGTCGCATTCTCCGGCCTGCCCGATGTCACCATCGGCAACACCCTGTGCAGCCCCTCCCAGGTGGAGCCGCTGCCCTTTGTCAAGATCAACGACCCGACCGTTGAGATGACGTTTTCTGTCAACGACAGCCCCTGGCTGGCCGTGAGGGCAAGTTCGTCACCAGCCGTCAGATCCGTGACCGCCTGCAGAAAGAGCTGCTGAAAGACGTTGCTCTGAAAGTGGAAGACTCTGCCACCACCGATTCGTTCCGTGTCATGGGCCGTGGCGAGATGCACCTGTCCATCCTCATCGAGACCATGCGCCGTGAGGGTTATGAGCTGCAGGTCTCTCCCCCGCATGTTCTGACCAAGGTCATCGACGGCAAGACCTACGAGCCTATGGAGCACGTTGTCATCGACGTCCCGACCCAGTATCAGGGCGCTGTCATGACCGGTCTGGGCCAGCGCAAGGCCGTCCTGCAGCAGATGGAGTCCCTGGGCACCGACCGTGTGCGCCTGGAGTTCCGTATGCCCAGCCGCGGCCTGTTCGGCTACCGCAACCAGTTCCTGACCGATACCCACGGCGAGGGCATCCTCAACCAGATCTTCGACGGCTATGACGTCTGGGCTGGCATGATCGCCAACCGCTCCACCGGTTCTCTGGTCAGCTTTGAGACCGGCGAGGCTGTCACCTACGGCCTGTTCAACGCACAGCAGCGTGGTACTCTGCTGGTGGGCGCTGGCGAAAAGGTCTACGAGGGCATGGTCATCGGCTACACCGCTTCCGGCGAGGATGTGGATGTCAACGTCTGCAAGACCAAGCACCTGACCAATACTCGTGCTTCCGGCTCTGACGACGCCCTGCGCCTCATCCCCATCAGCAAGCTGAGCCTTGAGGGCTGCCTGGAGTTCTTGGCGCCTGACGAGCTGCTGGAGGTCACCCCGGAGAACCTGCGCATCCGCAAGCAGATCCTGAACCACGAGCAGCGCATGAAAGCCAAGAGCAAGCTGAAGTAAGCTGCCGCGTTAAAATCAAATCGTACAAAATCCCCGATGTTCTCACAACCGAGAGCATCGGGGATTTTTGTTTGTTCCAATCACAAATTTTCAGTTCACCGCGTACGCGCTGCCCAGGGTCCAGGCATTGGTGGAGGCATACTTTGCATGGTTGCGCAGGTAGGTGACCCAGGCACCGTAACCGTTGCCCGCCGAGAAGTGGACGCCGTCCGGGGCGGCCAGCACCTCTTTCAGGTTGCCCTCACCGTCTGCCATCGCCTCCCACAGGTCCAGATAAACGCAGCCTTTCTGCGCTGCCAGCTGGGCCAGCTGCTCATTCACCGAGCGGAGGACATCACTGGCGAGGCCCGGCTTTTCGGCCGCGGCTTCCGGCCGTACCGGCGGGATGGACTGCACATAGATCACGCAGTCGTCCCCCAATGCCTGCCGCAGCAGGTCCAGCATCTGGCCGTAATAGGCCAGGAAGCGGTCTGCCGCCCCCAGCGTGGTCAGGGTGTTGGTGCCCAGAAGGAGATACAGCTTTTTGGGCCGCGCGGCTGCCAGCACATCCAGTGCCACTTCCTGCCCGCGCACACTGCTCTTGACAGCGCTCCGGTTGACGATGGCATCCGGGCCAACACCTGTGTAGCCGCAGATGAGCGCCCCGCCCAGGTTGATGCTGTAGTCCGAAAAGCCGACCGTCAGGCTGTCGCCCAGGAACGCGGCATCCGGAAGTAGCTCAGGTCCACCTGTCCGCAGCCGGGCTGACGGATCACGCTGCTGTCATAGGCTTTGACGTGATATGCCCCTGCCGTCTGCCGGGCCGGGCCAAACTGCTCCAGTGTCACCGCCGTACCGCCGCCTGCGTTGGCTGTGGCACTGCTGTCACCGTTGGCCGTGGCGCTGTCCGCGCCGACACTGCCCTGCATGGGCAGCGGAGCCAGAATGTTCTGCGCCGTGCCTGCCGTGGCCGTCTGCTCTGCCTCGTCCTGATGCTTCTGGCCATTTTCCAGAATGGCTGTAATGGCAAACGACAAGATCAAAATGGCCGCAATGACTCCCAGCAGCCGCAGTTTGCCGCCTGCGCCGCCCCGCTGCCCATGGCCGCGGGCAGCATGATACTCATGTGAAATGCCCATCGTCTTTTTCCCGCCCTCGTTTTTCTTCCAGTTCTTTTCTTTATAATACGGGTATTCTGCCCGGAAAATTGGGCGTGTTATCCGCCGCGCAGCCATTTTTCAGAACTGTGCGGGTTTTATTGTAGCATAATTTTTTTGCCCATGCAACCAATTAGGGCTTGCATACAACAGGCAAAACGGTTACAATAGAAATGTGACAGTTTTGTGCCTATTTCTTGAAGTGCATTCACATGCTGTCATCATTTTTGTACTACTTGCAGCCGTTGGTTCACCATTCCCCCGCCGCGACACGCACTGCAGGGCGTATCGCACACCATGCGGGAGCCGCGCGGAAAGCGGCTGCGGAAGTAGAAATTTTTCCGATCGGTGATAAAGGAGGTTCTCATGGCCAAGAACATCATCATCGGCCAGAGCGGCGGCCCCACGGCCGTCATCAATTCCAGTCTGGCGGGCGTGTACAAGGCGGCCCGCAGTCTGGGCGCGGACAAAGTCTACGGTATGAAGTACGGCATTGAGGGGCTGCTGAAGGAAGAGCTGCTGGAGCTGAACGTCCTGCTGGACGACCGCATGAGCATTGAGCTGCTCAAGCGCACCCGTCCAGCTATCTGGGCAGCTGCCGCTTTCAAGCTGCCGGACCGGAGGCGGAGACGGATTCCACCCCTTCGTCAAACTGTTTACCCTGTTTGACAAATACGACATCTGCGCGGTGTTCTACATCGGCGGCAACGACTCGATGGACACCATCGCCAAGCTCACCGCTACGGCGCACAGGTGGGCAGCACGGTGCGGTTCATCGGCGTGCCCAAGACCATCGACAACGACCTCTGCCTCACCGACCACACCCCCGGCTACGGCTCGGCGGCCAAATACATTGCCACCATCCTCAAAGGAGGTCATCCGCGACTCCTCCGTCTACGACATCCGGAGCGCGTGACCGGTGGCCGAGATCATGGGCCGTCACGCCGGCTGGCTGGCCGGTGCGGCCTGTCTGGCGGGCGGCGACGACTGCGACGGCCCCGACCTCATCCTTCTGCCGGAAGTCCCCTTCGAGCCGGACAAGTTCCTCGCCAAGGTGGACGAGCTGCAGCGGGTGAAGTCCAATGTCATCATCGCGGCCAGCGAGGGCGTCAAGACCGCCGACGGCACCTACCTGTGTGACCTCGTCTCCACGGCAGGCCAGCTGGACGCCTTCGGCCACAAGGCCATCCTCAGCGGCACCAGCCGCTATCTGTCCGACCTCATCCACGACAAGCTGAACTGCAAGAGCCGCGCCATCGAGTTCTCGACGCTGCAGCGCTGCGCCAGCCATCTGGCCAGCCGCACCGACGTGAACGAGGCTTACGCCGTGGGCGGCGCTGCGGCGGCAGCAGCCTTTGCCGGTGAGACGGGCAAAATGATCGCGCTCAAGCGCGTATCCGAATATCCCTACCAGTGCATCACCGAGGCGGTGGACGTCCAGAAGGTGGCAAACCTTGAGAAGAAGGTGCCGCTGGACTGGATCGCCCCCGACGGGATGCAGGTGACGGCGGCGTTCGAGGAGTACGCCCGCCCGCTGATCCTCGACGAGGTCACTCCCGTCTACGTCAACGGCACGCCCCGCCACATTCATCTGTAAGGGCGGCCGGGATCGCCTTTTTCCTTTCCCCGCGTCTGTTTTCGTGCACCTGCACGTTTAAAATAATGCCGAAACAGAAAAACAAAAAAGGAGAAATCATCATGGGTAAAAATGCAATCGTTGGCCAATCCGGCGGCCCCACCGCTGTCATCAACGCAAGTCTGGCGGGCGTGTTCGAGAGCTGCAAGAGCCGTGGCGCAGACATCGTCTACGGTATGTGCAACGGCGTGGCCGGTCTTCTGGAGGAGCGGGTCGTTGACCTGTCCACCCTGCTGACCGATGACCTTGACATCGAGCTGCTCAAGCGCACCCCGTCCAGCTTCCTCGGCAGCTGCCGCTATAAACTGCCCGACTGGCACACCGACGAGACTGTGTACAAGAAGCTGTTCGCCATCCTCGAGAAGCTGAACATCGGCTACTTCTTCTACATCGGCGGCAACGACTCGATGGACACCATCGGCAAGCTGGCGGAGTACGGCGAGCGCATCCAGAGCGACATCCGCTTCATGGGCGTGCCCAAGACCATCGACAACGATCTGATGGTCACGGATCACACCCCCGGTTACGGCTCTGCGGCCAAGTACATCGGCGTGGTGATGAAGGAGATCATCCGTGACGCCACCGTCTACGGCACCAAGTACGTCACCGTCGTGGAGATCATGGGCCGCAACGCCGGCTGGCTGACCGCCGCCGCCGCGCTGGCCAAGAGCGACGACTGCGAGGGCGTGGATATGATCTGCCTGCCGGAAGTCCCCTTCAACGTGGAGCACTTCGTCGAGAAGGTGCGGACGATGCAGGAGAAGAAGCCCAGCATCGTCATCGCCGTGTCGGAGGGCGTCAAGCTGGAGGATGGCCGCTACGTCTGCGAGCTGGCAGATGACGTCCACGCAGTGGATGCCTTCGGCCACAAGGCCCTGACCGGCACCGCCCGCTATCTGGCCAACGTGGTGGCCCGCAATCTGGACACCAAGACCCGCTGCATCGAGCTTTCCACTCTGCAGCGCTGCGCCGGACACCTGACCAGCCGCACCGACATCACCGAGGCTTATCAGGTCGGCGGTGCTGCCGCCAAGGCCGCCTTTGAGGGTGTCACCGGCCAGATGGTCGCCCTGAAGCGCATCTCCAACAGCCCGTACCAGTGCACCACCGAGCTCCACCCCATCAGCGAGGTGGCAAACCTGGAGAAGAAAGTGCCGCTGAGCTGGATGAACGAGAACCATACCCAGATGACGGAGGACTTCCTCGATTACGCGCGTCCGCTCATTCAGGCAGAGCTGACCCCGCTGTACATCGCAGGCCTGCCCCACCACATCTACCTGAAGACCCAGAAGTAAGCTTCTGTTTCGCAATGGCACCCCTGCATCTGCGGGGGTGCTTTTTTTGTACGGAAACGACACGAATTTACCTGTTTTTTTGCTTGTATTTTACACAAGCCTGTATTATAATATAGATATATCTGCGTCGTCCGCTGTTGGACGGATCTGACCAGCGGCCCGATGCTGCAAAAGATCATCCTGTTTTCGCTCCCGCTGGCGGCGTCCAGCATCCTGCAGCTGCTGTTCAACGCAGCAGACGTTGGTGACGGTGGGCCGCTTTGCGGGCAGCACCGCTCTGGCGGCGGTGGGCTCCAACGGTGCCCTCATCAACCTGCTGGTCAACCTGTTTGTGGGCCTCTCGCTGGGTGCCAACGTTGTGGCTGCCCGCTGCTTTGGCGCGCGGGACGATCAGGGCGTGCAGAATACTGTCCACACGGCGGTGACGCTGGGCCTTGTCAGCGGCCTTTGCTGCTGGCCGGGTGGGCTTTTTGTGGCCCGGGGCCTGTTGGAGCTGATGTCCAGCCCGGAGGATGTCATTGACCTGGCCACCCTCTACCTGAAAATTTACTTTCTCGGGATGCCCATGACCATGCTGTACAACTTCAGCTCAGCACTGCTGCGGGCCGTGGGCGACACCAAACGGCCGCTGTTCTGTCTGGCGACGGCAGGCGTCATCAATGTCATCTGAATCTGGTCTTCGTCATTGGTTTCCATGAGCGTGGCCGGCGTCGCGCTGGCGACCATCATCAGCCAGACCGTTTCCGCCTGCATGGTCACGGCCCTGCTTCTGAAAGAGGAGGGCCCCCTCCACCTCGACCTGCGGCCATCTGGGCTTCCACAAAGGGGCCCTGACCCAGATTTTGCTCATCGGCCTGCCGGCCGGCCTGCAGAGCACAGTATTCAGCCTCTCCAACGTGGTCATCCAGTCGGCGGTCAACTCGTTTGGCTCCACGGTCGTGGCGGGCAACTCGGCAGCCTCCAACATCGAGGGCTTTGTCTACACCGCCATGAACGCCTTTGCACAAGCCGCCGTGACCTTTACCAGCCAGAACATGGGTGCCCGCCGGTATGATAACCTGGACCGCGTCATGCGCAACTGCCTGCTGTGCGCCGTGGTCATTGGCGTCTGCTGGGCGGCGGCGCGTTCCCTGGGCGGCGAACCTGCTGCTCCACTTTTACTCCACCGATGAAGCCGTGGTGGCCGCCGGGCCTGGCCCGGATGCGGATCATCTGCACCACTTACTTCCTCTGCGGTGTCATGGACACGCTGGCCAGCTGTCCTGCGCGGCCGGGGCTACTCGGTCATGCCCATGATCGTCAGCCTGGTGGGCAGCTGCCTGCTCCGTCTGGTCTGGATCGCCACGGTGTTCCAGCTGTTCCGCTCCACCACCACCCTGTACATCAGCTACCCCATCAGCTGGAGATATTTTCCAGCGTATCGGGCATGAACAGCTCCCAGGTTCGGCATCATGGCCCGCACCTCGTTCTGGAGCCGGTAGACGGTCTCGGCCTCTTCGCGCGTACACTGCCGGAGCGTGACCGACAGCGGCGCCGTCCTGCCGCGGACCTGATGAAGACAAAGTTCCATTTCTGCAATCCCTCCCAAAATAAAATCATACTTTCTTTGCGATTCCAGTATAGATGCCATTTCAAAGAATGTCAATTTATGTTATACTGATGGAAGGGATGCTGGCAGTCTGTGCTCTTGGGCGCTGCTGCCTGCCTCCTGAAGTCTCTGCGGGGCTCACCCTGCATGTGTACCGGAGGAAAACGACCATGAAAGATTCCAGCCTTTCGCCTTCCAGCCGTCTTGGCGGCGCTGTCATCAGCGACCGCGTAGTCGCTGCCCTGCTGCAGGAGCTGCGCACCGGCCGCTACGCGGACGCCGACCGCCTGCCTGCGGAGGTAGACCTTGCCGCCCAGCTCAGTGTCAGCCGTACCGTGATCCGGGACGCGCTGAGCGAGATGGAGCGCGCCGGATACATTGAGCGTGTGCGCGGCATTGGCACCGTTGTCAACCGCACCGTGCTCAACCTGCGCAGCCGCCTGGACCAGAAACTGGAATACTATCCTCTGATCCGCAGCTTTCGGCAGCTATCCTCATGCAGACGGCATCCAGATCTACCCCACCCGCGCAGGCGAAGAGCTGGCACGGGACCTCGGCATCGAGGTGGGGGATGAGGTCATCTGCATCAAAAAGAGGATCCTGGCGGACACCACTCCCGTCATCTACTCCATCGATTACCTGCCGCGCGCGCTGTTTGGCAGCCGGGATTACACCCGGATCGACCTCAGTGGCGACATCTTCGAGATCCTGGAGCGGGAGTGTCACCAGCAGATTGCCTCCAATGTCGCCCACCTGAAAGCCAGCTGCGGCGACGAGGCCATCCGGGCAGCCATGCGGCTCGCCCCCGGCGAGGCGATGCTGCTGCTGGACGAAGTCTGCTACAACCGTCTGTGCCATCCGGTTATGCGCTCGTTGAGCTACTACACCAACTTCTTCGATTTTTCCATTCTGCGAAAGCTTCTTTGATGGAGGGAACTGAACAACATGCGTCATCTGATCGATCCTTTAGACTTCAGCCAGGAAGAAATCATGAATCTGTTGAGTCTGGCCGACCGCATCTGCGCCGATCCGGCCGCCTACCAGAACGTCGCCGAGCACAAAAAGCTTGCTACCCTGTTCTACGAGCCATCCACTCGCACCCGCCTCTCCTTTGAGGCCGCCATGCTGAATCTGGGCGGCCATGTGCTGGGCTTCCCCAGTGAAACGGTCTCCAGCGCTTCCAAGGGCGAGAGTGTGGCCGACACCATCCGTGTGGTGTCCTGCTACGCCGATATCGTCGCCATGCGCCACCCCAAGGAGGGTGCCCCGCTGCGCGCCAGCCGTTATTCCCGCATCCCGGTCATCAACGCCGGTGACGGCGGCCACCAGCACCCCACCCAGACCATGACCGACCTGATGACCATTCGCCGCCGGATGGGCCGGCTGGACAACCTGACCACCGGCCTGTGCGGCGACCTGAAGTTTGGCCGCCCCGTCCACTCCCTCATCAAGACCATGGCCCGCTTCAAGAATATCCGCTTTGTGCTCATCAGCCCGGAAGAGCTGCGAGTACCCGATTATATCATCAAGGACGTGCTGGAAGCCAACGGCATTGAGTACAAGGAGACCCGCAGCCTGGAGGATTCCATGGCCGACCTGGACATCCTGTACATGACCCGCGTGCAGAAAGAGCGCTTCTTCAACGAGGAAGATTACATCCGCCTGAAAAACAGTTACATCCTGACCAAAGAGAAAATGGCACTGGCAAAGCCCCATATGGCTGTGCTGCACCCCCTCCCGCGTGAACGAGATCACCCTGGAGGTCGATGATGACCCCCGCGCTGCCTATTTTGAGCAGGTGCAGAATGCTGTTTATGTCCGCATGGCACTCATCATGACCCTGCTGGGTCTGCCCGACCCCAAGGCACCTGACGCAAAGGAGGAACACTGAAATGCTGAACATTGACGAGATCCAGAATGGCATTGTCATCGACCACATCAAAGCCGGCACCGCCATCGGCCTGATGGATCTGCTGGGCATCAAGGGCAACCGCACGGCCAGCGTGGCCCTCATCCAGAACGCCCGCTCCCACAAAACAGAGTGCGGCCGCAAGGACATCATCAAGGTGGAAGGCGACTCCTCCTGGCTCAACCTGGATGTGCTGGCCTACCTTGACCCCAACATCAGCGTGACCGTCATCCAGGACGGCAAAGCCATCAAGAAAGAGAAACCCCAGCCCCCAAACGCCTGGTAAACATGCGGTCATCGTATAAATTTCGCCATCCAGTGTCTGCTGGAATTGTTCTTTTTCCCAGTCAGTAAGCTCAATGTTTCTCAGTGGATCAGCCAGCGTGCTGTCAGGCCGACTTTCCATTTCCACCAGAAGCCATTTATACCGGTCTACACGATGGTTGACGTCCTGCGCTGTCACAAGCAGATAAGATGCCAGCCTTTCCAGCTTTCGGATAAACCAGAGAACATATTCCGAATCATTCGGGTGCTCTGCGAGAAATTTGATAGCAGGCGGCATCCAGTCGGAGTTGTTTGTCTTGTTCAGCCAGAAAAGCAGACCGTTTACCTCGTCCGCATGATGTGTAGCAGTGAACTCGCAATTTTTTAGCTGAACGTAAGCATTCGTATAGGGTACAAGATAGTCATCGATCAGTCGTTTCGGAGATACTGTCTTCAAAATATATTCTTCAAATTCCTCCCGAAGGGTCTTTTTCTGGCGCTCTTTTACAAAGATAGTACGGGTGTGAGTAAACACTTCATTGAACCCATCACGTCCGGTCAACTCCTCAAGTCCTTCCCATTTTTCCGTATATTCCTGCTGCTTTTCTTTGGGAAGGCTGCCAATAACTGTGGATTTGATAATGTCCGTCGGCAGTAGGTCGAGGCCTCGGCTGTTCATGACCGTAAAAAATACGGAACGCTGATTCCTGACTCGGCGTCGAAACGACCACCAGATAGCAGCGGGTCAGCAAAAACTGTGTAAATCTCAGCCTGTCATCGTCATTGCTGAACATTTCAGCAAAACTCTTGCGAAGCACAGCGCAGTTTTTCTGGATATGCAGCTTTGCTTCGGTGTCCAACAGCGCCGGGTCCAACTGCCCCAATGCGTCCAGCTGAATGTTCTGGATGTACTTATGGAAAAAAACGGCTGGTCTTTTTCCTTGAGGAATAATCTCGGCTGGGCCTCGATGCCCTCCAATACATTGCCCTTTTCCTGCAAATATTTTTTGCAGTCCATCTTATAGTCTTCGTTGTCAAATGTGTCGGCAAGAACTGCAAACAGGATGGACAGTGTCGTCAGGCGCTGCTGTCCATCGATGACATCGGCATAGCGGTTCTGTTCATCCTTGATAAGGACGATGCTACCCAGAAAGAAATTTTCTGTGTTCTCCGTCTGGAAAAAATCCATACAGATCATTGAATAAATCGCCAGTTTCATCTTCTGTCCACGCATAAGGACGCTGGTAGCCCGGAATATGATATTCAAAATCCGAGCTGAATATCTTGGAAAGCGGATATTCTTTTCCGGTTATCTTGCTGCTTACCGCATTGCTCATAGCAGACCCTCTTTTTTTTGCTTTCGTACATCCGTTGTGTTTGCAGTATCCTCAGACCTTCCGCCGCAGCAGGCTCAGGGGCGGCAGCTCGGGGGTGGGGATGGCGTAGTGCTCCATGGCGTGGGGGTGGACTCCACCAGCTCACCGGCCTCATTTTTGATCCACGCGGGGGTCAGCGGGATGCTGCGGCCATCCGGGCAGAGGGCCTCCAGCGTGTCGCCGAGGCCCCACTTGCCCCGCTGCTGGCAGCTGGCGACGCCGTTCTCCCAGCCGTCCACGGTGCCCACGACCTCCCACTCGCGGATGTAGGTGGCGCTGTCGGTGGCCTGACGGGCCTGCTCCCGGCCAAAGTAGAAGCCCGGAGAATAGTGGCGGTGGCTGGTGCGGGTCAGCTCGGCCAGCACCTCCTCCGGCAGCTCGAAGTTCTCGTTCATGGGGTCGGCCAGATACTGGTCGAGGGCGCGGCGGTAGGCGGCAGTCACGCTGGCGACGTAGTAGAAGGTCTTGGCGCGGCCTTCGATCTTCAGGCTGTCCACGCCCGCCTTGCAGATGAGGTCTAGGAAGGGGGCGGTGCACAGGTCGTTGGCGTTCAGGATGTAGCTGCCGTCCTCGTTCTCGCCGATCTCGTAGAGCTGGCCCGGGCGGGTCTCCTCGCTGAGATAATACTTCCAGCGGCAGGGCTGGGCGCACTGGCCCCGGTTGGCATCGCGGCCCGCCATGTAGTTGGAGAGCAGGCAGCGGCCCGACACGCTCATGCACATGGCACCGTGGACGAAGGCCTCGATCTCCAGCTCCGGCGGGGTCTTGTCCCGGAGGGTGGCGATGTCCTGTAAGGTCATCTCCCGGGCCAGCACCACCCGCTTCGCGCCCATGTTGTAGGCGGCGCGGGCTGCGGCCCAGTTGGTGATGCCGGTCTGGGTGGACATATGGACGTCGATGTCGGGCGCAAAGGTCTTGCAGGCGTCCAGAACGCCGAGGTCGGCCACGATGAAGGCGTCCACACCGGCGGCAGCCGCGTCCTTGATGGCCTGCGGCAGGCGGTCGGCCTCCTCATTGGTGGGCAGGGTGTTCATGGTCAGGTAGACCTTGCGGCCCCGGGCGTGGGCGTAGATGACGCCCTCCGTCAGCTGCTCGGGGGTGAAGTTGGTGGGTGCAGAGCGCATCCCGAACTCGGGCAGGGCAGTAGACGGCGTCCGCGCCGTAGTTGATGGCGTACCGCAGGCGCTCGAGGTCGCCCGCCGGGGCCAGAAGTTCCGGTATCTGTAACATGATATTCCTCTTTTTTACGTTAAGCTTTTATTGACTTTTGCCGCCGCATCGCAGTTTTTTTGATGGTCTGCGTAGGTGCGGGCGTAGTAGTAGTTCCCCTTGCGGTCGGTGACGAAGAAATAGGCGTCCTCTGCCTCCTCGTCGGGCTGGGGGCGAGGGCGGCACGGAGGGCCGCGATGCCGGGGTTGGAGATGGGTCCGGCAGGCAGACCGGTGCAGGTGTAGGTGTCGTAGGCCGTCCGGATGTTCTCCGGGATGCTGTCCCAGCCGCCGTAATAGGGCGCGACCCAGTTCCAGAGATAGTTGTTGTCGGCGTCGCTCTGGACGTAGCTGGAGGTGTTGCTCTGGAGCTTGGGGTAGGGCGAACCCTCGGCCAGACGGTTGCGGAACACCTGCGCCACGTTGTCGTCCTGCCGTTGCCCGCCTCCTCCTGCACGAAGGACGCCAGCGTCACCACCTCGGGCAGGGTCATCCCCTGCTCGTCCATCGCCGCATACATCTCGTCGGTGATCTGCTTATCGAAGTGGGCATAGAATGTCTCCACATAATGATGGACGGTGTCATCCTTCAAAAAGTCGTAGGTGTCCGGGAAAAGATAGCCCTCACACTTGAGGAAGCGGTCGGGGGGCGTCCTTGTCGTCCGGGACGTACTGCCAGAACCGATACGAGCTGAAATCGCCGGTGTTGGCCTCCGCAAGGAAGTCCTCGGCGCTGCACAGCCCCGCGTCCTCCATCTTCCGGGCGATGGCGATGGCCGTCGTGCCCTCGGGGAAGGTCAGCCGGACGCTGTCGGCCTGCGCGTAGGCAGAGAGGGCTGCGATGAGTCCATCGTAAGAATATCCCCCTGTTTGCAACGTAAAATCGCCATATTGGAGCTTCCCTGCCGCGCCCTTCTGCCCCACATACCAGCGGAAGAGGTGGGCAGAGCGGATGACTCCGGCATCCTTGAGCCTGTTGGCGATTGCGGCCACGCCGCTGCCCTGCGGGATGCTTACCGTCACCGCACTGCCGGATTTCGCGCTGCCGTTTATTTCCCGATCGCGGCCAGCGCCATGCCGCCCGCCGTCAGGATCACGACCAGCAGCACAGCCAAAATCACTTTCGCTGCTCCGCCTTTTTTTTCTTTCCTTGTTGTGCCATACGCACTCCTTTATCGTCCGTTCAGCTCTCCATCATCAGCCGCATATAGCTCTCTTCCACGTCGAAGGGTTCGGCGTCGAACCGGATCATGCCGTAATCCTGCCGTCTGCCCTCGCCGAGGAAGAGGTTCTGGGCCGCGCCCACCGTGATGACGGCGCGCTCCACGATGACCTCCTTCTCCCGGGCGGCTTCCATCAGCACCTCGGCAGAGCGGTCGTCCTCGGCCATCATCTCCACAAAGTAGAGGGTGTCCTCCCGGCGGAAATAGACGCCGTAGCCCTTCCCGCTGGACACGATGGTGGCACCCCGGGCGTAGAGGTCGCCCAGCACGACGGCCATCCGCTCCGGCGAGAGCTGGACGGTGTCGGGGCAGAAGCGCTCCCGCAGCTCACAGAGCTTGCGGGCGGTGACGGAGTCGAACTCGGCCTGACTCCACAGGTTGCGGGACACCTCCCGGGGCAGGCAGCGGAGGGGGAAGGCCCAGCGGAAGCCCTTGCTTTCCAGCAGAGCGGCCTGCTCCTGCCCCTGCGGCACAGCCACCGTGAAACCCGCCCCCGCAGCTTCTGCTGGGTGCAGAGATAGTCCACGAGGCCCGCGAGGAGCAGCTCGCCCTTTCCGCACAGGCCATAAAGATAGCTGCCGCTGCGGCCCCTGAGGGTGACCGGCACGGCCAGCGCAGCGGCCTCGAGTCGTCCGTTCTCCTCGGCGACATAGACATTCTCCACCCCGGCGAACTGTTCCAGAGCGGTCTTGGCAAAGGCGGCGCTGTCGCCCCGCTCTGCCTGCCACAGTGCCACGACTGCCGCCTCTTCAGACGGCTGCATCAAACGATACATCGATAGTATCCCCCCCTTTTTCGCGGTTATCCGAGCACGTTTCCGGCCAGCGCCTGCACCTCGGCCTGAATGTCCTCGATGGTGCGCATGGCCCCGTCCACCGTGCAGTGGACGGTGGCCCAGCCCAGATGCTCCGCGCAGTACTCGGCGGCGCGGCGGCTGCGGGCCAGATATTCGGTGTCCTTTTTCGTGGACGTCCTTCCTGCTCTCGTCGCCGTGGTAGCGGCCGGTCATGAGCTTCTGGCTCACGGCGGGGTCTACCTGTAAGTAAACGACGGCGTCCGGCGCGGGCAGGCCTAAAAGCTGGTACTCATATTCGAAGGCCCAGCGGAGGAAGCCGTCCCACTGGTCGGGCGGGAGCTTGGAACACTGGTGGACGGCGTTCGACGTGGTGTAGCGGTCGGCGATGACGATGCCGCCCGCCTCATAGAAGCTGCCCCATTTGGTCTTATAGCTGGCGTACCGGTCCACGGCGTAGAAGCTGGACGCAGCGTAGGGGTTGACGTCGTCGGGCCTGCTGCCGAACTGGCCGGAGAGGTACATCTTTACCAGCGCGCTGGAATCACTCTCGTAGTCCGGGAAGGTGATCTCCATCACCCTGCGGCCGCTCCCGGCCAGATGGGCGGCCAGAAGCTTTGCCTGCGTGGCCTTGCCGGAGCCGTCCAGACCCTCGAGGACGAGAAGCCTGCCCTTGCTCATTCTGCCCTCTCCCCTTTCAGCGCGGCGTACCGGGCGCGGACCTCAGCGGTGCGGCCGCAGCACATCCTGCCCTCCGGGCAGGGGCCGGACACGCAGGTCGGGCCGGCGGTGCGGAAGAGATGGGGTGCCACCGGGTAGACCAGCCGCAGCATCTCCTCGGCCAGCTGCCGGATCTCCCACTGGGCGCGGCTGCAGCAGCGGAGGTGGAAGAAATTCTGGAGGCTGCGGGCGTTCATGGTCACGACCATCTTGGTCTCGCAGGCGTTGGGCAGGACGAAGCGGGCGTCCTCGTTGGCCTGCTTGGAGGCCTTGGCCCGGGCCTGCTTTTCGGGCAGGCCCTCGGCCATCAGGCGGGCGGTGTGGCCCTCCTCCAGCTTCTGCACGAGGTCGAGGTAGCGCTTGGCATCCTCGTCCATGCTCTCGAGGAAAGCCGCCTTTGCCTCGGGGATGGCCTCGATCTCGGGCGGGATGACGTAGCGGAAATCGTCCAGACGGACGTACCGCTGGCTCTGGACACTGAAGGACGCGATGCGGTGGCGGGTGATCTGGGCCAGCAGGGTGCGGCTCACCCCCTCGATGCCGAAGGTGAAGCTGGCGTGCTCGATGGGGCTGGCGTGGCCCACGTCGCTGAGCATGGTCAGGAAGCGGGCGGTCTTTTCCTCATCCAGCCCATCCAGAAGGTCGGTGATGTGGGCGTCGGAGTAGCAGAGCTTCGCCGCCGCCGCCACCACCTTCCGGCTCCGGCGTGTGTGCGATCAATCGGACAGTCATCATTTTTTCTCATTCCTCCGTCGTTATCTTCACAAGGGGCGCAAAATTCGCCATGGTCTTCTTCACGCCCACCTTCTCGAAGCGGATCTCTACGATCTGGTCGCCTGCGGCGGGTTTGACCTTCAGCACCTCGCCCCCGGCCAAAGACTTTGTGCTCCACGATGTCGCCCGGCTCGTAGTGCTTGGGGCCGGTGGAGGCGGGACGGGGCGCGGGAGCCGGGCTTACGCCGCCGCCTGCGGGCCGGACCGGCGCTTTGGGGGCCGTCGGGCGGCCGTAGCCGCTGCCGAAGCCGGACGGGCCAGAGCTGCTGCCATAGCCCGACGCGGTACTGCCCCGGCCCGCATAGTCCGCGCCGAAGCCGCGGTTTCCGGACGAAGGGGCGTTATATTCCTGATTAAGGTAGCCGCCGCGGCCGGAGGCCGAACGCCCCCAGCCGGAGGGGCCGGAGTAGCCCGACGCGCCGCCCGGGACGGTGTCGCTGCCCCAGCTGCTGCCCCAGCCGCCCAGACGGGAGCGCTGCTCCAGCACCGGGCTGCGGGTCTCCTCGAGGTACTCCGGCTCGATCTCCCGGAGGAAGCGGCTCGGCTCGTTGCGCTGGGTGCGGCCATAGAGCATCCGGGTGACGCTGTTGGAGATGTACAGCTCCTTCTTGGCGCGGGTGATGCCGACATAGGCCAAGCGGCGCTCCTCCTCGAGGTCGGCCTCGGAATACTTGCTCATTTCACTGGGGAAGACCCCCTCTTCCATGCCAATGAGGAATACATAGGGGAACTCGAGGCCCTTGGCGGAGTGGATGGTCATGAGCACCACCTGATCGGCGCTCTCGTTGTAGCTGTCGATGTCGCTGATGAGGGCGATGTCCTCCAAGTAGCCCTCCAGGAGGCCTCCTCCCCGTGCTGGTCGCAGTAGCTCTTGACGTTATTGACCAGCTGGCCGAGGTTCTGCAGGCGGTCGGCGGCGTCCTCATGGCCCTTGGCGGCGTCGGCCTCCAGCATGGCGCGGTAGCCTGTCAGCTCGATGACATCGGCGGCGAACTCGTCCAGCGTCTTCGTTTCCAGCGATTCCTGCAATTTCTGGTAGATGTCCCAGAATTTATACAGCGGCGCGATGGCGCGGCTGAGCTTGGCGTACTGGTCGGCCTGCGAGATGACGTCCAGCATACTCACGCCCCTGCTGGGCCGCGAGGTCGGCGATGACCTCGACAGTCGTTGCGCCGATTTTACGCGCAGGCTCGTTGATGATGCGGCGGAGGCGGATGTCGTCCCGGGGGTTGGCCACGATGGACATATAGGAGTGGATGTCCTTGACCTCCTTGCGGTCGTTGAAGCGCTGGCCGCCCACGATCTTGTGGGGGATGCCGGCGCGGGTGAAATAGCTTTCGATGGGGGCCGACTGGGCGTTCATCCGGTAGAGGATGGCGTGGTCGGCCAGATGGCCGCCCGCCTTGAGGTGCTGGCCGATGACGTCGGCGATGTGCATGGCCTCATCCTGCTCGTTCTCGGCGGTGTAGACCTGCACCTTGTCGCCCTCGCCGTTCTTGGTCCAGAGGGTCTTGCCCTTCCGCTCGGTGTTGTGCTGGATGACGCAGTTGGCGGCGTTCAGGATATTGGAGGTAGAGCGGTAGTTCTGCTCAAGGCGGATGGTCTTGGTGCCCTTATAGATGCGCTCGAAGTTGAGGATGTTTTCGATGGTCGCGCCCCGGAAGCGGTAGATGCTCTGGTCGTCGTCGCCCACGACGCAGATGTTCTTCTCCGGGCCGGTGAGGAGACTGACGAGGCGGAACTGGGCCACGCTGGTGTCCTGATACTCGTCCACCAGCAGGTATTTGTACTTGTTCTGGTAGAACTCACGGACGTCCTCGTGCTCCGACAGCAGGATGACCGTCTGGTAGATGAGGTCGTCGAAGTCGAAAGCACCAGCTTCTTTGAGCTTCCGTTCGTAGGCGGCATAGACCTTGGCCGCGAGGGCACCCTTGGTGTCTCGGGCGGGGGTGCGCAGGGCCTCTTCGGGGCTGATGAGCTGGTCTTTCCAGCGGCTCATCTGGTTGATGGCGCTCTTGATGGGGAAGAACTTGTCGTCCACGCTCAGCTCCTTGTACACCGTCTTCATGACCCGCTGGGCGTCGTCGGTGTCGTAGATGGTGAAGCTGCGGGGGTAGCCGATCTCCTCGGCCCAGCGGCGTAGGATGCGGACGCAGGCGGAGTGGAAGGTGGAGGCGAAGACCTCATCCCCCTCTTCCCCGCCCAGCATCCGGCGCAGGCGCTCTTTCAGCTCTCCGGCGGCCTTGTTGGTGAAGGTGATGGCCATGACGTTCCAGCTGCGGACGGCGTTCTGGCGGAGCATCCCGTCCAACCACACCGGGGCGTCGGTGCCGGTCATGATGGCGGTGCGCAGGGCCTTCACGTCCTCCTCCGTGACCTCCCGGGGCGTCCATTTCGAGCCGTGCGCCGAGCCGAACCGGATGAGGTTGGCGATACGGTTGACCAGCACAGTGGTCTTGCCGCTGCCTGCTCCCGCGAGGATGAGGAGCGGGCCGTCGGTGGTGAACACCGCCTGCCGCTGCATCTCGTTCAGCCGTCCGAACTGCTTTTCGATATAGGTATCACGCAAAGCGCAGAATTGTTGTGCGAGATCTGTTGCCATTGTTTCACCTGTTCTTTTCGTTCATTTCTGGATAAACCACTTGATTTATAGTATAACACATTTCGAAAAGGTTGTACATAATAAGAGGAAAACTCGTCGGGGTGGAGGCCCTTCGTCAGAGCGATACTATCGCTGCGCCTGTGGTTCCTCGTCAGCGGCCTTTTGCCCTCTCCGTCACCTTCGGTGACACCTCTCCCCATAGGGAGAGGCACTGGCGTGCCGGTCAGGCCCACGCGGGACGAGCAAAGCTTGCACTGCCCTGAAACAGTAGTGCCCTGCTACAGAGATTCACGACAGCTTGACAAGGTGCTCTTGTCCAGAAGCCGCTGCCCCCGTAAGCGAGGCCCGCCCTTTTGCGTCCTGTCGGGCCTTAGGCGTCCAGCGGAAAGTGGCCCGGCACGCCAGTGGCTCCCCTTTGGGGGGCGCGAAGCTGGCATCGCGCAGCGATGACTGAAGGTGACGGAGAGGGCAAGCCCGTTTCCCCCAGAAGCCCCAAAACAAAAACCGCCCCATCGCGGAAAATACCACGATGGAGCGGATATATTCAGGAAATGCTTAGCCGAAGATGTTGATAAGGATACCAGCAGCGACGGCAGAGCCGATGACGCCGGCCACGTTGGGACCCATGGCGTGCATCAGCAGGAAGTTGGAGGGATTCTCGCTCTGGCCCACCTTCTGAGAGACGCGGGCAGCCATAGGCACAGCGGAAACGCCTGCGGAGCCGATCAGAGGGTTGACCTGACCGCCAGTGAGGATGTACATGACCTTGCCGCAGATGACACCGGCAGCGGTGCCGAAGGAGAAGGCGATGAGGCCCAGCACGATGATGAACAGGGTGCGGTTGTTCAGGAAGGTGTTGGCGGAGGTGGTGCAGCCGACGGACAGGGCAAGGAAGATGGTGATGATGTTCATCAGCTCATTGCCAGCGGTCTTCTGGATACGGTCCACGACGCCGCACTCCTTCATCAGGTTGCCCAGCATCAGCATACCGACCAGAACGGCGGCATCGGGCACGATGAGGGAGACGATGATGGTGACCATGATGGGGAAGATGATCCTCTCGGTCTTGGTCACGGTGCGCAGCTGCTTCATCACGACGGTACGCTCCTTTTTGGAGGTCAGGGCCTTCATGATGGGGGGGCTGGATGACGGGCACCAGAGCCATGTAGCTGTAGGCCGCGACGGCGATGGAGCCCAGCAGCTCAGGAGCCAGACGGGAGGTGACGAAGATAGCGGTGGGGCCGTCTGCGCCGCCGATGATGGAGATGGCGGCAGACTGCTTCTGGGTGAAGTCCACCAGACCGGTAGCGGCCAGCAGACGAGCGCCCATGTAAGTGCCGAAGATGCCGAACTGAGCGGCAGCGCCCAGCAGCAGGCTCTTGGGGTTGGAGATCAGGGGGCGAAGTCGGTCATGGTGCCGATGCCGAGGAAGATCAGCGGCGGGTAGATGCCCAGCTTAACGCCCATGTAGAGCATATCGGCCAGACCGCCGTTGTTCAGGATCTCGACCCACATCGGGTGCTCGAGGCCGTCACCGACAAAGTACTGCATATGGATGACGCCGCTGCCGGGGAGGTTGGCCAATCATGCCGAAGGCCATAGGCAGCAGGATCAGAGGCTCGAACTCCTTGACGATCGCAAGGTAGAGCAGGAAGCAGCCCACGCAGATCATCACGGCGTAGAGCATACCGCCCGGCTCACCAAACCGGGCAAAGCCGGAACTCTGGAAAATACCGACCAGAGTCTCAATAAACTGAGTCATGTTTTTCCTCCTGTGTTAAAAGGGCGCGGTGGTGTCGTTGACGCCAGCCTTGCCCCAGCCATTCTTGCCGCGGCGGACTGCCTTCAGCACGTACTTGCCGTTGCCCATAGAGTAGATGGCTGCCATGATGGCTGCCACAACGTCGCCGGGGATGCCTGCCTCCACCTGCGGGGCAGCAGCCTTTGCGGGTGCGGCAGCGGGCGCAGCGGCCTGTTTCACAGGAGCAGCCGGTTTTGCAGCAGACGCAGCCTTGGCGGCTGCCTTCTTGCTGTTCATGGCGTCAAAGATCTTGCCCTCCAGCGTGATGATGGCCATCAGCAGGACGAGGATCAGAAACACCAGCACAATACCGGTTATGGTAACGATCACATCATAACCTAAATCCATGGTCTTCCTCCTAGTTACTTTTTTCTTTGCCGACCGCCGGGCGGACAGCAAAAACCGATTTGAAAGTATTATACAATATTTTCCGGGTCGATTCAACAACTATGAACAAAAATCATGTTCTTCTTCACCAGACTGTGAACAAGCCCTCAGCGGCGGCCCATGCGGGGTGGCGTCGGTGAAGCCGGTCTCCAGCTTGTCGCCCATCCGCAGGCTCATGGCCGTGCCCAGCGCCACGCAGTTGACGGGGTCGGGCGAGACCGTCACCTCCACCTTCAGCTCCTGACTGAGGTACTCGGGCAGGCCGTGGAGCTGTGCGCCGCCGCCCGTGAGGACGACGCCGTTGCGGTAGATGTCACCGGCCAGCTCAGGGGGCGTCTTTTCCAGCACCTGATGGGCGGCGGTGCCGATCTGCTCGCTCAGGCGCATGACCGGCTCGTAGAGGTCGGCGGTGGAGACGTTGACCCGGACGGGCAGGCCGGTGAGCAGGCTGCGGCCCTTGATCTCCATCGTCTCGTTGAAGTCGGCCTTCTGGGGGCAGCAGGCCACGTTCTTTTTCAGGTTCTCGGCGGTGCGCTGGCCAATGGCGATGCTGAACTTGTTGCGCACGAACTTGAGGATCTCCTCGTCGTAGTGGTTGCCCGCGACGCGGACGCTGGTGTTGACCTTGCCGCCGAGGCTCAGCACGGCGATGTCGGTGGTGCCGCCGCCGATGTCGATGATCATCCGGCCATCGGGGACGGTGATGTCGATGCCGGAGCCGAGGGCGGCGGCGATCGGCTCATCGATGAGGTAGACCTGACGGGCACCGGCGGCCATGACGGCCTCCACCACGGCGTCGCTCTCGATGCCGGTGATGGCGGCGGGCACGCAGACGGCCACCCGGGGCTTGACCATGTGGGAGCTGTAGACCTGATTGACGAAGCGGCAGATCAGCTCGCGGGTCATGGTGTGGTCGCTGATGACGCCGTCCTTCAGTGGGAAGATGGCGGAGATGTAGTTGGGCGTGCGGCCCACCATTGCCATTGCGAGGGCCTTGTCTCCTGCCTCGAGCACGCAGTTCTTTCTGTGCGGGTGTCCACCGCCACTACTGGTTGAGGACGACGCCCTGCCCCTCCTGCGCGATGATGATGGTCGTCGTACCAAGATCCTTCCAGCAGCTGCAGAATGGCGTTGACGGTGGTGGTCTTGCCGGTGCCGGGGCCGCCGGTGAGCACAAGGCAGTTCTCGGTCATGGCTTTGCGGATGGCTTCCTTCTGCAAGGGCGCATAGGCAAAGCCCTGCGTCAGTTCCAGAATTTGAATGTTTTTATCCAGCCCGCCCCGTTTTGTCAGCATGGCAAGCCGGGCGGCAATGTCCTCCTCGGCTTCCAGCAGGTCGGGCAGATAAATATACGGTGTGCCGTCAAACAGCTTCACCCGCAGTTCTTCGGTGCGGATGCACTCGTCCAGCGCAGCAGCCAGCTTTTCCGGCGGCTGATGGATAAAATTGGATGCCGTTTCCAGCAGCTGGGTGCGCGGCAGGCAGGTGTGGCCGTTGCCCGCGTTATGGCGCAGGGTGCGCAGCAGGGCCGCTTCCAGCCGCTGGGCGCAGTCGCCTTCCATGGTAATAATACTGGGCAATGCTGTCCGCGTGGCGGAAATCCAGCTGCAGCGGTTCGCCGCAGAGCAGATAGGGGATTTGCCGCAATGGCCTGCATGGCCCCGGGGCCGAAGGTGCGGAACACCTCCATCGCGCGGCGCGGGCTGATCTCGAACTGCGCCAGATAGGCGATCAGCTCCCGCATCCCAAACATCCGCTTGAACTCCTGCTGGATGCGGTCGGCTTTGTCCGCCGAGATGCCGGGCACCTGCGTGAGCCGGGCCGGGTCGTTAGCGATCACCTCAAGCGCCTCGGCACCGAACAGGTCGATGATCTTATCCGCCGTCTTGGCCCCGATGTACGGCAGTGACCGGCTGGCAAGGAAGGCGTACACCGCTTCCAGATCCTTGGGCATGTCGGTCTCGCACTCCTGTGCGTGAAACTGGCGGCCATAGGTGGCGTGGTTCTCGTAGCGGCCGCGGCAGACCACGCTTTCGCCCGCGTGCAGTTCGCCCACAATGCCGCACACCACTGTGACCACACCGCCGCCGGACACCTCGAACACCATATAGCCGTTGTCGGTGTTCTCGTAGATGATGTCCTCCACGGTGCCCTCGATCTGTTCCAGCTGCTGCTCTGCCATGCGCTCACCTCCTGCCAAATTACACAATCATAAGCAGTATAACGCTTTTGGCGGGATTTGTAAATCATCCGGGCAGCAGTGCAGCCCTACCGTGGAGAAATATGTGCGCAAGTTCAAAATTATAAGCATACATACGTTCTATTTTGATTGTTTATCAGGTTGCGCAAGTTCTACTTCGTGCGCAAGTTCAAACTTATGCAGCCTTTGGAACTTACGCAGCTTGCCGAAGTTACTTTTTAATCGTTGTATCGTTTAAAAGTTTAAACTTGCTCAGATAACGCTCCTACAGTAGCACCTGATAAAGTTCCCTGAAACCAAGGGCTGGGAGTTTCTCCAGCGAATGTCCGGGAAGTGGGGCCCCGTGCGTAAGCACAGGGGCGGAACCGTGGGTTCCGGGCTGTTCGCGGAGAAAGCTCCCAGCACGCGGCCTACTCTACAGCCCGAACATCAAAAAAGCTCCCCTTTGCAGGAGAGCTTGCGAACATTCTTTAAGCGTTTGCGGTGCGGGCATCGTGTTCCTTCTCGACGTCCTTTTCCTTCTGCAGGCGTTTGCGCACCACAAAGTAGGCCGGAATGAGGAAGAAGCAGGCAAAGAACCATGCCACCGGGCTTGCGATGCAGGCCGCAAAGTAGCCCCACAGCGGCACGAACCAGAAGCCCACCATGGCGCGGGCGATCATCTCGGCCACACCGGCAAACATGGCAAGGCCGGAGAAGCCCAGACCCTGAATGGTGTAACGGTAGATATGAGCACCGCCAGCGGGATGTAGAAACGCTGTTCCAGAAGATGAAGCTCTGGGCATTGGCCATGATGGCGGTCTCGCTGGCATCCAGGAACAGGCCGATGAGCAGCTTATCCGTCACGCGCAGGATGAGGAAGGACGCAATGCTGTATACGCAGCCGATGCCGAGGGCGGTGTTCACGCCGCGGTCCACACGGTTCAGGTCCTTTGCGCCCATATTCTGGCTGGCATAGGTGGTCATGGCGGTGCCGATGCTTTCCAGCGGCACACTCAGGAACTGTGCGGCCTTGCTGCCTGCGGTCTGTGCAGCCACGATGTCGCTGCCAAGGCCGTTCACGGCACCCTGCAGAACCACGCTGCCAATGGCCGTAATGCTGCACTGCAGGCCCATGGGAATGCCCATGTTGCACAGCTTTGCGCAGTGGGTAAGGCTGAAACGGCCCTCTTCCCTGCTCCAGCGCAGCTCCGGGTAGTGGCGCATGATGTACAGCAGACTGCCAAGGCCCGCCACCGCCTGACTGAACACGGTAGCAAAGGCTGCACCGAACGCGCCCATATGGAACACGATGATGCACACCAGATCCAGTCCGATGTTCAAAAAGCTTGCCACCAGCAGGAAATACAGCGGGCGCTTGCTGTCGCCCAGCGCACGCATCAGCGCGCTGGTCACATTATAAAGCAGGGTGAAGGGATGCCTGCAAAAATGGTGCGGATATAGATATCCGCAAGGTCGATGATGTTTTCCGGGGTGTTCGTCCACACCAGCACCGAGCGGGTCAGCGCCACAGTGACAATGGTCAGCACCACCGCAAAGAAGATGGAAAGCCACACAGTGTTGGCGGTGTAGCGGCGCATCTCCTTGTAGTCCTTTGCGCCGAAAGTCCAAGAGATCGGGATGGAAAAACCGCAGGCGATGCCGTTCACAAAGCCCAGCACCAGATAGTTCAAACCGCCCACGCTGCCCACAGCGGCCAGCGCTTCCACGCCCACAAAGCGGCCCACGATGATGGTATCGGCCAGATTGTAGAACTGCTGGAACAGGCTGCCCAGCATCAGCGGCACCGCAAACGCAAGGATCAGCTTGAGCGGACTGCCTTGGGTCATATCCTTTGTCATAGTATAAAATCCTCCTGCCACACTGGGAACCGGCTTGATGTCGTGATTTTTGCCGTGAAAAACGCCCTGCCGGAAAGGGGCAGGACGTTGTGTACATTCATGAATGATATTATAGTGGAGTAACGCAGGATTTACAAGATTTGCATTGCATCAACATTTACGAATTTTTGCGGAAAGAATTGGTGATTTTGCTTATTCCGAGTAATGCGCAAGGAACTGCTTCGTGCGCTCCTCCTGCGGGTGCTCAATGAGTTGCTTGGCGGGGCCTTCCTCCACCACCACGCCGCCGTCCATGAACATGATGCGGTCGGCCACGTCACGGGCAAAGTGCATCTCGTGGGTGACGATGATCATGGTGGTCTTGCGGTCGGCAAGGTCGCGCAGGACGCGCAGCACCTCGCCGGTCAGCTCCGGGTCGAGGGCCGAGGTCGGCTCGTCGAAGCAGAGAATGTCCGGGTGCAGAGCCAGTGCGCGGGCAATGGCCACACGCTGCTGCTGACCGCCGGAAAGCTGGTGCGGGTAGTGGCCTGCCCGGGCAGAAAGGCCCATCTGGGCCAGAAGTTCCTGTGCCTGCTGTTCCAGCTGGGCATGGATGGCTTTTTTGTTGGCCTTGTAATCCGGGCGCTCCTTCGCCAGCAGTTCACCCGCCAGCATTACGTTCTGCAGGGCGGTGTACTGCGGGAAGAGGTTGAAGTTCTGGAATACCAGACCAAAGTGCAGCCGTTTTTTGCGGATCTCGCTCTCGCGCTGGGTGGCGGGGTCGGCAGCATCCCACATGGTCTCGCCGTTCACCTTGATGATGCCGGTGTCCGGCCGTTCCAGAAAATTCAGGCAGCGCAGCAGGGTGGTCTTGCCGGAACCGGACGAGCCGATGATGGCCAGCGCTTCGCCCTGCTCAAGGTTCAGCGAAATATCCTTGAGTACTTTGGTATCGCCAAAGTTTTTGCCGATGCCGGAGGCTTCAAGCAGTGCCATGATCCAATTTCCTCCCTTTCATCAGCGGAAATAATCCAGTTTCTTTTCGGCCCAGCCAAACAGCAGGGTGAGTGCACCCACGAACACCAGGAAGAAGATGGCGGTGGAGAACAGCGGCCAGATCAGGCCCTTTGCACTGTACTCCTTGGCCATCATGATGATCTGCTTGACCACCTGCAGCAGCGTCACCTTGAAGAAAATCTGGGTCTTGGTCATGCCCAGCACCTGACCGGCCTCGGTCTGGCCCTTGGGAACGGCTTCGATGCCGCCGCGGTAGATCTCGGAGAAGTAGCAGGCGTAATTGATGGCAAAAGCCACCACCGCCGCCACCATGCGTCCGCCGGAGCCGGAGGGCCACGGGTTATTCATGCCCAGCAGGCCGGGGCCAAGGTAGATCACGATGATCTGCAGCATCAGCGGCGTGCCGCGGATGACCCACACAAAGGTCTTTACCGCGCCGGAAAGCGGCTTGCATGGTGCCGTCAGCCTTCAGCTCGTCAAAGGCGGCATCCGCAGCGGCGGCGACATCGCTGCCCCCTTCTTGCGGAAGGCCACGCCGTACTCTTCAGCGTTCAGCTCGTCCACGATTTTCAGGCTTGC
>VOFC01006874.1_pt1 | contig 46984 bp, 85 predicted proteins | sample 5384161 | NCBI WGS metagenome assembly VOFC01 (sample SAMN12384722, study PRJNA508395) | human gut metagenome | isolation source: healthy gut B | host: Homo sapiens | reverse complement strand
TTTTATTATTTTAGCAAACTTATAAATTATTTCTGTAGCAAATTCCATTCCTTCACATTCTAAGATAGGTAAATCTTCTTTGATTACCCTCTTAATCCACAATGGAAATCAAACAAATTCTACTTTATATACCTTTCTACCAATCAAAGACAGTATAGGAACACCTATCTTATGAGATAAACTCATAGCTCCTTTTTCTATTCCACCTTTAAATCTATTACCATTTACTAAGGAATATCCTTCCCTCAATTTAACTAAATAATTATCAAGAGATGAAAAGTCATAACTATCATCACAATCACCATAGATAATATACTTTCCATAACTGTTATTTAAACCCGTTATTATGGCATTACCATATCCCTTTTAGGTTCAAAACATATCCTTGCCCCCTAACTTTTTTAGCAATAGATATAGACTCATCACTACTTCCATTATCAACTATTAATATTTCCCCATCTATATTATTTTTTTTCAAATAATCTTTAGCTTTCTTTATGCAAATACCTATAGTTTTCTCTCTTCATTTAAGCAAGGCATTAGTATTGTTAATTCTTTATCAAATATTATATTTTCTTTCCATATACATAAACTATTACTGTTGATAACATTAAGATAATAAAGATTCCTGCTATTACATAGGTAGTAGTATAAGTATTAGGATTTTCCTCTATATTATCTTTTTTTACTTGTGATTCAATTTTTTCCCATTTAGCATATAACTCTAATGTTTTCTGGTGCATTCTTACCAATCATTGTTATTCTACTATCTTCCTTATAATCACTAGTTGTATACCATCCTAGAAATTTATATCCTTCTCTTTTAATATCTTTTAGAAGGATATCTGCCTCTCCTTCATAGTAACTTTCTATATTATCATTTACAGCATCAAGGTATTATTATATATTACATTCTTTTTAACATCATCAACAAGAGAATAATGCAGAAAATGATTTCAATCAAAACTCCACAATAACTTCCAATAGATAAAGTGATTTTACTTTTTTTTGTTAGCTGGAATTTGCATATCATCATTTAATTTGATAATATGATGGTATAGAAAAATATACGCCTAACTACTAACATGTTCCTTCTTTTATAATATTCTTCTTTAACATTACTATGATAGTATATCTTTGTAAGCAAAACTTCCCATCCACTTTATTACCATCATAGATGATTTTATCACCTGCCTCCACTTCTATTTCCTTATCCAAAAACTCTAAATTAGAAATATCAATTTCTTTTAGCATCTACTCTTGGAATTAGTACTATAAATGCTATTAATATAAATATTAAATAACTAATCTTTTTTCATTTTTTCTTTCCATATACATAAACTATCACTGTTGATAACATTAAGATAATAAAGATTCCTGCTATTACATAGGTAGTAGTATAAGTATTAGGATTTTCCTCTATATTATCTTTTTTTACTTGTGATTCAATTTTTTTCCCATTTAGCATATAACTCTAATGTTTCTGGTGCATTCTTACCAATCATTGTTATTCTACTATCTTCCTTATAATCACTAGTTGTATACCATCCTAAAATTTATATCCTTCTCTTTTAATATCTTTTAGAAGGATATCAGTTTCTCCTTCATAGTAACTTTCTATATTATCATTTACAGCATCAAAGGTATTATTATATATTACATTCTTTTTTGTTATCATCAATAAGATAATAATTAACACTAATGCATGTATATAAATTACAATAGTTCCAAGTTTGTAAAAGTAATTTTTACTTTTTTACCAGCTGGAATTTGTCTATCATTATCTGGTAATTGATAAAGGAAGATATAGAAAAAAGGTATACGCCTCACTAAATATATCTTCTGAATTGTAATAATATCCTAATTCATCATTACTAAAACTATAATTTATAGATTTAATACCAAACCTATCATCCCTTTTTATTACCATCATAGATAATTTTATCTCCCTGCCTCTACTTCTATTTCTTTATGAAACTCTAAATTAGAAATATCAATTTCTTTAGCATCTACGCTTGGAATTAGTACTATAAATGCTATTAATATAAATATTAAATAACTAATCTTTTTCATATTTATCATCCTTTCTAAAAAACATATATATCAAAATCATTATACTAGGTAGCAAAGCTCTATAAGTAAAAAAACGTATGCTCAATTGAATGTTTATATAAAACAAAATATCTAAGCATAGGTATTATACTTATTAGTAATAATATAATACCCTTACTATCAATTTTCTTTCTTATTATCAACCACATTACATAGCAAATATAACAAATAGTTATTAAAATTACTAGACTATTATTTAAATAACAAAATGGTACTATTAGTTTTAAATTGTCATATATACTTTTAAATGGTTCTTTTTTACAGCTACTAATGAAAAGCCCCTTTCTTCAATATGGGTATTCAAGAAATCATTAGGTGACTGTTTATAAATAATTATTAATATTAACCATTTAAGTATCCACATAAGGCTATATCCTAATAAAAATGCTATTAATGATTTAAGAAAAAATTTTAAACTATCTTTAAAAGCTCTTATTTCTACCAAAATAGAAAATTATAAAAATGGTAAAGTAAATACTAAAGTCTCCGTTGTTAAAAGTCAAAGAAATTAGCAAGTACTCCTCCTATGATAAAGAAACATATCACTTTACTCTCGTCTTTATCTATAAGTTTAAAAGCAATTAAACTCATTATATAGCTTAGTAAAAACATATAGATATACTCTAAGCAATAAAAGGTTACGTAAACATGACATAACAAGTTACTTATAAGAAACAGTACTGCTATCAAGTGATTTCTTCTATACAAATTATAAGTTATTAAAAAAGTAAAAAGGCTATTAAAATAACACTTAAGAATATAAGAATATTTTTATAATCAAAGACAAGCATTAAAGTCTTCACTAAAAACATATTTCCATGCCAATACCTATAGTATTCCTTATTAGGTTTATAATCAAAATAAGCCTTTTCTCTAACATTTACTTTTCACCAAATTTCTTAGATGCATAATATTTAGTTAGTATACTAGAGGTAAATGGATTTTTTACTATCTAATGAATAAGTTAAATTAAAAGTTATAGGATCTGGATAGTTATGAATTAAAAATGCTCTATTTTTTTTGATTATTAAAGAAATAAATATAACTGATATCATACATTTCTTCACTACTTTTAACCATATTACTTTTTTAACTAGCTCCTTAGGTATTAAAGCTGTTATAATTAAAAGAGCAATACAAATAAGAGCAGTTAAAATAAAAGTTAGACAATACTTAACAATTTTTTTCATTCTACACTCCTTAAAACAGCATGAACTACTAATCTTCCAGTATTAGTGGTATTACAAGTAGATAATGTTAGTATTTTTTTGATGATGAATCATAATCTTGATTAAAATCATGCTGGCTCCTATTTTTTATAGTATCTAAAAACTGTAAATATTTCTCTATAGATTCGAATGATGTAGTAAGATAATATAGTTCACTTTCAATTTCATAGACAGAGAAGACCTCAAATATATAAGTTTTATTAAAAGTAATTAGTTTAATTGTATGACTATTTTGACTAAAATAATTGTTAGTAAACAATTTATCAAGCTGACCAAACATTATATTGTCTAGTCTATGATGACCATAAATTATTGTGTTATTTAACAAACTATCAAAGTTATTTCTATAATCAGCAAAAATAGCACCTTTAAGAGAATATTTATGATAAAAGTCATGTTCTAAATAGTATTTATTATCTTTGGTTTGAACAACAGGATAACTAATATTAGTATCATCTACTATTAAATAAGCTACTGTGTCATTATTTTCTTTTTATAATCATCCAAATTTATAGTATTACTTTTCTAAATTCCTTGTTTTTTTCTTTTTATTTGGTATAGGATTATTAATTAAACTATTGTTATCCACAATAGGAGTTGTATTTATATCTTCATAATTAATTTTTACAGCTATTTTTTTTATACTCTTTTTTAGGCATAACTAAATTATAAATAGAAACAGATGTAACTATATACAAAATAACTATCAGTAGATACTCTGGATGATTGTTTAGCTTGTTAAAGAAATTATCTATTTCAATTTTTTTTACTTTTAAATATAGTTCTTAGAATAAATGACATAAAAACTACATAGCCATGTATGAATAAAAGTAACTGTAGTACAAAAACCTATACTAATATAATAAAATGGTCTTAAAATCAATTCAATTAATAGTAATAATTTATCCATAAATTATAGCAATCACAATAGTTAAAATAATAGCAATAATTGAAATAGTAATTCCTATAATCTTTTAAGATCTTATTCTTTTTTTTAAATCCTGTTATACACAAAAATATTATTCCTAAATATAAAAAAGAAAAATAATAATATCATCCCTAAACGCATACTAACACCTTCCTACTCTAGTTATATAATATCATAATTATTAGTTTTTTAAAATTATTTTATTTTAATTTTATTACTTTTAACTTATAATAAAGAAAAGAGGTGGCTAAATGAAAAAAAGTTTTTACTTATAATTTCTATTTTATTAATTATTACTACTACAGGTTGTGTTAAAATGTCTCAATCAATAACTGTTAATAAAAAAATAAGAGTGTTGATTTAGTTATTGTTGAGGCTGTTAAGGAAGAAAGTCTTACAGATGAACAGAAAAACACCATGATTACTTCCCTAAATCTAGATAAAATTAAATCATCTGAATATAGCTTAGAAAACTACAACTCTAATGGTTATGTTGGATACAAAATTACTAGACATTTTTCTAATATTGATAAAATAAGTAGCAAGGAGGAAGTAGTAGCTGATCTATCCATTAGTAATATCACAAATCAACAATATTTATTTACCGTAAAAAGGGACTTTTTAAAATACTTACTATGGTGACTTTTATTCTTCTGATTTAAATTCATTGAAAAATAATATTGATAGTAGTAATGATATTTATTCTTCTTCTGAAATTGATATTGGCTTTAATCTTTCTATTCCTACTAAGACAGGAAATAATAATGCTGGATATGTTAGTGGTGACTTAAAAAGTGCTAACTGGCCAACTTATTGGGATAAACCAATACAATTTGAGTTTACGCTATATAATTATAAAACAATATTTATTCTTACTGCTTTATTTGTTATAATAATCATTATTTTCATATATAAAAAAAAAAAATTTGTAAATAGAAAAAAAAAAATTAGAAAAATTGACTTTAGATAGTTATAATAATAATTCTTTATTTTAGTTAGTGAGGTTTTACAATGATAAATTTATTAATTAGTACAAGTAATTGTTATGAACTTTACTAGTTCTAGTTTTATAATCTTTTAACTGCTATATTAATCATTTCATCTAATAAAGTAGTATAGTCTTTTCCTTTTTTATCCCATAGATAGAAAGCAAGACTTCCTGGAATCGAGTTTATTTCATTAACATAAACCTTCTTTGCTTTTTTATCTACTAGCATATCAATTCTAGCTACTCCACTACTACCTAGTGCTTTAAATACTCTAACAGCTAAATCTTCTACTTCTTTTTGTCATCTTATCAGTTAGGTCAGCTGGTATTTTACGTGATGCACTAGCCATTCCTTTAGATCCTTTACGAGGTGCTAACTTTGCCCCAAGTTTTCCCTTTAACTTTACTACTACCAACATATTTTTTCTTCAAATGTTAAGAATTTATGAGTAGATAGTACTTCTTCTATAACACTAACTTCTTGAGATGCATGATTACCTAGTACAGAGATATTAACTTCCATTAAGTTAGGGATCATTTCTTCAACAATAATCTTAGAGTCATAGTTAATAGCTTCATCTATGGCTTTTTCTAATTCTTTTTTTCTTTAGCAGTACCAATACCTATACTACTACCAGTAGTTGCTGGTTTAACAATAACTGGATAAGTTAATTTTTCTATCTTTTTAGATTATTTTATCACTATCATCTTTATAGTCTGAATCATAAAACCAAGTATAATTAGGAATAGATATATCATTAGCTTTAAAGATATCACGCATATAAACTTTATCTTGTCCTACTACACCAGCATAAACATTAGGTCCAACATAAGGAATTCCTACTGTTTGTAAATATCCTTGTAAAACACCATCTTCTACATTAGTACCATGAGTAATTGGAAAAGCAACGTCTATATCAGTAATTATCTTTTAAAGAACCCTTTACTTTGTAATACAAATTGATTATCTTTGCGATATAAGACTACGTTACTAGCATATTTCTTAATAAGTCCTAAATCTTGATAACTTTCTACATCAAGAAGCATATCTCCCGTATACCATTCACCTTCTTTAGTGATATAAATAGGTACTATTTGATATTTTTCTTGATTAATTTTATTCATAGCTTGAACAGCCGTAATTATACTTACTTCGTGTTCTACACTTTCTCCCCAAAAATAACACCTACTTTTATTCTCATCTTAATCATCCTTTTCTTTTTTCTCATTATAGGTATCTGGTAAATCATTTTCAAATAAAGCATACACCTCTTCTTTTGTCTGAATACCTCTAATAAAATTGTATGCTTCTTTACATCATTGTAAACAATAACATTATCCATATTATAATTTTTATTTTCTAATCCTTTTTAATAGGTAGTGTTTTCTTCTTACCAATTAAAACAACATAATCAATATTACCTTTTTCTTTTCTGCTATTTGTTCACCAAATTTTTTTCATTATAGTAATCTTCTTTATCTCCTAACTCTACCATTCCAGGTGTTACTACTATTTTAACTCCTGGCATCATTGCTAAGACGTCAATTGCTCCTTTTGCTCCAACTGGATTAGAGTTATATGCATCATCGATTTGATAGAATGTTCCAAGTTTTTTAGTTCTAGACGATGTTCTACTGGTTTAATAGTTTTAACTGATTGTTGTAGTTTCTCTATTGGAATACCAAATTCATATCCTAGAGCAAGTCCTGCTAGAATATTATAAACATTATGATTTCCTAAAAGTCTTGTTTCAAATTTATATTCTTTAGGTTCATTTTTAAACTTAACTTTAAAACTAGTACCAATACTTGAACATTTAATATCACTAGCATAAACATCTACATCTTTATTTTCTATACCAATCCAAAGTATTTTACATTTATTTTTAACTTATAACTTACTTGTTTAGGATCATCTCTATTTAAAACACCAATTCCATCAAGTGGTAAAGATTCAATAAGTTCAAACTTTGTTTTTTGAATATTTTCTTCACTACCAAATGTTTCTAAGTGAGCAGTTCCAATCTTAGTTAAAATACCATACTTTGGTTTAACCATATCACAAAGTTGTTTAATCTCCCCTGTTTTATAAGCTCCCATCTCAGCAATAAATACTTCCGTAAACTTATCTAAATGATTATTAATAGTAATAATAAGTCCATAAGGTGTATTTAAATTCTTTGGAGTTGGTAGAGTCACATATTTAATATTTAAAATATCAGCAAGAATATTCTTACTACTAGTCTTTCCATAACTACCAGTAATTCCTACTACTTTCAAACTTTCCATACTATGAAGTTTCCTCATAGCCATATGTTTAAAATGATAATAAACATATTTTTCTAAAGTATATTTATTGATAAAGTTAGCTAGTCCTAAAACAAATACATTTAAATAACTCATTAAAGCATAGATAAAAATCATGAAACTACTATAAACCAAATCATTTCTCAACATAATCATAATAACTAGTGGAATAAGGTAAAAAGAATAGTTTCTGTTACCATTAATCTTTTTACTCTAGAAGTTATTACTAATGGTTTCTTAACTTGTTCCTTTTTTATATCATTACGAAATTTCACGATAAAAAGCTAAATATAAAATACTAGCTAAAAGATTAAATACTAGAGCTCTAGTTTTATTAGTTGTTAAAAAGCAATTAGCCAAAGAGACTATTATTAGACAAATAAATTCTAAGGTTACAAAATTACTACTATTATTTAGTACCCATTTAATATAACGATTATTTTCATTATAAAGATTTTGCTGTAACATATGTAAATTTTTCTTTGATTTAATAATAATTGCACCTGTCATTATTAACAGTAAAATAATTTTAAAAAACATCTTTTTATTCCTCCATAAATTTATTAATAATCGAACCTACTTGATAAAGGTTTTCTAAATAAGCATAGTGTGTTCCTGGTAAAACTATCATTGCTCCATCAGAAAGTAATTTTTCTAACATTCTTCCTTCTTCTAAAGGTACAGCTTCATCATATTCACCCCATATCAAAATGACTGGTACTTTTATTTTCTTAGCATATTCTGATAAGTCTTCTCCTACTACTTTAACTAAAATATCTCTCATCATTGGACTAGCATTTTTATAATCAGTAGAACCTATATAATTTTTAGCTATATCTGCTACTTTATCCATTCCTGGCAACTTTTTAACACTTTTTAACATTTTTTTTCTTTAAGAGTTAATTCCTTTTTCGTCTTAACACAAGGTGCTCCACATAATACTAATTTATCAACTTCATAGCTAGCTCCATAACGAATAGAAATTCTCCCCCCAAAGGAATGACCAATTAGTGTTGGTTTTACTACTTTTAAACTTTCTAATAAATCATGAACTATTTCAGTATAATCACCTACATCTAGAATAGTTGCTGGTTCCTTTACTTTTTACCAAAGCCTGGTAAATCAATAATAGTTATATGATAATTATCAGCAAGTAAATCACCAAGTGGTTTCATCATCTCAATATTTTGTCCCCAACCATGAAGTAAAACAATATCTTTTCCTTTGTCATTACCATATTGTATGTAATTAATATCCGTAAGATTTACTTTTTTTGTCATATGCCCTCCTTATTCACAATTATAACATAAAGAAAAAAAAAAAAATTTAAATTATTAAGACTTTTTACACGTTTACACCTTTTATATTTAACTTTATACTTATCAAGATATTCCTCAGGATGTTCTTCTCTATGTTTTTTCTTTATTTTTTTTCATCTTTATACTAGCATCTTCTACCACTTCTTTCAAATTATTAGTAGTAGTACAATAAACAATTCCATAAGATGCACTATACTCTGTAGTATCTAAATATACCTGACTATTAGCAATCTTATCTAAAAATAAACTCTTATCTACATTTTGACAAATCACTACAAATTCATCTCCACCGATTCTATAAACATCAGTAGTTCTAAAATTATCAGTTAATGATTTAGTAACCGTTTTAAGTAGTTCATCACCTTTTGTTTTGATAACCATACATATTATTTACTATTCCAAGACCATTAGCATCTACAAAAAAGCAACGCCTAAATTATTATAAGTACATTTCTCTTCTATTAACTCATCATAAGCATATCTATTTTTTAGTTTTTAGTAAGCTATCAGTGTACTTTTTTTCATTTTTTTAATCGTTCTATAAGTTCTTTATTCTTAAACATATTATTAAGTATAGAAGATAGTAATTCACTATATTCTATATTTTTACTATTATTTCTAATTAATAGTTTTTTTGATGCATCTTCTGATATATTAATAACACAATCATCAGCTTTAATTATTTTTCTCACTACCAAACATCTCGTCACTCATTCTATCAGAAAAAGTACTAACAAGCATAACATCACTTGCCTGATAATATTCTTTTTATCATAGATAAAACTTTATCAAAGTAATCTAAATCATACTGTTGGCATATAGCCATATTATTAAGACCAGTTAAAAAATCAATATCAGCCATAACTATCCCTCCTCTTATTGCTGCTTATTTTAACATTAAAGGGGGAATAAGTCAATATAATTATAATCTAGGCAATAGTAACAGTTCCTTTTACCACCTAATTTATCTTTTTTAACCAATCCTTAGTAATTGCATCTTTAGTTATTATGTTTATAGTAGATGGAATACTACAGATAGTTACTTTATCAAATATATCTTTATTAAACTAACCAAAACAAAAATAATTAGTACACTTATTCTCTTGTCTTTTATCAAATCATACAATTTATACCTCTTATTATATTTTGTTTACATTTGTTTTATCATTAAATACTACATTTAATCCGTCAAGTTCACCACTACTTATTTTATAATCTTCTCTATCATTTAATATTCTTTGATAATAATTAATATTACTATCATTAATCTTATCAATATCTTTTAAAGGAATACTAGCCTTTTTAAAAGCTTCTCCATATTTAGTAGCTGTCTCTTCGGTTAATTCTATATAGCCATTACGCATCAAGCTTCTAGCAAAATCCTTTATCTTCTACAAAGTAACCAGGATCTGGTGCTACTTTAAGTCCAGTATTTTCTTCTTCTTGATAATATCTTCCTTCGTTACATCTATTAGTAGTAAAGAATTGACGATAAGTAGTATCTATTAAATAAGTTTTAGTAGCACCATTATATGGGAAAGTTACTGTTCCAAAAGCATGATTAAACGGATAATCAAAACTTCCAGTAGCACTATTCTTAGTTACTTCTAAGCCAATATTTTCAAGTGGTATTAAAGAAAGAGCCTGTCCTAACTCACAAAAAACCATTTAAAGAGCTATTCTTAGTATCAATACCAAGTGTTTCAAAGCCACGTCTTGCATTCATTACACTGGCTTGTAAAAGTATCTCTATCTCTCCATTAGTTAAGTCATTACCTTTCTTTAAACTATCAATAGCATCATCTAACCTGTTTTCATCTATTATGAATCTTTTAGGTTCTTCTTTAATTATATAACTTTCACTTTCACCGATTAAATATAGTTGATAAGCAAAAGTCTAACTTGATATTATACTTTTCACTTAGTTTATAATAATCGGTCCATAACTTACTTAATACTTCATGTTTTTTATCATTAGTAATATCTTCATTATAAACATCCATTATCGCTAGTAATATTTTATTTAATGTATCTTTTTCCATAATTTCTCCTAAAATAAACTTAATTGATTAGAGTCTGGTAGCTGATCAATTATTCCCATACTAACCATCTTATCAATTAAAGTTTTAGAAACCTTTCCTCTTCTTTGTAAGTCTTCCTTACTTAAGAATGGTTGTTTTTTCTTTCTTCAACGATAGTAGTTGCAACAGCTGCTCCTAGTCCATCAATCGTAGAAAATGGTGGTATTAAGGTATTTTCATGTTCATCATCAAGGACAAAACGATTAGCATCACTTTTCTCAATTGAGATAGGTGCAAACTTAATACCTCTAGCGGTAGCTTCCATAGCAACATGTAAACTTCCAATAATATTAGTCTCTTTATTAGTAGCTTCATATCCTTTAGCTAGTAAATCTTCATACCTTGCTTTTATAGAATTATATCCTTTAATCATTGCTTCTATATCAAAGTCATCTTCTCTAATTGAGAAGTATGCAGCATAATACCATAAAGGATGATAAAGCTTAAACCAAGCGATTCTAATAGCACTCATTACATAAGCACAAGCATGAGCTTTCGGGAACATGTATTTTATCTTATGACATGATTCAATATACCAATCTGGGAATATTTGCATTTTTCATCTTAGTAGCATATTCTTGCCAAGTCTCTGGGTCTTTTGAAGCTTTACCTTTACGAACAAACTCCATTATCTTAAAGGCAAGTTTAGGTTCCATTCCCCAGTTCATTAAGTTAACCATGATATCATCACGACATCCGATAACCTCTTTAAATGGTACTACATTATTTTTAATTAACTCACTAGCATTTCCTGCCCAAACGTCAGTACCATGTGATAAACCAGAGATTTTAACAAGTTCCCCAAAACTACTTGGTTTAGTTTCTACTAACATTTGAATAACAAAGTTAGTACCAAGTTCAGGAAGACCTAGAGTTCCCGTTGGACAAAGTATATCTTCTTCTGTAACACCTAGTTCTTTAGTACTAGAAAGAAGGGAAAATATTCTTTTATCATCCATTGGTAAAGTTGTTATATCAAGTCCCGATAAATCTTGAAGCATTCTAAGAACAGTTGGATCATCGTGACCGAGAATATCTAGTTTTAAACATCTTGGTCAATGGCATGGTAATCAAAGTGAGTAGTTCGCCAAAGAGATGTGTTATCATCAGCAGGATACTGGAAGGGAGTAAAATCATAAACATCCATATAACCTGGAATAACAACAATTCCTCCAGGATGCTGACCAGTTGTTCTTTTAACTCCAGTACAGCCAATCGCAAGTCGTTCTATTTCTACTGTTCTTTTACCCGTCAATACCATGTTCTTCTAAATAGCCCTTTACATACCCGAAAGCAGTTTTCTCTGCTACAGTACCAATGGTACCAGCCCGATATACATTATCAACTCCGAATAATACTTTGGTATATTCATGAGCTTGCCACTGATATTCTCCCGAAAGTTTAAGTCGATATCGGGTACTTTGTCAGCATTAAATCCTAAGAAGGTTGCAAATGGCATGTCTTGGCCTTCTTTAGATAGTTTTTCCTCCGCATTTTGGACAAATCTTATCTGGTAAATCATAACCTGATGAGTATTCTTTTCCATAAGGTTCACCAGCTTCATCCATAAACTCTGAATACTTACAATCTTTATTACGACATAAGTAGTGAGCTGGAAGCGCATTAACTTCAGTAATTCCCATCATTGTAGCTACGAAGCTTGACCCAACAGAACCACGTGAACCAACAATATAACCATCATCATTAGAGTGTTTAACTAGTTTTGAGCGATTAAGTAAATAACATCAAAGCCACCACCGATAACTCCTCCTAGTTTCTTAGGTAGTGTTTTTTTCTATCTCATCACTACTCATTTCAGGATTCTTAATTTTTAGGTTTTCCCTAATCTTATCTTTAACACTATCAAAACCTTTTAACAAGGTATCATGTAATCTTTTAAATGTTTCCCTAGTCTTATCTTCTTCTTTTAATATTTCTCGTTCTATCTCATCAGTTATCGCTTCAAAGATACCATCCCCATAAAGTTCTTTTTACTAATACGTTCTTCTATATTATAAGGTAAGGGGATCTCCATACCAATCTGATGCTCTTGTAAAAACTAAGTCAGTAACTGTTTCTACACTCTTATCAATCTTAGGCGAGAAAGGAATACCACCTGTTTCAATAATAACTTCAATCTCATTTACCATACCAAGAATTTTATTAGGATTATCTATAACAATTAAATTTCTTGTTTCTTCATCTAGAAACGAAAAGTCATTAAGCATTTCATCAGTCGTTCGAAAGTGATTAGATGGTATTTCTTTTATTCCTCCTCTTGCTAAAGGATGACGTCCACCACCAGGTACTTTTTGGTTAACAATTATTTCACGATAGATTTTATCTTCTCTTGTTAAATGATGAACATCACCTGTAGCTACAATTAATTTACCAGCTTCAATAGTAGTTCTAATAATCTTTTCTATATGAGCGATTAATTCTACTTCATTACCAAAATCACTTGTATCTATTAAGTGATGATAACATTCTGGTGGTTGCACTTCTACATAATCATAAAATCTTATAACATTAGATAATTCTTCTTCACTTTTACTCTTAGCTTGTCTAAAAACTTCAGATTCATAACAACCACTACCAATTAATAAATCTTCTCGGTATTGTTCAATTATACTCCTTGGTACTTCTTGGCGTTTTATATAAATAGGTTGTATTAGCAGAAGAAATTATCTTAAATAAATTTTTAAGTCCTTTCTTAGTGAGAGTTAAAATATTAATATGATTTAGGGTACCATACTATATACATTTCACTTTGATCAACCATATTAGCAAGCTGTTCCATCGTCTCAATATTACGGTTATTTAACTTCTCTAACATTTTGTAAAAGACTAATGCCGTTCCTTCCGCATCATAATCTCCTCTATGATGTGCATCTTCATCCCAAGGTACATTATATCTTTTAACAAGGGCAGACAAACTATGTCTTGCATAATTATTATCAAGAGTACGTGATAGTTCTAAGGTATCAATAACAGGATTTTTAAACTCTCCTAGATTATATTTCTCATAAGCCATCTCTAAGAAAGATACATCAAACTTAGCATTATGAGCAACCATTGGTAAATCACCAAACCAGTTAATAAAATCTTTAATAGCCTCTTCTTCACATCTTTTACCTTCTAGCATCATATCCGTAATATTAGTAACATCAACTATTTTTTGAGGAAGAGGACGTCCTGGATTAATTAACTCATCATACTTTTTCAATGATGATGCCATCTTTCATCTTAACCGCACCTATTTCAATGATGGAGTCAGCACCACCAGCATTAAAACCAGTCGTTTCAAAGTCAAATACAACATAAGTATCATCTAATAAAACATCATTATTCGGACGAACTACAATATCTACATTATCATCTACCATAACTAATTCTGTACCATAAATAGCTTTAAATTTTTCATTTTCTTCTTTACCCTTATTATAATCTCTTACAAAGTTATAAACATGAGGAAAAGCCTGTGCCCCATTATGATCAGTTATAGCAATACCTTTATGTCCCCAGTTAATCGCTTGTTTAACAAGAGCTATTTCATCAGCAACACCATCCATCTGACTCATTTTAGTATGAGTATGTAATTCTACTCTTTTTCTATCACTTAAATCTTGAATTTCTTCTTTATGTTTAGTAATAGGCATTATATCGCGAGCATTTAATACTAGTTCTTTAGCAAAGCTATCTTCTTTAACATAACCTGATATTAATAAATCTCGCCCTACTTTTAAGCTCTTTACAAAGTCTTGCATACTCATCTTGTTCATTACAAAATACTTTACATAAAATACTATCTGTATTATCAGTTATTTTTAATGTAATGATTCTAAACTCACTCTTACTAGACTCAAAGTAATCAACCCCAAAGACATTACCTTCTACAATGACATTATTATCTTCTCCTTGAATCATACTTATCTTAATAGGCATCTGTTTAATATCAAGTCCTAAAATACAACCTTCATCTCTTTTTTTACTTCTTCTAGGACGAGGTCCAGGAGTAAAGTTTTTAAATTCTTTCTTCTCTTCCTTTATCCTTCTACTTTAATAGGTTCTACTTTTATTTCTTAGTAATTCTCTTCTATTTCTTCTTTAATAGACTCGTTTTCTCGCACTACTATTTCAATATCTTTAGTATAACCTAATCTTTGTATAATAAGGTGTAATAATATCTTTTATCTTTACTAAGCCTTCTCTTCAATTGTATTACTTGCTACTAATAGAAGCTTATCTTTATCTAATATTAAGTTAGATAGATATGGTTCTAAAATACTAATTAGTCTTTCTTCTTTAGCAAGCTCTAGTAGTGGTTTTAATAACTAAAAGTAATACATTATTATCTAGATTAGTTATATTATAATAAATATTTGATGCTATTTTATCTTTATTCTTTTCAAGCATCTAGATAACTATCTATATCTGGTAATTTATCATTAAAAGATAAAAGTTCCAGTTACCACTTTTTTCTTTATCTACTACTAGTCTTTCTAACTTTTAAAGAGTCAAAAAAGAAGAATTAGTATAATCAATCCCCATTTTATCAATAAAATACTAACTCTTTTTTGCATACTTTATTCCTCCACTTAAATAATTTCTAGTTCTTCTATTTGCAAAATATATTTCTGATTTTCTATGCAAAAAGAATAAATTCTTCTAAGTTACTAGTAGCAAGACTCCTTTTTAAGTATACTTATCAACATCAAAGACAATACCATCTCTAACCATATAGTTAAGCATATCATCTCTACTACTACCAAGATACATTAGAAAGTATGGATATATTTGTCTTTTCAAAAATCTTAAGGAGTTATCTCCTTTTAAATAATAACTCTTCCCTTTTTATTCTAGTAGATAATTCATTATCAATAGCAAGCTCTATTACCCTTCTACTATTTCTTTATAATCTGTTTGATAATCTTTTAATTCTTTTTTTAAGATATGACTCAAGATATCAAATAACAGCCATTTCCCCATCTTCTTGGTCTCTCATCATTCCCCATGAGATAGTATTAACTTTTCTACTTTTTACTGTTTTCATCTCCACTGAGTTAAATCTCGGATTAAGAACTAAGACATGATATATTTTTAATATCAAAACGAACTAATTCTTTAAAGTAGCTAACTAATTCTTTTTTTATCTCATTATAATAGTGCATTAGAAAAAGACGATATTCTCTGTTTCTCTTCTTATTTTTTTATATACATCAGTTGCTTTTACCATATCAAAGATAGTATCATCATCGGGTATATAATTTTTAGGGTCTTTTAGAATCTTCGCTTCTTCTTTGTATAAGTCTTTATAAAATGACGATAATTCTTCCAAAGTTTCTCTTTTAATCTTTGGACATCATTAGTAACAGATGGTAGAAAAAGTAAATTCCAGATTAAAAGATAATCATTCAAATCAAAAGATAAGTTCATGACATTTTCCCCCAATCTATATTCTTTTTTTTATTCTTTAGCATTAACAACTGATGAGATTGAAATGATATAATTTTTCTCATCTAAATGCATTAATACATCATAACAACATATTATACCACCAGTTCCTACTTCTTTAGAAGTTTTTTTCTAAACATTTAAAATGTTTTATCATTTCTTTAGTAGGAGATGCTGTTTTCTTTATTTCAAACGGATATAATTTATTGTTTTTATAGATTATTAAGTCTATTTCATTTTTTTTTCTTTATCACGGTAATAAGATAGGTTTGGTCTTATTCCTTTAGCATTATAAGATTTAACTATTTCACTAATTACAAATGTTTCTAAGTAGTGTCCTGCATTTGAGCTAAGTTGTAGTTCTTTAGCACTTTCCCAACCGGCTAAATAGGAAGCTAGTCCTGTATCCATAAAAATAATTTTAGGTACATGAGTTAATCTTTTTAATTCTGATGACATATAAGGTTCAAGTAAATAAACAAGACCAGATGATGTTAAAATAGATGTCCAGGCTTTAGCTGTTGGTACTGATATACCGGCATCATTAGCAAGTGAGGTATAGTTAAGTTGCTCACCAGTCCTTGAAGCCATACTAACAATAAATTTTTTTTAAAAGAATCAATATTACCTATTTCTGTTAGTTCTCTAACATCTCTTGATATATAAGTATCTATATATCCTTGAAAATATAGTTCTCTATTTATTTCTTTATTGTTATATAACTCTGGCATACCACCTTTATAAATAGTTTCAAATAAGGTATTAACATCAATCTTATCAGCTTTAATCAAGTTAGTCGGATTAAATAAAACTTTATTAGTATTTCTAACAATTTCAGCATAAGTAAAACTATTAAGATTTACTATTCCCACTCTTCCCGCTAATGATTCCGAAACATTTTTCATCAGATGAAACTGTTGTGATCCAGTTAACCAATACATTCCTTTAGTATCATTTTTATCTACATTTATTTTTATATAGGAAAATAAGTTAGGAGCATACTGAGCTTCATCTATAAGTAATGGAGCTGGATGCTCTTCTAAAAATAGTTTTGGATCATTTATCGCCTGGTCTCTTAAAACCTTTATCGTCAAGAGTAACATATTCCATATCATTAGGCTTAACACTAAGTAAAAGAGTAGTTTTACCAACCTGTCTTGGTCCTGTTATCAAAAGTACTTTAAAAGTCTTATTAATATCTTCTATTGTTTTTAACGCTTCTCTTTTTATACATATTATCACCCACCTCTATGTTCAATTCTACTTTTAATTTTAAATTAGTCAATACCTTCACTTTAAATTAGTCAGTATTCTTATTTTAAATTAGTCATTAAAAATTAGTAACTATATAATATACAGCAAAACCAACTGCTACTATTAGAATAAGTGATAAAATAACTCTTAAGATAGTAAACATTACTGGTTCTTTTTTATTTTCATCTTCATCATCAAAGAAATCACCACTACTCAAATCCATTGACTTAGTATAGAATGATTTATCTATCTCATCTTTTAGTGGTTTGCTTACTTCTTCCTCTTTAATAGGTTCTACTGCCTCTTCTAAATTACTAGTAGCCATTAAATCACTTAACAAGCTAGTTTCTTTTTTCTTTATCTAATTCTTCCCTAACTTCTTTGCTAGTTATTGTATTAATTAACTCTTCTAATTCTTCTTCATTTTCAATAGGTTTGTGTCTTTTTTTCTGTTCTTCCTTAAACTCATTAAGTTCTTCTTCACTACTTTCTAAGATATTATACTTCTCATGTCTTAGTTTTCTCTTCTTTTCTAGTTCATCTTTTTCCCTGTGACTCACGAGCTTCTTTTAATGCTTCTTTTAAATTGTAATTACCTCTAGTATTACGATATAGATAATTAAAGTCATCTAATTCTTTTCTTTCTTTTTTTTTTTTCTACTAAATCATAATCTTTTAAATAACGATATCCTTCTCTTTTATTAGCATTTTCTCTTAAAGAGTCTAATGGTACCGCTTCTATTTTTGAAACATCAGTAAAATTAGTATACTTTTCGAAGTTATTAAAATCATCATATAAGTTTTTATTTCTACTAGTTCTTGTTCTTACTGTTTTATTTTCATTATCATATCTATTAACTCTACTAGTTCCACTACCCACTTGTATCACCTACTCTTATCTAAAATAATCATACCACATCTAACTAGTTTTGGGAAGATAAAAACACTTTACTAATTAGTAGATAATGCTATATAATTGGGGAAGGAGGAAAATTTATGAAAGTAAAAGTAAATCGTGACGCTTGTATCGGTTGTGGTGCCTGTGCTGCTATTTGTCCATATGTTTTTGAAATAGATGATGAAGGACTTAGCAAAGTAGTTAATAGTGATGTTAAAGATGAAAACATTGATGATGTAAAAGACGCTATTGACTCATGCCCAACTGGTGCTATTGAAGAAGACGAATAAGACTCTAAAGGTAATTATCCCAGAGTCTTATTTTTTATTAGCAAAAAAACAATAAAGCTATTAAAAAATGACCAAGTTTTTACTTAGTCATTTTCTTTTTCTAAAGCATATACTTTAGCTACTTCTTTTTTTAGTTAAAGGACGATATTCGCCACTTTTAAACCATCTATGGTAAAGAAATAGACTTGTTCTCTAGTAAGTTTTAATACCTCAAAACCAACTTCATTTAACATTCTTTTAACCTGATGATTAATACCTTCATGAATAGTTAATTCTACAAAAGAAGTACCATTCTTATAATCTATTCTTTTAACTTTAGCTCTCGCACATCTTACTTTTCTATTATCAAGTACTACTCCACTTTTAAGTTTAGCAATAGTATCTCCTCTAACAATACCTTTAACTTTTAGCAAGATATACTTTATCAACCTCTTTATTAGGATGCATTAAAAGATTAGCAAACTCTCCATCATTAGTTAGTAATAAGACACCAGTAGTATCATAATCAAGTCTACCAACAGGATAGATTCTTTCATTAACAGGTATTAAATCAGTAACAGTTTTTCTATTCTTATCATCAGTAACACTAGTAATAACTCCTCTTGGTTTATTAAGTAAGAAATAAACTTTTTCTTCCCTAGTTAATATTTCCCCATCAACTTCAATTCTCTCTTTACCAGTTACTTGATAACCTAACTCTCTAATAACTTTCCCATCAACACTAACTCTACCTTCAAGCATTAACTTCTCAGCTTTTCTTCTTGAAGTTATACCACTAGCAGCAATAACTTTTTGTAATCTTTCCATCAAAGACCAACTCCTTTAATAACAATAATATAATATCATTAATCATTAGGAATTTAAAGAAAAATTAACAAAAAGCCATAACCATTAAAGCTATGACTTTATTTTCTATATTAAAATTTTATCTATGAATTACTAATTATGAATGGTTCAGATTTAGTTCCTTTTCCTGATACTATCTTTACTGTAGATTTTAGATTCATAGCTGGACAAATAGATTGTGCATCGCTAACAAAAGTACTATCACCATAACCCTGGCCTGATATAATAGAAACATTGGTAGTGTTACGTGGTGTTAATATCCAAAAGTCATTATTTTTACTCCATTCAAAACACCAAATTGTCCTGCCATCAATTCACCTAATCTCAATAATCCCACTTTGGCAATAGCCGTAGTTGTTGTCAGACTATTACCTGTTGCATCTTGATACTTTGCTAATTTATAGTTAGTTCCAAAACCTACAGTTCCCAAATACCATGTTGTATTATCTTCTATCATATTCACCTGATCACTAGTTAGATATGTACCACTTGTCAAATAATCATTATTTAAGAATTTTCCTATTTTATTATCTTTAGAAAATGTTACATTGTTTCCAAAAGATATTTGTTTATAGCTTCCATTATTCATTAGAGGCATAGCACTTGTTATTTTAGTACCTGTTCCATTTTCGTGGCTTACTATTCGATATAGATTATTTTCTCCAGTTCCAAAACTTATGTATTCACCGCTGTATCTTTGTTGATAGTAATTCTCCTGCTGGATTATCATTATCGCCAACTAATCGATATGGATTATCTCTGGTTCCATTACCACCCATAATTTCTACTGATGGTTTTAGATTTAGCTGGGCGAACACCTGTTATATTTGCTGGAGACTTATTTTCTGTACGACCTGCAAAATCAATTGCATAAATATTCGTTTCACTATATGTATTTAACAACCAATGAGCTAGTGATGTTCTTAAATAACCAACGTGAAGTCCCGCTTTATTATAATTTAGTAATTCTATTAGTCCTACTGTATCTGTCACCTTGGTTGAGGAAGAAACATTCCAAACACTATCGGTTTTAATGAATTTATCTGGTTGTCTTAAATTTCCTAAGAATCCATCTACTGATGTATCATTTAACCACTGTCCATATAGCTACCTTTAAATGTCGTATTACCATCTGCATTATATGGTAAAGTTGATATATTCCACTGTGTTACTAATTTTACAGAGTTATCAGTTGGATCTATTGATACTGCTCTCCATAACTTTCCACTATACCAAATATAGTTGTTGGGGTCTGTTCCTGTGATAAACGTTTGCTCTGGATCTCTTGTGTCTATTGTTCCATTAATACCTACCCCTGCTAATAATTCATCTGCAACTGGTGTTGGTATTTGTTGATTAACTTTTATTCTAAGTTTTGCTTTTAAAGACTTGTCCACCAATATCACCATTAACTGCTGGATTTAACCATAGTCTTAAGGTGAAAGTATCTTTACCTTTTGAATCTAATCCCCCACTATAAATCTTTCTACTAGTTAGATTAGTAGGTGTACCTGTGGTATCATTATTTACTCCTAGACTATATCTTATAAACTTATCATCTATTCTAGTTTGACCTGAAGATATGCTATCATCATCTAGATATACTGAATAAGAACCATATCCTTTACCAACATTTTGTACTGTAAACTTAAAGCCTTCTTGTTTAAGTCCATCACTATCTTTTAAGAATTCACCAGAATTAATAGTAAGAGAGTTTTCTTCTGTTAGACTGAATCTAAAAAAGTACCTACTGCATAGACTGAATTTTTTCACCATTTACTATTTGAATTAACCAAGCATAAGTTATTCCAAGACCTAATATTATTATAATTAACAATGTTATTGCTATTATAAGTTTCTTTTTTTGGTTATTTATTTTATCCACTTAAATACACCCTCTATCTAATAGTTAGTATAGCAAGTATTTTTTTCATCTGTAATTATCTATGCTCATATAGCATATCATTATTTTATCAATTACTAATAACAAATGGACTAGACTTAGTACCTGTTCCTGATACTATCCTTACTGTAGATTTTAGATTCATAGATGGGCGAGAGCCATGCGAATTCGCCGGACTACTGCTGCTGCCATTGCCGCCGTAGTGACGTAACGGACATCCGAGGTACTATATGGTATTAATGTCCAATAAGCAGTATTACTACCATTTTTATCAAATTGTCCTGCCATTAACTCACCAAATCTTAGTAGTCCTATTTTGGCAGTAGTAGTTGATGTTGTTAGATTGCTACCTGTAGCATCTTGATACTTTGCTAATTTATAATTAGTTCTACTACCTACAGTTCCCAAGTACCATGTTGTATCATCTTCTATTACATTTGCTTGGTCACTAGTTAGATATGTACCGCCTGTCAAATAATCACCATTTAGGAATGCTCCTATTGTATTATCTTTAGAAAATGTTACATTACTTCCGAAAGCAATCTTTTTATAACTACCACTATCTTTTAAAGATATAGCACTTGTTATTTTAGTACTTGTTCCATTTTCATGGCTTACTATTCGATACAGTTTGTTTTCACCGGTTCCAAATCTTATATATTCACCACTATATCTGGTTGATAGCAATGCCCCTGTTGGATTATCATTATCACCTTGAAGTCTATAAGGATTATCACTGGTTCCATTACCGTCTATAATTTTCACAGCAGATTTTAGATTTATAGATGGGCGAGAGCCGCGTGAATACGTCGGACTGCTTGTGGCTGCCACGAGCCAGAGTTGTTGACGTTACGGACGCTCGAGGTACTATAAGGTGTCAACGTCCACCAAAACAAACCATTATTCAAATATCCAGTAGAGACTGTAGAATTTTTGTAACTCATCATATATTCATATATATTTAGTAAACCTACGGTATCGGTGACCATGGTGGTCTTCTCTGGTTTAGTGGTAGCAGGGGTTAAAGTTGCATTCCAAACACTATCTGTTTTAATAAATTTATCTGGTTCTCTTAAATTACCTAAGAAACCATCTACTGATGTATCATTTAACCACTGTTCCATATAACTTCCTTGAAAATTTGCATTATCACTAGGGTTATATGGTAAAAGATGAAATGTTCCCATTGAGTAACTAATTTTACAGAGTTATCAGAGGGATCTATTGATACTGCTCTCCATAGTTTTCCACTATACCAAATATAATTATTAGGAGTCTGTTCCTGTGATAAAGGTTTGTTCTGAATCGGTTGTGTCTATAGTACCTTTATTCCTACTCCTGCTAATAGTTTATCTGCACTGGAACAGGTGCTGTACTTTGATTAACTTCTATTCTTAACTTTGACTTTAAAGACTTGTCCACCGATATCACCATTAACTGCTGGATTTAACCATAGTCTTAGGACAAATGTAGCTTTCTCACTAGCATCTAATCCCCCACTATAAATCCTTCTACTAGTTAGATTAGTAGGTGTACCTGTGGTATCAGTATTTACTCCTAGACTATATCTTATAAACTTATCATCTATTCTTGTTTGTCCTGATGATATACTATCATCATCAAGATATACAGAATAAGAGCCATATCCTTTACCAACATTTTGTACCGTAAACTTAAAACCTTCTTGTTTAAGTCCATCACTATCTTTTTAAGAATTCACCTGAATTAATAGTAAGAGAGTTTTCTTCTGTTAGACTGAATCTAAAAAGTACCTACTCGCATAGACTGAATCTTTTTTCACCATTTACTATTTGAATCAACCAAGCATAAGTTATTCCAAGACCTAATATTATTATAATTAATAGTGTTATTGCTATTATAAGTTTCTTTCTTTTTTTGGTTATCTAATTTATCCATAAATACACCTGTATTTCTGTATTTCTACTAATGACAACTTTTTATCTTCATGAACAAAAAAGTAAATGTAGCTTTATTTTGATAATCATTTTCACTAGTATAAGTCCAAGATGCTGTTACTTGATAAGCCTTATCATCAGTTACTTTATCTATCGTAAAACTTGTCTTTTCAACACTATCAATTGTTACTTCTTTAACCGTAGGTAAATCTTGTTTTCTTCCTCCATACATATTGTTTTCTACATACTTATAAATAGTATCCTCTGCTTTTTCTAGAAAGTTATTTTTAGCATCAGTATGAACAAAGTCAGTACCTCCGACATCAGTATTTGCTACTTTATCTGATAAGGTATAAAAGTCTAGAACAAATAGCTTAGTTAATTCTTTAGCATATTCTTCTTCATCAATCTTATCTTTCTTTAATAGTTCAGCTAGATTATTAAATTCCTTTTTATAAGCTTTACTCTTATTAGACTTAAAGGTATAGCCATACCCCTTTATCTCTGTTAGAACAGTTGCTTTCTTAACCGTAGTTTTAGGTTTAAAAGAAATATCGTAGACAAGAACACCAGTTCCTGCTACTAAAAGTACACTACCAATTATTAGGCATCTTTTTACCTTTTTCTTTAGTTTCATTTACTGGCCTCCTTAACTACTTTACTCTCATTCTTATCTTTATTTAATAAATCAAAGACAATTATATTATTAGAAACATCTAATAGTTTCTCAGTATATTTACTATTTTCTGAGATATAATCATCACTTATTACCTCATCTTTTAAAGACATATATTCACCTTTTGACTATTATAATAAACTTTATTAGTTAACCAGTTTCCATTAGGGAATACTACTATATTATTATCTTTTATTTCAAAGATATCATGTCCTAGTGAATACTTATTATAAAATCCTAACATATTACTAATTGTAGGTTGTACATCATACATTCCCATAATATCTGTTACTTCTTTGGCTTTAATAGTATCGTCTTTAGTCCAAATTAATAATGGTACTTTTCTATTTAATTCATAATGATAACTATTAAATTCTTGATATGTTGGATCATCTTTAGATTTAACACTATTAGTAGTCATATCATAATTAAACATCTTAACATAATCTGCTTTTGGTAGTCTTGCATCATGATCACCATAAAGCATCACAACAGTATTATCAAGTAACCCTGCTTCATCTAGTTCTTGAAAGAACTCACCTAAAGCAGCATCTGCATAATGAACTGATTTAAAGTAGTTACCTAATTTAGTACCTTCTAGATAAGGATGCTCAACAGTAGTAGTTGTTCCATCTTCATTAGTAACTTCTTCATTCATAGTAACTTTAAATTCACCATACTTAGTAACATCTGAAAATGGTGTATGATTTGATAGTGATATAACTATTCCATAAAACTTATCATGGTCTTGTTTTTATTTTCTTTAATTTTTCTACTGACTGTTTAAAGAATGATTTATCAGAAAGACCTAGTCCTATCATTTCTTCTCCTTCAGTCTTATAAGTTTCTTTACTATAGAACTTATCATATCCTAAAGATTCATGCATAGCTCGTCTATTCCAAAAGTCAGCATTATTAGCATGCATACTGAATGTATAATAACCTTTTTCCTTCATAAACTTAGGAGTACCGTTATAAGTTCTATCAAAGTAACTAACAAAGGCAGTACCATTTTGGGTAGGCATTAAACTTGTATTAAAAGTTAACTCAGTATCAGAACTAGTACCAACACTTACTTGAGAATAAAAGTTTGAGAAGAATAACCCTTCTTTAATTAATTTATTCATATTAGGTGTTACTTCTTGTCCATTAAAGGTTCTATTAAGTGCTACATCTTGGAAACTTTCAGCATGAATAACAATTACATTCTTTCCTTCTAGTATTCCTGTATATTCATTAGTATAGTCTCTTGTATCACTTTTATCTTTAAAGTACTCATCAAATTCTTTTTTGAGCATTATCATAACCAAACATAGCACTTATCTTTGGTTGTAGACTTTTTAACTACATCATTACCTTGATATAAGTAAATACCAAATCGCATAACAATATATTCTCTATTCCATTGTTTAACAAATCTACCTATTTCAAGTCCTGATAAAGTAACAGTAAATACAACCATAATAACAACACCTGCTATAAATGTATGTAACCAGTTTGTTTTTTCTCTCTGTCTTAGTATAACGTTTAAACTTACCTTTCTTTAACAATCTATGATAAGTAAAGATAAAAGAAAGCAAATGGTACTAAGTAAAGTAAATCTTTTAGTTGTAAAACATTTTCTACTACAGCATCTGATACTGGTGCAATAAACTGAGTAAGAGATAACATAGATGCACTAGCAAATGATGTATAGAATGTATAATATATCGAATTAATCATACAAATAGCTGTAAAGAAAATACTAGCTATTAGTAAATATGTATATCTTTTCTTGCCTTTAAATAAATAAGAAATGATCCTACTAACACTACTATTCCAATATCAGCAATGATTGGTTTAATAGCTAAATAATTTTCTAATGTACGCATAGTAAAGAATCTAAGCATAGTAGAATTTATCACGCATACTAAAACAAAAGTTAAGAAAAGAGTATTATCTGTAAAGTATTTCTTAATCAAATGTTCTTCTTTTTACTCTTTTAAATAATTTTTTCCTTTTTTTACTTGTTTAGTTAATTTCTCTTTCATAACAACCTCACTTCCTGTCCATTATATCATTCTTACTCTTATTTTTCAATTTTCTAACTAGCATCTTTACACTTTGATAAATAATATTTACTACAAATACTAACTGACATGATTGTACTAGCACATATAATTCATCATGTTTATATATCTTAGATGGTCTTACTAAGGAGACATTTAAGTCTAGACAATTAGTAATAAATAGAATAAATAGATATAAGTGGATACCACATAATAGGTAGTTAACTATTTTCTCTTTATTAGTTAGTTTATTAGATAGTATGGTATATATCATAATACTAAAACTTATTATAACTGTTATTATATAAAAGATTATATTTGGAAAATAAATAGCATAAATTATTCCTTTTACTATTTCTTCTAGAACATATAAGATACTACTTCCATAAAGAAACATAGCTAGACTTACTATAAATAGAAGAAGAAAAGGGATAAATATTTTTACTTTATTATTTTTATACTTTAGATTAATTATTAGAAACTTAAGATAAGTATAAAGATTAGTAATTCTTCTATTGCTAAAAATGAATTAAAATTAAGTTTAAAGAACAAGGTTATTTTATCTATAATATTTAAATCCATCTTCTATTCCCTCCTATTCATTTGTTTGTTCAAAGATATAAACACTTTGTTTAGTTAAATCATCATGTGTACAAGTTATTAAGGTTAAGGTCTTTTTATTATAATCACGATAAATAGCAATTTTACCAGTTTTCTCTACTTGATAAGTTTTAACTAGTTTATAATAATATGCTTTAGCATTATAACTAACAGTAGCAATATCTCCTAGTTCTAATTTATAAAGTGGTTCAAAGAAAGATATTGGAGCATCTCCTGAATGAGCCATTAGAATGAAGTTACCATTCTTAACATCTGGATAATCTGCTTCTTTTGCAATAGTTACATTATATTCAATGTTATTATATTTTGATTCTTTTTTTACAAATCCTCTTTTAAATTTAATCTTTGGAATACTTAACTGACCTATATAGGTATATGAGATATTTTTTTTTAGGTTGTTCAGTACTAGATTCTGTCTGATTAGTATTATCAGTAGCAGGTTTACTAATACTATTAGTTCCTATATCATTTATAGTTTCATTATCTTCATTTATTTCATCTTGATAAATAGCTAATTTCATTTCACTAAATACTTTATTCTTAATAGTTTTTAATAGGAATATAAATCATTACTGATATACCTATTAAAAGGAAGAAAAAGACCAACTAGAAGAAGTTGGCCTTTTTTATTAATTTTTCTTCTTTTTACCATTAGAAGATTTACTAGCTATTACTATGAAGATAATACCAACAACAACTACTGCTGCTCCTATTCCATAAATGTAGCTCATGCTGGCTTTTGTATTTGGAACATCAATTAGTTTTGTATTATTTAAAACCACTACTGTTGTTTCGTCTTTTTTAATTTCAAATTCATAAGTAGTTTTTTCTGCACTATATCCGTCTGGTATTTTAGTTTCCGTTACAGTATAGTTACCAACTGGTAACCAAACGTAGGTTGGTGCATCAATTGTTTCAAATGTACTAACAGTAATTCCTTTAGAATCTATGATTGATAAAACTGCATTTTCAACATACTTACCTGTTCCTGCATCTACTTTACGAAACTTTCCTTCTCCTAGTTCTATTTCATAAGCTAAATTTAAATTAGCTTTTTTTTAGAATTATTAATTACTCCTAATACAGTAGTTTGTAGTGAAGTACTAGTTGGTTTATAGAAGAATGCATCTTTTTTGTTGAAGCTTCCTTCAACGCTAACATCGATTGACATTTTATTTTCACCATCAGTTGACATAGGTGCTGATATTATAAAAGATTCGCCTCTTCCAAATGTGGTTTGTTCTACTAAATTTGTGTTAAGTATTTTGATGTCATTATCAGTAGTTGTTACTGTATAGTTAGAGAAACTGTCTGAAGTAGTAGTTGGTGTTATAGCATTAGTAACAATATTATTACCATTTACTGTATAAGTTATATTATTTTTTGTTGGTAATGTTATATTTGGAGTAGTAGTATCCCCTTTATAAGCTAATGCTCCATTAACTAATGAGTCTATTTTACTAGCATATTTACTAGCTTTTTTATAGCTTGTTTATCAAGTACTGATAAATTGTTATAGTATTTATAATTTTTATCAGAGTCATATTTACCATTTCCATCATTATCTTCAACAATAGTTGATTCTACTCCTTTACTTGAATAGTTTTTACTATCGTCACAACCATTACTTTATCTATATACCACCAAATAGCTATTTGGGTTAAATATTCATTTAGTTGTGAATCAGTACAAGTTCCAAGTGATTTGCATGTACCTTTAGAGGTATCAAAATTATTATTATCTAAGATATAAACAATTCCTGGATAAGTATCTAACACTGATTTATCTTTTTGTATAATCAACACTAGTACTCATAGATTTCATATGTTCAATACAGAACAAATCTGCAAGTTTATTATCATAACTAGCTTTAAAACTATAATCTATATCGATAGTTCCAATTTCTCGTAATGTGTTACATGCTGGTGTATTTTGATTATCAGTACATTTAGGACTTTTTCCAAGTTTACATCTAGACTTGTTAAACTGTTAAAAACCTACTATTAGAAAAAATAAAAAATAGTAGCTCATATTCAAATGTTTTTTATAACTTTTTTCGAGGTATCAAATCTCACTTACATCTGGATTGTTAAAAGAAAAATATCTTTTTCAAGATATTTCCAAAAAATCGATTAATTTAGTATTGTCTTTAAAAGTGTAAAGTACAATCATATTTTTTCCGAAATCAACTGTATTCCATGCTGGACAATATTACTTGTGATGTATCAAAATTTCTTACATCTAGACTTGTTAAACTTACTACATACAGCAAACATATTACTCATATTTGTTACTTTCGAGGTATCAAATTTGCTTATATCTAAACTTGTTAAACCGCTACAATTTTCAAACATATCCACCTATATCTGTTTACTTTTGATGTATCTAAAGCGGACAAATCTATTGATGTCATTTTATTAAAAGGCACTAAAATAATCCTAACATACTTTCATTGGCAATAATTCCACCTTTTCCACCTATTGTTAACTTATAAGTACTATTACCTGTTCCATCGTCTTCTACATATGCCATTACAGAGCCATCCCCTGCTTCTGAGATATCCCAACTTTCAACAGCTGTTGCTGGTACTATATTATCTTTCTTTGTAGTAACACCTGTTATTTTAGACCTTGGTAATCATCAGTATGATGATCTGTCGTTGGTGGAATAAAAAACCCTTCATCAAAATCAGCTTGTGTTCATATAAGCTTTCATCTTACTACCTGTTGGGGCTTCTTTTTTTACTTTTCCATAAGCATTTATCTTAACACTAAATGATAAACCTCCCCCATCTCCTTGTGGATTATAGTCTTCATCTACATACATTCTAAGACGATAGTTTGTTGTCTCACTTGTACTCATTGTTCCTGTTGCTAGGCTCATTACTCCTGATGGTCTTCCTGTCTTTGTATTTGCTGATGTACTAGCATTATATACTTTTGGTGCCATTACCTGTGTTTCTGCTCCAGTACTATCTAACTTGGTTAGGTATAGCTTTATATTTTTACCATCCATCTTTTTAGCTGATGATGCTGTGATATCCTCTGCTGCTATTTCCCAGTTGATATTAGCATTTCCTTGAATATTACTTTTAATAGTAAAGTCAAAAATATTCTCCAGCTGTTAATCTTACTTTTCCTGTGGCATCAGTAGTTGGTAAGGCTCCTGTCATACTAATAATATTAGTAGATTCTTCATACTCCATTGTTATAGCTCCTGTTGTTATAGTATTTGGTTTATTACCTAGTCCTGTAAACTTAAAGGCTGCATAACTGATTCCTACTATCATTAGAACTAGTATTAAGACAAGTCCGATTTTTTAGGATTAGTTGTTAATAAATGAAATACTCTTTCTGATTTTCTTATTTCTTTAATAAACTCTACTTCTTCTTTTGACATTCTTGTTCTTCTTTTTTCTTGGCTACTACTTCTATTTCTCTTCCCAGTAAATTATCTAAACTCACTTCAAAAATATCTGCTAGGGCTACCATTGTTTCTAAGGTTGGTATTCTTGTTCCATTTTCATAACAACAAATACTTACCTTTGTTACATTAATTAATTTTCCTAAATCTTCTTGCGTTAAGTTTTTTTCCTTTCTTAACTCTTTAATTCTCTTTTGCCAATAGCATTTTTACCACCTCGAATATATATTATATACTAGGTAAGTCATTTTTTCTATATAAGTTTACAAATAATTAACTTTGTTTTGTGATTTAAGGATATTTTTAATCAAATATCAGTTTTTTGACATCACTTACTTTTTTACTTGATAGGAATGTTAATCTTTCAGCGACTACTTCTAACTGATTTCTTTTTACCCTTCGAGCACCACTATCTTGTTCTTGATTAGATTTAGCAACACTTATTGTAATACATGTTCCTCTGGAATTATCACCTTTTAATACACAACAAGGATATTTCATCGTAACTTTAGAACCAATATTACCATCAATCCATTCCATTACGCCATTATCATCGACAACAGCTCTTTTAGTAACTAAATTATACACATTTGTTGCCCAATTTTGCACCGTAGAATATCTACATTTAGCATTTTTACCAACATATATTTCCACAATTGCAGCATGTAAACTAGACTCACTATAACTAGGTGCTGTACAACCTTCTACATAATGCAAACTAGAATTATCATCAACAATTATAAGTGTTCTTTCAAATTGTCCCATATTTTTACTATTAATTCTAAAATAACTTTGAAGTGGTCTATCAAGAACTGTATTTTTAGGAACATAAATAAAGGAACCACCACTAAATACCGCCGCATTTAAGGCAGCAAATTTATTTTCAGTAAAAGACACAATTTTACCAAAATACTTTTTAACTAAATCAGGATATCTTTTAATAGCATCTTCAATTGATGTAAAAAATAACATGTTTCTTTTCCAGTTCATCAATCATATTATGATAAATTACAATTCTTGATCTATTTCCATATTCTTCACCTACAATACTATTTTATATAAATCTTCACTATTTTTTTAAGCATCTATTAGCTTATCTATTTCTTCTTTGGTATTATAAAAATATAAACTAATACGACAAGTATTTTTTTAATATTAATCTCTTCTTTTAATACTTTAGCACAGTGGTTACCTGCTCTTACACAGATATTATAATGATCAAGATATAAGGCTGTATCTTGACTAAATATTCCTTCTAGATTAAAAGCAGTTATTCCCCCTTTACTAGTAGTATTATAAAGAATAACTTTATCTATTTCTTGTAATCTTTTAATAAGATATTCTTTTAGTTCTCTTTCATATTTTTCTATATTATCCATTCCTATTTTAGTAAGATAATCAATAGCTGCCCCAAGTCCTATTACTTCAGCAATTGGTGGTGTACCAGCTTCTAGTCTTGTTGGAACTGTTTTAAACTCCATATTACCATCACTATCAAAGGACTGATTCATTCCTCCACCATATTCGATAGGTCGCATTGCTTCTAAATATTCTTTTTAGCATATAAAACTCCTACTCCGGTTGGTCCTAACATCTTATGAGCAGAAAATGTTAAGAAATCAATATTATCTTTTTATTACATCTGTTTTTTGGTGAGGTACACTTTGAGCACCATCCACTACAAATAAAATATCTCTATCATGACATAACTTACCTATCTTATTAATATCTCTAACATCACCAATAACATTAGTTACAGCAGCAAGAGATATTACTTTAGTCTTAGCTGTTATATATTTTTCTAAGGTAGTATAAGAAAGTTCATGATTTTCTTCTAAAGGAACAAACACTACTTTTATATTTTTTTTCCTCTTGCTAAGATAAGCCAGGGAAGAACAGCTGATGCATGTTCTGCTTTACTAATGATTACTTCATCACCACTAGTTAAATAGTCTTCCATAAAACCAAATACTACTCTATTTAGAGAATCGGTTGCTCCCTCAGTAAAGACTATCTCATCTTCACTAGAAGCATTTATAAAGTTCTTTACTTTAGTTCTAACTTTTTCATACTCATCACTAGCTTTTAGACTTATTTTATAATCTCCTCTATGAATATTAGCTGGATAATTGTAATAATAATCCGTCATTTTTTCAACTACACTTTTAGGTTTTAGAGTAGTTGCTCCATTATCAAAATAAATTAAACCAGTTGATAAAATGGGAAAAAATCTTCTCTATTCATGAAAAAACACCTCCTAACTTATTATTTTTAAGATATTATCATTTATTAGTTTAATATAGTTATCATCTTTTTGCATCGTTTAGTAAAAATGACTCTAATAGTAGTCGCATACTTTCTTTTGAACCTATCCCTTTAGTTTTTAAGTAGAAGATAATATCACTAGAAATGGTCCAATATAAGCTGAATGATTAGCAACTACATCAAATTCATCTATATAAAGATTAGATTTATCTCTCCTTTTGCCATAGCAAATGGATGAATCATACTATCTTGATTACAAATACAGTTCTTTAATCCTTTAGGTACTACCCCATCAATATTAAAGGTTAAATCTCCTTCTTTATAACTTACTCCATGACAAATAACATTACTCTTAGTATTTTCATCTTCATGATAAACTACTATGTTATTTAATATTTTTTTAGAAGTAATAGTTGTTAAGAAGAGATTAATTTCTCCTTCATTCATCAGATGAATTTCTATCTTAGAGGATAAGTCGTTAACAAAGATATAACAATTTACTTTAGCTTTTTACTAGTAATTTGCAAGTAACATTATCTTTTTATATTTAGATAAATAACATCATCTTCTAAAAATACATAACTACTATCTTTATCTACTTCTCTATACTTTTCATCATCTAATAATATTTTATTCTCTAGCATCATTATCACTCATTTCATTTTCCCTAAGATAACCATTACTTTCTATTTCTTTTTGCAAACTCAAATGGTCCTGTCTTAACTATCTTTCCATCTATCATCTCATGAACATAATCAGGATGAATTAGTGATAATATTCTACTATAGTGAGTTATTATTAAAATAGCTGTATCAGGATTTTCTTCTTTATATTTATTGATACTTTCGCATACTATTTTTAAACTATCAACATCTAATCCACTATCTAACTCATCTAAAAGAATAAGTTTTGGTTTAAGTATCTTTAACTGTAAGACTTCATTTTTCTTCTTTTCTCCACCAGAAAATCCTTGATTTACAAAGCGATGAATCATTTCTTTATCCATTTTTAATTCTTCGGTTTCTTTATTTAAGTCTTTAATAAAGGTATAAAGATTAAGTCTTTTCCCCACTTCTTTCAGTAAGAGCTGTTCTTAATACTTCTCTATTAGTAACTCCTATTATAGTCTTAGGATCTTGCATTACATAATAGATACCACATCTTGCTATATAATCTGTTTCCTTATCTAACATTTCTTCATTATTAAATTTGATACTACCAGACTTAACAAGATATTTCTTATCTCCCATAATTACTTTAGCAAGGGTACTTTTTCCTACTCCATTAGGACCCATTATTGCATGTATTTCCCCTTCTTTTTTATATCAAGTGAGAAGTCTTTTAATACTTTCTTTCCACTTTCTTTAACATCTACTACTAAATTTTCTATATTTAACACTAATATCACCTTTCTTTCTTGGCGTTTTTATTATAGCATTATTTTTATATTTTGCATAATATATTGCCAAAATTAGCTAAAAAAAGTACAATGTTTTTAGGAGGATTTTTATGAGTGATTGTTTATTTTGTAAAATTATTGATGGTAGTATTCCATCTTATACCGTATATGAAGATGATAAAGTTAAGGTTTTCTTAGATATTAATCCTAATAATGATGGTCATTTACTAGTTATTCCAAAGGAGCATAAAGCTAATCTTTATGAGATGGATGACGATACTTTAATTTATATGTTAAATATTATTAGAGAAAAATTAAAATCTATCTTAAGTGATAAGTTAAATATTGATGGATTAACTATCTCTCAAAATAATGATTATGGTCAAGAAGTAAAACACTTTCATATCCATGTTATTCCAAGATATAAAAATGATAAATTCCCACTAGCTTCTAATTGTTCTAAGGTAGAAGATGTTTATCATAAATTAGTTGGTTAATGAAAAAGGAGTATATATAAAAGCTCCTTTTTATAATACTTATATTAGTGAGACTAAAAACAATTATTCCAATTCAACTTTTAATATTTCTCTATTTTTTAATTAACTATTCGTTTTTCTAGGAAAATGACAGCATTTTTCCTAAAAAAATCAATTTCAAAGTTATCATTTTCTCATTACATCTAATTTATAATATATTTATGTTTTTGACATCTTTATTTGATACAATCTTCTTTTTTTCATATCCAATAAAAAATTTATCAAAATCAGATTCAAATAGTTTATCTTGAACTACCCTATATTTTTCTTTCTCAAATTTTTTTGAATAAAATATAACTTAAATACAAATATATCTACTCTAAGACAATATCTAGATGTGCAAATGTTTCTCCATCATATTTTTCTCTTTTTCACTTACAATAACCTTACCTCTGTAGTACTTTATCCATCTAGAAGGACTCATTGTAAAAGAATTATTTGCAGAGTCATTTTTTAAACTCGTGAGATTCTGCTAGTTTAAAATTATCATTAAACAGTTCCTCCCAAAGTGAATAAAAATCAAAAAGAACTTTTTATTGCTAGACATTATACTATAATTCCAACTTTTTCTTAACCATAAGCTCATTATTTTTGTACTCACATCTAACTTATAATATATTTAATTAATTTTGAAAATAGTTTTTAGTTAAATAATTATTCTTTTTTTTTGATATTTCGTACTAATTATTTTATAAAGAAAAAGAATAAATGAAATCTATTAAGAAAATTATAATAAATATATTAGTTAAAATTCTAGGTACCTTAGGTACTATCTTATCTAAGTATTTTCTTACTATAAATAAAAATATATAACTAGCAATAACCCAACCAAGTGATACTTCAACTGCTATATATTTACCATAATTGAATCTAAAACTACTATAATCCCAATAAGATTTATGAAGAAAAAAATTCTACTAAGTGACCACCAATTAACTCAAGAATAGTTAAGATAAAGAAATTTAATAGTAATGTTATCAAAACCTTTCCCCATTTAGAAATTCTAAATTTAGTAAAAGCAAACTTTTCAATTAATAACATTACCACTATTCCAAATCCATATACTGGCATCCAAGGTCCTACAAATGGATTATTAGTTAAATGATGATGAAGAATTAAATGAAGAATATTTTCATAAATATAACCAATTACGGAAAAAAATAAAAAAGTATGATAAATAATAATACATAATAATCACCATACTTAGTTTTTACATTTTAGTTTATTTATATACTTATTTTAAGAAAAAAGCCTTAGAAACAAAGCTCTAAGGTTTAACTACCAAGTACAAACACTTCCTAAAATAATAGCTAATAAGATATATAAAACTATAATTATAACAAAACTATTTCTAGGTTTAGAACATCCACAAGAAGTTGTTACTGGTTGATTATTTGAACAAGACATTTTAACACCTCCCTTTTAAAAATTAAATATAGGCACCTATAATGATTACTAGTAAGATAAATAGTACTAAAACAATAGCACTTGACGAATTGCAATTACCCATAAATTAATCCTCCTTTTTTTTCTAGTGTTCACATTATTTTTTATGGTATTTTTTCTAAATGTGTGATTATTTGAAGGATGTTTTTTAGTGTTTTCCAAAATAATGGTAGACGTCTAATCCTAAGTCTTTGTCTTCATAGTCTAGTATATATCCATTTCTTAAGGCTACTTTTTCACTAGCTTTATTACTTTTATCTATTTTTTTAATTCTATATCATTTAGTCCTTTAATATTTTCTATTAAATAAGGGGTTACTTGAGCTAATACTTTTTCACCATAACCTTTTCCTCTTAAGTCTTTATCAATGCTATACCATACTTCTACTACTCCAGTACTAGACATATCTAAAGTTCCAACTACACCAATATTTTTCTTATCTTTATTTACTACATATGCTTTACCTATTTCCATTTTATCATCAGATTCTGCTTCATGTTTATCAAGGAAAGAGATAAAGTTATTAGAAATATATTTATTGATATTTTTATCTCTATTAAGTTTCATTAAAAGACTATAGTGTTTTTATCTTATCGATTTTTTCCTAAATTAAAATTTCTTAGTTTTATCATAATACTCCTCACCTTTTCTAAATTAATAATACTTTTAAAGTAGCAACCTGTCAATTTATTTTTGAGAAGTTTTACGCCACTCCTTGCTTATTTCTTAAAGGTTTGTTATCATTATATTGCATGTAGATAGCATGAAGGAGGGAAATAACGTGCAAAAAAAAAAGGTATAGCATTTCTATTACTTATAGTTTTAGTTTGTGTATTAGTTACAGGTTGTGGAAAGAAAGCTGAGCTTGAAAAGAACTCTACTATTGTTAAATATAAGGGTGGAAAAAATTAAAGCAGAAACTTTATATGAAGATTTAAGAGATAAATATGGTATTAGTGTCTTAATTGATATGATTGACCATAATATTTTCGATAAAAAAATATAAAACAACTGATGATGAAACTAAGTATGTAGATAATCAAATAAGCCAAATGAAATCACAATATGGTGACAATGATGAAACTTTCTTAGCAGCTGTTAAACAGTATTTAGGTGTAGAAAGTATTGATGAACTTCGCAATATGATTTCTTTAGAATACAAGAGAAATTTAGCTGTTGAAGATTATATCAAAGATAATATCAAAGATGATGAAATACAAAAATATTATGATGAAGAAGTTATCGGTGATATGAAGGTAAGACATATCTTAATTAAACAAAAGACTACTGATGATATGTCTACTGAGGAAAAAAGAAGATGCTGAAAAGAAAGCTAAAGAAAAAGCTGAAAAGTTAATTAAGAAATTAGACGATGGAGCAGATTTTGCTAAACTTGCTAAGAAGTATAGTGACGATACTGGTAGTAAAACCGATGGTGGTTTAATTGACTATTTCAATAAAGATAGTGGTATGGATGAAGCATTCTTAAATGCCTCTATCAAACTTGAAAAAGGAAAATATACAACTGAACCAGTTAAATCAACTTATGGATATCATATTATTTTAAAAGTTGATCAAAAGAAAAAGGCTTTTTAAAGAAATCAAAGGATGACATTCTAGATAAATTGAAGGATGAGAAACTTAATGCTGATGCATCTCTTCGTTATGAAACTTTAATTGAAGTTAGAAAAAAGCTGGTCTTGAATTTAAGGATGATTCTTTAAAGAAAGATTATGATGAATATATGAATAAGTTAATGGAAAATGCTAAATCAAGTAGTACATCTAATAGTTAATATTAAAGGAGCTAGTAATTAAACTAGTTCCTTTTGAATAGTACTTATAATAACATAGTAAGTTCTTTTTTACCTAGACCAGTACACTTCATTATTTTATCTAAGATTCTTTTCCTTGAATCATTATTTTTGCTATAGCTAGTTTTCTCTATTTGGTCCCTCAGATATACTGTTAATAAGCAATTTATATTCTCTTAAAATTAGCATAAATTTCAAAATTCACCCCTTCCAAATTAGAGGGATATTTTTACCGAGATTTACAAAATTAGCATATGACAAAAAAATTTACAATTATTTTATATCACAGATACTTACTTATTACTATAATTAAATAATAACTTATTAATGTTTTAACTTTTCTCGTACTAAAAAAGATAAAACCTGTTTATCCTTTATTCATCACCATAATTATAAAAGCCAAGAGAAGTCATCTTTTGTTTCACTTTATATTCTAATTTCTACCCTCATATTTTCTTCCTAATTTAGCTACTAACCTTTCATAAATCTTTTAGCTATTTCCCCTATCATCACTAAAGTCAGCCTCGTTTAAAGCCTTATTAATCAATTCCTTTAGAGAATCCTTCACTAACTAAATCACTTTCAAGTCTCATCTTTAATACCTTATTACTCTTATCATGATTAGACCTTATCTTTTATTTATTCTCTTAACTAACTTTTTCTAATTCTATATCTTTAGAATAAGACTCTAAAGCCTTATCACAATCTTGTTCATCAACACCCTTTGTAATAACTGCCTCTTAATCTTTCCCTTTCCCCAAGAGGTTGTTAATACTTTATTATTTACATAACTAGAAGCATAATTCCTATCATTTAAGTAGCCTTGACTTTCTAACTTTTCCGTAACAAATTCTATTTCATTATCAGTATATCCCTTTACTTAATAAATATCTTGCTAAACTACTCTTCGATTCAGCTTTTTTATTTAATCTTTCTAATCCTTTATAATAACATTCATACTTTTTATTTTCTTCTAATAAACTAGGTAGTAGTTTATCTTCTATCTTCTTAGATAACAATAATTCATACTTTAAAATAATTTCTTCATAAAAGGAATAAACTTTTCCATTATCCATCACTAATTCATATAAACCTTTTTTGTTTCATCTTAAACATCTTTATCGTCATTTTAACACCTCAATATTATTATACTTAAAAGGAAAGCTTTTTAATCGCTTTCCACTACTGTTAATTTCCCTTCTAGAACTTCTTCTAAAGCTCTACCGATATTTTTACTGCATTTATATTCATTTTCGCGTAGTTGATAATGTTCATTTCTTGTCATTTCTTTACTACGTCTTGCTGAAATATGAACAAGTTCATACTTTGAACTTACAATATTCAAAAGCTTATCAATAGAAGGATAAATCATATAGTATCACACTCCTTAGTATTATAATAATATGAATAAAAATAAATTACAAGCAAGATGACACTTTTAGACAAAAAAGAAAGAGTAGTAATTTACTACTCCATACAAAGTTCTTTGATATATCTTTTAATTTCTCTATCTGTTAAGACAGCACCTTTAGAAACTATATTTCCATCAATAATAAGTGCTGGTATAACATCTATTTTATATCTATCTTTAAGATTCTTTTTTATCTTTTCTATATTTAGTTTTTAAATTCATCTCTCTTTCGACTTTAGATAAATTCTTTAGTAATTTCATTCCATTACTACAATCTGTTCCAACTACTTTTTTATCAACGATAGGCCTCACTTCCTTTCCATAACTACACTATACTAGATAATTATGTATAAATTATGGGATAAAAGTGAAAACTTATTTCACAATTAAATCTTGATAGTCTTTTTTTGTCTAATATCCACTTATTAACGTAAGAGCATTCAATTATTACTTTATAATTATTATTTTAAAGTAGTTAAATACTTCTTCTAACATCTTACTAGCTATACCTTTTACCTCTTTCTTCTGGCTTTACTATAGTACTAGTTAATCTAATTAGATTATTATCTTTAGTAAAAGAATACATTACCAACCACTCTTTTCATCTATAAAATAATCTATTTTATTATCACTTATCTTAATCACTTATTAACATCCTTTATCTAAATAACAAGTATTACTTTTTTTATCACTTACTTGTTTTAATACTTTTTTAATCTTATTATAAGTTTCTTTTTTCCATTTCTTTAGTAAGTTTCATATAACCATCAGTTTGTTTATCACTAATACCTGTTGTTAATTCTTTAGCTTTACCATCTATAACACTAACAATACTTGAGCATAGATTCTTTTCTCTCCTACTTTTATCTCATTATTATCACTATCTGTTAGCGTATAATCTTCTAAAACTGGTTCTAATTTTTTAAGTAGCTTACTATAGTCTTTACTACCTTTTTTTACTAGTTTCGGCTTATTATCATCATCTAGTTCAAAAGTATCTCTAATATCCTTTACGTCTATATAGTACACTTCTTGATTTAATTCTTTAGAAATAGATGCAAGCGTTGGTACTACACTACGACACCATGGACATGTATCAAAGCCAAAGTATAAAACAAAAGATTTCTTTTTATCAATTAAATTTAATACTTCTTCAGTAGTTTTATAAACCATTTTATTTTTTACTATCAATGGTTATCTCACGGTATTTCTTACCTTGGTCATTCTTTTTACCATTTAGTTTTTCATATTCTTCTTTAAACTTTATACCATCAGTTTGACTATTATTACTAATTACTTTTTGTATATTAAGAACTAATACTATGGCTGCTAGTACAGTTACTATTATCATAAATAATTTATTATCTTTCACTTTTCATCCCTCCAGTTACATTAATTTTATCATGCAAAAAGAGATAAGTCATTATTTTTTTTTATATCTAGTATTTTTCCTTCTACCTTTTCTTTTAATATATAATAGGTAAACTCTTCATTTATCTTTTTTTCCTAATAAAGACTTTCCTAAAGGACTATTTACTGTTATATGTAATATTTCATTATCTAAATCACTTTTAGTATTACCACTAATCTTATACCAATCTCTTTTCTATTTCATTATCACTAAATATTAATTCAACTAAGACTATATCTTCTATTCCTATTTTATCACTATCACATTTTTTCAAGAATTTCTATTTTATTAAGACCCTTTAATTTATTTTCATATTCTAAGAATAACTGATATTCATATCTTCTAGCTTCTTCATAAGCGAAATTATCATGCCATCCATCACCATAGGCATCATCTGAAACATATTCTGTTATATCAATATTATTTTTTCTATCTTCTTTTTAATATTTTCCAATTCTTCAAGATACTTCTGGTATCCTTCCTTACTTAAATATATCTTATCCATAACTCCTCCTATAAATAATATAAATGTAGTTCATGTTGACATCTAGTACAAGCGATATAGTATAGATACTTATCTACTTCCTTAAAGGGATTATCTAAACTATTGTAGACAATAACACTATCAAACTCTAATCCTTTAGCTAAATAACTAGGTGCAATAACAAAATCTTTTCTAAATTTTTACTATCTATAGTAAGTAGTGATAAATCATAAATTGATTCTAATTTCTTATAAAGATTTTCTGCCATTAACCCATCTTTTGTAATGATAGCAAGTGACTTATATTTACTTCTTAGTTTAGGTATAAGGTCTAGTAAATCATCTTTTGGTGTTTAGTAACTGGAATACTATTATCTTTCTAATAGCACAAACATGAGATAAACCTAGGATCTTATTAGTATATTCAATAATTTCTTTACTTGATCTATAAGTCTTTAAAAGTTCTAGATAAATACTTGACTCAAAGATATCTTTTAACTCTTCTAAAGATTTATAGTTTATATAAGGATTCATATTCTGATTAATATCTCTAAGATAGTAAATGATGCCTTCTTAAATATCTTCTTCATCATTTGATATTGTAAATAATTATAGTCTTGGGCTTCATCTACTACTACTTGTTTAATATCTCCTTCATACGGGAAACCTTCTAGTGTTCCTTTTAAGTAAGCGAATAGCAAAGCATCTTCATAAGAAAGTTCTTTTAGTTTTTAATATTTCTTTTTTTCTTCCTCTTCTAGTAGTTGATACTTACTATATTTACTTTTTATAAAAGTTAACATATAATGATTTATAATCTTTCTTAAAGTTTGCGTTATCTATAATCTTTTTTTCAATAGTAGCTCTTTTCTTACCTTCACTACCATAGTAGTTTAGTGACAATTTCTTAGCTATTTCTCTTATTCTTTCGAAGAAAGGGAAACGACTATATTTATCATGTAAGAGATAGTTTATTTCTTCTTTGCTAACAGTATTAACTTTATCAAGTTCTAAATCTTTTATAACTTTAGCATCTAATATATAGTCATTTATATAATTATCTAAATCTATTACTATTTCTCGTGATTGTTTATATGTTATAAGATCTTTTCTTTTGTTACTACCTTCATAAAACTTTGCTATAAAGTTAGTAAATGGCTCTACACTTTTATATTCTTTTTATAAAGTAAGATAGATAATCACTAAAGGTTGTTTCTTTAGTATTTTCTTCTCCTAACTCTGGTAAAACATTAGATATATAAGATGAGAATACTTCATTTGGTGAGAATATTAAGATGTCTTTTGATGATAAATTATCTATTCTATATAAAAGAAATGCTATACGATGAAGAGCTACTGATGTTTTTCCAGATCCTGCTATTCCTTGTACTATTAGATTCTTATCTTCTAGATTTCTTATTACTAAGTTCTGTTCTTTTTGAATAGTATTAACAACATTTTTCATCTTATCACTACTATTATTAGCTAGTACTTCTTGTAACACTTCATCATCAATATTTAATGAATTATCAAAGACTGCTAGTAATTTATTATCTTTTATTTGGTACTGTCTTTTAGAGTACAAATATACCTGATATTATCCCTTCTGGTGCTAAGTACTTACAAGGTCCTGTCTCATAGTCATAGAATACACTACAGATGGGACTTCGCCAGTCATATAGAATATTGTTATAATTATCATCTTTTAGATAAGTAAGAGACATATAAATATTATAGTTTTTACCATCCTCATCTTGATATTTAAAGGATGCAAAATAAGGCTTGAAGCAATTAAACATATTCTTTTAAAATACATTCTCTTAGCAAGTATTCTTCTAGCTTCCATTTCATTATTTGATAAAACCTGATTAAATTCAGCTCTATCAAAGGAGCTTTTATCTTGCCAAGCTAGTTTTTGAAACTCTCTAAAATCTTCTAAGTCTCCTACTACTTCTTTAGCAAGATTATCTCTTACTAGTTTTACCTCTTTACTAATAGTTTTTAATTTTCTTTGTTCTTTTTGAAATTCATCTTTTGTTATCATTTATTATTACACCTCCCTTTAATAAACGCCAAAAAAAGCTGCATATCAATTATGCAGTTCCTTTGGTAATTTCTTGCAAGTTGTAAGCAAACGTCACATCAAATATAACATATAAATATTATAAAGGAAAGAGTTTTTATCTTTAAATTCAGATAAATTTTATAAATTTTCTTTTATCTCTGGAAATAATTTGTATAGATTATAACCAAGTAAATTATCAAAATACTCTTTTTAATTTGTATGTTTCCTTAATATGATATTGTGTATTAGAATAAGTACCTCTTCTAATCATAATATCAATTAGTCTCTTATCTATGGTAAACACTTTATTTTCTTGTGGACACATTAAATCACATAAATTTATTAATTTTTCTTCTATTCAAATAATGTCAATTCAAGTAAGAATGTGTTAAACAAATATTACAGTATTTTAAATCATAACCTTTTTTCTTTTTAAGTATTCATATCCTCTCATTACATGTCCATGTGATACTCCATTATATTTTCCAATATCATGAATATATCCTAAAGTAATTGCTTTATCTACATCAACTTCTATTCCTTTTTTTTTTTGTGTAGTGCTTTAGCAATTCTACCGGCACTATTACCAACACATATACAATGTTCTATCCATCTATCATCTTTTTTTGATTTACTCTTTCCTTTTCTAAAAGTTCTCTTGCTCCAATACTATTTAATTTCATATATATCACCCAGTTTCTTAAATAAATCTTCATATATTTTATTACTATCTACATCTGTAATCATAGTAATATTGTGTCTACCTTTAGTTAATCTATATGATGTATCTTCATTTACATTAGGGCAACTTATTATTTTTTTCTTTATACCAGCTTTTGTTTATCAGATAAGCGACAACTGATATATCCATATAGTTCTTTCTTCTTGTATTCCATGATATCCATCATTATAAAATCTATTTATCAAATAATCACATAATACAGATTTATTACCAATGTTTTTCTTTAACGTATTTATATCAATTTTAATTTAGAAATAACATTTTTGCATGGTAATATAATTAATTTTACTTTTGAATTAAGGACAATTTTAACTGCTTCTATATCCTGTTTAAAATTATATTCTAAATTATCTTTATAATTCAATTCGTTACCACCTAGCCATATTATTTCTATCTTATCTATTATTTTAGGTTCTTTCTTTATAGCCAGAGCTATATTAGTAATTGCACCTATTCCCAAAATATAGGTTTTATTGTTTTTTTTAAGTGCTATTTCAATTATTTTATTTACTGCATCATTATTTTCGCTATAACCATTTTGAATATAATCAGTAGCTCCTTTAAAAACTTTGTTAATAACATCAAAATTAAGCCAGCTACATATTTTTAATATTTCTCTATAACTTAATTCTTGTCCTTCAGAAACTGATACCCCTATTGGTCTATGTGAATAAGGTGATACTGTAATTGCTTCTATATTAAACTTAGCTTGATTTTTAATTAAATAAGATAAGGCAAATTGATCATCACATTCATTATAAGTATCAGTATCTAATATAACATTTATTTTTTATTCCTTACATAGTTATATATTTCTTCCCAACTATTTATTCTATTAAATCTTTTTTTTTCTTCTTTATTGTATGGTGTTTCAAATAAAATACATTCTATATTATTATCACTACATTTTTTACATACATTAATAGAGTCGTCTATCATTATATCTATGCCAAGTTCTTTACAAACTTCTGCTTTTTTCTTGATGTTTGTAAGCATTAGTTAATATTAATTTATCATAAGGTATATTATATTTTTTAACCAATTTCTTGTCATATCATATGGATTACTATATTCTCCGTTATCTCTACCACTAATAATGTAAATTTCATTGCCATCTTCTTTTTAATTTATTTATATATCTAGATGAATTCTTAATTGGTGTTAATAATGAAGCTAATCTTTCAATATTATTCCTATAATAATTTTGCTCATAAAAGTACCCCAATCAAACATTTTTCTGATATACTCACCTTTATGAATAATACCATTATTATTTAAAGTTTTATCATGTTCTAAATAATCATTTAATAATATTTCATTAAAGTTAGATAAAACATTATCTATATCTATTCCTATTTTCATAATATACCATACCTTTACTTATAAATTTCTTCTACTTCTTTATTTAATATTTCTAAATAATCTTGTTCAGCTTTGTGTTAAATGTTTTTTCATATACTTTATCATATTCTTCGTGTGCTTTTTTAATGCTTTCTCATGTGAAATAGTACCTGATCTTTTAATATATCTTTTTCTAGTCATTTTTAGATGAATCTAATTCATTTACCCAATCCTGCATAGTCATTGGATGTCTATCTAATGCATTACCCTTTCTGCAATATCTAAATAGGGTTGATACCATTCTATTTTAACGTATTAGTTCTTCTTCTGTTAAATAGTTTTTAGCAATTTCAGTTTCACTTTTGTAGGATAATCACCTTTAAAATTGGTAAGTCCTAGATTATCCTTTTCTGAATCAACTCTAGTAAATATAATTTCAGCAGCAGTTTTGCCGTGTGTGGCATAATGTATTTTATTCTGCACAGTTTTAAAAGAAATCTATGGACAACTATCTTTAGATTATAATCAATACTTGTAGCATAAATATCTAACACTTTTCTCCAAAATATTTTTTTCTGAAGATTAATATCACGGATTCTTGCAAGTAATTCTTCAAAGTAAGGACTTTCTCCATTATTCTTTAACCTTTCATCATTTAAAAGCAAAACCTTTGGTCATATATTCTTTTTAAAACTTTGGTAGCCCATATCCTAAATTCAGTAGCTTTTTTAGAGTTAATTCTATATCCAACAGCAATAATGGCATCTAAATTATAATGCAAAACATTATAATTCTTACCATCACTGCAGTTGTCAAGAAATCTTTTACAACTGAATTTTTATCAAGTTCTTCTTCTTTAAATATATTACTCAAATGATAGCTAATGTGTTTTGTTTAGTAGTATCATAAAGATTAGCCATTACATCTTGACTCATCCAAATATCTTCATTTTTGATATTAACATCAACTTACATTACATCTTTTAGATACATATATAATCATGTTATTTCTCATAGTCATTCTCCTTTCAAGTTCTTTCTTAATATAATTAAAAAAAAAAGTTATCTTTTTCTAAAGCTTTGTACTTTTGTTTTGAAATATTAAAGGAAAAGTAAAATATCACTATAAGTTGGTGTTCTTTACTTTTTGCAATTCATCTTTTATGTGATTCCATAATTAACCATTTTAGTTATTAGTATAGAATAATAAGTAAATTTAGAGGCAGTATATGAAAAAATTATTAAAAGATTACTATTATTCACTAGTGCTACAACTATCGTTACATCATCTATTAACATGATATGCAAACTGGATTTATAAAAGGTTTTACTGATTTCTTTAGTGATGATAATGGCTTTTCTATTCTAGCTTATAAAGGTTTTTTCTTCTCTTAAAATAATTTTGTTGAATTAAAATAATAATAAAACTGGACTATTAATTCCGTTAAAGAACTAGATAGTGTTTTAGATTATTATAAAGATATAACATATATCACTGATTATCCTGATATAATTAATTATGAACTACAAAAAAAGAAAACCTTAACTAAAACTAATTAAGGTTTTTATATTTTGATGAACTTTTTTAATTTTCTTAGTAGATTTAATATGTTCCCCAATTACTTCTGATACTTCTAAGATAGTAATAAAAAGCTCTATCATCCATCTCTTCTACTATTTTCTTAAGTTCAAATATTTCAATTCTAGTTAAGACACAGTATAGTACTTCTTTATCACCACTAATTAAACCTTGTCCTTTAATAAATGTTACTGTTCTACC
>VOFC01004381.1_pt1 | contig 46989 bp, 88 predicted proteins | sample 5384161 | NCBI WGS metagenome assembly VOFC01 (sample SAMN12384722, study PRJNA508395) | human gut metagenome | isolation source: healthy gut B | host: Homo sapiens | reverse complement strand
GTTTTATCATTATATATTGATGGTGTTATAAGTGTTCCATGGTTATATGAATTGATTGTTGTAACTATTTCAATTATAGGAATATACTTATTCAGTTATTTAGTAATTCAAGTGATAATGAAAAAAAGATTATTTAATATAATTGTAACAGATGTAGTATTAACGGATTTACTTGCATATAGAAGTGTAATGTATGTTGATATCTATATCTTAGTTATTGCACTTGTAATGATTCTTTATAGTATAAAACGCGAAGATAATAAATTGTATTTAGCTTCAGGGCTTATTTATGCCTTTGTAGGACTAGCATCAATGCTTTCATCATTAAGCAATATTCCTTTATTTATGTATTTGTTCTTAGTTGGATTTGTTCTTATGATAAGTGTAATATTCTTGATAAAAGATGAATCCAAGAGAAATCAAAACAAAATGAATTATTGTCCAAATTGTGGTAAAAAGGTTGAAGATAATGATAAGTTTTGTGCTAATTGTGGAGAAAATTTAGATGAAAAATAAAGTCGTATTTTTAGTTTTAATTTTATGTTTAGTTTTTTTCAGGTAATGTTTATGCCGGTAGCATTAAAAGTGCAAAATTAGAAAAGTGTGTTGATGGTGATACTGCTTATTTTATAGTAGATGGAGAATCTTATAAGTATCGTTTTCTAGCAATAAATACTCCAGAAAAGAAGGAAACTTATGGAGATATTGCGAGTGAAGTCACTTGTAATATGTTAACAAATGCTAAAAAAGATTGAGATTGAAATTGATGACAAAGCTAGTAAAACAGATAAATATGGTAGAAGTTTAGGTTGGATATTTGTTGATGATCAACTTTACAAAGTTATCTTTGTGGAAAATGGTTATGCTAAAGTTGCATATATTTATGGTAAATATAAATACGTTAATGAACTTTGCAAACTTGAAAGTGAAGCTATTAATAAAGAATTAAATATCTGGAAAAATATGAAAACATATGAGGGATATTGTAATAACATCGAAAAGACTAAAGACAATACAATATTGAGTTCTATTATGAAAGGTGAGTATAATAAAGTTTATAAAGAACTTGAAGAAAATCCTAATATGATAATTATGGTTTTAGTGTTAATAATAATATTCTTACTTCTTATTATATTTAAAAAAGAGAAAATCTATTTAGTTTTAGATTTTCTCTTTTTTAGTTTGTTTTCTTCGGTTTTATAAGCAACTATGTTAACTATAATAATTGGTATAAAAAGTAGAGATGTCATTAGATTATCCATTAAACTTTTTGTTAAATTAATTGATAATATGAACATAAGTACCCAAAGCCATATAATTATAAATCCGTGTTCTAGATTTTTATATTTAATACAAGTAATGTTTAAGATAAATATAAATGCAAGTATTAAAAGCAGTAAAGCCCAGAATGTTGAAGAATATAATGTTTCTAAAAGTTTTTCTATTCCCAAGGAGTTATATATTAGAGAATCATTATAACTAAGGGAGTCTGAATAAACAAAAAGAAAGAGTACAAACAAGACTTAATATTCCCTCACATAAAGTTAATATAAGTAAATAAGGACTGTGTTCTTTAAAAAAGATTTTTTATTTTTTTCATATCATCACCATAAACATTATAGCATACTCTATATAAAAATTATGTGAAATTTATACTGCTGGTTTAACTCTTGTTAATTTCTTTTGTTTATCAGTGAAAAAAAAGATAATATCATATTTGTTGCGATTATTTACTTTTCTTCCATCAAATAAGGTACTGCTAACACAGTGATCATAATCTGAAACAAATATTTCATTATCTAGTAATTCTATTTTTTCAACTCCAGTTATTTTTCTTAAAATGGATTTTTTTATGTCTTTTAATATTTCATATAATTCTATAATATTTATTGATTCATCATAAAGATATGGAATTAAATCAACTAAAGAATTATATAGGCCATCTTCTCTTTGAGTATATAGGAATTCAATAACATTTATTTCTTGAGGTGTAAAAACCATATTTTTCATAGTTATGAATATCTACATCTATATTGATAAATTCTTTTAATTTTTCTAAAACAATCTTATCTTCATTTATATTAGTGTCTTTAGTAAATACATATAATATATCTTGCATTAATGGAGAAATAACCGAAATGATATTTTCTTTATTTATCACTGTAAAGAATAAAACTTCGTAAGCAGCTTTAGCAAAATTATTAAATCCAGTCATTTTAGTTTTTCCTTTGTTATTTATAGCTTTTGCTGCATCACTTACGGTACGGCAGGCATCGTCATTTTGATATAAAGGATAGATTATACCGGCTTCATACAGCTTATTTAAGTTATCATCTGAAATATCTATACATTCTCCAAAATGTTTAGCAATGTTTTCATTTCCAGCAGAAATACATTAAGTGATCCAAATACAGGATATTTAAGAAATCAAACAGTAGAAGGATTATCAATGGAAGATGCAAGTTTAGAATATAAAGATGGAGTACTTCGGTATGATACGTTGTAAGTATTGATATAACTTGATCTCTTATTTGAGTAGAGTTTTTTCCACTTGATAAAATATCAAGTACTGTTTTAGCAATAATATCATTTTTATAATCCACTGATTTAGGATCATTAGAGCAAAATATTCTAACCAGTTCAAGTGACTTAGAAAGTATTGGTAATTGAGATGAGTCCTTTACACCTAAAAAGAATTGCAAGATCATCAACTGTTAAAAAGATATGCTGGTATCGTTAGTAAATTAGCATCACCAAAACGAATCTCAGTTGTATATTTTTTAAAATGTAGACCTACAAATTTATCCATTTCATCAAAAGTATTGTAATATTCTCCATAAACATCAAATAAACACATATGAGCATTTATTGGTATATTATTGTTAGCTGTAAAGAAAACATTTTGTATTAATCGTGATAACCCACAACTTTTACCAGAACCAGTATTACCGATTACAGCAAAGTGATTAGCAAAAAATTCATTAATGTTAGAAGTAATTATATAATCCTTATATATAGGAGATGAACCTATTAGTAAGTTACTTCTATTTGATAAATCTTGATTTCCTAAAATAAGCTCAAGTTCTGATTTATAAATTATTCTAGCAATTGTATTCATTCCTGGTTTTTTTCATAACACCATTGGCAAAAAATACCATCAACAATTTCACCAATTAATTGAATCCCAATAACATCTTTATTAATTTCTGTAATTTCTCCAACTGTTTTATGATTTGGTTCTTCAAAAACAACATGAAAACCGATGTAATTAGTATCAGCTATTTTTTTATATTTTCTACATATATTTTAGATTTTTCAAATTTTATTATATTTCCAAACATAATATCACCCTTATTCTTCATTATAAGAATATCAAAAATCAAGAACTTTTTCTATACTTATTTGAATATAATATAGAAATTGAACAAATTTTATTTTTTTGTTCTTTTTTTTAATTTCACAAAACTATGCTATTATTATAATGATTTTGTAAAAAGGAAGTGTTTTTATGAAGAGGTTTTTTAATAATAATTATATAAAAACATTCTTTATAGTATTAATAAATATATTAATGGTTGATATAATTTTTAAATTAATAAATGGTTCTAAATTAATAGATGTTTCTATGATTAGGATATTTTTATCTTCAGCTTTTATATCTTCAATAATTGCTCTAATTTTAAGTGATTTTCCAAGAAAGATAAGAATTATATGTACATCTATAGTTAACTTTATAGTTTCAGCTTATGCTTGTGCTCAAGCAGGATTCTATAACTTTTTAGGTGTTTATATGTCTTTACAAACATCAAGTCAATTTGGAGCAGTAGTAGATTATATTAAAGATTTCTTTTTAAGTTTTAAAATAATTTATTTTTTTAACTTTTTATTCCTTTTATATTAACTATTCTCTATTTTATATTTATGGATAAAGAAGATTATAAATTTAGTTTAAAAAAAGCAAATTGCTGATACGATTGTTATTTTACTTTTATCTGGTAATTTATTTTTTGTAACCATATATTATGATACTTTCCAAAATAAACTTCAAACTACATCAAATATGAATTTGTTTTTAACAGCATCTAATCCAAGTTTAACAATTGAACAATTTGGTACAACAGGATTTGGTATTTTGGATATAAAAGCAATTATTCATCCTGTTACAATAGTAGAAGATTATGTAAATGATAAAAATGATGATAAAGAAATAACTGATAAAACAAGAGTGATTGATGATACAGCATTTAACTCTGTTATCAAAAATGAAGATAATTCAGAATATAAAGCATTAAGTAACTATTTTATTAATCAAACTATAACAGATAAGAATGATTATACGGGTATGTTTAAAGATAAGAATTTAATAGTTATTATGATGGAATCGGCAAATGATATATTTATTAATCCTGAATATTATCCAAACTTCTATAAGTTATATACTGAAGGTTGGTCTTGGGAGAATAACTATAGTCCAAAAATTCATGTGCAACTATGAATAATGAATTTAGTGGAATGACTTCGTTATATTCAATATATAATACATGTACTGCAAGTAAGTATAAAGCAAATACTTATTATGAAAGTATATTTAATTTGTTCAATAGACAAAATTATGTAACTTTCTCAAGTCATGATTATACGGAAGCATATTATCCAAGAAGTACAATTCATAAGAATATGGGTAGTGGAGAATACTATGGTGTTCAAAAACTTGGAATTAAATATTCAAATGAATATATTAACTGGGCAAATGATGATGAATTTATGGAAGCTGTTTTAAAAATAATTGATAAAAAGACAAGCAATAATGAACATTTTATGACATGGCTTACTACAGTTTCTTCTCATCAACCATATAGCAGCAGTTCAATTCAAGGTGATAAATACTATAGCATGACGTATGGAACTGGGTATTCAAGTGATGTAAGAAGATATATGTCTAAATTAAAAAATACTTGATAATGGTTTAGGTATTCTTCTTGAAGGATTAAAAAGTCGTGGAATCCTAGACGATACTGTTATAGTTTTATATGGAGATCATTATCCTTATGGAATTAGTAAAGATCATTTAAATGAAGTATTGGATTACGATACAAATGAAGATATGAATGCTGAACAAGTTCCATTTGTAATATATAATTCTACAATTGAACCAAAGAAATTCAGTGAATATACTTTCTATTTAAATATTTTACCAACAATTGCTAATTTATTCGATTTAGATTATGATCCTAGACTTTACTTAGGTACTGATCTTTTTTTAGCAGTGATGCTAAGAGTTTAACTGTATTTGCTGATGGATCATGGAAGAATGAAATAGGTTATTATAATGCTAAAAAAAAGAATAAGATAAAGTATTATACGGATAAGACTTATACAACTGAAGAGTTAAATCAAATCAACAATGAAATTACTACTAAAGTAAATATAAGTAATAAAGTTATTAAAGAAAACTATTTTGAACATTTGGGTAATAGTTTAGAGGAAGAAAAAAGAAAAATAAATGAACTTTCAAATATTATGTGTTTAAATAGTGAAAAAGATAAGTATAATAGTTAAGATATGGAAACATATCTTTTTCTTTGGTTGTATGCTATAATTTCCTTATTGTGCATGAGGTGATTTTATGGATAAACCTATAATAGGTATAGTTTGTAAACATAAAAAAGTGATTTAGATGAACTTAGACCGTATTCTAGAATTAGAGATGAAGTAAAAGCAAGCTGTTTTTGATAATGGTGGTATTGCGATTGGAATTATTCTCCCGGATGAAGAAATTAATCTTGTGAAAAAAACAGAAGAGTGTAGTTATGATGATCTTTTAAAAAGAATATATTATTGCTCAAATTAAGTTATGCGATGGAATTATTTTGCAAGGTGGAACTGCCAATGAAATAGGTGAAGAGTTTATTGCTAGGTATTGTTATCATGAAGATATTCCTATCTTGGGTATATGTGCTGGACAAAAAAATCAAATAGTAAGAGCATTAGGTGGTTCTATTTGCAGGGTAGATGATGTCAGCAAGCATTTTCAAATGGAAGCTGATTATGTTCATAAGTGTTATATTGATTCATCCTCAAAATTTTTATAATATAGTTAAAACAACTGAGATGATAGTTAATTCAAGACATAAGAATAGGGTAAAAACTTGCCCAAATTTGAATGTTGCTGGTTTTTTGTGATGATGGATATGCTGATGTAGTTGAGGATCACGATAAGAGCTTTTATATAGGTGTGAGATTTCATCCCGAAAGCTTATATAAGAGGGATAAGAATATGAATAATATTTTTTGTTTCTTTTATTGAAGCAGCAAAGTTAAAGAAAATAGCATGTAATAATGATATAAGGAAGCTTAACAAAAACACTAAGTTTCTTTTTTTTATGTAAAGTATATTTATAAGAAAAAGTAAATTTGTTATAATAATGATTAGAATAGAGGCGAATATATGACAGAAGAAGTAAAAAATATGTGTCAATTGGAAGTGATGCCGTAGGAGGACCATCACCAATTCCTGAAGATGGAATTTATGTAAGTGCTAAAGAACAGAGTGATATATCAGGACTTACTCACGCAGTTGGTTGGTGTGCACCTCAACAAGGAGCGTGTAAACTTACTTTAAATATTAAAAATGGAATTATAGAAGAAGCTTTAGTAGAAACTGTAGGTTGTTCTGGTATGACTCATTCGGCAGCAATGGCTGGAGAAATCCTACCTGGAAAAACTTTAATTGAAGCATTAAATACGGATTTAGTTTGTGATGCAATCAATACAGCAATGCGAGAACTTTTCTTACAAATTGTTTATGGAAGAAGTCAATCAGCTTTTTTCTAAAGGAGGACTTAGTATTGGTTCTTGTATGGAAGATTTAGGTAAGTTTAAACAAAGTCAACTTGGATCTGTTTATTCTACTAAAGAAAAGGGAGTTAGATATTTGAATTTAACGGATGGCTATATCTTATCTTTGGGTTTAGATGAAGAAAATAAGATAATCGGTTATAAATATATAAATACTGGTAAAATGCTAGAACTTTTAAAGACAGGAATTGATCCAGTGAAAGCTATTAATCAATCAACTGGTACTTATGGTAGATTTGAAGAGGCTTCTAAAAAAATTGACCCAAGAAAGGAATAATTTATGGAATTGTTTGAATATTATAATAATCGTATAGAAAAGATTACAAAGCTTTTAAATGAATATGGAATAAAAGATTTAGATGAAGCAAAAAGATATATGCAAAAGTTACAATATATTTCCAGAGGTAAGTGTTAAAGAAGTTCAAAATATTGCTTTTGATGATGCTGTTTATGCTTATGTTGTTGGATGTGCAATTGCTTTAAAAGTGGTGTTAAAAGTGCAAGCAGAAGCAGCTATTTTAATAGGCAAAGGATTAGAAAGTTTTTGTATAGATGGAAGTGTTTCTGAAGAAAGACATATTGGAGCCGGTCATGGCAAACTTGCAAGTATGCTTTTAAGTGAAGATACAAAAGTATTTGCATTCTTAGCAGGACATGAATCATTTGCTGCAGCAGAAGGTGCAATTGGAATAGTTGCATCAGCTAATAAGGTTAAAAAACTCCATTAAAAGTAATTTTAAATGGTTTAGGAAAAGATGCAGCTAAAATAATATCTAGAGTTAATGGTTTTACTTATGTTGAAACAAAATTTGATTATGAACATAATAAGTTAGAAGTTGTTAATGAGAAATCTTATAGTAATGGAGTTCGTAGTGAAGTACGTTGTTATGGAGCTTATGATGTTAGAGAAGGTGTTGCTATAATGATGCATGAAAATGTTGATATCTCTATAACAGGAAACTCAACAAACCCAACAAGATTTCAACATCCAGTAGCGGGTATATATAAAAAAACATCGTGTTGAAAATGGATTACCATACTTTTCAGTAGCTTCTGGAGGTGGAACAGGAAGAACTTTGCATCCAGATAATATGGCAGCAGGCCCTGCAAGTTATGGTTTAACTGATACCATGGGTAGAATGCATTCAGATGCTCAATTTGCTGGTTCGTCTTCTGTTCCAGCACACGTAGAAATGATGGGATTTATTGGAATGGGTAATAATCCAATTGTTGGTGCTACTGTTAAAATGAGCGTTCAAGTGTATGAAGCATTAAATAAAAATGCATAAAAAGATTTCCAGAATGTCTGGATTTTTTTTTATTTTTAATAAAAGAAATAATGAAGAATTACAAACTTTAATTTGATTAAAGAAAAACGTTTATCGATTGGTAAAGATATTAGTAGGAGATATAATGAAGGGGAAAAACGTTTTTAATAAAAATATAAAAATTATAGAAAACAACATAGCAAGGATGAACTGTATTTAGCAGATTTATTAAAAAAGTAAACCGGATTTTTCCTGGTTTTATTTGTTCTTTTAAGATGCTTTGTAATAAATATTTTTTCTCTAATAAAGTTATAGTGGTGATAAAAATGAAAAGCGTTGTTATTAATGCAAGTGGTGGTGGTGCAGATTTTGGTGCAAAAGGTAATGAATTAGTTGAAAAAAATGTTTCTCTTGAAATATCAAAAGAAAATTTATGATATTTTTAAAAAGTAGAGGAGTTGATACTTATTTACTTAGAAGTGGGGACTTTACTATATCATACGATGATAGAATAAAAGATTTAAAGAGTAAATATCCTAATAAAGATAATGTTATTTTAATATCTAATACATTAAATTCTGGTGGATCTAGTGGTATAGAAATTATTTATCCTTTAAGTAAAAAAGATACTTTACCAAAACTTATTAGTAACAAACTTGAAACTTTAAATGAAACTAAATATTATCAGTATCGTTATTCAGTTGATACAACTAAAGATTATTTTTTATTTAACGCGTGAAACTCCTGGATATGAAACGGTTATTATTAGATATGGATACGTTGATAATTCGAGTGATGCCAATATTATAAAAAACAATATTGATCAGTTTGCAACAATGGTAGCAGACGCTATTTTAGACTATATTGGTGCCTCAGCTACATCTTTATATAAAGTAAAAAGTGGAGATACGTTATATTCTATTGCCAAAAAATATGGAACAACAGTTGATAAAATAAAAAAAGCCAACAATATTACAAGCAATACTTTACAAATAGGTATGTCTTTAATCATTCCAACTGAAGAAGAAAAAAAAATAAGGCAGAATCTCCAGTTTATTATAAAGTAAAAAAAGTGGAGATACATTATATTCTATTGCTAAAAAGTATGGTATCAGTGTTGATAAACTAAAGAGTATTAACAATAAAACAAGCAATATGATAACTGTTGGGGAACTTTTGATAATAGATGAAGTTAATAAAATAACGGTTAATAAAGGAGATACTTTATATTCGATTGCTAAAAAATATAATACGATAGTAGATGAGTTAAAGAAGCTTAATAATTTAACAAGCAATACTTTATCAATTGGACAAACCTTAAAGATTCCATAGTTCATAAACTCAAACTTTTCAACATATAAATTTATAGGTGAAGAAAATGAATGGTTTAACAGATGAAGAAGTAGTTGTATCAAGAAAAAAATATGGATCCAATAACATAAGTGTAAAAAACAAAATAAGTTATTAAATCTGATAATTGAATCTTTAGGAGATCCAATAATTAAAATAATGTTGATTGCTCTTGCTATCCGTTTTGTTTTTACTTTTTAAAGATCAAAATTGGTATGAAACTTTGGGTATGCTTATATCAATTTTACTTTCTTCTTTAATATCATCTCTTTTCGGAATACGGATCAAATAAATCATTTGAAAGACTTCAAAGTGAATATGAAAATATTACAGTTAGAGTAAGAAGAAATGGAAAAAATGCAACTATTAAAAATGATGAGGTTGTAGTTTCAGATATTGTTCTTCTTTCAAGTGGTGAATTGATACCAGCAGATGGTGTCTTATTAGAGGGAAGCATTGGAGTTGATGAATCAAGTATTAATGGTGAATCAAAAAGAGGTAACAAAAGTTTTTTAGGTCAAAGGGTTTTTAAGGGAAGTGTAGTATTATCTGGAAGTGCAAGTATTCGTATTGAAAAAGTTGGAATTAATACAGTTTATGGGTCAATTGCTAAAGGACTTACTGAAAATAATTTACCCTCACCAATGCGAATTCGTTTAACTAAACTTGCTAAAATAATTTCTAGAATTGGTTATATTGGTGCCATTTTAGCGTCAATTTCTAATATTTTTTAATTCAGTATTTATCAGTAATAATTTTGACGAAGCTATTATTATGAGTTTAATAACTAATCCAAAATATGTTGTTGATTTAGTAATAGAAACTGTTACTTTAGCTGTTACAATCATTATTGTCTGTGTTCCAGAAGGATTACCTATGATGGTTGCATTAGTATTATCTTCCAATATGAAACGTATGCTTAAAAATAATGTTTTAGTTAGAAAAGCAGTTGGAATAGAAACAAGTGGATCAATGAATGTTTTACTTACTGATAAAACAGGAACTTTAACTAAAGGAAAACTTTCAGTTATTGGAATATGTTTACCAGATGATACTCACTTTAATACTTTAGATGATATGAAAGATGATTTAAAAAATATTTTTATAGATGCTCTTCTATACAATAATGATGCTTATTTTGAAGATAATCAGGTAACAGGTGGAAATTCTACTGATAAAGCTATACTTACATTTGTTGGAAAAATTCCTCTGACTAAAAAAAGATTGAAGATAAAATTCAATTCAATTCTGAAAACAAATATTCTTATGTAAAATTAAATGACGGTAAAAGTTATTATAAAGGTGCAAGTGAGGTTCTTATTAAATTAGCAACTTTTTATATAGATAATGATGGCAATAAAAAAGTATATAAAAGATAAAAAGAGAGATGTTAAAAAAAGATAGATACTTTTACATCTTCAGGAATAAGGGTTTTATCAATTTTACAAAATAATACTTTACTAGGTTTTATTCTATTAAGGGATGAGATAAGAGAAGAAGCAGCATCAACATTAAAGACGATTGAAGAAGCTGGAATTCATACGATTATGATTACTGGAGATGATATAAATACTAGTCGTTCAATAGCAGATAGTTTAGGAATGTTAAAACGTGATTCTTTAGTTATAAGCCATAATGAGCTTGAAAGCATGAGTGATATGGAAGTTTATAAATATTATAAAAAGATAAGAGTAATTGCTCGTGCTCTTCCAAAAGATAAAGCTCGTGTTGCAAAAGATACTTGAACAAAATAATCTAGTAGTTGGCATGACTGGAGATGGAGTAAATGATGCACCAGCTTTAAAAAGTGCTGATGTTGGTATCTCTTTAGGGAGTGGTACAGAAGTAGCCAAAGAAGCAAGTGATATAGTTATAATTGATAATAATATTAAATCTATTGAATCAGCAGTTCTTTTTGGACGAACTATTTTTAAATCCATTAGAAAATTTATAATATTTCAACTTACAATGAATTTAATTGCATTATTTTTATCAATAGTTGGTCCATTACTTGGAATTTCAACTCCAATAACTATAATGCAAATGCTTTGGTTAAATATGATAATGGATACTTTGGCTGGACTTGCATATTCTTATGAATATCCGATAAAAAGATATATGAAAGAAAAACCAATAAGAAAAGATGAACCTATTTTAAATAAATATATGTATTCAGCAATTCTTTTAATAAGTATTTATTCATTTATTCTTTTATCATTATTTTTAAAAAGTGACATAGTTTATATGTTTATCCGAAATAGTAGAAAAACTCTTATGACTGCTTTCTTTTCTCTATTTGTATTTATAAGTGTATTTAATGCTTTTAATGCAAGAACTGAAAGATTAAATTTGTTTGCTAATATTTTAAAAAATAAAGTTTTTATTGTAATTCTTTTTATTTATAACTCTTGCTCAAATATTCTTAATCTATAATGGTGGATCACTTTTTAGAACATATGGTCTTAAACTGAATGAGCTTATATTTGTAATTGCCCTTGCATTTACAGTTATACCACTTGACTTAGTGAGGAAGTTGTTTATTAAATATCGATAAGTGTGTTATAATACTTTCAAAGAAAGAAGTGATCATATGATTAGATACTATTGTAGTGGTTTTGATAGTAATAATGCTTTTGGACATGGACTAGGAGATATGTTTAAAGAGGATTTAAAGGATATGAAAAGAATTGTTTATATTCCAGGTGGTCCACATAAAGTTGAAAAGGCAATAAGCAAGAGTGTTCCAGAATTTATTAAACATTTTGAAAAAGTAGGAATTAAATTTGATGAATCGATTATTATTACTCCTGATATGAGCAAAGAAGATGCTAAGTCTTATGTAGAAAGTGCAAGTTTCATCATGCTTATGGGAGGAGATCCATTTAAGCAAAGAGAAATGTGTGAAGAACTAGAAATTTTAGATTCCATTAAAAATAGTAAAGCCGTAATTCTTGGCTTTAGTGCTGGAGCAATGTTGATGTCTAAATATACAATCATTACTCCTTGCAGTGATGAGTATCCAGATTTTCATATAGAAGATGGACTTAATTTAGATGGTATATCAATTTATCCTCATAATAATACGGAGTCTTATGAATATCCTGATAGTTTAGATATCGGTGGAGAAGTTTATCAAAAGAATGATTTAATTAAAGTTGCAGGTGGATATGGAAATTATTATCTTTTGCAAGATTATACTGATGATGGAATTACTTTTGATGTCAGTTTAATAAGAGTTAAAGACGGAAATATGGAATTTCATACAGAAAACAATGGTAAGATATGGGTAGCTGCACCTGATGAAGTTCAGTTAGAATATCCTAAAACAAAGAAAACTTTATTTAAAACAATTTAACTTTTTATGTTATACTTACTTTAGTGATAAGTATGGAAAAAAAGTTAATAATTAAAAATGATAGAAATAACCCAATAATAAAATTTTGGAATTGGGGATGGAATATATATTATAAAAATCCTGAGATATGGAACTATTTAATTGTTGGAATTCTTACGACTATTGTATCTTTAGGGATAAAGTATGCTCTATTGTTTACGATATTTGATGCATCAAATCCAATTGAACTACAAACTTCAGTTATTATTTCTTGGATTGGTGCAGTTATGTTTTGCATATGTTACTAACCGAGTATTTGTATTTAAATCAAAAGAAAAAAATATAGTAAAAGAGATATTTAATTTTACATTAGGAAGAATTGCTACTTTATTAATTGAAATGTTTATAATGTGGTTTATTTGTACATTGCTTTCTTTAAATTCCAACGTTTGGGTAATAATTGCAACTATTATATGCCAAGTTATGCAAATAGTCGGTAATTATATTATAAGTAAGTTATTTGTATTTAAAAAAAGTTTGGATTAGATTCCAAATTTTTTTTGAAAAAACGTAAAAAAAACTTGATTTTTTCCTTAAAATACCATAAAGCAGTAATTAATGGTGAAAATCAAGAAAATAGTCATATTGACAACATTCTTTTTTTTTGGTATACTATGACCCAATTAAAGGGGAAATTATGATGAGTAATTTTGGTAAAAGTGTAGAAATTGATAGGATTATCGATGATGATGGAATGTATTTAACATTAGAAGAATTTAAAATTGTTATGCAATATTTAATTACTTCACTTATTTTTAATTCAACTTCATTTGATATGTTGTCGATAAATAGTAATCAATGCTTTCTATAACTTCAAGTATTGAAGTCTTAAAAAGAGAGGTTGTTGATAAAAGAAATATTGCTTTTGAAGACATTGGCTTCGTTTTTTATGAAAACGAAGAAGGAGCTGCAGTGTCTCCAGAATTTGTTCTTTTTACAAACAATGGAAAATGTGAAGAAAAGTCCTAAAAAAGATTGCAATTTTATATGGATTATTAAGAAATAAAGTGGGAAAAAGATAATTTATCTAGCATTGATTTAAAAAGAGTTTACGAAGAATTAAAAATGAAAATCAAACTAAATCAAAAGAAACAAAAGGTTTATATAGACTAGAATTTGATTATCCTATTGAATATTTAAGAGGTGTAGAAGTTTCTTATAAGCTAGATTCAGTAATTGATGAATTCATTTCAAGTATTTTAGATTATTTTTGTGATGATTTTAATGAGTATAGTGATCCTGAATATTTAAAAGTAGAAGATAAAATAGACTCTATGTATCAAAAATGTTCTAAAAAAAATTATTATAAAACTCAAGAAAAGGTTTATGATATGAGAGATAAAGCAAAAGAAGAGGCTGTAAAGAGGTATAAAAATAAACTTTTTAATAATCAAAAAATAGCTGTGTCAGAACTAGTGAGATTACTTATAGATAAACTAAAATCCAATATTATAGGATATGATTATGAAAAAAGCAAGAAGTGGTTATTTAACTAAACTAGGGCTAGGGTTAGATGAAGTACGTTATTATGCACATCCTGCTGATAAATATGATTTACATAGAAGAACCTTTGTGATTGAAAATCCATGTGGTCAAGATTATGATGAATATTATGTTGAAAGAGAAGAAAACAATAAAGAAAATGATGATGGAGAAATCACAGTTGTTAGAAAAATTTATATGTAGACAAAGTAAAAAGTTTGGATTAGTAACCCAAACTTTTATATTTTTTATATAACTCTTGAAATCTATCAAAATGAACAATTTCTCTTTGACGCAAGAATAGAAGTGGTGCGATTACATCTTCATCGGTTGCAAGATCTATTAAATGTTCATAAGTGACTCTAGCTTTTTGTTCAGCTGCCATATCTTCAACTAAATCAGCTATCGGATCTCCAACAGAAGCAAAAATATGTTGCTGTAAAAGGAACTCCATTAGAGTCAGTTGGATAAATACCTTTACCATGTTCAGTGTATAAAGTAGCTAGTCCAGCTTCTTGCATTTCTTTTTTAAACTTGCATCTTTTGTAAGTTGATATAACATTGTACAGATCATTTCGTTATGAGAAAATTCTTCTGTTGCAATTGTATTTAGTAAATTCTTACCTTCTTCAGTTGGCATAGAAAATTTTTGAGAAAAATATCTTAATGCAGCTCCAAGTTCACCATTTGCACCACCAAATTGAGTAACAATATATTTTGCCATTTTTAAATCTTTTTTTCTTAATATTGATTGGATATGGCAATTTTTTATCATACTTAAACATTTTCACCCTCCCATGGCCAAGGATTAGAGTTGTATGTATATTTACCAAAAGTATCATGACATACTTCTAAAACTTGATATTTCTTTTCATATTCTTCTAAGCATTTTTGATACATCAAAGAATATTTTGTAAACATTTCATATTTTTTCTTTGCAATCGGGATTAAGTGCAAGATATAGATTTAGATCATTTATAGCAAAATCTAACATCATTAATTTTATAAGAAGAGCTTCTCTTTCATTTTTAACTGTTATTTTTGCTGGTTTATAATCTTTATATCCGATATATTCATCTTTAAATAAATTACCTTTTACAAAACCTTCATCGATTTCAAATGTTTCATCTGACTTATTATCATAGATGTTTGTATTAAATTCAAATAACATAATTAAACCTCCAAGATATAATATGCAAAACTAATAAAAAGGTAATATTTACTCATAATAAAATAGGTGATAATATGCTTATTTTATGTTTTAAAATATTTTTATCAAGAATTTTAGATGTTAGTCTTTCAAGTGTTAGAACGATGTTTGTTGTTAAATGTAATAAAATTATGGCATCTCTTATTGCATTTGTAGAAATATTCATTTGGTTTTATGCAGCTAAAGAAGCACTTGTTTCCAATAGCACTTCTCTTTGTATTATTGTATCTTATGCTCTTGGATATGCAACAGGTACTTTTATTGGAACGCTTATCAACGAAAAGTTTATAAGTGGAATTTATTCTTTAAAAAAGTAAGTTTAAAAGGGGTTAATGAAAAAATGCTAAAAATTTAAATTCAATTTGTTTAGATGTCGTAAGTTTAAAAGGAGAGGGGAAGAATATATTATTTTTAGAGGTTGATAAAAAAATTATAAAGAACTTGTTAATAATATATATATGATAGATAAGTATGCTTCAATAGTTATAAATGATGCTAAATTTATTAGAGGTGAAAAATGATTAAATACACTTTGTATATTGGATTAAATGATCGTGATACGGAAGTTTCTTTATATATAAATAAATCGATTAGTATTATTAATGAATATTTTAAAGATTACAAATATACTTATTTTATTGAAAGTGGCATGAGTGCATCTTTAGAACATACTTTAATTTATATACTTCTTGATATAGAGGAGATTGTTTTAAAAAACATTGTTGATAAAATTTTAATCGTGTTAAATCAAGAGTCAATCTGTATTGAAAAGAGTAATGTTTATTGTGAATTTATAAAAAATAAATTATAATCTTATTAGGTGATAAATGTGAAATATGATTATTTAATTGTTGGTGCGGGTCTTTTTGGAGCAACTGTTGCTTATAGACTTAATAAAATGGGTAAAAAGGTATTAGTTATTGATAAAAGAGATCATATAGCTGGAAATGTATATACGGAAAATATTGAAGGAATTAATGTTCATAAATATGGAGCACATATCTTTCATACAGATTATAAAGATGTATGGGATTTTGTAAATTCTTTTTGTAGAGTTTAATAGATATACAAATTCTCCAATAGCTAGATATAAAGATGAGGTTTATAATATGCCATTTAATATGAACACGTTTGCTAAAATATGGGATGATGTATTTACTCAATGGATGCAATAAAACATATTGAAGAAGAAAGAAAAGAAATGGATGGATGCGAGATTACTAATCTTGAAGAACAAGCTATTTCTTTAGTAGGTAGAACAATTTATGAAAAGTTAGTAAAAGGTTATACGGAAAAACAATGGAATCGTGATTGTAAACTTTTGCCTCCTTCGATTATTAAAAGACTTCCAGTAAGATTTGTTTATGATAATAATTATTTTAATGATCGTTTTCAAGGTATTCCAATAGGTGGATATACTCTTTTAGTAGAACGTATGCTTGGATGTGTAGAAGTTAGACTTAATACAGACTTTTTTGATAAAAAAGAAGAGTATATGAATATGGCAAAAAAAGTTATTTATACTGGTCGTCTTGATGAATTTTATAATTATTCTTTAGGACGTTTGGAATATAGATCTTTAAAGTTTGAAACTAAAATATTGGATGTTGATAATTTTCAAGGAAATGCTGTAGTTAATTATACTGGTAGAGAAGTTCCTTATACAAGAGTTATTGAGCATAAACATTTCGAGTTTAATAATTCAGCTAAGACAGTTGTTACATATGAATATCCAAGTGATATGTTGGAAGGTATGGAACCTTTTTATACAGTTAATGATGAAAAGAATAATAATCTTGCATTAGAGTATCGAAATCTTGCTTCTATTGAAGACAAAGTTATTTTTGGTGGAAGACTTGGAGATTATAGATATTATGATATGGATGATGTAATTAAGAATGCATTAGATTTAGAATTAGAGTAAAGTGCTTACTCTTTTTTTTGATGTCGATTATTTGTAAACTATGTGTGAAGATGTTGACAAAATTGGAGGGGTATTATAGACTGAGAATAGTTAGGGTAGGGATAGTATGAATGTGGATTTTAAAATCGCGACATTAAATGATGTTGAAGAAATAGTGGATTTATGTAATGAATGTTTTAATGAAAACACGTCATATGAATTTGCAAAAACAAGTTTTAGAAAAACTTTATTTGATGAGAATCAAATATATATCAATGGTTATATGGATGGTTTACTTGTTGCTCATGTAAAAGTAACAATTATACCAACAATGTATGAAGGAATGGAAACATATGCAATATTAAATCATGTTTGTGTTAAACCAGAATATCGTAGACATAATATTGCAACACATATGTTAGACTTTGTTACTCAAATAGCTAAAAGTAGAAATTGTATTGCTTTAGAGTTATGGAGCAAAAAACTTTAGAGAAGCAGCTCATGCTTGTTATAAAAATTATGGCTTTGAAGTTATTGATGCAAAATTCTTTTCAAAAAAGTATTTAGAGGTGTTTTATGAAGATAAATAACGTTTATATAGGTGGTTGGTTTCAAAGAACAATGTTACAACTATCTGAAATTTATGATTTTTTAAGAGAGGCAACAACTAAACTTGCTCTTGATCAAGACAAGTTAATCGAATATCGTAAAAACTTACAAATCGGTAGAATTGATTATGGTGTTCAAGGTGAAGAATATATTGAATTTACCACGGCATTAAATATTAAAGTAAAAAAAATATTTGAAGATGGGTTAATCATTTTGAACAATCATAATGTAAGTGAAGATACTTTATTTGCCGATATTGATGCATTAACAGATTATTATGAAACTAAACTGTCTCCAGCTTTCAGCTATTTATTCAGTTTATGAGCACCAGTTCCAAAGGAACTTGCTCATATTGAAACAGTTTATCCATACTTTGTTGTAACTGATAAAGCTACAAAAGAGGAAATGAATACGTTGTTAACAAGAACTGATAAACAAAAAATATTTTGAATTTGATAATGAGAAGTATGATGTTATCAGAGGAGACGTTTATTATTTTATTAATAATAAGAAAGCTGAAACTGAAAATATTGAAAGATATATTGAAGAACAAATATTCATAAGAGAATTTAAAGGTCAATTGCATAGATATTTAAATCTTCATAGAATTATTTGGGAAAAAATTGATAATGTTAAAGACCGTGCAAGTGTTAAGGGTGCTGATATAGTTTCATTTAATACTAAACTTGAATCATATGCAAAGACAATAACTTTGATTGAAGGTCGTATTAATCAAATGAGTACATATTTACCAACTCGTGAAAAGATTGCTAAAAGCGATAAAGAACTTGTTGAATTTTTAAATATTTCAGGTTATAGATATGAAACTTTAAAAAGATACGTTAGATTATATTAAATATTTATGGAGTATGACTAAAAACTATGTTTCATCTGCTCAAAAGTTATTCAATGGTTTAAAAAGTGATGTTAGCAATAAATCTATTAATAGTTTAACGTTGGTAACAAGTATGAGTGCTGGTGCATCCGTAATTGGATTGCTTACAAAGAGTCAACCTGAGTTTACGGTATTTGGTATAGCCTACTTTTTATATTAGCTTTAATAGTTCTTTTTCTTTAAACAAATTCCTAAAATTTATTCAAAATAATAGAAGATATAAAGTTAATGATGTTGAACTTGATAAAAACATCAATTTTGATGATAAATAATGAGAAGATATATTAATTCTGTAAAAAACTATTTGAAATAGCTAAAGGTAAAAGACTTGTTGTTATACAAATGTTTATAAGTTGCGGACTTTATAACCTTTTGTACTCTTTTTACCTCAATAGCTACATCAGGAATTATTGCTGTCATATCTGACGGCAATTTTAAAGGAATTTGGGTTTATGTTTTAATGTATATAGTTTTCTATGTAATGTATTTTTCATTTTTGAGATGGAATTCAGTAACCTATACTAAACTTGCTGATTACTATCATATGGAAGTACAAAAACAATTATTTGATCATATTTCTAATAATGATTCCATTTTTTCTAAAATTTCAAAAGGTAAAATAGTAGATACTTGTAGTGATGATATTAGATATTTAGTTGATATTGTTAATGCAGCAAGTGAAGCTTTAATGCGTATAATACAAATCGTGATTATCTGTATTATATTTATGTATTACAATATTTATATTGGTTTATTTGTTGTATTTATAGATTTAATCTATATTAAATTAATGAATGATAATTCTAAAAGAGTTTCTAAATATTATGAAGGTACAAGAAAATATGAGGATAAAATAATTGATACATTAAATCAAATGTTAGTAAGTATTAAGCAAATAAAATCATTAAATATTATGCCAAATATTAATAAAAACTTGGATAAACCAAGAAAAAAAATGGCGTGATGAATATTATAATAAGAGAAAACACTTATATATTAGATCATGTGTAATTCCATATCTTGTATATATTGTTAAAATAGCTCTTTATATTGTACTTGCTTATTTAGTTGTAAATGGAGTAATGAGTATAGATAAACTTGTTTTATTGATTGGATACTTTGAATTAATTGTTACATGTACAGATAAACTTCTTTCTTATCTTCTAGAACTTAGCAATTATGAAGTAAGAGTTAATAGAATAAAAACTATTCTTAACTATAAAGATGGAATTGAAGCTGAATTTGGCGATATCGATAATGATTATATAAACGGTCTTGTTACATTTGAAAATGTTTCTTATGACATCAAAGGTAAACAAATTTTAAATAAAATTTCATTTAAAAGCTTATCCAAATGAGATTACTACAATTGTTGGGCATTCTGGAAGTGGAAAAACAACAATTATTAATCTATTGTATAGACTTGTAAGAACTAACAAAGGTTCAATTTATATTGATAATGAAAATATATATAGTTATACAAAGAAAGTTTATGTTTCTAATGTGTCAGGAGTGTTTCAAAAATCATTCGTTTTTAACATGAGTATTCGTGAAAATTTAGGTTTAGTGGATAATAATTTAGAACATCAAATTGATGCTTGCAAAAGAGTAGGTATCCATGATTACATTTCTAAATTACCTAAAGGATATAATACAGTTATTAATGAGGAAAATCATTTGTTTACTGATGGTCAAATACAACTTTTAGCAATTGCTCGTGCTTTATTAACTAAAGCAGAAATATTGCTGTTTGATGAGGTAACAAGCAATATTGATCAATCATATACAAGTGAAATTGGTCTTGTATTAAGAGATTTAAAAGTTGATCATACTATTCTTATGATTACTCACAAACCAGAAATGATGGAACTTGCTGATAAGGTAATTGTTCTAGATAAAGGTAAAATTATTTGTAAAGGTAAAAATGATGATGTATATGAAAAATGTGCTTTATATCGTGATTTACGAAACAGAACATTTGCTAGTATTAGTAAAAATGATGATTAAGAGTTTTTTAACTCTTTTTATTTGCTTAGATACTTAAAAAGATAGTATACTAAATTTATGAATTGGGTGAAAACATGAAAAAAAATTTAAAAAACATCGGTTTTTCAATATGTGCAGCATTTGCTTTATTTATTAGTATTGCCTCATTTAAAAGTTTAGATTTAAACAAGTTAAGTCAACTTTATAAAACCAATGTTTTTGGAATGATGATTATATTTGTTTTAGTTATAAGGGTTTTATCGAAAGATAAAGTCAATATATGTAATTCTAAGAAAGTTTTGAGTTTTCTGTTTTCAAGTTTTATGATTATCGGAGAATGCGCGTCAAGTGCAGGTAATATTATGCTTATGTTTAATAATGCAGCAACAATTGCTATAACTATATTAAAGGCAATAGGTTATTATACCATTTTTAAAATATGTTTTTTACTATTTAGATTTATTTTTAAATGGTTTTAAAAATAAAGAAATGAAAGTCAAGAATTCTAAATTCAGAAAGTTCTTTGAGTTCTTTGATGAAAAACCTTTTCTTTCTTCTTTCATTGTAATTCTTTTTGTTTTTTAGTGTATATATTATAGCTTTTTATCCGATTGTATTATCTCCAGATCCATCGAATCAAATACTTCAATATTATAATGTTAGAACTAAATATGCTGATTGGGCAATACTTAGAAATGAAAATATTTTTATGACTAACCATCATCCTGTAATGCAAACGTTTTTAATAGGTTGGTGTATTGACTTTGGTAGAATGATTTTGAATGATAATTTTGGATTATTTATTTATACGATGATTCAAACTCTTATTTATGTATCTACACTTGCATATACAATTAAGTTTTTAAAAAATAATGGTGTGTCTTTAAAACTAAGATTTATTCTTTTAATTATATATTCTGTAGTGCCTCATTATGCCTTTTATACAGTTTCTGCTGTTAAGGACACATTGTATACAGCATTTATGATTTGGCTTATTTTGTTTATGATTGATGTAGTAAGAAACTATAAAGATAAAAGTATTGATTTTAAATATATTTTATTTATTACTTTAATAGTTATTTTGATGAGTTTGATGAGACATAATGGATTATATATTGCGGTTATTTCTTTTGTTGCTTTAATGATTTATAGTAGAAAAAATGCTTCTAAGTTATTTTTATCATTATTATTATTTACAGGAATAGTTGTCGGTTTCAATAAAGTACTTATTCCATACTTAGGTATAGCTGATGCAAGTATAAGAGAAACTTTATCTGTTCCATTTCAACAAACTGCTAGACTTGCAAAATATCATGATGAAGCGATAAGTGATGAAGATAAAAAATTATTGATAAAGTTTTAAAATATGATACTTTAGCAAACAGATATAATCCTAGACTTGCAGATGATGTAAAAAATGAATTCAATAAATATACAACAAAGGAAGAATTAAAGGAGTATTTTGGAGTTTGGTTTAAGTATTTTTATTAAATATCCAGTGACTTATATTAATGCAACTATAGATAATACGTATGGTTATATTTATCCAAATCAACATTATTGGTATGTATATGATACTTATGATAAAAAGAGTAGTGAAAGCAAATATTGTTGATTATCACTTTAATAAATCTACTAAGTTTTTAAGATATACCCTTGTTTTTTTATGAAAGTGTATTTCCGTATTTACCGGGAATCGGACTTATTAGTTCAATTGGATTTTCAACTTGGATAGTTCTTATTTTAAGTGTTTATGTTAAAAAGAAAAAAATATTTAATTGCTTATATTCCATTATATCTATCAATTCTTATTTGTTTTATATCGCCAGCAAATACATATTTTAGATATGCTATGCCATATATGTTTATACTATCAACATTAGTAATTTTAAATATTCAAGAGTATAGGAGTGAAGAAAAATGAAAAAAATGAAGAAAAGAGAATAGCTGTTTTAATACCATGCTATAATGAGGCAAAAACGATTGAAAAAAGTTGTAAAAGATTATAAGAAAGTTTTACCAGAATCAACTATATATGTTTATGATAATAACTCCAGCGATGGAACTGATGAAGTTGCAAGAAATGCTGGGGCTGAGGTTGTTTATGAATATCGACAAGGTAAAGGTAATGTTATTAGGAGTATGTTTAGAGATATTGATGCTGATTGTTATTTGATGATTGATGGAGATGATACATATCCTGCTGAAAATGCTTGTGAGATGTGTGACTTGGTTTTAAGTGGACGAGCTGATATGGTTATAGGTGATAGACTTTCAAGTACATACTTTGAAGAAAACAAAAGACCATTTCATAACTTTGGAAATAGAATCGTAAGATTTTTAATCAATAAAATATTTAAAAACAATGTTAAAGATGTTATGACTGGATATCGTGCATTTTCTTATGACTTTGTCAAAAACTTTCCAGTTTTATCTAAAGGTTTTGAAATAGAAACGGAAATGACGATTCATGCTGTAGATAAAAACTTTAAATTAGTTGAAATACCTGTTCAATATCGTGATAGACCAGAAGGAAGTGTATCTAAGCTAAATACTTATTCTGATGGATTTAAAGTACTTAAAACTATTGGAACATTGTTTAAAGAGTATCGTCCAGCTTTGTTTTTTAATATATTTGCAATATTATTTTTAATGGTTGGAGTTATTTTAGCCGTTCCAGTATTTATTGAATATTTTAAAACAGGTTTTGGTGTTAAAATTCCCTAGTTTAATATTTGCTTGTTTTTTAATTACTTTATCACTTCTTTTATGGATTGCTGGAGTAATTTTACAAATAATTGTGAAAAAAGATAAGCAAATGTATGAGCTTATGTTTATTAGAAATAAAAAATAGTTCGCACGAACTATTTTTTTTTATCTTGGTAAATTATTATGGGTTTCTAAATCTCTTGGTTGAATTGGATTTTCTGAAGTAATATTTGGAAATTCAAATGGTTCAAAAAAAGTTGATCTACATCTTGAGTTGGATAAACTGTTTCACGTTTTTCTTCTTGAAGGTCATCTAACAAAGCTTGAGTTTCATCATTTGTCATTGAGTTATCTTCTAAACTAAAAAATTGGTTTATCCCCATCAATTTGTTTTAATTCAGCTGAATCAATTCCAAGTCTTTCACAGTTAAGTTTGTCAATGAATGAACGCAAACTATATTTATTTCCATCAAGTAACTTATCGTATGTTTTTTGAATGCTATTGCAACATTCTACATATTTTTCGCGATCTTCTCTTTTTGTTTCGTCTAATTTCTCTATTTCTCTTTTTAAATCATCAATTTCTAATCTTAGATTTTCAAGGGATATTTTGCATCCAGCTATTCCACCACGGTATGATTCCCATGCTTTTTTTCATAATTGTGTCCATTAACATATTTGTATCAAAATATACTTTTGGTATTTCCATAATCTCACCTATCCTAAGGTAATTATAGCAACTATTTTCTTATTATTCAATGTAAAATAATTGTATTTTTTATTATAATTCTTGGCTTTTTATGCTAAAATTATAATGGAGGTTGATGACATGGATGAATTAAAGGAAGAAATTGAACTTTTAGAAGAGTTGGATGAACTCATTGCAACTATGGAAGAAAACGACGAAGAGGATGATGATTAGTATGGAAAGAACGGATAATCAAGTGAATATGGAACTAGAAGATTTTAAAAAACTAGTTGCCGATTTAGCTAGATATAAGGAAGACCCTGAACTTGATGCTGAAACAAAAAGGGCAATTCAAGATCTTTCATCAACTTTTGCGTTACCAACTTGAATTTGATCTTATGCAAAAGTTAGTGACGGAAAGCTCTTCTTTAAAAGAAACCGAAGAATTGCTTAAAAATATGATAGATAAGGTATCACTTTATAAGAATTTGTTGCTCGACGAACATACTAAATCTGGTAGTACAGAAATGAATATTCGTGTAAAAATTAAGTTAAGAGCTCTTAATAATAGTTTGGAAAAGATTAAATCTTTTAAATGAAACTGTTAAAAATAGAAACTTTAATTCTTATGTTATCGCGATGAACAAGAGAGTATCTAGTACAAAACAATTAATTTCCATTATTAAGCGTGTATTAACTGATGGATATGATAGTTATTTTTCGGCTAAATTAATTAAGGATGACGTTATTGATGAAAATTTAATGACAATCATATATTCAATTATAAAGAATAAGAAATTATTTGATGAATTGAAAGACTATATCGATGAAGAAAATAAAAAATTGAGCAAATGAAGGCTACTAATGAAAAAGATAAAAATGTTATGAAACTTTAAAAAAAAGTGTAAATTATGCTACGTTCTTTAAAAGATTTGTTGTTATTTCAGCTAAATTGGAAGACTTTTGAAGAAACAGAAAAAAAGAGTTAAAGAGTTCTTTGGGTGATGATTATGCTGAAAGAGAAGAAATGATGAATCAAGTTTATTCTAAAGCTTTGTATAAGGCTCCATTGAGAAAATTAGAGAGAAGCATATATGAAAAAAGAAGAGCAATTAAGAAAAATAAATTTGCAAAGGAAAGAACTAGAAACGGCTGAACAAAAGTTGAAAAATGCTGGCTTTGGTGATATTCTTGATGCTTTTCAGACTAAGATTTTGCTAGCAAATGATGTATATGAAAAAATTTGCTATATATATTAAATCAAAAGTGAATTCTGATACTTTAGATATTGAGACATTTTTAAAAAGTTTTGAAAATAGAATTTCTATGACGGAAATTCAAATAGATAGAATGAGTCGTAAATTAGATACTTCTTTGGAGATGAAATATCCTCTTGCTAGAAGATTAATTCTACATTATCATGATGATACTAAAAAGATAGTGGATTTATTTAGTTCTGATGATGATATGTCGAAAATGGTAGCTTTTTTATGTTTTAGATTTATTGTGTTCTTCTAAAAAATTTGATATTAATGAATTACGTGGTGTTTTCCCTTATTCAAAAGAACTTCAAGAAATCACGACTAAAATGGAAGAAAGACTATCAAATGATATACATCAAATAAATGAGGAAGCAGCAAAAGTAGAAAATGATGCTGATCGTGTGATGAGAGTTTCTTAGTTTATACTTACTAAATAATTTTTAAAATGCTATAATTGTCATTGAGGTTGAAAAAATGAAAAAAAAATAATGAATATATTGATAAAGATATCTCAATATTGGGGCTTGATGATAATATTGCTTGTTTACTTACTAACAATGAAATAAGAACGGTAAATGATTTGTGGTTAAAAACTAAAAAAGATTTAAAAAACTATGGGTTAAAAGATAAAGATATAAAGTATGTCTCAATTAAATTACAATTAATTGGGTTAGATTTAAATAAGAAAATGTATTAATTTATGTATACTTTCTTATTTTTTTTTTTGCTATACTAATTATAGTAGGCAAGTGTAGTTGGAGGAAATATTATGGAACAAAAAATTACAAAAAGAAGAATTATTTAGAGAGAGTGATGCTTTAAATGCATATATTACTGATGCTCTTTCAATATACTCAGGGCTTAGAAAAACGGAATTAACTGGTGTTAATGGATTTAAGTATGCCGCAAGAAAAAAAAAGAAGATCACACTAAAATAGATGAAAATGATTTTTCTACTTTTTTCAATCAAATTCTTGTTGTAGATTATTTACAAAAACATAATATAAATATATTTGCCATGTCTGACGAAGAAAAAAGAAATTTACAAGTTGATATTAGTGAAAAAATATCTTCTTCAATATTAAGTGATGATAAGACTCAAGTAATAGTTAAGAGTGATGATGTTACTAAGGATAATATTGATTATGAGTTTGTATTAAATACTTTTAATTATGATGAAATAGTTGCTTTTGAAAAGTTTTATGATATGGCTAAAAAAAGCAAATATTCCTTACTATATATCTATTAATTCTGATTTTTCTTTTAGTTTTAATGATTCTATTATTATTGGATGCTCAAAAGATAATTTGGAACAAACTTTAGAAGTATTAAATGAGTTCGTTTTAAAAATGCTGATATACTATTAAAACCTATGAAATTCGTAAAAAATATTGGAAATGCTGTTGGTTTTAGGGAAGTATCACATGAAAATTTAAGTGTATACACTGAAGTTTATAATGCACTTATTAAAGCGATAGATGACACTTTAGCAACATATGGACAAGTTCCTGAAAATGATTTAGATCGTTATAAAAAATTGGATGCTTTCTCATTAAATGATGCTAAGGCAATGTTAATCGAAAATTTAAAAGCAAAACTTAATAAATTCTAAATTAGACTTAGAACATTATGGTAGTTTTAAAAAAGTGAACCCGTAGTTCAAATGGATGAAACAGTAATAAGAGTTCCAAAACCAACAGTTGCATTTGAAGAAACAAAAGATGTTGATTCAGTTGAATCGACTGTAGAAGTTCCTGAGGTTGATTCTAGTGTATTAGCGAATGAAACTGAAATTCCTAAAGTTACTTTTAACGAAACAAATGCTGATGTTTTAGCTCAAGAGCCTCAAGATTCAATAAAACCTGTTGAAAGCGAGAATAAAGAAGTGGATTCTACCGATAAAGCTATTGATGATTTCTTAAACTCTATGATGCCTGATGGTGCTGAATTAAAACAAGAAAGTAATCAATCTATTGAAAGTGATAGTTCTTCGATAACTTCTCAAGATGATACTACAGTTACTCCTGAAAGTGAACCTAGTAGTTTAACAAATGAAGAACTAGACGCTATTTTAGATAATGCTGCTGAGATTGAACAACAAAAACGTGCGTTTAATGATAGAGCTAAAAAATATCAATCTATTGTCAGTGAATCAAATTTTTAAACACTAAGTTAATTTATAATGGTGAAGAAATTAGTTTATTAGATTATCTTGATAAAATAGATGTACTAAATAAAATTCCAGTTGATGCTACTATATCAACGGAAAATGGCAAAAAGTCGGGAGAGGAATTTATCAAAGAATGTGTAATTCCTTATGCATTAAATAAAACCGATAATGATTTAGATTCAATAATGTCTGCTTATGGTGCAAAAATTGTTAAAGAAAAAACTGGTATTCTTTCGAGATTATTTAGATAGTTAAATAGTAAATACCAAAAATACTTCTTACATATTAAATAGTAGGAGGTATTTTTTTATGGAAGAATTTATTGAATTTTTAATAAATAATGGACTTCAATTATTATATTTAGTATTAACAACATTTGTATCTTACTTAACTATAAAAATAAAAAACTTATATAATAAATACGTAACTGATGAAATGAAGAAAAGCGTTACAGAAATATGCGTAAATGCTTGCGAACAATTATATAAAGGAAATGATTCTGAAGAAAAGTATAATTTGGCTTTTAATAATATTAAAACTATGCTTAAAAGTAAAAATATAAAATGGATGATGAAGAAATAAAACTAATGATTGAATCATTCTGTCATAACTTTAGGAAGGATGAAAATCATGAGAAGTAAAAAAACTCGTCAAATAATGTTTTTTCAACTTGGGTATTATGATGGAAAATTTGATGGTATTTGGGGTAAGAAAAAAGCAAAAAAGCAACTTTAGAATTTCAAAAAAGATAATGGTTTAAAAGAGGATTCAATTTATGGTCCTAAGACAGAAAGAAAACTAAATCAAGTATATAAAAAAGTTTATGACTGGTAATGCAACTGAAGAAGATTTTATTAAAACTGATTATTTTAAAGCAGATGAAATAGCTTGTAATGATCGCTGTGGCTATAAAACAATAAAAAAACAACATCTTTATAATCTTTATGCTTTAAGATATCATTTTAATCAACCAATATATATTTCTAGTGGATGTCGTTGTGAAAAACATAATAAAAGAGTAGGAGGAGCTAAGACTAGTCGTCATTTTAATAAAGAAAAAAGGAACTAAGGCAATAGATTTTTATAATAATAAAACTAAGAAACTTTCATATAGAAAAAAAAGTAATAGATTTTTGGATAAATTACATTCCTAATAGTCGTTATGGGTATTGTAATAATTATAGTAATTTAAATGGTGTTAAGCGCAAGAAAAGAGTTTCGACTATGGGTAATTCTATACATTTAGATATTAAGTAAAAAAATTAACAAATGGTTAATCCTTATGTTATAATATTAATGCTTATGAAGGAAGGTAGTTTTGGTGAGAGTACAATTAGTAGAAAAATTAGATTATGATAAATTAGAAAAGAGAATAGATAAATATATAGAAGACGCTATAAATAGTAATAGACAATTTACTCAAAGTTTAGATCAATTAGTAACTATTGGTTTAAGTGAAGATTCTATAAATGAGATGGTATTTAATATTGTTAAAACATCAGAAGAAGATACATACATTAGTGGAAAAATCACTAAGTTTATAAAAGAATTATTGTATTCATTTAGAAATTCAAAGGAAAATTTAGGTGAAAAAGTTAATAGTTTAAAAAAAACAAATTCAAGAAGATAATGCACGTCTTATAGCTTTAAGAAATTCTACAATAAAGGATATAAAAGAAATAGAATTAAGTCAAAGGACTAATATTGGTTTATCATTATATAAATTTCAAATGAATGCTAAAAGTATTGAGGATATAGTTTCTGAATTTAGTGCAAACGGATTAGAAACTAATACAAAAAATTGTTGAACATATTTTGAAAGATGGTGAAAAACCTCTAGTATTCCCTGATAATTATGTCTTTGAAGTGTCGAGTGTTTCTAACTTAGTAAAAAAAAATGTTTTACAACAAGAAAAAGTTGGAGTTATTTCTTCGAATAACATACAAGGTAGTTTTTATATTCCAAACTTTCATGATAAGGATGGAAAACTTTTACCTAATAATGATGAACTAAAAGAACAATATGTTAAACATGTAGATGCTTTAAATAATAGGTTTCTTTACTTATCTACAAATGGAATTTCTATAAATGATGCAAAAATGTACTTCCATGTGGCAGTTTAACTAATCTTGTCTTTAGTGTTGACGCCATGGAATTAAAAAGATTTAATTATTAAACTTATTAAAACAAAATATGCAAGTATTCAAGAGTTATATGTATTTGGAAAACGTTTATATGAAATAGCTAAAGAAAAAGTTCCATTTATTATTGCTGAAATAGATGATTTTGTTCCTACATTAGATGAAGATTTTGTTTTCATGGATGAAGTTGTGGAACAAATAGAAGACAAAGATAAAGAAGATGTTGTTGATATCAAATCGTCTACTAATAATATAGATGATACTATTTTAATATCTTCTATTATGAATAGATATCAATATAGTTATAAAAAAAAGCAAAAGAAGTTTATAATGAGTTAGTAGTAACTGTTCCAAACTTCAAGAAGAAACTTATGAAAGCAATTATTTCTTCAAATGATGTTGACCTTGAAACTGTAATGTTTAATATTAATGCAAGTATATCTCTTAATGCTTTAGATAAATTAAATGCCTATGCAGATATTTTACCATGTGATATTTCATCAAGTGATTTAACATCTTTTAAAACTCCTTCAAGTATAATGTGTGGAGAACGTTTATCTAAAGAATATGATAATGCCTTTAAATGCAACATTGAATTATGTAATATGTTTGAGCAAAAATATGGTGTTCGTAAAGAAGATTTAGTATATTTTGTAATGAATGGAAATATGATAAATACTTTGATGCATTTTAATGGAAAAAGTTTAAGAGATTTTGTTATAACTTGTGAAAAAAACAATACTGATTTAGAATTAAAAGAGTTTGCTAAAAATATCTGTTATGAATTAAATAGATTAGAAGGAGCAGTTTTATATTCTGCAACTCTTGAAAGTCAATCAGGTTATTTAAGACAAATTGAAGATGAAGAACCTCAAAGACTTTTAGAGTTAAAATAAAAAATTAAATGGTGAATATACTATTTTAATAGTAACTCATAGACTTTCAACAGTTATAGATTCCGATCGAATATTTGTTGTTTCTCATGGAAAGATTATAGATAATGGTACACATAAAGAATTATTAAAAAGATGTGATATTTATAAAAATCTTTATAATAAGGATTTGTCTAAAATTGGTTAAGACTGATTATTCAGTCTTTTTGTTTTATGATATAATGTTTGAAGACACGATTAATATAGGAGTGATATGTAGTATGAAAATGATAGTTTTTGATTTAGATGGTACTTTATTAAGAAGCAATAAAACTATAAGCGATAGAAGTAGAATTTATTTAAAAGATTTGAAAGAACAAGGATATGTAACTGTTATTGCAACTGGAAGAATGTATGAATCTATGAGAGATGTTGTTAAAGATTTTGAGTTTGTTGATTATATTATTACTGATGCTGGTGCAACGTGTTATGATGCAAGTGATTCTAAAATCGTTTTTTTCAAATTCAATAGATTTTGAAATAACTAAGAAATTAGAACAATATTATTCTGAAAAGGTGCGAGTATATTGATATTTGTACTAAAGAAAAAGTTTATACGTATACAAAAAACAAAAGAAAACCTTCTGACTATTATATAGAAGTTGAATCTAATTGGAATTCTATTTTTGAAAATGCAGTGATATAAATCATATTTCAATCGCGATGATTGAAAATGAATATGTTAATGACATTTATGATAAGTTAAATAAGCAATTTTTAGATTTAAATATCTTTATTATGCAAGATTCTTATTCTAATAAGCAGTGGATTGAAATCTCTAAAAAGGTGTTTCTAAATATAATGCAATTTCTAAATTAGCTGATATTTTAAATATTAATAATGAAGATATCATTGCTTTTTGGTGATGGTTTAAATGATTTAGATATGATAAAAAATTGTGGTGTTGGAGTTGCTTTAAAATGCTTTACCTGAAGTAAAAGAATTAGCTGATTATGTTACAAAAATATAATTATGATGATGATGGAGTTATTGAATTCTTAAAAGAATATTTAAATAATGAATAGATATATTAATAAATAATATTTTGTTTAATTATAGCTAAAATATTTATGCTATAATAAATTTAATTTATTTTTTTTTTGAGGGAGTAAATATATGGAATTAGTTAAAATTTTAAAACATAAGAAAATAAAAATAGGTGAGGATGTTAAGCACATTTTTGAAGGTGGAAAAAATTGCCTATGCTGACGTTAATGATAATTATGTTATAATGGAAGATATTGATAATAAACCAGTGAAACAATTGCCTAATAGCTTAAAAAAGAATTAGAAAATGAGGATTATGTATATCAAACGATTAATACTAAACTATTAAATATGATTCAAGATTATGAAAGTGAAGATGAAACTTTAAAGCAAGCTGAAGAAACTTATTTAGATATGTTTTATGAAGTAACAATTATGAATGATAGGATAATTGGTATAAGAGAAACTGACGATAAAAAATATAAAAGAGGAATTTGATTATTTTTCTGTTCCAAGTTTAGCAGCTGAGTTAAATTCTATTTTAAATAATTCTGAATCAGCAGATCATATTTTTTAGATTCCTCTATTGTAAGGCGAATGATAAGCAAGCCAGCTAATGTAAAAAGGTTGATAATAATAGAATTAAAACTGACGAAATAAAGAACTTGTATGCTAAATTAAGAAAAATTATTTTTGGACAAGATGAAGAATTAAAACATTTACTTGCCAATGTTATAAAAAGATTTGTCTCTTTCATATTCTTCTTTAGATTCAAAAGTTGTTAGTACATTAAAAAGCAACATTTTACTTGTTGGTCCGACAGGAACAGGTAAAACCTTTATAGTTGAAAGTATTGCAAAACTTTTAAACAATCCTTACATAATAGTTGATGCTAAAAGGTATACTTCAAATGGTTTTAGTGGAGAAAATGTTGAATCGATTTTAGTGGATCTATATCATATTTGTGGGGATGATATGGATAAAGTTAATCACGCGATTGTTTTTATAGATGAATTTGATAAGATATGCGAAGCAAAAAGATGGAGTTAGCTATGTTAATACAACAGATGTTCAAGAAATTCTTTTTAAAATTATTAGATGGTGCTGAAATAATCAAGAGTATTCCTAAAGATAGAGGATTAAATGAAGAAAATCTTGTTTTTGATACTTCACGAATGACCTTTGTTCTTTCTGGGGCGTTCAGTAAATTGTTTGATGCAGGAAAACAAATAAATGAAGAAAATTTAGAACAATATGGAATGATACATGAACTAGTTGGAAGAATTGGATCAAGGGTTATTTTAAATAATCCTAGTAAAGAAAAATCTTAAGGATTCTTTATTAAATGGTGAATATAGTTATTTACAATTATTTAATAAGTATTTAGAAATACTAGGTGTAGAATATGAAATCAGTGATGACTTTATAGATGAAATTGTTGATAAAGCATATAATATGAATCTTGGATATCGTGGTTTAGAGGTAGCAATAAGTAATTTTCTCGATGATTATCTATTTGATATATTTTGAGGAGATATTAAAAAACTCGAGTATAAAAAGCATGAATAATTAATTAATCATTATTGAAATAATTTTAACTTAAATGATTCATTGTTTTATTGTATATAAAATGATAAAATACAAATAATTAAAAAAGGAGGTATTTATGTTTAAATTAGTTTCTAAGTATGAACCAAATGGTGATCAACCTGAGGCTATTAAAGAACTTGTAGATGGAGTTAATGCTGGTGTACGTGATCAGGTTCTTTTGGGGAGCAACAGGAACAGGTAAAACATTTACAATTGCTAATGTAATTGCAAAAACGAATCGTCCAACTTTGGTTTTAGCTCACAATAAAACTTTAGCAGGACAACTTTATTCAGAATTAAAAAAGAATTATTTCCTGAAAATCATGTTGAATACTTTGTATCTTATTATGATTATTATCAACCTGAAGCATACGTACCTTCAAGTGATACTTATATTGAAAAAAAGATGCAAGTATTAATGATGAGATTGATGAATTAAGACATTCAGCAACAAGTGCTCTTCTAACTTATGATGATGTTATTGTAGTATCAAGTGTTTCATGTATATATGGAATAGGAGATCCTGATGATTATAAGAATCATATGTTAATACTCACTAAAGGAGATACAATTTCTAGAAATGATCTTTTAAATCGTTTAATTGATATGAATTATGAAAGAAATCAAGTTGATTTTCATAGAGGTACCTTTAGAGCTAATGGAGATACAATTGATATAGTTCCAATAGCTGAAAAGAAAAATGGAATACGTATTGAACTTTTTTGGAGATGAAGTTGATAGAATAAGTGAATTTGATATTTTAACCAGTACACTTATAAAATCTAAAAAAAAGTGTCACTTTATTTCCGGCAACTCATTTTGTTACTAATAAAGATAAACTTGAAGAAGCATGTAATAGAATTGAAGATGAACTACATAAACGTGAAAAAAGAATTGATTGATAACAATAAACTTTTGGAGGAACAACGACTTAGAGAAAGATGTGAATATGATGTAGAGATGCTTCGTGAAACAGGATTTTGTCATGGTATTGAAAACTATTCAAGACATCTTGCTTTAAGAGAAGAAGGAGAAACTCCATCAACATTGATAGATTTTTTCCCTAAAAACTTTTTACTTGTAATAGATGAATCTCACGTAACAGTTCCACAAATAAGAGGTATGTATAATGGGGACAGAATGCGTAAACAAACATTAGTTGATTATGGTTTCCGTTTACCTAGTGCTATGGATAATAGACCACTCAAATTTGATGAATTTAATAAAAAGTTAATCAAGTAATTTATGTTTCAGCTACTCCAGGTGATTATGAACTTGAACTTGTAAATGGAAAATGTGCTGAACAAATCATTAGACCAACAGGTCTTTTGGATCCAACTATTGAAGTTAAAAAAAACTGAAGGTCAAATAGATGACTTAATAAGTGAAATAAAAACTAGGATGGAAAAAAATGAGAGAGTTCTTGTTACTACGCTTACAATAAGAATGGCAGAAGAATTAACATCTTATTTAAAAGTGTAGGAATAAAAGTTCAGTATCTTCATAGTGAAGTACATACTCTTGAACGACTTAAAATTATAAGAGAACTTCGTATGGGAAAATATGATTGTTTAGTTGGTATCAATCTTTTTAAGAGAAGGTATTGATTTACCTGAAGTTTCTCTAATTGCTATAATGGATGCTGATAAACAAGGTTTCTTAAGAAGTGATAGATCACTTATCCAAATAATTGGAAGATGTGCGCGTAATGCCAATGGACATGTTATAATGTATGCTGATACTATAAGTGAATCGATGGATAAAGCTATAAAAAGAAACTGAAAGAAGACGAAGTATTCAAGAAGAGTATAATCGTGTTCATGGAATAATTCCTAAAACAATTGTAAAAAGAAATAAAAGAAGTAATCAGTAATACTGACGAAGAAAAGATAGTTGAAAATAAAAAGATGAGTAAAAAGGATAAAGAATTAATTGCTGAAAATATTGAACGTGAGATGAAAGAGGCAGCTAAAAATTTAGATTTCGAACGTGCAATGGAACTTAGAGATATATTGTTTGAACTTAAAAGTCAATAATTCTTTTTTTTTCTTCGAAATTTTATGGTATTATTTAAATGGAAAAGGGATTGGTATTATGAAAAATGTGAGTTATGAAAATAAGGTTATCTTAAGCTTTATTGATTTTGTATTATTTATTCTTAAGTGGTTATCTTTATGTGCGTGTGTAATTTATACAGCACTTACGATTGGTTTTGCCATTATGAATTTAATTGAACATTCAAATGAAATTAGTAATTTCTTTGTGTCAATGGTGTCAGCTGTAACAGGTTATTCCTTTAGTGATGCGTCCGTGTTAATAAGTAGAATTGGTAAAACAAATGCTTTAATTGGAACACTTTTCTTAGGAATAGCGGTTTCTTTGAATAATTCATTTATTTATATGATTTCAACAAGATTAAAAACTTTATTTAATTCATTTACAGCAGGAAATTTATATACTAAAGATAATTTAGAACTTATGGATCAAGTTATTCCACTTTCTTTATTATTGGCAATCGTGTTGCCTATTGTAAAATTCTTTGTAGTAATTTCTGTTGGAATGTTAGATTTCACAAATATAAGTTTATTTGGTTTTATATTCTTGTTTGTATCAATGATTTTAAAAATGTTGATAGAAAGTGGATATGATTTAAAGGTTCAATTAGAAAAGAAAAGTTTGGAACTATCTAACTTAAAAGCTGATGAAACTGATAAAAAGAATTGAAACTTTGAAAGAACAAATTAAACCCGGAAAAGTAAAAAAAAGAAAAAACTGATGAAAAAGAAGATAAACCAAAAAGAGAAGATACTATAATAAAAATAAGAAAACTGCTACAAAAACTAAGTAGTAGTTTTTAATGTAGAATAGAGGTAGTAAAAATGGAACAAATTTATGTTTTTGGTCATAAAAAATCCAGACACAGATTCTGTATGTGGGGCAATTGCTTATGCATATTTAAAAAATAAATTAAATTTTAAAAAGCTATACCTAAGGTTTTAGGTTCACTTAATAAAGAAAACTGAGTATGTTCTTAATTACTTTGGTGTTGAAAGACCTGCTTATTTAAATGATGTTAAAATTCAACTTAAAGATGTTAATTATCATAAGAATTTCATGTTAAATGAAAATAAACCTATAATAGATGCTTTTAATGTAATGAATGTTAATGCTATAACTGGTATTCCTTTAGTTGATGATAATAAAAAGTTTAAAGGTTATGTTTCTTTAAAAGAAAGTAGCTGCTGATATGATTTACAATGAAAACTTGTTAGTTGATACAGATTTTGGTAACTTGATAAGTGTACTTGATTCTAATGAATACTTAGAATTTGATGAACACATAACTGGTTATGCTCATGCAGCTACATTTGATGATGAAACATTTATAAATAATATAGAATTAGATACAGAATCTATTTTGATAGTTGGAGATAGAGAAAGAATAATTAAATATGCAATTGAAAAAGGTGTTAAATTAATAATTTTAGTTAAAACTAAAAATATTCCTGATAAATTAAAAAAATTAGCAATTGAAAATAAGACCAATATCATTTGTAGTTCAAAGAGTTCGTTTAAAATAGCTCGTGTTTTATGTTTAGCTAATCCTATTAAAACTATAAAAAGAGGTCAAAAGACGGTATATTTTAATGAACTTGATTATTTAAGTTATTTTAAAGATGAAACTAATAAATTAAAACATACTAACTATCCAATTGTAAATAATAGAGGTGTATGTCTTGGAATGCTTAGAGCAATTGAAGCTCATGAGGTAAAAGAGAAAAAAAGGTTATTTTGGTTGATCATAATATGACTAGTCAATCAGTAGATGGCCTTTATGAATCTGAAATACTTGAAATAATTGATCATCATAATATTGGTGATATTAATACGGCTACACCAATTAATTTTAGAAATATGGCAGTTGGGTCCGTTAATACTATAATTTATTTAATGTATGTTGAAAATAATGTTAAGATTCCTTCTAGTATGGCTGGACTTATGTTAAGTGGAATAATATCAGACACACTTCTTTTTACAAAGTCCAACAACTACTGAACTTGATAAAAGTGTTGCTAAGACTTTGGCATCTATAGCAAAAGTTGATTTGAATAAATATGGACTTGATATGTTGGAAAGTGGAGTAGATATAAAAGACTTAACTGCAAATGAAATTGTTTTCAAGGATATGAAAAATTATAAAATAAATGATCATTCTATTGCCATCGGGCAAGTATTTACAACTGATTATAAATTATTTAAAGATCGTGAAAGTGAATTAATTGAAGAATTAAATAGAGTAGCTGCAAATCAGGATTTAGTACTTTGTGCACTTTTTTGTAACTAATTTCTTAACTAATGATTCAAATATTTTATACTCAGATAATTCTAAACGTATACTTGAACAAGCATATAATATTGATGAGTTAACTCAGGGAGCTTTAATTAAAAATGTAGTTTCAAGAAAGAAACAAATGGTACCTTGTATAATGGATGTTGTAGAACATTTATAATTTAAACTAAAGACATAGCTTATTTGGAGGCTTTATGAATTATAAGTTGTTGAACGATATAATAAATTATATTGAAAGTAATATTCAAGAAGATTTAGATTATAAAAGATAGCTAGTAAGTTTGGGATGAATGAATTCATTATGCAGAGGGTTTTCAGTGTAATTATGGGAATAACTTTAAGCGACTATGTTAGAGAACGTCGTCTTTCAAAAGCATATGAAGAAATATTAAACATGGATAAAAAAGAATTATTGATATTGCTTTTGATTGTGGTTATGAATCCTCTATCGCGTTTTCAAAGAGCTTTTAAAAAAACTTTTGGAATTTCTCCAAGTGATATTAGAAAAAGAACAACCTCAAAAAATATAAGATCTATCCAAAAAGCTATCTTTGGTGAAAAAAAGTTACTCAAATGAAATTATTGAATATAAAATTGATGGTTTTGACAAAGTTGAGTTATATGGATTACAAATTTCAGCTTTAACTGAAGAAGATTTAGATTATAAAATACGAGTTTTATATGAAGATATTAAAAAGTCCGGTTTATATGAACAATTTAATGCAAATCAAAGATATGGCTACACTTATTTTAGTAATGGTGTTTATTATTATTTTGTTGGTAGCTCAGAAAAAAATGAAAAAATTATTTAAATTAGTTATTCCTAAAAATGATTATGTTGTTTTTTTGAAGTTGGTAATTTAAAGCAAAAATCTATAAACCATGTCATTGAATTTGCTGAAAAAGTATTTAATGAATCTTGGTTTTCAAGTGATTTAAAAATATATCCTATTTTGGAAAAATATGTTCAAAATAATTGTTATGTATTTTTACCAATAATGTAAACTTATTTGATATTAAATAAGTTTTTTTTTTATTTGTTTTTAACTGATATATTGTATTTGGTGGTATATTATGAAAAAAAAATATTTTAAAGTTATTGATAATTTATGGAAAAAGATTAATTTTTTTTTATAGTTTTACTATTTATATATTTTTTATTAGATCTTTCAATTCCTTTTTTTATCCTCTAAGATATTGGATGAATTTGTTCTAAAAAATTTATATTTTAAAAATGTTATAGTTCTTTTGCTTCTTTATTTGATATATAATTTTTTTGAATTTTATAATGTCAAATATATATTCAAAATATTTTAAGGATAGTTTTATTTTGGTTCATAAAAAATCAATAAATAGGCTATATAATTTGAATTACAGTGATTTAACAAAATATTCTTTTGGAAAAATAAGTACAATTATTAATATAGATGCTTTTAATATTGGAGAGATTCCTGATTATGTTACAGATATAATTTATTGTTGGCTGTATATATTTGTTGTAATGATTATTTTTATAAAAACTAATGTAGCTGTGGCTTTGTTTGTATTAATAAGTTTAATATTTTATATGTTTTTAGCTAACAGAGAATTAAAAATAGCTAATAAACATTTTTCTTTAAGAAAAGACGCATGACAATCTTAATCTTTTGCTTGAGCAAACTATGCATGGTCTAAAAGAAATAAAAACATCCAATATTGATTTGTTTTTGAATAACGAATATGAAGTAAAACGTGATGAATGGGCTTACGAATATATGAAGGGGCGCAAGCATTTTCTGAATTATACAATTAATCTAAAATATGTTATTTTTATCACTAAAATAATTTTTGTATATTTTATTATATTTTAGTTTTTCTATGAAAACTATATCAATTGGTTTAATTGTATTATTAGTAAAATATTATGATGAAATATTTATCAATGCTGAAACTATTGTTGAAAAAAGTTCTGATTTACAAGAATTTTATATATCTTTAAATCGTATGTATGATTTTCTTTTCAATTATGAAAATAATGAAATTGTTTTAAGTTTACCATATAAACTATCTGACAATGTTTTAGAGTTTGATGATGTAACATTTTCATATAATGGAAAAACTATATTAAATAACCTAAATTTTTCAGTAAAAAAGAATGAGGTAATTTCCATTATTGGTGATAATGGAGCTGGTAAAACTACAATATTTAATTTGGTGTTTAATTTGGTAAAACCAGATAAAGGTTCAATTTTTATTAATGGAATAAATACTTTAGGACTTTCTAAAGAAAAGTTATGTCAAAATGTTGCTATTTTAAACCAAGATGCATTTTTAATAGATATATCTATAAGAGATTATTTATCTTTATCTGATAGTAATATAAACAAACAAAAACAAATATGTAAAGAGTTGAATATACATGATTTTATAATGAAATTACCTAAAAAGTATGATACTCTTTTTAAAAAATAATGGTTCCACATTTTCTGGAGGTCAAAAAAATTAATACAACTTGCAAAAATTTTTTTATCAAATAATGAAATAATTTTGTTGGATGAAGCGACTTCATCTTTAGATAAAGAAATGACAAAAAATGTTATAAATCTTATCAAAAAAAATAAAAATAAGACTTTTATAATAATTACTCATAAAAAAGAAATAATGGAAATAAGTGATAGAATAATAGATATTAATCAATATAAATGAAATACTTTATAAGCTTTAGCATATGATGTTAGTGTAGCAGATTTGCATTTTTTCTGTATTTTTGCTATAATCTTATTCGTGTGGTGCATTATGCTAGTCATTACACTATTTGAAGGTAGGGCTAAAAATCTACCAATTGTACAAATGAGACTTCATGTATTTGCTTCTTCTGCCCAAGTTGGGGTGAATATATGATTTAAAATCTAAGGAAACTTCATAATGGCATATGAAAACCTTCCTTTTATTGCCTCACTTATACAAATAATGATTAACGTACATGATGTGAGTGATTACTAGGGATATTATTTGAAATAGTAATTGCAAAAGCATATAAGGATAGTCACTTATGTTAGGGGAAAACCTCTAGCGTGTATATATTGTAGGTATTAAAGTGCGGACTAAGTGGTAATCGAGTAGTTAGACCGGCAACGCCTAACTGCTTCATTTAAAACGAAAGTGCTTTAGGGTAACCGAAAGTATGAAAGTAGAGAAATTCAACTCGACCAAAGCCGTAAAATTGATCTATGATATACCATACAACTATACTTTAATTTTTGGGGAAAACCGGATTAAAGTTTTTTTTTGCAATTTTTTGATATAATTAGGATAGGTGATAACATGGAAAAGAAATGGATTATTAAAGTTTTTATTTTAACATTTGTTTTATCTGTCTGTTTTAGTTCAATTACTAATGTATTAACATCTTCGTTAAATGATGTGTTTTTAATAATTATTTTATTGTTAGTAATTGAATTGGTATTTTATTTGATATAATTGGTACTTCAACAATGAGTGCAAATGAAGCATCTTTTTCATGCAATTGCAAGCAAAAAAGATAAGTGGTGCAAGAGAAGCTATTAATATGCTTAAAAATAAGAATAAAATATCTAGTATATGTAATGATATTGTTGGAGATGTTTGTGGAATTATTTCTGGTGGTTTAGGTGCAGTAATAGCTATATCTTTATCTACTAATACTGGTCTTAATAATGTCATTGTTTCAGTTTTAGTTTCAGCATTTATCTCATCTTTAACTGTTGGTGGAAAAGCAATATTTAAAAGTATTTCTATTAAAAATGCCGATAGTATTATTTTTGGTGTTGGAAAAGTAAAACATTTTTTGAGGCTAAAATAATATGAAAAAAGTTTTTTTATCTATTTGTTTTACTTTTCTTTGTTGATTTTATTATGGTTATAACTGGATTTAGTAGTAGCTTTGATAATGCTATATCGTTATTTTTTCAGTACATAATAATGTGACTTTTACAAATATTTTTAAAATTATATCGTTTATTTGTAGTCCAAAATTTATGATTGTTTTAAATGTTTTATTGTTTATTTTTATAATTTTAAAGAAAAAATATAAATTATTTATTATTGTTCTATCAAGTATTTCAAGTGTAATAATTAATAATTTGGTCAAAATAATTGTTAGAAGAGAAAGACCTGATTATTTAAGAATGGTTATGGAAAAAGTCATATTCTTTTTCCTTCTGGACATGCTATGATATCAGTTTTGTTTTTTGGAAGTATTATTTATTTAGTAAATAAATATAATTTAAAATATAAAAAGTTAATAACTTTTAGTTTATCAACATTTGTATTATTAGTTGGAATATCAAGAATATATTTGGGTGTACATTATTTAACTGATGTTGTTGGGGGATATCTTTTAGGCTTTATTGTTTTATTTTTGATTATTCATTTATTTGAAAGGAAAAAGTTTGTATGAAAGCACTTATAACGGGAGCTTCTAGTGGAATAGGTAAAGATATTGCTTGTATATTAGGCAATCTTGGATATGATTTAATAGTTGTTGCTAGAAGAAAAAATATTTTAAATGAATTAAAAAGGAAGTTAAAACTAATGTTTTGGTTATTCCTTTAGATTTATCAGAAGAGGATAATCTTGAAACATTATGGAATACTGTTAAAGATGAAGATATCGATATTTTAGTCAACAATGCGGGATTTGGTTTATTTGGTGAATTTGATAAAACGGATTTGGATACTGAATTTAAAATGATAGATGTTAATATTAAAGCAGTGCACTATTTAACTAAGAAATTTTTAATTAAGTTTAAAGAAAAAAACTCTGGTCATATTTTAAATGTCGCATCTTCTGCAGGGTTTATGGCTGGTCCAAAGTTAAGCACATATTATGCAACTAAAAAATTATGTTTTAAGACTTACTGAGGCTATATATGAAGAATTAAAGGTTGATAAAAGTAATGTAAAAATATCTTGTTTATGTCCAGGACCTGTTGATACAGAATTCAATAAAGTTGCTCATGGGGAGTTTCATACATCATCTTTATCAAGCGAATATGTTGCTAAGTATGCCGTTAAAGAAATGTTTAAAAAATAAATTGTATATTATTCCATCATTTAAAATGAAAGCAGCAGTTTTCCTTACAAGACTTGCTCCAAGAAAAAAATACTTCTTAAAATAACTTATAAAATTCAAGATAGAAAAGCCGTGTTTAACGACTTTTTTTTTATGTAAAGTACTTTTTAAAACGTTTAATTTAATAATGTTGTGCTATAATTTATTATAGGAGGAAACGTCATGAAATGTGTTAAAATAGTTGGTCCGAGAAAGCTTGAGAGGGCTGAAATGGAATACCCAGAAAAAAAGATAAAAAGAGTTATTATAGATATTGAAAAGGCAGGAATTTGTGGATCTGATATTCATAATTTTGAATCGGGTGAACCAGTTGGTTTAGTAATGGGACATGAATTTGCTGGAGTTGTAGTTGATCCAGGATCAAGAAATGATTTAAAGGTAGGGGATCATGTTACAGCTTTACCAATATCTCCATGTAGAAAATGCTTTGCATGTAAGTCTGGTAATCCTCAATATTGTGCACATACTTGGGAGGATGCTTTAGGACTTGCCCTTACTAATCCAGGTGCTTATTCCGAAAGAATCAGTGTTGATGCATCCTTAGTTTTAAAAATGCCTGAGAGTGTATCATTTGAAGAAGGGGCAATGGTTGAACCTACAGCAGTTGGACTACATGCTATTCATTTAGCTGACATTAAAGTAGGGGACAAAGTTCTTGTAATTGGTGGTGGAATAATCGGCTTAGTAAGTGCCATGTTTGCCAAAATGGAAGGTGCAAGCTACGTTGTGATTTCTGAAACTAATAAAGAACGAGGAAAAAGCAGTTGATTTAAAAGTTGCTGATGAATACTTGATGCAACTGATGACTTTGTAAAGAAATGTTTTAGCAAAACTGGTGATGGTTTTGATATAGTTATTGATTGCTGTGGAAATGATCCAGCAGTTACAAATGCAATTATGGTTACACGAGCTGGTGGAACTATTGTCTTAGTTGGTGTTTCAACGAAGCCTATTACTATTCCAACAGTTTTAAGTGTATTACATGAACAAACTATAAAGGGTGCGATTGCTTATACTGAAGAAGAGTTTAAAACATGTTTAGCTTTGATTGCTAATAAGCGAATTAATGTTTTGAAATTTGTTGATAAGATAGTATCTTTAGATGAAGTTCAAGATGCATTTGAAGAACTTACTAGCGGTGTAAGTCCTTCTGTTAAAATATTGATTGATCCAAAAAAAATAAGAGCTTTTGCTCTTATTTTTGTTTGTTGCTTTTTATTTTATTAACTGTTTCAACAAGATTGTCTTTACCAAAAGCGTTTAGTACTTCAATTGGAATAGCAAAAATTATTGTATTTGATTGGTCAGATGAAATATCATTTATAGTTGCAAGTGTTCTTAAATGAAGTGCTCCAGGACTTGAAGCCATAACGTTTGCTGCTTCAGCTAAGTTTTCAGCAGCTTCTTTTTCACCGATTGATTTAGTTATAACTGCTTGTTTTTCTCTTTCAGCTTCAGCAACTTTAGCGATTACTCTTTGCATTTCTTCTGGAAGTTTAACATCTTTAAGTTCAACATTTTCAACTTTGATTCCCCAAAGGATCAGTAGCTTCATCAATAATATTGCATATTTCTTCAGATATTTTATCTCTTTCAACTAGAAGTTCATCTAACGAAACGGCACCAACTACATTACGCATAGTTGTTTGAGCAAGTTGAGATACGGCATATTGAAATCTTTCAACAGCTATGATTGCTTTAGCAGCATCAAACACTTTGTAATAAATTACTGCATTAATTCTAATTGAAACATTATCTTTAGTAATTGCATCTTGTTCAGGAACATCAACAGCTTTTGTTCTAATATCAACTTTACTTATTGAATTTACAATAGGTAAAACAATATTCCAACCAGGTTTAAGTATTTTTTAAATTTACCACAGGTAAATAATATACCTCTTTCATATTCGTTGATTTGCTTGATTGAACATAATAAAATAATTCCAATAAAAACGATTAAAATAATAAATAATTCCATAAAACTCCTCTAACTTAATTGTATAACTTATGTGTCAAAAATACAACAAACATTGACTTTTTAATTTTTAGTATTTTAATATGTAATTGGAGGATGATATACGTGAAAAAAAGTATCTATTTATAACTTTATTTGTAGTTTTATCATATTTATTTTAGGAGGCATTTATTTATCATTTCCTACATACTATGGACTTGAGGCTATGAGTGAAATAGAAACAGGAAATCTGTTTTTAAGTTTTATAATTATATATTCTTTACTTAATTTAACAATTTTTTTTTATTAATCATGAAAGATATAATTTGAAGATAAGTGTATTTACTGCTCTTTCAGGTCTTGTTGCTTTTATTTTAACTAGAAGTATTCATTCATTTTTAGTAACACCAGTAAAGCTTAATGGTATTATTATTTTTTTATTTCATCAATTAAAATGATTGATATATTTTATTTAAAAAGAAAACAAACATAACTATTATATGAAAGTTATTTTATTTGTTATTTTAGATTTCTTTTGGTATAATACTAGCGTTTAATATGTTAAATGATTTTGTGTTACAAACTATAATGTTAGGTTTCTTTATTAGTTTAATTGGAACAATAGATTTTATTGATTATAGTTGGGAATTTTTATTAAAATGAATATATAAAGGTGATGAAATGAAAGTAGTTAATGATTTTTTTGATTATGAAATTTTGGATATGAAGGATGGACAAAAACTTGAACGTTGGGGTAATGTTATATTATCAAGACCTGATCCTCAAATAATATGGAAAAGTGATGCTGATAAATCTAAATGGAGTAATATTGATGCTAAATATGATAGAAGTAATACTGGAGGAGGAATGTGGCATATATATAATAAAAAGTATTCCAACTTCTTGGCAAATTTCATATAAAGATATGACATTCAATTTAAAATTAATGGGATTTAAGCATACTGGTTTATTTCCTGAACAAGCATATAATTGGAATATTTTAAGGGATAAAATAAATAATTCTAAAAGAGAAGTGAATGTTCTTAATTTATTTGCTTATACTGGTGGAGCAAGTGTGGCTGCTTTAAGTGCTGGAGCAAGTGTAGTTCATGTTGATTCTTCTAGAGGAATGGTTGATTGGGCAAAAGAGAATGTTAAGTCTTCAGGTTTAGAAGATAAACCAATTAGATTTATTGTTGATGATGTTAAAAAGTTTGTTGAAAGGGAAATTAGAAGAGGTCATAAATATGATATTATAATAATGGATCCTCCTTCATTTGGAAGAGGAGCTAATAAAGAAGTTTGGAATATTGAAACGGATCTTTTTGATTTAGTTAGCAGTTGTACGGAACTTTTAAGTGATGATCCTATAATGTTTTTAATAAATTCATATACAACTGGTATTTCTATGAGTGTTTTAAAAGATGTTCTTAATTTAACTGTTAATAAGAAAGTTAAGGGGTTTATTGATATTGATGAAGTTGGTATAAATATGACTAATAGTGAACTTGTTTTACCTTGTGGAATTTATGCTAGATGGGAAAAAGAAAAAAAGACGGAGAATTAATTTTCTTCGTCTTTATTATATATTGAAGTATCATCTGTTAATGAATCATTGGTATTAAATATTCCTTCTAAAGTGGAATCAATATCGTCTAAATCACTTGGAACTTCTTCAAAAGTAAATTTTTCATTTTCTTCTTTTTGTTCGTCTTTTGAAGCAATGTCATCATCATGCTCTGAAAGAATAAATTCTTCATCATCGAATTCTTGTTTTTTATCATCAGTATCTTTATTTGCTTCATCTTCTACTGGTGTAGTTTCTTCATCTAGATCTTCTACTGGTGTTAACTTGCCTGAATTTGATTCTTCATTTAAGTTTGTATCTTCTTCTGTTTCATTTTCTTCAATGTTCATGTCATCTAAGTTTACTAAAGGTTCTTCTTCTTTAGCACTTTCAATTATGGCATTAGCATCATCAAAATAAGCACATAAATTATCTTTATTTTCATTTGAATAATCAATTATTTCATTTAAAGATCTACGATAGTATTCTTCAGCATCACATATTTTTACATAGCAACTTTCTAAAGCATTTTTTTCTTGAGTTAATACAACTAGGGATTCTTTAACTTTTTCAGCCTTTTCTACTAATTCA
>VOFC01002943.1_pt1 | contig 47006 bp, 57 predicted proteins | sample 5384161 | NCBI WGS metagenome assembly VOFC01 (sample SAMN12384722, study PRJNA508395) | human gut metagenome | isolation source: healthy gut B | host: Homo sapiens | reverse complement strand
GATGAACAAAGGTGGTATTTCATTATCAATAATTATTCTTCTTCACTTCAAAATAAGCTTGCAGGATGCGAACATGCAGGACAGCCACTTCAGGAGCTTCCCGTACCTACATAAATGTAACCGCAGTTACGGCGCATGCCATTAATTGTTAGTTTTATTAGTTAGTATTATTTGATCATCTGTTGATGACACAAAGATATATATTTTATTTCAAAATTGTATTTATTACAATTACGTTTTTATATTTAATTAAACGTTCACTTTATATAAAATAAACAAGAACACCTATATTTGTGAAAGCATTTGAATTCAAACCGAAGCTCTTCACTACCCTACAGAATTATTCAAAAGAGAGCTTCATGGCCGACCTCATGGCCGGAACAAGCTGGGAGCTGTTATCAAATTCATTCCCTTATCCCATTATTGTAGGATTTACCAGTGGTATTGCCGTCACTATCTTCACCACGCAGATAGCCGATATCTTCGGACTGAACTTCGGAGGAGAAAAAGTACCGGGAGACTTCATAGGTAAATGGATGATGTATTTCCATCATTTTGATACTGTTAATTGGTGGAACGCCATTGTCAGCATAGTCAGCGTCCTGATTATCGCACTGACTCCCCGGTTCTCAAAAAAAAAGATTCCAGGTTCACTGATTGCCATCATTGTAGTAACCATTGCCGTGTACCTGATGAAAACATATGGCGGAATCACTTGTATCGACACCATTGGCGACCGTTTTACCATTCAGTCACAGTTGCCGGATGCAGTAGTACCCAAATTAAATTGGGAAGCTATCAAGAATTTATTTCCGGTTGCCATCACCATCGCTGTACTGGGAGCCATAGAATCTCTGTTGTCTGCTGCCGTAGCCGATGGTGTCATTGGTGACCGCCACGATTCAAACACGGAACTGATAGCCCAGGGCGCAGCCAATATTATCGCTCCGCTGTTTGGCGGTATTCCTGCTACAGGAGCCATCGCACGTACCATGACCAATATCAACAACGGTGGAAAATCACCTGTTGCAGGTATCATTCATGCAGTCATTCTGTTGCTGATTCTCTTGTTCCTGATGCCTCTGGCACAATATATCCCCGATGGCTTGTCTGGCAGGTGTGCTGGTGATTGTTTCCTATAACATGAGCGGCTGGCGTACTTTCAAAGCGTTGCTGAAGAATCCGAAATCAGACGTCACCGTACTGTTGATCACTTTCTTCTTGACTGTTATCTTCGATTTGACCGTAGCTATTGAAGTAGGTTTGCTCATTGCCTGTGTATTGTTCATGAAACGTGTCATGGAAACAACAGAAATATCGGTTATCAAAAATGAAATCGACCCCAATAATGAATCCGATCTGGAAGTGCACGAAGAACATCTCATGGTTCCCAAAGGTGTGGAAGTATACGAAATCAACGGCCCTTATTTCTTCGGTATCGCTACCAAGTTTGAGGAAATCATGTCCGAATTGGGCGACCGTCCCAAAGTACGGATCGTACGTATGCGTAAAGTACCATTCATTGATTCTACCGGTATTCACAACCTGACTAATCTATGCGAAATGTCTAAGAAAGAAAATATTCAGATTGTGCTTTCGGGAGTGAATGAAAAAAGTGCATCAAATTCTTGAAAAATCAGGATTTAATGAACTGCTGGGAAAAGAAAATATCTGTCTAATATCAATGTGGCTTTGGAGAAAGCAAAAGGCTATTATAGAAAAAAAAAAATAAGAAAGGAGAGCATTATAGACTAAAATAAATGCTCTCCTTTTTTGATTCTATTCTGCTAATGAAGGACAGGAATAGAAAGCCAATATCCTTTTTCAGTAAATAAGTGTAAAAAAATGCCCCCATACTCCTCACTGGTGTTTTAAAATCTTGAAATCAGATTTATCATTAAAAGACCTTATCCGCATCCCTAAGCCCTTCCTGCCATATAGCCAAGTGCTTTCTTCGTGTTTGTTGTATTTCCATAGCTTATGGAAATAGATAAATGAATATTCAATGCCTCCAACAGCATATTTCCTAAAAGGCTGTTACCTCCCCCATTATACCGCATATCAACAACCAGCAAAGAAACTCCCCTTTGATTCATATCCTGAATCATGTGTTCCAAAAAATGGAGTATAAATAAAAATTCCCGTTAAAATAGCGGACAGAAAAATGGATATAGCGACAACATTCATTAATTCTCAGCTGGAAATCGGCTAAAGTGATGTTATTTATTCATATCACAAAGCTCATCGCAAGCGGACAGAACAAACAGACAGCATTAGGCTTTCAATGACTTGTCAAGAATAAAAGCTGGATGTACCTTGGTCAGAAAAGATGAAAAAAGTTCATCAGTTCGTTCTGATAAAGATTAAAGCTTCCATCATTATAATCAGGGATAGAAGTATATTCCATTATTATTCAAATCCATTCAATTGCAAGTATGTGAAACAACGTATCTCCAGTCTTTGAAAAATATCCAGGAATAAATTATATGTTTTAATAGTGACCTGAAAAAGTAAGATATGTTCATGAGCAAAGTAAGTTCACTTCATCGGCAAAGTAAGTCAACTTACTTGCCCTTTGAAGTCAACTTACTTTTTCTCAATACGAGACCGATACCGGAATGCCGGAATCCTTTATCAATTTTCCTATTCTGTCCAATTCCTCATGAGTAGCCTTTTCCAAATCATGATCGGGCGTTTCGCGGTCGATGGTATAAATCATCACTTGGCGGGGAGCAATCTCCTTGACAGCTTCCAGCCAGGGCAGCACATACCGATCTGAAGTATTATCCACATCCTGCCCTTGATATTTGCCTTTCATGAACATGGTCTGAATAATCAGATTACCTTTGAAAGCTTTCATCCCTTTTATAATTTTCCGTACATCATAGTGCCCGGTCGGGCGGTCTGTCAATCGAATATAATCCGTATCAATGGTATCCAGTTTCAATATATTATTATCTATCTTATTCAATGCATCAAATACCTCCGGTTTGTGAATAAAAGTAGAGTTACTCAATACACTCACTTTTGCCTGAGGAAAATATATATCACGCAATGCCAAAGTATCCTCTATAATTCCTGCAAAATGAGGATGAGTCGTCGGTTCTCCATTACCGGCAAAAGTCAGCACATCCGGTTTAGGACCATTTTGCCGCATATCAATCAAACGGGCCTCCAAAGCTTCACGAACCTGCTCGCGAGTAGGCAGTTTCTTTTTCGGACGATGATCTTCATTAAAACCACATTCGCAATAAATGCAATCGAAGGTACAAAACTTGCCATCTTCAGGAAGAAGATTGATTCCTAAAGAAACTCCCAAACGACGACTATGTACCGGACCGAAGATGGGAGAAGGATAAATGACTGTTGACATAGTTCTTTTTTTCAGTTGATAACAGTACAAAAATACAGAATGTTTTTCAAAATTTCAGTCTCAACTGCAAATAAAGGTCACTCTTTGTACTGCCGTCAATTTCCTCCAAGGCGGAACTTATCTTATCCCGATTGAAATAATGGGTAGTTCCGTACTTGGCCTGCAAGATAATGTGTTTATTCAATTCATAACGGGCGTTCACTGCCACACGCATACCTTTATAATAGAATGAAGGCATGGAAAAAGCATAGAGCACACTCTTTTTCATAGATAGTAAGACGGGAATTATAGTCATCCGTATTAAACCATGCGGCACTCAAATCAAGCTGAAGAGGAAGCAAATGAAATGTATAAGCAGCACTTTGAGAAACCAGAAAACCATTGGAAGCAGATTGCCCACGAAAGTTGATGCGTACATAATCCGCTATGGTTTTCAATGTCAGTTTATCTTTCACGCTATAATTCAATTGGTATCGGCATTTCTGCTGAATAGATGGAATAGTTTGCTTGGTTTTATCCTCAGCAGTGAAGTCCTTTTCCTTCTTTTTTATAACGATATCTTATAAACATTTCCAGTTCATAAGTAGGTGAATAACTTAATTGGAGTAATCCGTCCAATCCTTTGGTTCCTGCTTTGCTTACTAAATATTTCTTCCAAGGGAAATAGAAAAAATCACCATAACAAGTCATTTTGATATACTTTAAAATACTGGTTTCCAATCCTATATAAAATCCACTCTCATTTTGTACCGTACTTCCCTCTCCTATAGAACGAGCATAAACCGATTGATATTTGGCATCATAATACCTGTTCATAACTATTAACTGTGTTCCTCCTTTCGGTGAATAACGTAACATATTCATGGTTGCCCAAGTACCACATTTGTCTATAGCCGTTTCACCCAATAAAGAGAAGCGTTTCCAAAAAGAATTTATAATCTCCTCCCACATTATAAAAAGTCCTTTCCACGGGGATAATAAATATTATAGTACTTCTTCTCAGGATTCAACGGCTTGTTGAAAACATTATAAACAGCTGTTAATCCTAACTCACAGTACTTTCCATTATAATTTAAATTACTGCCAACCAACTGATTAGTTAATGTATTTTTTTTTCTCAAACTCACGATACAACCGATGATATCCATCTTTTTTCAACGATCTTATAAACTGGTTATCAACAATACCATCCATCTTCCGATAAGAATAGAAACCATCCAATGTCCATCTTTTCGCCAACTTATAGCTGACTGCCATTCCTTGAAAATAGTTATATTCATCGGTAGAAGAATGCTTGCGTATGCCCCGGCTCTTATTTCCCAAAGTAGAGAGTGTAGCTGTTTTTCCCATCCCGAAATCAGTGTTGATAACTAGTCCATAACCATAGCTGACACGGTAATTACCAAGAGCTAAAGTCTTGATATGACCTATATTACGAATTAACAAGTATAGTGAATAAAAATCATAACCTTTTTTATTTTGTCCGGTAAAGAAAGGTTCTCCTGCATCCTTTTCAGCAGTAATTCCTGCATAAATCTGATCCCGATAATGAAAACTATATCGCAGATTATGATAATATCCATATCCCAAATACTGTTTGTTCGGATTCTTTTTTAAAGTTTCTGCCGGGTACTGTTGATACCCGGCCTTCGTATAAAAAAGGAATATCGACACGTGTTGATAACTCTTGTTTACCGTATTTCAATATTCGCTTTATATTTGGTTTATATTGCTCTTTTTCAGGAGTTTCAAAGTAAATAAAGGGGGTAGTAAATAGTGAATAGTCTGCCTGTCAATATCTTCAATCATCCATAACTCATTGCGGGTAAGCATAGGACCATATTTGTACAGATAATACAATATATTCTCTACCAGTTGGTCAGAGAGAAATGGAAAACGTTCCAGTTGCTCTTTAGTTGCTGTATTGATATTGATGGGATTTTCACGTAATTCGGAAAGCTCCTCAAAGTGAGTATCCCATTGAAACGAACTGTTTTCATCTTCATCCATCAATTGCTCTGCCAGTTCTTCCCATACTTCCTGCGCACACAGGTTATGCACCGATAAAAGTATTGTAATACAGATAATTAACATTACTCTTAACAACCTGTTCATTTTGTAATTCATTGGCGTGTTTTAAGTTAAATAGTTTTATCCACTATACAGAGTAATCATATTTCTTGCTACTTTTGCACCAAGATGAAAAGGAAACTCTTTATAGCATTGTTTTTTTTTTTTTATAGCCGCTGCTGCTTATTCCCAGCAACAAACGACTACTATAAACGGATATATGGTACATTTTCAAAGAGATACTATTCCAAACAGTTACAAAACATTTTCGACCAAAAATTCAAAAACGAAAAAAGAAAGACGGGAATACTACCGCTTGGTAAGGAATGTGAAGAAAACCCTGCCATTAGCCCGTGAAATTAACCGTGCTGTGATAGAAACTTACGAATATATAGAAACACTGCCTGACAAAAAAGCCAGGGAAAAGCACCTGAAACTCGTAGAGAAGGGACTAAAAGAGCAATATACACCGATTATGAAGAAATTAACCTTTTCACAGGGTAAACTGTTGATAAAGTTAGTAAACCGTCAGACGGATTCTTCCTCTTATGAATTGGTAAAAGCTTTTATGGGACCCTTTAAAGCCGGATTCTATCAAACTTTGCAGCACTTTTTGGTGCCAGCCTGAAGAAAGAATATCATCCGGAGGGAGAGGATCGACTGACCGAACGGGTGGTATTGTTAGTTGAAAACGGACAAATCTAACTGATTCCTACTGTTTGAATTTTACTCTTATTATCTGAATTTCATTAATTTATTGGCAAACTCCCATAAAATAATTCCTGTGGTAACCGATACATTCAACGAATGCTTTGTGCCGTATTGGGGAATCTCAACACAACCGGCGCAAGCATTGACCACTTCCTGCTGTACCCCTTTCACTTCATTTCCCATTACGATGGCATATTTTTTATCGGCATCCAGTTCCAGTTTGTCCAGCAAAGTACTGCCTTCCACCTGTTCGATAGCCAATACGATAAACCCTTGATCATGAAGTTCCTGAACGGCATCAAGCGTATTCTTTTATATCTCCACTCCACCGAATTCTCAGCTCCTAAAGCTGTTTTATGCATTTCGGGATGGGGAGGAGTGGCTGTAATACCACATAAATAAATGCAATCTACCAAAAATGCATCCGATGTGCGAAACACTGCCCCTATGTTGTGTAAACTGCGTACTTCATCCAGCACCACTGCTAAAGGCAACTTATCGGCTTTCTTGAATTCGTCTACAGTAAGCCGGTTCAGTTCTGTTATTTTGAGTTTCCTCATACTCTATTTTCTACTTTATTATTAACGGTTACAAACTTACATAAAAATCTATGATCTTTACGCCTATATAATGAAAAAGAAGTCTCTCCTACTCTCTCTTTATTTTTACTTCAGTCCTAAACTCAATTGTAAAACAGATGGATTTCTTTATACAAGAAAAGATAATAACTAATTCACATCCCCCTGTTGATAACGGTTGAAAACATGTAAAAAGAATGAGGATATCATTTCAAAAGTATTTCTTGCATATTTCAAATAATGGTATAACATACACTTAAAATCAACAATCCAAAAATTAATCACATAACTTAAACAATCAATATCAACACAATTTAATCACTATTTCAGGCGTTCATAACCATAAAGTTTTTAACTCATATTCTTATCAACAATATGTTAATAGAATAAGTAAAACCTGTATTATCAGTATTTAAGCCGGTTGATTATTTATTCATATCTTGGTATTATATATAAATAACTTATCAGACAAGAGAAAGAACTCTTTTTTACTAACAATATAAACAGCCTATTATTAATACCATATTTCTTTTTTTTGAAAGAAGGAGAAAAAAAATAGATATAATAGATACAAAGAAATTGTTGGTAACTGTTCATTGTGTTTCTTGAAATGTAACCTGTAGTAATTTCCTGCGTCTAAGTAACAGAAATAAAAGGTAGAAGATCGCGGTCTTTTTATTAACTAATGCACTAAGATAAAGAATATGATAAAAAGAATATTGGTTGCCACATCACTTTTGTGTATGTGCTGCATACTTTTTTGCTCAAAATGTACAGGTTAAAGGAAAAAGTAGTTTCAGAAAATGAAGCGGTGGAATTTGCGAATGTCGTATTGCAGACAAAGGATTCTATATTTATAGCCGGAGGAGTAACCGACAGTAAAGGAAGGTTCATGATGGAGAATATCCAAACAGGAAGTTATCTGCTTTGATTTCCGGTATGGGATATACCTTCCGGATTATATCATTGGATCATTTAGCTGTTTCTAAGGATTTAGGCGTTATCATGATATCTCCGGAATCGATCCTGTTAAAGGAAGTGGTGGTAACGGGAGCCAGTGTGATAAATGCCGCCGACAGGAAAATTATCCTTCCTACAGCACATCAGTTAAAATCGGCCGGCAATGGTCTGTCTTTATTGCAGCAGATGAAGCTGAGCAGAATACAAGTGGATCAAATGCGTAACAAGGTAACATCCTCCGGTGAAGGGGATGTACAGTTACGGATGAATGGAGTAAATGCCGAGATACAGGATATATTGGTTCTTCGTCCTGAAGATGTGATTCGTATAGAATATCATGATGCTCCCGGTTTGCGATATGGGGATCATACGGCTGCTGTGATTGATTACATTGTAAGACGGCATGAAACCGGTGGATATGTGGCTTTGGATGCGCAGGATTCTCCGCACGTACTTTTTGGAAACAATAATTTTATAGTGAAGATAAACCATAAAAAATCAGAATTCGGTTTGAATTATAATAATGTTTATCGTTCGGTAGATAATTATTGGCGTAATAATTGGGAAACTTTCCGCTATGAGGATGGTTCTTCCTTTTACACGGGTGGAAGATGGTATTCCGAGTAGAATTTCCACTTATGGGCATAATATAGGATTGAATTATAGTTTTCAGGATCAGGGGAAATGGTTCTTTAATTCCACTGTACGGTGGGCTTTTAATAAGAACAAGCAGAATAACCAAAGCAGTCTGTATATTTTGGAGAAGCCTGAAGAAATTTTGATGATGAAAGAACATAGTACGGGCCGGACTTCCCGTCCATCGGTGGACTTGTATTTTCAATGTAAACTGAACAATGACCAGTCATTGATTATCAATGCTGTGACTACATATATTGACACTCAAAGTGACAGGAGTTATACGGAGGAAGAGTAATGAACCGCTGACTGATATTTATTCTACCGTATCGGGAAATAAATACTCATTTATAGGAGAGGGTATTTATGAAAGGAAAGTAACCAAGAAGAGCAGATTGAGTGCAGGAGTGAAATATCAGCAAAGTCTGGCGGATAATACCTATGGTGGAAACGAGTCATCTGAAACAAAGATGCATGAAACCCATGCGACAGCTTATGTGGAATACAGTGGGAAAATGGATCGTTTCAATTATTCTTTTGGACTGCAAGGCAGTTATTCCCGATTCAAACAGAAAGAGGAAGGATATAACAGGTATTCGTTATTGCCCCGTTTGAGATTGGGATATCAATTTTCAGATAATGTCTTTGTCCGTTACCGGGGACAGATTTCACGTAAATCTCCCGGTTTGTCCGATATGGGAAATGTGAGACAATTGATTGACTCTTTACAGGTGAGAAGCGGAAATCCGGAATTAAAGATATTCACAGTATATAAAAATGAGTTGGAGGCAGATTTCCGAAAAGGTTTGTTTAGTGGTAATTTTCACTTGTCGTATCAGTATCAGCACAGGCCTATCATGGAAGAAACCATACGAGATAAGAATAACAGTTTTGTCCGTACCAATGCCAATCAGTTAAGTTGGCAGAAATTGAATCCTGAGTTGGAATTGAAACTCGGTCCTCTGAAAGATATTTTGACTTTTTCTTTTTTCCACCGGTATAAATTATTATGATAGTCGTGGCTTGGATTATCATCATACATATACCAATTGGTATTACAGGGCCGAAGTGATGGCATCTTATAAAAGATGGTCCGGATTCTTTCAAATGGAAAATCATCGGAATAATTTCTATGGGGAAACATTGTCATACGGAGAGAGTTTTCATACCTTGGGATTGTCCTATCGATACAAGCGTTTAAATATCGGGGTGATGACTTTGAATCCATTTGTTGATAATTACAGAATGGGAGGAGAAATGTTCAGTAAAGTGGCTCCTTCTAAGAATTGGTGGTATGTGAAAGAGAGCTGCCGCCTGTTTGTGGCAAAAAGTATCATGGAATATCAGTTTTGGACGTAAGTATGAAACCATGCAGAAACGTGTGAATAACGAGGATAGCAATGCAGGTACATTGAAGTCGGGGAAATAAAAATCACTATTTTAGGTGGTCATAACCATAAAGTTTTTAACTTTGCATATTATCAATACCCATATTTCTTTTTTTGAAAGAAGGAGAAAAAATATAGATATAATGAATAAAGAGGAATGGTTGAAAAAAGGGTATGTTACCGAACCGGTAGACAAAACTCTGGATTTGAAAACTGAAATTGATAAGTTGCGTAAGGAAAAGAATGCGCTTATCCTAGGTCACTATTACCAGTCGGGCGAAATACAAGATATTGCCGACTTTGTAGGTGACAGCTTGGCGCTGGCACAATGGGCGGCTAAAACGGATGCGGATATCATTGTGATGTGTGGTGTCCACTTTATGGGTGAAACGGCTAAGATTCTTTGTCCTGATAAAAAAGTGCTGGTACCGGATTTGAATGCAGGCTGTTCATTGGCCGACAGTTGTCCTGCTGATGAGTTTGCTAAATTTGTCCAAGAGCATCCGGATTATACAGTGATTTCGTATGTTAACACTACAGCGGCTGTTAAAGCGGTGACCGATGTGGTGGTCACTTCTACCAATGCCAAGCAGATCGTGGAAAGTTTCCCGGCAGATGAAAAGATTATTTTCGGTCCGGATAGAAATTTGGGTAATTATATCAATTCGATTACAGGACGCAATATGTTGCTTTGGGATGGTGCCTGCCATGTGCACGAACAGTTCTCTGTGGAGAAAATACTGGAGTTGAAAAACAGTATCCTGACGCTGCTGTTCTGGTTCATCCCGAATGTAAAGGAGCCGTTTCCAAACTGGCCGACAAGGTTGCTTCTACGGCAGGATTGTTGAAATATGCCATTGCCAGTGACAAAAAAGACTTTATTGTGGCTACGGAAAGCGGTATTTTGCACGAGATGCGTAAGAAATGTCCTGAGAAGAACTTTATTCCCGCTCCTCCCGAAGACAGTACCTGCGCTTGCAATGAATGTAATTTCATGCGTCTGAATACGATGGAAAAGTTGTACAATACATTAAAATATGAATGGCCGGAAGTGACAGTGGATGAAGCGGTAGCTGAGGAGGCAGTGAAACCTATCAAGAAGATGCTGGAAATTTCGGAGAAGCTGGGATTATGACTTTTGTAAAAGATAACAAGATGTGGTTAATAAAAGACGTTTCTGTTATTCTTAAAAGTAAAGGGGAATTCTTCTGGAAAGGATTTATTATCGGAATAGGAGTGACATTTCTGTTTCATTAAAGATTTGTTTTGACGGAATAATGGTTCTCATGGAAATCATTATTCCGTCAAAATTGTTTTCAAAGGAAAACAGAATACTTGTTTTTATGAGGCTCAATAGAGGTAAACAAATGATATAACTAATTTATATAGTTACGCCTTCAGAAACCGGCAAAGTTTCTCGACGGCCAGCGCACGGTGACTGATTTTGTTTTTCGTCTCATTGCCTAGTTCGGCAAAAGTTTTAGTATATCCTTCGGGCACAAAGATAGGGTCGTATCCGAAACCTGACGAACCTCGTTTTTCTTTGATAATCTCACCTTTTACAATTCCTTCGAACAAATGCTTCTTTCCATCCAGAATTAGGCAGATAACTGTACGGAACTGTGCCTTTCTATTGGGCACTCCCTGCATATTCTGCAATAATTTTTGCATATTGGCTTCCGCATTGTGTCCTTCGCCTCCGGCATAACGGGCGGAATAAACACCCGGCGCACCATTCAAAGCTTCCACTTCCAGGCCTGTATCGTCGGCAAAACAGTCTAAACCGTAGTTTTTATAAATATACTCCGCTTTCAGCATCGCATTGCCTTCCAACGTATCAGCAGTTTCGGGGATATCAACATGGCAATGGATATCTTTCAAACTCAATAATTCAACTTTTTCTCCTAGAATGGAGGATATTTCATCCAGTTTATGAGCATTGTTTGTAGCAAATACTAATTTCTTTTTCATTTTATATCATATTAATTGAATGCAAAGATACTGAGAATGAACCAAAGTAAGATAATTCCTGACAGAATAATATAGGTGAAAAGGTAAATAGTAATTTGTTTGCTATGTGTATTTTCAATTTTTGATTATTTTTGTTGGTATCATTTGATACTTGATAGTATGGTATATATAGAAACTCCTCATTTGTTGTTACGGGACTGGGAGGAAGAAGATATTCTTCCGTTTGTCCGTATGAACAGTGATAAAGAAGTAATGGAATTCTTTATCACTACTTTGACAGAGGAAGAGACGATGGCTTTTTATTGTCGTATCCGGAAAGAATTTGAAGAATATGGTTATGGTTTGTATGCTGTAGAATGTAAAGAAACTCAGAATTTTCTAGGCTATGTGGGTTTTCATAATATTGCTTTCGAGTCGGATTTTACTCCCGGAGTGGAAATAGGCTGGCGGTTGTGCCGGGATGCATGGGGAAAGGGATATGCCACAGAAGCCGCTTCTGCCTGTCTGGATTATGCGAGTGATAATTTACCTTTTAAAACGGTATATTCGTTCACTGCCATACCCAATAAACGCTCTGAACGGGTCATGCAGAAAATAGGAATGCATTTTGAAAAAGAGTTCGATCATCCTTTGGTGGAACAAGGGCATTGGTTATGCAGACATATATTGTATAAAATAGAAATTTGAGAAAATAGATTAACCGATATGTAGTAATCTTATCATTTCTTCATCGTTCTGTTTTTCTATGCAGAAACAGTGAAGCAATGGAAGAGATTATTTTTTTTAGTTACTTTATTTTTAGTTTGTCGAATCCTTCGCCATACACTCCTACCACATTACTTTGTGATATAAATGCATTGGGATCAATATCTTTCACCAATCGGAATATATCCAGTGACTGGCTTTTCTTTGCCAGTACCACTACGACCTTGATTCCTTGTTTGCTATACCATCCTGTACCATCCAATAAGGTAACTCCACGATCTATTTGTTTGGTGATTCCTTCGGCTATTTCATCATGTTTACGCGAGAAAATAAGGAACTGTACGGATTGGCGTGAACTGTTTATAACATAATCAATCACAATGCTCATAATAAACAATACGCAGAAACCAAATAACACCCGTTTCCAGTCATGGAATATGAAATAGCAGGAGGATATGATGACAATATCACAATACATCATCATGCGGCCAAGGGTTACATCTTTATATTTATTGATAATCCAGGCAATGATATCCGTTCCGCCGGTACTTCCATTATTGCAGAAAACAATGCCGATACCAAATCCCAGTAAGCCGGCACCTACTACACAAGCCATGAATTCTTGTCCCGGTCCTAACAATTGCGGCAGTGTACCATCCGGGTTCTTCAATAATGCTTGAAAGAGCCATAATAGGAATGTCAGCATAAAGATGGCATAAATGGTTTTAAGGCTGAATTTAGGTCCTAGTATCTTTAATGCGAAACCTAAGAAAACAGCGTTGATAATAAAATAAGAAACCTGGATTTCAATGCCTGTAACATAATATATAATGGCTGAAATACCGGTTACTCCGCCTGTAGTTATTTGATAAGGCAGTAAGAAAGCCGCCCATCCCAGTGCATAGCAAATCAGTCCGAAGGTAATGGATAAATAGTCTTTTACCTCTCTGCCTAGTTTGATTTTTAATATTTGGTCCATGGTAATGAGGATTGTTTTTAATGTAAGTAGAAAGGTGTGTCAAAAGTTACTGCTTTTGACACACCTCAAGGATAGTATCGATTATAATACGATGTTTACAATTTTTTTTGGGAACGATGATTACCTTTTTCGGGGTTTTTCCTTCAATCCATTTCTGGGCTTGTTCATCTGCCATAACTGTTGTCTGAATGGTATTGTTATCAGCATCAGCGGCGAAATCCATGGTGAAACGTGCTTTACCATTGAAAGAGATAGTGTATTTTACAGTGTCTTCTTTCAGGTAATCTTCATTGAATGCAGGCCATTGTGCATCGCATACGCTGGTGGTATTTCCCAGAGCTTCCCAAAGTTCTTCTGCATAATGTGGAGCGAACGGAGCTAACAGGATGATGAGATTGCTCAATACCTCTTTATTGCGACATTTCAATGAAGTAAGTTCGTTTACACAAATCATGAATGCACTGATAGAAGTGTTGTAAGAGAAAGTTTCAATATCTCCGGTTACCTTTTTAATCAGCTTATGAATTGCTTTCAACTCTTCTTTAGTCGGTTCACCCTCTACAGGCAAGAATTCGTCTGTGCGGCTATAGAACAGATTCCACAGTTTCTTCAAGAAACGGTGAACACCGTCAATACCATTGGTATCCCAAGGTTTGGACTGTTCTACCGGACCGAGGAACATTTCGTACATACGCAGTGTATCGGCACCGTATTTCTCAACAATCATATCCGGATTGACTACGTTGTACATGGATTTACTCATCTTTTCAACCGCCCATCCGCAGATATATTTTCCATCTTCCAGGATAAACTCAGCATCGTTATACTCAGGACGCCATGCTTTGAAAGCTTCTACATCCAGAATATCGTTGGATACAATATTCACATCCACATGCAGCGGAGTGGTTTCGTACTGGTCTTTCAGGTTCAATGACACAAAGGTATTGGTATCTTTGATACGATATACAAAGTTGCTTCGTCCCTGAATCATTCCCTGGTTTACTAATTTTTTGGAATGGTTCTTCCTTGATACTTACGCCCAGATCATGCAGGAACTTGTTCCAGAAACGAGAATAAATCAAGTGACCCGTAGCATGTTCGGTGCCGCCTACATAGAGATCTACATTTTGCCAGTAATGATCTGCCTTTTCTGATACTAGTGCTTGTGCGTTGTGTGGGTCCATATAGCGCAGATAGTATGCGGATGAACCTGCGAAGCCCGGCATGGTATTCAGTTCAAGCGGGAATATAGTGACGTTGTCAATCAAGTTGTTTTCCACGACTTCACCTTTTTCTACATCCCAGGCCCACTTGGTGGCATGTCCCAATGGAGGTTCGCCTGTTTCGGTTGGCAGGAACTTAGCTACTTCGGGAAGTTCAAGCGGCAATTTAGATGAGTCAATCATATAAGGCATACCGTTTTTGTAATATACAGGGAACGGTTCACCCCAATAGCGCTGGCGTGAGAAGATGGCGTCACGAAGACGATAATTCACTTTCACGCGTCCCAAATTGTGGGCTTTCACATATTCTTTGGTAGCTGCGATAGCTTCTTTGATGGTCAGTCCGTTTAAAGAAAGGTCACAATAAGGAGTGACATCCTTGCGGGGTGAGTTGCAAACAATACCTTCTTTGGCATCGAAACTTTCTTCACTTACATCACAACCTTCTACCAACGGAACGATAGGCAGATTGAAATGTTTTGCAAAAGCGTAGTCACGGCTGTCGTGAGCAGGAACCGCCATGATGGCGCCTGTTCCATAACCTGCCAATACGTAATCGCTGATCCATACGGGAACAGCCTCGCCGGTAAACGGATTGATTGCGTATGAGCCACTGAATACACCGGTTACGCGGCGGTCGGCGATACGTTCACGTTCCGTACGTTTCTTGGTGCGGTCCAGATAGGCTTCCACTTCGGCTTTCTGTGCTTCAGTAGTAAGTTGGGGAACCAGTTCGCTTTCGGGCGCCAGTACCATGAAGGTTACACCGAACATGGTATCTGCACGGGTTGTAAAGATGGTAAATTCGAGATCGCTGTCTTTTACTTTGAATTGCACTTCGGCACCTTCCGAGCGTCCGATCCAGTTACTCTGTGTTTCTTTCAGCGAATCTGTCCAGTCGATCGTCTCCAGTCCATCAAGAAGACGTTGTGCATAGGCCGATACGCGTAAACACCATTGGCGCATTTTTTTTCTGAACGACGGGGAAACCGCCGCGTTCCGAAACTCCATCCACCACTTCGTCATTGGCAAGAACAGTTCCTAGTTGCGGGCACCAGTTCACCATGGTTTCTCCCAAATAGGCAATGCGGTAGTTCATCAGGATTTCCTGCTGTTCTTTTTCGCTTTTGGCGTTCCATTCTTCGGCAGTAAAGCTGATTTCTTCGCTGCAAGCCGCGTTCAGTCCTTCGTTGCCGTATCGGGCAAATGCTTCCGTTAGTTCGCTGATGGGGCGTGCCTGCTGTGTATCGTTACAATAATAGCTGTTGAACATTTGTTGGAAAGCCCACTGAGTCCAATGGTAATATCCTGGTTCACAAGTACGTACTTCACGGTTCCAATCAAAAGAGAAGCCGATTTTGTCCAACTGTTCACGATAGCGGTTGATATTGTTCACAGTGGTGATGGCAGGGTGTTGTCCGGTTTGTATAGCGTATTGTTCTGCAGGAAGTCCATATGCGTCATATCCCATCGGGTTCAGCACGTTGAAACCTTGCAAGCGTTTGTAACGGGCGTAAATATCACTGGCTATGTATCCCAACGGATGTCCTACGTGCAATCCGGCTCCCGACGGATAAGGGAACATATTCAATACGTAGAATTTCTTTTTGCTTTCGTCTTCAGTCACTTGATAGGTATGGTTCTCTGCCCATCTTTGCTGCCATTTCTTTTCAATCTCTCTGAAATTGTATTCCATGATCTATTTTTTGTTATTTAATATCTTTGTTATTAAGTGGTTGCAAAGATAATGAAAGTCGTGGAGATATATGGAAAGAACAGAAATAAAAAAAACTTCTTGTTATGTATATAGATTTCTTTTTGATGACACTTTTTGGAGGAATATATAATATATATACCTCCAAAAATTTATTGTATTTATTTGTACAAATAGCAATTGTACGATATAGGCGGTAAGATTAGAAGATTTATAATGATGCAGCCGAAAGAACTATAATCTTTCGGCTGCATCATTTATATGTTTAATTTACGGGCTTTTTATTCCACTCCCAAATCTTTATAAGTTCTCGGAGCCGGAACAGAAGGTAACGGTTTGCGATCCTTCAGCTCTTGTAGAATTACTTCAATAGCTTTATTCAACTGCTGGTCTTCACCTGACTGTTCTTTTACCGGATCATTATCAATCAGAATATCAGGGTCTACTCCATGATTTTCTACTATCCATTGACCGGTCTTTGCATCATAATTGGTAAAGAACGGAACACGCACATCCGTACCATCCATATAAGGTAACGGACCACTGATACCGACAATGCCACCCCATGTACGAGTACCGATAACTTTACCGATTTTATTTGCCTTGAAACTCCATGGGAACAAGTCACCGTCCGAAGCCGAGTATTTATTGATCAGCAATACTTTCGGACCCACTAGTGTTGCATCAGGAATGGTACCGATTTTAGTTGATCCACGACGCATGGTCAGGCGATAGGGTTCACGAAGCAAACGTTCGATAATCATTGGAGATACATTACCACCTCCATTGGCACGGTCATCAATAATCAAGGCTTCTTTATCGAGTTGGGGATAGAAGTAGCGGGCGAATTCATTCAGACCGTCCGGTCCCATATCGGGAATATAGACATAGCCTACACGGCCATTAGTTGCTTCTTCCACTTTTTTGATATTATTCTGTACCCAGTTATAATGATACAATGGGTATTCATTGTCTAATGGTTTAATGACTACTTTACGTGCTCCTTTACTTGATGCGGTACGGTTTATGCTTAGTTCAGTCAAGACATTGGCTTTGCCTGCCAGCAGACTGTAAATGTTATCAACAGTAGCTGTTGAAATGCCATCAATAGCTGTGATATAATCTCCTTCTTTTACTCCGATACCCGGTTCTGTAAGGGGAGAACGCAGTTTCTGACTGTAAATTGCACCCGGTAGAATTTTGTCAATACGGTAGAAACCACTCTTGTCACGACTCAGTTCAGCTCCCAGCAATCCCATTGGAATACGTTCGGGACCTTTTATTTCACCCGGATTCACATAAGCGTGTCCGCAAGCCAGCTCGGCAATCATCTCACCGATGATATAGTTCAAGTCCAGACGGGTTTTTGCATGGGGAACTAATACAGCATATTTTTCTTTAATTCCTTTCCAATCTGCTCCATGCATATTTTCCAGATAGAATCCGTCACGGAAAGCCCGCCATGTTTCATCGAATATCTGAGCCCATTCCTGACTGTAGTCAATGGGAGCAATCATGTCATCCAAGTTGACGTTCTCTTCCAATGAGGCTTTAGTGCATGGAAAATCACAGATATACAGATTATTTCCTTTAAAGAACAATGCTTTCCTATGATTGGCAGCTACATCCATATATGCTCCTTCGGCCACGGTTTCTTCTTTTTGTTCGGTCAAATCATATACTTTGGTACTTCTACCACTGGCATACCACACTTTTTTACCGTCTGAATAGAAATTATCGTAGTTACCTGCTTGTAAAGGCAGTTTAATCAGTCTTCCGGGCAAGCCTTCCGGATCAATTTTAACTGCATTATTTGTGGCTTCCGTTTTTTTATTGACAGCATCAGTTGCCTTTTGTTCTATGCTGACCATTTCATCCGAGGTAATAAAGGTGATGGCGTATCATTGGCGAGCATGGCCATATAGACTCCTCCCATACGATTATAGGCATGGTTCCACTCTGTCTGGCTGTAAATGGGATTAAAATCTCTTTCGGAACTGAATATGAGGTATTTTCCATCTGTGCTGAAAACAGGTGAAGAAGAATTGTACCATTTTTTCGGTTACCGGATATTCCTTACCTGAAGTCAGATGGTATACATAAATGACACTCATGTTATTAGCTCCGGATTTAGTATAGGTAATCCACTGGCTGTCTGGTGAATAGTTTACTTCATAGAACTCTCCTTCCGGATTCTGCATGACAGTCCGTTTCGCTTTTGAGGCAATATCAACTTCTACGATACGGTTTTTACGGTCGGTATAAAGTATTTTCTTGCTGTCCGGGCTCCACATCAGTTGGCGGATATAAGTATCATTGTTTTGGGTCAGTTGGATGGGATCACCCCTTCGATAGATTGCAGCCAGATTTCAGTTTCACCGGTACGGTCACTGATATAGGCTATTTGTTTACCGTTCGGACTCCATTCTCCTTCCCGTTCATTGGCTCCCGGGGTGCGGGTGATATCACGGGTTACCCCTTTTTCGGCAGGGACATCGAATACCTCTCCGCGGGCAGTTACTGCCAGGCGGTGCCCATCTGGTGAAAGACTGGCGGCAGTCAGGTTATCTGCTACCCGTTTCATTTCTTTTCGGGCATAGATATTGTCTGAAGTCAGCGTGATGGAGATTTTTTCTGATTTGCGCGTTTTAGGATCCAGTTTATAGAGGTATCCTCCATGTTCGTAGACAATTATTTGTCCGTTACTGCTGGGGAATTTTACATCATAATCCGTATAGTGGGTTACTTTTTCAGTTTGTTTGGTCCGGATATTATAAACAAAGATATTCATGGTGCGATCCCGATCGAAATAAAGTAGATTTCCTCTCCTATCCACATAGGGATAATATCTTGTGCAATATTATTGGTGATATTCTCTACTTTCTTGGCAGCCGGATCATAAATCCAAATGTCATCTGCCATGCCACCGCGATAATATTTCCAATTACGGAATTCTCGCATAACCCGGTTGTAAGCCAGCTTTTTTCCATCGGGGAATAGCTGCAAAAACCTCCTTCGGGTAATGGAATCACTTCTGACATTCCTCCGTTTTTCGATATACTCCACAGCTTGCCATCGAAACCGTCACTGATACGATTGCGGTAGACTATGTTTTTTCCATCTGGTGTCCAAGTCATTACAATGTTATTGGGACCCATTCGGTCTCCTAAGTCATCCCGGCTGTTTGTTGCTGTGTAGGTAAGTCGTTGGGGTTCGCCTCCGTCAGTTGGAATCAGATATACTTCAGTGTTACCGTCATATTGACCGGTGAAAGCAATTGATTTTCCATCCGGAGAAAAACGTGCGAACATTTCATAACCGATATGAGAAGTCAGCTTTTGTGCTTCTCCTCCATTCAAAGGTGCTTTGTACAGATCTCCGGCGTAAGAAAAGACAATGTCGGAGCCATTGGTAGCGGGGAAACAGGTAACCTAGCCTCATCGGCATGTCCGGTGAAAGCTGTTCCTGCCAGTAACAGGGAGAATAATAGCTTTTTGTTCATTTTATTTAGGGTTTGATTTTCGTCGGAAACAAAGTTAGGTATTATTCTTCAGATTATGAGCTGGAACTTATTTCTTTTTTTCAGTTGATTATTACTAGAGTTTTTAATAAGAAATAGTTTTATTGGCATGATGTTTTTAAGAAATGCTATATTTGCAATATTAATAGTCTTAATAAAGATGGATGCAAGTATAGTAGATAAAGATTTGATTGAAAGAATAAACAAAGGAGAAGAAAAAAGCTTTTGAGGTTTTATATAATAGCTATTTTGTCTATCTCTGTGCTTAAAGTGCTAATTCTTATATCTTTAACCCTGTGGAAGCGCAAGATATAGTTAATAAAACTTTTGCTAAAAATATGGTATAGGCGTGGTGAGTTATCTTTTCCTATTCATGCTTATTTGATACGTGCTATTCAGAACGGGTGTTTGAATTACCTCCGTTCGCTTCACAGCCGTGAAAGAATTATAGATGAATACCGTGAAGCATTACTTGAGTATCAAGAAGAATTTTGTGCTTCCGAGTGTTCGCCTTTGCAAGAAATGGAATTAGCTGATTTGGAAAAATCAGTCCAAAATATAGTGTCTTCCTTGCCTGATAAATGCAGGTTCATTTTTGAGCAATATCTTTATTCCAATCTGACTCCTCAAGAGATTGCAGATAAAAATAATATTTCAGTCAATACAGTCAGAGTACATGTAAAAAATGCCATGGATAAAATAAGAGAAAAGGTGGGATCTAGAGTAGGGATTCTATTATTTTTTCTTTTCTAAAAAAGAATGAAAAAAAAATCTGTTTTTTGGCTTAAATGTTTTGTCTGTTGCTTGTGTATTATCTATAGTAGATAATTCCAAAGATATAAAATGAACAGCCAAATAGATGAATTTGAACGAATAATGCTGGATTATCTGAAAGGCGAAATCTCGTCTGAAGATATGCAGAAACTAACTATATTACTGAAAAGAAGAATGCTTGTCGCGAAAAATATCGTGAAATAGCCCGTTCTTATGCATTGGCATCCTCTTCTTGGTTTGCACGCAGGAAAGAGCAAAACTTTGAGCAACTGTGTGATACATTGAATTTCTATTCTTCTCGTAAACATTCTTTTTTCCGTAAAATAAGCGTTTGGAGAAGCGTTGCTATATGGACTTTACTGATTGGTTGTAGTATAACATTCTTTTATTTATATCATTCGTCTAGTCCAGAAGTTCTTACTCCTTCTTATTGTCAGATTGAGGTTCCCCAGGGGGCCAGTTCGAAATTATTATTGCCTGATAGTACCATTGTTTTTCTGAATGGGGGGACGGTTTTAAAGTATGATGTTTCTTTGCAGCAGCGGACTGACCGGAAAGTTTTTCTTTCAGGTGAGGCTTATTTCAAAGTTTCTAGAAATATGCTCAAGCCTTTTATTGTTCATACGGGGGAATTGAATATAAAAGTATTAGGTACAACATTTAATGTGGCTTCTTATCCTGATGATGCGGAAATAAAAGTGAGCCTTGTGGAAGGTAGTGTGAATGTTTACACTACTTCAGATGCTAAAAGAATATTCTTCTTTCTCCTGATGAGCAAGCTGTTTATAATAAAAATGATAAGGTATTGTCTATGAGAAAGATAGATGCGGTATCTCAAGCAGCATGGACTACAGGAAGACTGGTATTTGTTAATGAAAAGTTATTTGATATTTTGAAAACAATCGGGAAAAAAATATGATGTACAGATACTTGTGCAGTCTCGGAAAGTGTATACTGAATATTTTTCAGGAAGTATAGATACGAATCTGACTTTGGATGAAATTCTTTCTTATTTAGATGTGGATAATAAGTTTATGTGGAGAAAGAAAGGAAAAACAATAGTTATTACAGACCGGTAACTGATAGATAAAAAGTACTGTGAAAAGTACATGCTTAAATAATTGTTAACTAAAAATTCTAAGTATGAAAAAAAACTTTTGTAAAGTTCGTAGGGGGCATTGCCTCTCTCTTGTATGGATAGTTTCATTTCTACTATGGGGAAATGTCACTATGGCCGCATTGCCTATTCAGGAGGCAAAACTTTCTATACAACAGCGTTCAGTGGCTTTGAGTCGGGGTTTTTTATGAGATTGAAAAACAGACCGGCTACTCTTTCCTTGTTCGTAATAATGATATTAATATGAATGAGAAAGTATCTATTGATGTTAAAAATAAAAGTGTGGAAGAGGTGCTTGAGATGTTGTTTGTAGGGAAAAATATCCGTTATAAAGTGGAAGGGGAGCATATTTCTGTTTATAAACCCCAGCAATCAAGACAAAATGCAATTACCGGATTGGTTATGGATGTGGCAAAAGAACCAGTTATTGGTGCTTCTGTTGTGGTAATGGGATCTACTAACGGGTGTATCACAGATTTTGATGGAAAATTTTCTTTAGAAGTTTCTGAATTTCCTGTGAAGTTACAAATCAGTTATATTGGTTATAAATCTCAAGAGGTAACTGTACGTGATACAAAAAACTATTCAGGTGGTATTACGTGAGGACACTGAAACTTTAGATGAAGTGGTGGTAGTGGGATACGGTTCGCAGAAAAAAGCAAACCTGACAGGAGCCGTTGCCTCGGTCAAGATGGATGAAGTGATAGGCAATCGTCCTTTGTCACAAGCTGCTGATGCATTGCAAGGTACGGTTCCCGGCTTGTTTGTGTCTAGTGATGGCAATGCTCCAGGTAAAAGTAAGTCATTCCAGATTCGTGGCGCTTATTCTGTAGGTATTAAAAATGATGATGGTTCTTATGGTAGTGCTATCAAGCCTTTGATTTTAATTGACAATGTGGAAGGAGACTTGGATATGGTTAATCCTGAGGATATTGAAACGGTTACAGTGTTGAAAGATGCTGCTTCAGCTGCCATTTATGGTGCCCGTGCTGCCGGTGGTGTAATTTTGGTTACTACCAAACGTCCGAAAGGAGAACCTTCTTTCCAACTGAATTATAATAATAACTTTGCCTTTGCAACTGCCATGAATTTGCCAGAACAGGCACCGTTGATGGAATATTTGCAGGCCTATTCTGATGCAGCCGGAGATCAATTCTGGACAATGGGTTCGCCTAGTGTAAGCAAATGGATGGGATATTTGGAGCAATATCGTAATAATCCGTCTTCTATTCCTACTGTCGGCGATGGTATCTTTAAAAGATACGGATGGGGCTGTTTATTATATGAATGAAAAGGACTTGGTGAAGAACATGCTTGAGACTAGTTTCCAGCATACACATAATATATCAATGACAGGTGGTACTGATAAGCTCCGTTATCGTCTTTCTGCCGGATTTATTGATAATGACGGTGTGCTGATTACTGACAAGGATAAATACAGACGAATGAATGTCAGTGGATTTATATCTGCCAATGTTACAAAATGGTTTACTCAGGAAGCCACTTTTAGCTATGCACATAGTAAAAGAATGGAGCCAAAGTCTGCTTTGGGCGCTGTTTACAGTACTCGTCTTGCTTCTTTCTATCCGGAAGGCAATATGCCGGAAGGTATTTCTGCTGCAGGCGATGGATTACCTTTCTTTACTCCGTCCAATCAGATACGTTGGTCCAATCCAGAAAAACATTGTATGACAATCCTCGTATTTTCCTGAAGTCTATATTGAAGCCATTAAAGGGATTTGAAATAGCATTTGAATATACTTTCGACAAGAATATATATGATTATAGCTGGTATACGGGAAGTGTGGTATATACTACTGTGCAAGGTGGTAAAGACACGACTCCGACCAATGACTATCTACAAAAAAAGAAAAGATATACCGACTATAACTCAATCAACTTGTATGGTACTTATGATTTCTCATTGGGTAATCATCAGTTTAAGATAATGGCAGGTTTCAATCAAGAATCCAGTTATCAGGAAACAATGGAGGCTTTATCCTATGGACAAGCTGTTATTGAGGTGCCTTCATTGGGTTCGGGTACATCTACATTGAAAGCTACGGACAAGTATAATGAGTTTTCTGTTCGCGGCGGATTCTTCCGTGTGAATTACAACTATCAGGATAAATATTTGCTGGAAGTAAACGGACGTTATGACGGTTCTTCTAAGTTTCCTAAAGAATCACGTTACGGTTTCTTCCCCTCTGTTTCGGCCGGTTGGAACATTGCACAGGAAAAATTCATGGAAAGTACTCAGAATTGGTTAGGTTCTTTGAAGCTACGTGCTTCTTATGGTATGATTGGTAACCAGAACGTGCCTACTTATTCGTTTATTCCAACTATGGCGGTGAATAATAAATACAATGGTTGGATATCCAATGGTAATTATGTAACCGCTATTACTTCTATTCCTTCATTGGTAAGTCGTAACTTTACTTGGGAAAAGGTAGGGACATTAGACATCGGTATTGATTTCTCTATGTTCAGTAATCGCTTTACAGGTACTTTTGACTGGTATCAGCGTAATACGAACGGCATGCTTGCGCCGGGTGTGCAATTGCCTGCTGTAGTAGGTGCGGATGCTCCTTATCAGAATACGGCAGATATGCGTACACGTGGCTGGGAACTGAGTTTCAATTGGCGCGACCAGATTGGAAAGGTGAGCTACCGAGTCGGTTTCAACCTGTCCGACAGCAAGTCAAAGATTGTGAAGTATGACAGTAACTCATCCTACATATTAAGCAGCCAAAAGACGAATGCGCTGACGGGTGGAACATATACATTTTGGGAGTTTTATAAAGGTAAGGAATTAGGCGAAATCTGGGGATATGAAACAGATGGTTATTATACCGTAGACGATTTTGTCGATACTTCTTCATGGAAATTAAAGGATGGCGTTCCAAGCATAGATGGCTATAATCCTCGTCCGGGTGATGTGAAGTTCAAGAACTTAATGGATGATGAAAGAGGGACAAATATGATTTCCAGCGGTAACAATACGTTGAATAATCCGGGCGACCGTAAAGTGATTGGTAATGAAACTCCTCGTTATCTTTATGGTATTAATCTAGGATTAAACTATAAAGGTTTTGATTTGAGTGCCTTTTTGCAAGGAACCGGTAAACGCGATAAATGGATTGCCAATACATTGACTTTCCCATTATATTCTGACTTTAAGTTTATTCCTTTATATAAAGGTTTGGGTGATTACTGGCAACCGGTAGATGCTGCCAATGGTGATTACACAGCAGTTAATCCTAATGCTGAGTTCCCACGTATTTATGGCAACTATGGTAACCAAGGCTCTAATTACCGCCAGTCAGACAAGTACTTGTCCGATGCTTCTTATCTGCGTATCAAGAATGTTACTTTGTCATATACATTCCCCAAAGCATGGATTACCAAAATATCTTTGTCGCAGTTACGTGCTTTTGTCAGTGTAGAAAATCTGGCAACGTTCTCATCATTGCCAAAGGGTATCGACCCGGAAACGCTGAAATGGGATTATCCCGCATTCCGCACAGTATCCTTTGGGCTTAATCTTACATTATAAACCTTAAATTAGTACGAGTATATGAAAAGATTATTTATAAGTTTAGCAATTCTCGCAGGAATCAGCCTCTCTAGTTGTAATGATAGTTTCTTGGAAAAGACTCCTGTTACAGACTTGACGGAGAATAATGCATTCAATTCCTACGATAACTTCAAGGCTTTTATGTGGCCTTGTTATGAGATGTTTACAAATAATACTATTCGCACTTCCTTACAAGGATTCGGACAAGACGGACAGTATAAGGGCGATATGGCAGCAGGATACTTTCAGCAAAAATATGAAAGTGGCTACAATGAATTTGCTTATCAGACAGTTGCCAGTGTAGCATCCGGTAATGGCTGGGATTTTAAATCATTTATCCGCCGTGTTAATATCATGCTTTCACACATTGATAATTCTAGTATGACAGAGGCTCAGAAAGACCATTGGCGTGCAGTAGGATATTTTTTTCATTCTTTTTGGTATATGGAATTGATAGATCGTTTTGGCGATGTGCCTTGGGTGGACCAGGTATTGCAGGAAGATTCTCCCGAAGCTTATGGACCTCGTGTGGATAGAAAAACCGTAGCCGACAAGGTATTGGAACGTCTGCAATGGGCGGAACAGAATATTGGAAATTTCACATCACAGGATGGGGACAATACGATTAACCAAGATTGTGTACGTGCCGTTATTTCGCGTTTCGGATTACGTGAAGGTACATGGAGGAAATATCATGAATTGGGTGATGCTGAAAAATATCTGCAAGAGTGTGTGCGCGCATCCGAGTTATTAATGGCCGCTTATCCTACTTTTACACAGGAACAGACGGGCAGCCTGGAGCCGGATATGGAGAGATGTGGACGACAGAAGATTTGGGACAAGTTCCAGGTATCATTCTCTATAAATCTTATGTGAAGGATATAAATCCTATGGGCATGAGTTATATTGAACATACTTCTTCACACTATGTGGAGATGAACCAGAATACGGTAGATCTTTATTTGATGAAGAATGGCAAGCCGATTTTGGCTGACGGATCGGGCTACCATGGAAATAAGGACATGTATGCGGTATTTCGTGACCGTGACCCACGTTTGTATCATACAGTTATGCCTCCTTATAAAGTAAAATCTGGAAAAGGCGACTATCCTACCTGGTCGTATACAGACAATCCGGCAGATCGTGAATATATTGACCTGATGGGAGCAAATTATAGTTGCAGCAATCCGGGTGTTGGTATGAAACGTCTGCCTGGGCAGAACTGGAGTGCATCACTTGTACCTGAAATACCAAGATTAGGTACTGGAGCATTTGTGACTTGCCGTTCAGGCTACTATGTATGGAAGAATTGGGATAACTGGGAAACCAGCTTTAATAATGGTAATTTGAATACAGCTGATAAACCTATTTTCAAAATTGAAGAAGTCCTGTTGAATGAAGCTGAAGCCAAATTTGAATTGGGAGTATTTGACCAAGGGGTTGCAGACAAAACAATCAATAAGTTGCGTGATCGTGCCGGTGTAGTCAAAATGGTGGTTGCTGACATTAATGATAGTTTTGATCCTAACCGTGGAAAATACTATCCTAAAGGTAATGAAAGTGGTATTTTGGTTGATCCTGTCTTATGGGAAATTCGTCGCGAACGTATTATAGAATTGATGGGTGAGGGATTTGGTATTTATGATATCCGTCGTTGGCGTATGGCTCCGTGGTTCCTCAATAAACCTGCAACTGGTCTTTGGATGAGTAAAGAAGAGGCAATGAAAAATAATATGACTTTATATAATCCTGAAACTGGTTATTCTGATGGAACTGACGGTTCATTGACGGAAGGTAATTTGTATCTTTTCAATGATCCTCTAAAAGAAGGTAAAGGTTGGTTAGATAAATATTATTTGTATCAAGTACCGACTACCGAAATATTATTGAACCCAGAACTGGAACAGAATCCTGGTTGGTAATTTATAGTGTGATACGAATGAGGCTGTCTCAAATGCGGAATAACGTATGGAGACGGTCTTGTTTGGTTTTTAAACTTAGAAAAATCGAAATAAAATGAGATTTCAGAAAATAGGATTGACTACTGTAGTGTTGTGTACCGTAGGAATACAACAGAGCTTTTCTATCGATATAGTTACAAAAGAAAAACCTAATATCGTGTTTATTTTGGCTGATGATTTAGGTTGGACGGATTTGGGTGTAATGGGCAGTGATTATTATGAAACTCCTAATATAGACCGTCTTGCTACAGAAGGAATATTGTTTGACAATGCTTACGCTGCAGCCGCCAATTCAGCACCTAGCCGTGCTTGTATGATGACAGGAATGTACACACCACGCCATGGAGTATATACAGTTAGTCCTCCCGACCGTGGTGATCGTACCAAACGTAAATATATAGCTATTCCCAATGTAGAAGATGTCTGTGCCGACTTTGTGACTATGGCCGAGGCTTTGCAAGAACAGGGTTATCAGTGTGGTCATATCGGGAAGTGGCATTTGGGGGATGATGAGGACGGTACAGGACCCTTGTCACAGGGATTTATATGGAATGTGGGCGGTAATAGAGCAGGAGCTCCCTATTCTTATTTTTATCCCTATTGTCTGCCTGATAAAAGTAAATGTCATGTGGGATTAGAAGAAGGTATATTGGGTGAATATCTTACTGATCGGTTGACTGAAGAAGCTGTTTCTTTTATAAAATCTCATAGTGAAGGTCCTTTTTTCTTACATTTGTCCCATCATGCCGTACATACGGTTTTGCAAGCACCTGATTCATTGATAAATAAATATCGTAATAAAACTCCCGGTAAATATCATAAGAATCCTATATATGCTGCAATGATTGAAAAACTAGATGATAGTGTTGATAGGATATGCCAAGTTATTAAGACATTAGGAATAGCAGATCGTACAATAGTCATTTTTATTCAGATAATGGAGGTTCGGAACCAGTGACAGACAATTATCCGTTAAATGGAGGAAAGGGAATGCCTTATGAAGGTGGGAGCCGTGTGCCGTTGATTATAAGGTGGACTGGTAAAATAGAAGGAGGCATCCGTTCATCTGTTCCAATAACAGGAGTTGATTTTTTATCCAACTTTTGTTACTTTGGCACAGGGTAAGATTCCTGCTAACTTAGATGGAAAAAGATATTTTTACGCTTATAAATAATAATGAGACGGAACGTGATCTTTTCTGGCATTTTCCGGCTTATTTGGAGTCTTATTTAAACGGGGGAAGAGATTTCCGTGCAAAACCTTATTCCAGTATTCGTTCAGGTGATTGGAAATTGATATATCATTATGAAGATAAGTCTATGGAACTGTTTAATTTGAAGAATGATCTGGGAGAATCACAAGATCTATCAGGTTCAAATCCTGTAAAGCGAGGAGAACTTTATCAGAAACTGATGAAGTGGATTCAAGAAACTCATGCTCCTATTCCTGTGAAATTGAATCCTTATTATCGAGAGTAGGTGAATGATATTTTTTTCTTCTATAGCTTTGCAGCCTAGGATATTTTCTCTAAATTGCCGATGTTTATAGCAGGAGTAGTAATTATTAAATTCAGTAAAAAACAGAATATATGAAAAATCGAAACCTCTTTCTTTTAACCAGTGGATTAGCATTTCCTCTATTAGGTGCTTATGCTCAGAAAACTCCTAAACCGAATATCATTTATATTATGTGTGATGATATGGGTTATGGTGATTTAGGGTGTTACGGTCAGCCCTATATCAGTACACCGAATATTGATAATATGGCTAAAGAAGGTATGCGTTTTACACAAGCGTATGCCGGTAGTCCGGTGAGTGCTCCATCACGTGCGTCATTTATGACCGGGCAACATTCCGGACATTGTGAAGTACGTGGGAACAAAGAGTACTGGCGCGATGCCCCTGTTGTGATGTATGGAAATAATAAGGAATATGCCGTGGTGGGGCAACATCCATACGATCCCGGTCATGTGATTATACCTGAAATAATGAAAGATAACGGTTATACTACCGGTATGTTTGGTAAATGGGCAGGGGGCTATGAGGGATCTGTGTCTACGCCGGACAAACGGGGTATTGATGAATATTATGGTTATATTTGTCAGTTTCAGGCTCATTTATATTATCCGAATTTCCTGAACCGGTATAGTAAATCGGCTGGTGATACGGCAGTGGTTCGTGTAGTGATGGATGAGAATATCAACTATCCTATGTTTGGTAAGGACTATTTCAAACGTCCGCAATATTCTGCGGATATGATCCATGAAGAAGCAATGAAATGGTTGGATAAACAGGATGGCAAGCAACCTTTCTTTTGGTATTTTTTATATACGCTTCCTCATGCAGAGCTGGCGCAGCCCGAAGATTCTATTCTGACAGGTTATCAAAAGAAGTTTTTTGAAGATAAAACTTGGGGTGGACAGGAAGGATCAAGATATAATCCGTCGGTACACACCCATGCGCAGTTTGCCGGCATGATTACTCGCTTGGATTATTATGTAGGAGAAGTTTGAACAAATTAAAGGAGAAAGGACTGGACGAAAATACCATTGTGATTTTTACCAGTGATAACGGCCCCCATGAAGAAGGGGGGCTGACCCTACCTTTTTGGTCGTGATGGCAAACTTCGTGATTGAAACGTCAATGTTATGAAGGGGGGATTCGTATTCCGTTCATTGTGCGTTGGCCGGGTAAAGTACCCGAAGGAACGGTTAATGATCATCAGTTAGCTTTCTATGACTTGATGCCTACATTTTGTGACTTGGCAGGTGTGAAGAATTATCGCTGCCGGACATCCGGATATTGTGAAACAAATGAAAGAGATTATCAGAACACCAGCATACTCCGAATCCTCATTTCTCTGTGACTTTGCCTTCATTTGAATAAATAGATTTTTTATTCTGATATTCCTCAATCTATTCATTTAGATTGGGGAATATTTTTTATGTTCCATAAACCTGCTATCTTTTGCCTCGCAAATTTAAAAATATTCCGATGAGAATTTAAAACATTCATTTCCATACAACTATTTGTTTTTACGTTGGGACAGCAGGCGAAATAATTTCGTTTGTTGCACAATAGTTGTCTTCTTATTCCAACTACGAACTTTTCAGTATTCATATTTAAAATTCTTAGAAAGAGTATGTGTATACATGTACAGTCCATTACTTACATGCATCCGGATAAAGATGTGCTTTTCAGTAATGTCAGTTTTACTATCAGTAAAGGGAAAAAAAGTAGCCCTCATCGGAAACAACGGTTCCGGGAAAATCTACCTTGATGCGATTGATAACTAAAGAGCTATTACCTTCTGAAGGACAAATTATATGTCCGATATCCCTATTCTATTCCACAGCATTTTGGTCAGTTTAATCATTTGACAGTAGCCAAGGGCATTGGGGAATAGAAAGAAAGTTATATGCACTTCATGCCATTTTACAGGGAGATGCTTCGATAGAGCATTTTACGGCTTTGGCGGATGACTGGAAAATAGAAGAGAAAGCGGTTGCTGCTTTGAATGAATGGGGTTGGTAGATACCTCTTTCCTATCCCATGCATTTGTTGAGTGGCGGTGAGAAAACAAAAAGTTTTTCTAGCAGGAATTACTATATACTCTCCTGCTTTTATTTTGATGGATGAGCCTACCAATCATTTGATGACGAAAGCCGTATCCGGCTGTACCGTTTTATAACTACTGCTGCAGCAGGGATACTGGTTGTCAGCCACGACCGGACATTACTCAATTTACTTTTTTCTACCTATGAGCTTACTGCAAAAGGTGTCACTTATTATGCTGGAAATTACGATTTCTATAAAGAACAGAAGAAATTGGCTGTAGAAGCTCTGCAAACCCGGTTGAAGGAGAATGAAAAGCAATTACAAAAAAGCCCGGAAGCAGGCACGTGAGGTAATGGAGCGTCAACAAAAGCATGATGTGCGAGGTAAAAAAAACAAAATGTGAAGAAAGGAGTCGGAAAGATGGCAATGCATACATTCAGGGATCAGGCTGAGAAAAGTGCTGTCCGTTTAGGAGATGTTCATGCTGATAAGATCCGTTTTTGGCAGGAGAAACAGTAGAACTGCATAAAAAGCTTTACCTGATATGAAGACGATGAAAGTAAATTTCAATTCATCTTCTTTGCATATCGGTAAAAATACTTTATCGTAGCTTCAAGTGTGAATTATTCGTATGGAGAAAATCCTTTGTGGTCTTCTCCTCTTGAGTTTACCATCAAAAGTGGTGACCGTATTCATTTGAAAGGAAGTAATGGTAGTGGTAAAACAACTTTATTGAGGTTGATAACCGGAAGTCTTGCTCCTACTCAAGGTTCTTTGATACAGGCAGAAGGGCTGACGTACGTTTATCTTGATCAGAATATTCTATAATTCGTAATGATTTGTCGGTATTGGAACAATTTGCCTTATTCAATAGTGAATTGTATGATAATGAATTGAGAGAGTTGTTCTGATGTTTTTATTTTTTGTCAAGTGCGGCATTTTTGTCAAATTCTATATTTAAAACAAAAAAATGCCGCAGACTTGATTTATTTTATTCGGAATTATTATTGCAGTGTCAGCGTCTTTACTTGTAATTCGGCATCTTTAGAATTACCCCCTACCATAATATCGAAATTTCCGGCCATGGTGCGCATGGTATTTGTCTGCGCGTCCCACCATTCCAATTGTTTATTGACTGTTTTTCCTGCAGGAATTTGTACACGTTTGAAAGCACGCAGTGTTTTAACCGGTCCTTCCGCATCTTCTTGTTTTTTCAGATATACCTGTACTACTTCTTCCCCGTCACGATTACCGGTATTGGTTACAGGAACAATAATTTTGGCAGTTTCTCCTACTTTAATCGTTTGCTCCAGTTTGATGTTACCATAGTTAAAAGTGGTATAACTCAAACCATAACCGAACGGGAAAAGAGGATCACCTTTAAAATAACGGTAAGTACGTCCTGTCATATTATAATCTTCAAAATCAGGTAATTGCGTTATGTTCCGGTAAAAAGTAACGGGCAGTCGTCCGGCGGGATTGTAATCGCCGAACAAGACTTCGGCAGCAGCTTTACCTCCGGATTGTCCCGGATACCATGCTTGTAAAATGGCCTGACAATATTTGGTTTCGGGTTCCATGGCAATGGGTGATCCGGAAAAATTAACGAAAATAACTTTTTTCCCGGCATCACAGAGTGCTTTTATCAATTCACGCTGAACAGCCGGAAGTTCGATGTCAGTACGGTCTCCTTTGCGGAATCCCGGTAAATTGACACCCATCTCCTCTCCTTCCAAACTTGGAGATATACCGCCTGCAAATATAACTATATCAGCATCTTTCACTTTTGCTACCGTGTTTTTAATGTTGACTTCTTCTTTAAATCCAAGATCGAAATTCAACTGTGCGTCTCCACTAAAGTATTGGAAGCGGATTTCTATATCGTATGGCTTGCCGGCTTCTGCATGCATGGCGTAAGCTTGTCCCCTGCCCCCATGTTTGTTGGTGAATTTCTTTACTTCTTCACCATTTATCAATAATTGTGTAGCTCCACAACTATAGAAGTTGAAAATAACCTCTCCTGTTTCCTGGGGGGTGAACACACTTTGATAGACGGCCGAGAAATCGGTCAGATTCACACCGGGGGCAAATACGGTAGCTCCTGAGGTACAAAGGCGGAACGGGGTGGTGAGTTGTGCGGTGGCTGCCGCATTTCCTTCATATTCCTTGTTGTTCCAATAGCGGGCGGAGAACCCTGGACCTTCTTTAGAAGTACACTGGTTGAAAACGCTTCTGATTAATGAGCGCTCCACCCAGCTGCAACCTTGTTCATAGATCAGTTTGTCGTTCTCTCCCCATGGCTGAGCGGATACCTTCCAATAAGGTGATCGTATGTTTGGGAGTACCGTTATAATTACCCCATTGCATCACAGAATCATTTGCGTTAGGTCCCATGACGGCGATGGTTTGTCCACCGCGTTTCAGTGGCAGGATATTATTTTTGTTCAGTAACAGCGTCATTGATTTGCGTGCTATATCTAGTGACAGGGAATCATGTTCTGCCGAGCAAACCACTGAATAAGGAATTTTAGTCCATTCCACTTTGTCAGGATCATCCATTTCCCCCAATTCAAAGCGTGCTTTTAATAATCGTTTTACGGATACATCAATGTCCTTTTCACTGATTAATCCTTTTTTAGCGCTTTCTACCAATGCTTTATAACTGGAACCACATTCCAGATCCGTACCGCTTAATACTGCGGCGGCAGAGGCCGATTCAGCATCCGGATGTGTTTTGTGTCCTTTTTCCCGATAGAAATCGTCAATAGCGCCACAATCTGAAAGTACAATGCCGTCATATCCCCAGTCTTGACGGAGAATTTGCATCAGCAGGCGGTCACTTCCGCAACACGGATCACCTTCCAGACGATTGTAGGCACACATTACTTCTTTTACTTTTCCTTCCTTTACCAAGGCTTCGAAAGGAACCAGATAAGTTTCATGCAAGTCACGTGGTTTTATATTTTCGGCATTGAACTCATGACGATTCCATTCCGGCCCTGAATGGACGGCAAAGTGTTTGGCACAAGCGTGTATTTTATCGTATTTTTGATTAGCATCCATGCATTGCAATCCTTTTACCACATTTACCCCCATGACACTTGTCAGATAAGGATCTTCCCCGTACGTTTCAATACCTCTCCCCCATCTGGGATCGCGATAAATATTGACGGTGGGTGTCCACATGGTCAGGCCTTGATACCGTTCGTAGCTTCCCGCCGCCGAGTATGCGGCATTTTTGGCCCGGGCTTCATCCGAAACTGCAGTATAGATGGTATGTATGGCATCGGGCTCAAAAGAGGCCGCCATGCCTATAGGCTGAGGAAAGACGGTGGCCAGTCCGCTCCGTGCCACTCCGTGCAAGGCTTCGTTCCACCAATTATAAGGTTTAATGCCTAATCTTTCGACAGGTTTGGAGTTGTCCATCATTAAGGCAACTTTTTCTTCTAGAGTAAGTTGTTGCAATAAATCCTCTGCCCGTTCTTCGGGAGATAAACTGCTGTCTTTATAAGCCGGTTGATTGTTACAGCCGCTTAGCATCACAAGGGAAGCAAATAAATATAGAATTTTGTTTCTCATAGTAAAATGGTAAAAATGATTAGTTACATGGCAAAAATAGAATAATTGTGAAAAAAGTCCGTGTATTTTTTGATTAAAAAGGTGGAAGATATTGTTTTTTATACAAAAAGGTGGGATAGATATAAAAAGTTTCCGGCCGGATACATCGTACCGACCGGAAACGTATGAGATACAGCAAATAATGACTATTTATATTCTGCCCAATCTATCAGGCGCATATCCCCTTTCTTGGCCAGCGTATCATGCATAGCCAATGCAGCCGGAATACAATGAGGAGTTTGTCCTTTGGAAGACATTTTTACATAATCCCAAAGAATGTTCTTATAATCCGGATGTGCACAATTTTCGATGATAGCCTTGGCGCGTTCTACCGGGCTCTTGCCGCGTAAGTCGGCAACACCTTGTTCAGTAATAAGGATATTGACATCGTGTTCACTGTGATCTTCGTGAGAAACCATAGGAACGATGGCACTGATTTTTCCTTCTTTTGCCACAGACGGGCAAGTAAAGATGGAAATATAGGCATTGCGGGTAAAGTCACCTGAGCCACCAATACCATTCATCATTTTGGTGCCGCTGATGTGAGTAGAATTTACATTACCGTAAATATCTGCTTCGATGGCTGTATTGATAGATATAACACCAAGACGACGGATAATTTCCGGGTTGTTTGAGATTTCAGACGGACGCATGACCAGTTTGTCACGGAAGAAGTCGATATCATCATAAATACCTTGCAGACATTCGTTGGTGACAGTCAATGAACAGGTACTTCCAAATTTTACACGTCCTTGGCGAATCAGGTCCACCACTGCGTCTTGTAATACTTCCGTATACATTTCGAAGGCGGGAATTGTTTTGTCTCGTCCCAAAGCACCCAATACGGCATTAGCAATGTTACCTACTCCACTCTGTAATGGCAGGAAGCTTGCAGGAATAATACCCCGTTTCATGTCAGCTGCCAGGAAGTCGGCAACATTTTGTCCAATCTGGTCGGTGATAGGATCCGGTGCGGTAAATGAACGGGCCTGGTCAGGGGTGTTTACTTCCACTACGCCGATGATTTTTTTCGGGTCTACCTGTACATAAGGCAGACCGATACGGTCGCTGGGTTTGTAAATAGGAATTTCACGACGGTAAGGCGGGTCAAGCGGTTCATAAACATCGTGCAGGCCCATACCGTTTTTACTGTGGGCAGCGTTCAATTCGATGATCACTTTATCTGCCAGACGTGCAATAGTCGGTGCAATTCCACCGGCGGCTGTCAGATAAACTTTGCCGTCGGGAGTGATTTCACACGCTTCCAGAATAGCGACATCTACTTTACCCATGAACCCGTAACGTACCTCCTGTGCCATTTGTGACAGATGGATATCGTTGTATGCTATTTCGCCGTTATTTACGGCTTTTCGGAAATCGGGGTTGGTGGTGTAAGGAGCACGGTAACGGATTGCCTTGACTCTGGATAAGATGCCGTCTGTAGCATCTCCTGTAGAAGCACCGGTAAAGATACTAATTTGAAAAGGGTTACCTTTGGCATGTTCTTCTTCTGCTATTTTTGCGACTTCGGGTGTTACGGCTTTCGGTGTTCCTGCCGGAGTAAAGCCGCTGAGTCCAATGTTGTAGCCATGCTTGATATAGCTGGCTGCTTCGGCTGCGGAAATAATATTAAATCCCATGATATTCAATGTGTTATTCTTATTAGTATAGTTGTTATTAATATTTGCGATTAAAAATTTCTGAATAAATGAAAGCACGCCGCGCCTCTTCTTTAGTACTCAGTCTTATAGGAGTCCGGTCTTCCCTTTTGTTCTCTTTCCGGGGTGAATCTGTTGGTTTCTTGACCATCGGCTGATGCTGCATGCGGGGAGTCTGAGGTTTGCGGACTGTTTGAACGGAAGAAACAGGAAGGTCCTCTCCTATGTTCTCCTGCTCTATTTCAGGAAATATATCTGCAAGCACTTTCTTTGGAGAAGGTGTTTTCTTCTCTTTGCCTGTTTTTGAGATTTGTTGCACGATGGCTGCAACAATGATTACTATAAATATGAGAACCTGAATGATATCCATACTTTCCTTATTATATAATGAATGCTCAAAGTTAGAAAAATATTTCATAACCAACTCTATAAAAGGACATAAAAAAAGGAAGAGAACTTCACAGTTGTCTTCCCCTATTTTTTTAACCTAAACCTTAACTATGAAAAAATCTAATGTTTTTCGGAAGCAAATATGCGAATTATAATAATATGTTGGTAACGTTAACGGTCTTTTTTGTTCACTGGTTATAATTATTTAACAGTTAAATGCATAAATCTCTTATAATATCCAATTTTCGGCTCTTTTATTCGTTTAATTTGTCGGTAACTCCGTATCTTTGCCTACGAAACCATAAAACAGAGAAAATATGAAAGAAACAACAGGAGCAGACTTTAAATCTGCAACTGATTCCGAAAACAAGAAATTGTTTATTGAAACTTACGGATGCCAGATGAATGTTGCTGATAGTGAAGTGGTTGCTTCTATTATGCAAATGGCAGGCTATCATGTATGCGAAACATTGGATGAAGCGGATGCTGTATTTATGAATACCTGTTCCATTCGCGACAATGCAGAACAAAAGATTCTGAACCGTCTGGAGTTTTTCCATTCTATGAAGAAAAACAAACGCCGGAATCTGATTGTCGGTGTGTTGGGCTGCATGGCAGAACGTGTAAAAGATGATTTGATCGAGAACCATCATGTAGATCTTGTCGTAGGACCGGATGCCTATCTCACTTTGCCCGATTTGGTCGCTTCGGTGGAAGCGGGGGAGAAAGCCATTAATGTGGAGCTTTCTACTACAGAAACCTATCGTGAGGTAATTCCGTCCCGTATTTGCGGCAATCATATCTCCGGGTTTGTATCCATTATGCGTGGTTGCAATAATTTCTGTCATTATTGTATTGTGCCGTATACCCGTGGGCGTGAGCGCAGCCGTGATGTGGAAAGTATTCTGAATGAGGTGCGTGACTTGGCAGACAAAGGTTATAAAGAAGTAACGTTGCTGGGACAGAATGTGAATTCTTATCGTTTTGAGAAAGAGGGTGAAATAATTACTTTCCCGATGCTGCTCCGCACAGTGGCCGAGGCGGTTCCGGACATGCGTGTTCGTTTTACCACTTCACATCCCAAGGATATGAGTGATGAAACCTTGCAAGTCATTGCGGAAACGCCTAATGTATGCAAGCATATTCATTTACCGGTACAGAGCGGCAGTTCGCGCATATTGAAGCTGATGAACCGCAAATATACGCGTGAGTGGTATTTGGAAAGGGTAGCGGCTATTCGCCGTATCATTCCCGATTGTGGTCTGAGTACTGATATTTTCTCCGGCTATCATTCGGAAACGGAAGAAGATCATCAGGAATCTCTATCCTTGATGCGTGAGTGTGCGTACGATTCCGCCTTTATGTTTAAATATTCCGAACGTCCCGGAACATATGCTTCCAAGCATCTGCCGGATGATGTACCCGAAAGAGGTTAAGATACGCCGGCTGAATGAGATCATTGATTTGCAGAACCGTCTGTCTGCCGAAAGTAATGCCCGTGATGTAGGCAAGACCTTCGAGGTGATGGTAGAAGGTGTTTCCAAGCGTTCCAGAGAGCAGCTTTTTGGCCGTACACAGCAAAACAAGGTGGTGGTCTTTGATCGTGGGAATCATCGTATCGGTGATTTTGTCCATGTACGCATTACTGAAGCCAGTTCGGCCACATTGAAAGGAGAAGAGGTGTTCTGATGGGGAGAAAAGAAGAATATAAGGAAAAAGAACTTGCAATATTTGCAAGTTCTTTCTACACAGGAAGGTATTTGTCCTTTACCTTGTAATATGTTTTATAAAGTATTGCAGACAGGTACGGGTACAGTTTCACCTACAATCCGAAGTATTGTCACCGTTCATTATCGGGGAAGTCTGATAAACGGAAAAGAGTTTGATAATTCCTATGACCGTAACTGTCCCCGAAGCTTTCCGGCTGTGTGATGTCATAGAGGGATGGCAGCTGGCGCTTCAACGTATGCATGTAGGAGATAAATGGGTGGTTTATATTCCTTATACTATGGGATATGGCAACCGTACAAGCGGGCCGATTCCTGCTTTCTCTACATTAATATTTGAGGTGGAACTGCTGGGCATTGCATAATGCCTCCGGTTATCGGTTATGCAGTCTGTCATTCATCCGGTCTTCGTAACCGTCACGATATTTCTTTTCGGGCATAACAATCCATAAGATTATATAGACAATAATGCCCGAAAAGGCTGTGAAAAAACCGTGGCAAATGAATAGATAATGCGCACTACCGTAACATCCCAGCCAAAATAATCGGCCAGTCCCGCACATACTCCGGCTAGCATTCTGTTGTTGGAACGGGTCAGTTTTTTATTTTCCATTTCCGTCTCTTTTTAAGTTATCTGCACAAATGTAGGAAAAGTAAAAACGAATTATTAACTTATACTCTTAAAAGTACTTAAAGGATAGTCCTTCTCATTCAATTTATTTGTTATTTTGCAGCAAATTAGGGCAAAAAGTGGATATACTCAAAATAAATACTTGTCCGTTGTGCGGCGGAAAACATTTGGGACATGCAATCACTTGTACGGATCACTATGCTTCGGGTGAACAATTCAATTTGGTTCGCTGCGATGATTGTGGCTTTATTTTTTACACAAGGTGCACCCGTGGAAGCCGAGATAGGGCGATATTATGAGACCCCCGATTATATTTCACACACTGATACCCGCAAGGGGCTGATGAACCGTGTATACCATGAGGTACGCAAGTATATGCTGTCACGCAAAGCCAAGCTGATAAAACGGACATCCGGTTTGAGTAAAGGTACTTTGTTAGACATAGGTACCGGTACCGGATATTTCAGTAATGCTATGAAGGAGCGCGGATGGCGGGTGAAAGCGATAGAGAAAAGTCCGCAGGCGCGTTCGTTTGCCAAAGAGCATTTTGAATTGGATGTAGATACGGAGGATGCTTTGGCGGGATATGCCGATCATTCTTTTGATGCCATAACTTTATGGCATGTGATGGAGCATCTGGAGCATCTGAATGAAACGTGGAAGAAATTATTCAAGCTGTTGAAAGAGAGGGGAGTATTGATAGTGGCTGTGCCTAATCCCAGTTCGTATGATGCGGAAAAGTATAAGGAATGGTGGGCGGCATACGATGTGCCTCGTCATTTATGGCATTTTACACCTTCCGTCATGCAACAATTCGGTGTCAAGCATGGTTTTAAATTAGCGGAACAGCATCCGATGCCTTTTGATGCTTTTTATGTATCCATGTTGACGGAAAGATATAAAGGCAGCCGTTTGTCCTTTTTGAAGGGAATGTGGACGGGCCTGTTGGCCTGGTTCAGTTCACTGGCGAAAAAAGAACGCAGTAGTTCAATGATTTATGTATTCAGAAAGAAGTGATTATGGGAAAAAAATCAGGGTCCTTTTTCGATATGCAGTTCATTACCTCCAGCATCAGTACAATGCTGGTGTTACTGCTGTTGGGGCTGGTGGTATTCTTTGTGCTGCTGTCTGCCAATAACTTATCCAAGTATGTACGCGAGAACATCAGTTTCTCCGTACTCATCAGCGATGATATGAAAGAAGCGGACGCTTTGAAATTCCAGAAAAAAATTGAATGAGGAACCTTTTGTGAAAGAAACTTCCTATATATCGAAGGAGCAGGCGTTGAAAGAGCAGAGCGAAGCGATGGGTACAGACCCGGCTGAATTCTTGGGATATAATCCTTTTACAGCTTCTATTGAAATAAAACTGAATGCCGATTATGCCAATTCGGACAGCATTTCTTGGATAGAGCAGAAAATTATGCAGAACAAAGAAAGTAATGGAAATCAACTATCCTCAGGATTTACTGGATGCAGTGAACAGCAATATACGGAAAATCAGTTTTTTGCTATTGGGACTGGCTGCGCTGCTTACCCTTATTTCTTTTGCGCTGATTAATAACACCATCCGTCTGGCCATTTATTCCAAACGTTTTCTGATTCATACCATGAAACTGGTAGGGGCAAGCTGGGGATTTATCCGTCGTCCTTTTTTGGTGCGGAATATATGGATAGGGATACTGGCCGCTGCCATGGCAGATGCGGCATTGATAGGAATGGCCTATGCGTTGGTAAGATATGAACCCGAATTGATTGAGATTATTACCCCTATGACCATGCTTATGGTAATGGGTTCTGTTTTTGTGTTTGGTGTGGTTATTACCTTTATGTGTGCATATATATCAATCAACAAATACTTGCGCATGAAAGCTAGTGCGTTGTATTACATTTAATAATAAAAGGATATGGATAGACAAAAATTCGCCTTTGATAAAACTAATTTTATATTGCTTGCCATAGGTATGGCAGTGATTATTGTCGGTTTTCTGCTGATGACAGGACCTAGTTCGACAGAAGGATATTTTGAGCCAGATATTTTTAGTGTACGTCGCATCAAAGTGGCGCCCGCAGTATGTTTCTTTGGCTTTATATTTATGATTTATGGCATTGTCCGCAAGCCAAAGGACAAGACAGAAGTGGTTAACTCTTGATTTTTTTAATTTTTTAATTCTTAATTTTTATTTAAAGAATGGAATGGTTTGAGGCATTGATCCTTGGTGTGCTCCAAGGATTGACAGAGTATTTGCCGGTCAGCAGTAGTGGTCATCTGGCTATCGGTTCGGCATTGTTTGGCATACAAGGGGAAGATAATCTGACTTTTACCATAGCAGTGCATGTGGCTACGGTACTCAGTACTTTGGTTATATTATGGAAAGAAATAGGCTGGATATTCCGTGGCTTGTTCAAGTTTGAGATGAATGCGGAAACAAAATATGTGATCAATATCCTGGTATCCATGATTCCTATCGGCATTGTGGGTGTGTTTTTTAAAGATTATGTGGAAGAAATTTTCGGTTCCGGCTTGCTCATTGTAGGTTGTATGCTGTTATTGACAGCTTTGCTTCTTGCTTTCTCTTATTATGCAAAACCTCGTTTGAAAGAGAACATCAGCATGAAGGATGCGTTTATTATAGGTCTGGCACAGGCTTGTGCCGTGATGCCGGGATTATCCCGTTCGGGTACTACCATTGCTACCGGTTTGTTGTTGGGAGACAACAAGGCGAAACTGGCTCAGTTCTCTTTCCTGATGGTGATTCCTCCTATATTGGGTGAGGCGTTGCTGGATGGTATGAAGATTGTAAAAGGAGCTGCAGCCGGCACATCAGATATATCTGTATTGTCATTGGTTGTAGGTTTTCTGGCAGCTTTCATATCGGGCTGTGTAGCTTGTAAGTGGATGATTAATATTGTGAAGAAAGGTAAGTTGATTTATTTTGCTATCTATTGTGCCATAGCCGGTGCCGTTACGATAGCGTGCACATTGATGTAATTGGATGAATTTTAAAGAAGGAGAAGTATTATACTTTGATAAACCGCTGAAATGGACCTCATTTGCAGTGGTGAACAAGATAAGATACCATATTTGCCGCAAACTGGGCGTGAAGAAAATAAAAGTGGGACATGCCGGGACATTAGACCCGCTGGCTACCGGGGTGATGATTGTCTGTACAGGCAAGGCAACGAAACGCATCGAAGAGTTCCAGTATCATACCAAAGAATACATTGCCACCTTGCAGTTGGGGGCTACCACACCTTCATTCGACCTGGAGAAGGAGATAGATGCTACCTATCCTACGGAACATATCACCCGCGAGTTGGTAGAGGAAGCCTTGCAGCGTTTTATCGGCAGGATAGAACAGATTCCGCCTGTTTTCTCGGCTTGTAAGGTAGATGGTAAACGCGCTTACGATTTGGCTCGAAAAGGTGAGGATGTGGAGTTGAAAGCCAAGACGTTGATTATAGATGAGATAGAGTTGCTGGAATGTAATCTGCCTGAGATTAAAATCAGGGTAGTGTGCAGCAAGGGCACTTATATCCGTGCATTGGCCCGTGATATTGGCGAAGCTTTGAATAGCGGTGCTCATTTGACAGGGCTGATACGTACCCGGGTGGGGGATGTGAGACTGGAAGACTGTTTGTCGGTGGAAAGTTTTCCGGAATGGCTTGACCAACAAGAGATTGAAGAAGTTATAAACGAATAAGGAGAGATAAGATGAAACTGTCGCAATTTAAATTTAAACTGCCGGAGGATAAAATAGCTTTGCATCCGGCTAAGTATAGAGATGAGTCGCGCCTGATGGTTGTTCACAAATCAACAGGTAAGATTGAACACAAGGTATTCAAGGATATCCTGGACTATTTTGATGATAAAGATGTGTTTATCTTTAATGATACGAAAGTTTTCCCTGCGCGTTTGTATGGAAATAAGGAAAAGACCGGTGCCCGTATCGAGGTATTTTTGTTGCGCGAGCTGAATGAGGAACTTCGCTTGTGGGATGTGCTGGTAGATCCTGCCCGTAAGATCCGTATCGGTAACAAGCTTTATTTTGGTGACGATGATTCCATGGTGGCCGAAGTGATTGACAACACCACTTCCCGCGGACGTACCCTGCGTTTCCTGTATGACGGCTCTCACGACGAGTTCAAGAAAGCATTGTATGCGTTGGGAGAGGCTCCGCTGCCCAGTTTCATCCGTCGTCCGGTAGAAGAGGAAGATGCCGAACGTTTCCAGACTATCTTTGCCAAGAACGAAGGGGCTGTGACAGCTCCCACTGCCGGACTTCATTTCAGCCGCGAGTTGATGAAGCGTATGGAAATCAAAGGTATAGACTTTGCTTTTGTGACGATGCATGCCGGACTGGGTAATTTCCGCGAGATTGATGTGGAGGACCTTACCAAGCATAAGATGGATTCGGAGCAGATGTATGTCAATGCGGATGCGTGCCGTATTGTGAATAATGCCAAGGATGAAGGAAAGAATATTTGTGCGGTAGGAACGACAGTGATGCGCACGATAGAGACTGCGGTAGGTACGGATGGTCATCTGAAAGAATTTGACGGATGGACCAATAAGTTCATTTTCCCTCCTTATGATTTCTCGGTAGCCAACAGCATGGTTACTAACTTCCACCTGCCTCTCTCCACTTTGCTGATGCTGGTAGCTGCCTACGGTGGTTATGATCTGGTGATGGAGGCTTATCACACAGCGTTGAAGGAAGATTACCGTTTCGGTACTTATGGCGACGCTATGTTGATTTTGGATAAGTAATACCGGTTGGAGCAGCGTATGAGGGTTTATTTGGGACTTGGAACCAATCTGGGTGATAAAGAATCAAATCTGCATGTTGCTGTCCGGAAGATAAATGAGCGGATAGGGGAGGTTACTGCCCTTTCCGCTTTTTATGTTACCGCCCCTTGGGGGTTTTCTTCTGAAAATTCTTTTCTGAATGCTGCCTGTTGCGTGGAGAGTGTGCTTCCTCCCTTGGATATATTGCGGGAAACACAGGAGATAGAGCGTGAATTAGGCCGGATGAAGAAGTCGGCGGGAGGTAATTATAGTGACCGCCTGATTGATATAGATATTTTGTTGTACGGCGATTTAATACTGCATACGCCGGAATTGGAAATCCCTCATCCCCTGATGACTGAACGGAGGTTTGTCATGGACCCGCTGGCGGAGATTGCATCGGATGTGGTGCATCCGGTATTGGGAAAAAGGCTGGGGGAGCTTTAAACCTGTAAGAGTATATTAATTAAAAGAGGACGGAAAATTCTTCAAATCCGTCATTGTGGTGTAGATAGCTGATTGATAGTGGAAACAATTGCAAAATAAAAAATACTTTTTTCATAGGATTAAATTTTAATAGATTATTTGATAGAATGGGCTGTTGAGCAGCAGAATATTCACGAGTGTATTCAGTTGCATTCCACATTCGCATAGGTTCGTTAGGTTCCATAGGCATGGAACCTGTACTTTCGAATAATATGATGAATTATAGCCAACATATATTTTGATTTAAAATCAATGTTTCTCATTATAATTGTCTCTGTCTTATCTGTCCAATTTGCATTTATCATAGGCCAGTTTTTTTATAATTGGGTTCATAGTTGCATTTATTTTCAAACATACTTATATTGAAGATAATATCTATATAGGGTTGGGAAGGTTTTGTCTTTTCTCTATCTTTATAAAAATACAAATAAAGTTGGCTTGACGAATGATAATCGCTTTTGTTGGAATAATCAGGTAAGTATGAATTATTTTTCACGACTTGGCTTTACATATAAAAGGTTCTATATGGATAGTATTGATAAATTCAGTTTCAACCAATCCATGTGAATTGGCATAGGAGAAAGAACATGTAATAGGTTTACCATATAGCTTGTTTCTGTGAATTTTTGAATTATATATTAAATTTAGGAAATGGCTATATCCTTTAAATGTTTGTACGGCCAGATTGCTATCTCCCCCCTATAATTAGCACTTTGAATTCTGTATTTTCAAAGAATTTTTCTTCTTCTTTATTCAGAGTAGTTGTTTTCTTACTGAAGATTCTATCAAATTCTTTTTTTTATACACTTTCTGCGAATTCGTATGATTCGTCTGTTTCAAAGGCAATGATTCCCAGTCTTCCATAAGTCAATGAATTCACATAAACAGGCTCATATTCACTTTTTCCTTGAATAGGTTGGTCACTTAAAAGGAGCAATATCCATGTTGACGGTGAAACTTGATTGGAAGAATTTAACATACATTCCTGTTGACTTTTGTATTTTTATCCCGGTATTCTGTTGAACTTTCACTTTTTTGAAGAAAATAGTTTTTCTTGTATTAATATTTGTTCCGAATGCGGTTTTTAATTTCATCGTAAAAGCTAAATCTCTTGTAACTGAACATGAATTTCTGATTCTGTTCGAAATTTCCATCGGTTACCATCTCAACCACATAATCACTTAATTTAGAGAAAGTGGGTGCTTCTATAGTTCTGCTAGTGGGTTTGGGTGTATTGTGTGCCAATGTCATTGATACTGTTATGGGGTTTTCTGTTGCTGATAAATACCGGTATATAATTTTGGTTTGAAATGCTGTTTCCTTCTAAAATGGATCCTGGAAATATGTAATTTCTTCCATATAAAACGGTTTGCTTCTGTACTTTTCACAATATATTGTTTATTGAAAAATGCATCATCTTCCGGTGAAAGTGATCTTGATGTTTTGTCTTCCAGATTCTTATTATATTGATTTATCCAATTCTGATATAGAGAATCTCCTGGATATGTATATAAAGAGTCTATTTTAACAATATCTTTATATTTTATAAGACTGACATTAGGGGTAATATGGGCTAATTCTGTTGCTTCATTGCATGAGCAGATTAGCGTTACGCCTAGAAGTATGTGTAAAATAGAACGGATGCTTTTCATAATGATGATTATTTATTGTACATTGAAATAGTTAACAAATACAGAATTATCTTTTTTATGTTAGAGGCGGAAAAATGATATAGGTCCTCCGAAATCATCGGGTGTAACTGTTGAAGATAAATAAGTAAGTATGCTTGTAAAAGGATTGTCTGGGTTGATATCTTTTATTCCTTTGTTTCCAATAGTCATCAATCTGATATTAGAATTGGCTAATATTGCTAGTTCTTTTTGACTAACTTCCTTAGACTTCAGTAAATTGTCAATAGCTTCTTGTAATTTGTCATAATCAATATTACTTTCAATAACTAGTATAACTTTTCTGCCAAATTGTATTGAGTTTATAAATGCAAGCTTGTCTAATTGTTGCAAAACTTGTGGATCAGCGCTTAGTGATTCCGGCATATCCATTATAATGCTGAAAAAACTTTGATTTATATCTATCAATATAATATTCTTTTGAGGCTTATAATCGGGTGTGATGCCTAATAGTTGCTGAAGGTTAATATTTTGTCCCCAATTGACAGCTAATTCTTGGTATGATTTTATCTTTTTAATTACGAATGAAAAAGAATAGTTACTTTTCAAGACATCGTTTGTTTTTAACGCTTCATGAATAGCTTTCATCATGTTATTATAGGAAGGAGTGATTGTTTGTGACTTTATAGGAATGGTGTACCCCATGTTTATAGGATTCATTGATATTTTCAGGAACTTATATGTGTCTTGATTGATGCTGTTGGCTTCCAATATTGCTCCTATGAATATTTCATTGGGGCATTTTGCCACAAACTTATCTGCACTATATTGCTCTTCTTGGCTATAAGCAAGTTTAGCAATCATCAAAAATACGATGGTGTATATTATTTTAGTTTTCATTTCTTTGTATTTAGGTTTTATACTCATATTTATTCAAAGGTATATTTTCTTTTCAGCCATATAATGGAAAGGAAATTCATCGGTGATTGTCAGTTCATATATTCCTGCCGGAATATTCTCTAAAGAAGTTGATAAAGAAGAATTGGAGTGGGGTATATAGAGGTTTCTATATACTACATATCCTTCTTTTGATTTAATCTCGATGGTTACCGCTTCCCAGTCCTGTGCGAATTCGATGGTTAATTCTTTATTGCAGTCGTCAAAGAAAGCTTTTACCGGAATGAATGACTCTACTGGAATTCTATGGTTGCCATGTTTTATAAATTCTATATTTCGTTTTTTAGCGCATAGTAATAGAGGAATAAT
>VOFC01006763.1_pt1 | contig 47031 bp, 87 predicted proteins | sample 5384161 | NCBI WGS metagenome assembly VOFC01 (sample SAMN12384722, study PRJNA508395) | human gut metagenome | isolation source: healthy gut B | host: Homo sapiens | reverse complement strand
CTAAAATCATAGTTGAGGCGTACCTGAACAGTGTTTGACCCTTTATCTGCGCAGATACAACCCCATGACGGCGAGGCGTATGCGTACCCCTTCTGCTGCACCACCTTACCTGCATCGCAACACGATCCAACACTTCCATTACACCTAAAGAATCCCACGTGAACGCCTTTAAAATTTCAGCTTTTCAGACCAAGCACGTAAGCGCAGTGGCGGCTCATCAAAAATCACTTTTGCCCGGAATAGCTAAACCAGCCGCTTTACACCTCCTGAAAAATGAGGGTTGCAAATTAAAACGTTCTCTCACATCATCGACTCACCATGCACCACTTTTGCACGCTGCCCAGTTGATTTTATATTTTTATTTGCCTCCACCATCTGGTTTGCCAATAGAATTGCTGGATTTAAGGAATATTGCAGATCCTGGAAATACCATGTAGAAAAGGCATTACTGTCCTCAATTTCATTTTCCGTTCTGTAATGCATTCTGGTCCTGGCAACAATTCCCTTGCTTTTGCATCTCTAGAATTTTGAAGCAACTCTCAGATTGAACCATTACTGTTTTGCCACAAATGGATTCTCCCACTATCGCCAACACCTCCCGGATTTAAACCCAGGAGCATTATCCCTAACGGCTTCTACTTCTCCACATGGTAGTTTATCCCATACATTCGTAAGCCAGCAGGTTGCAGGAACGTATATTGCTGAATCTGTATTTAATTATGCGGGTATTGGCGCTCTGGGTGTGGAGAGTGCAAAGTATCATGACTATAACCTCTTGATGCTGGTTGTTTTGATTACGGGAGTTTTGGTTATAGCCAGCAGTTTAATTGCGCAATCTATCAATGAGGTGATTGATCCAAGAATGAAAGTAACGGGGGTGTCTATATGGAAGCGAAAACGAAAAAAATACGAAGTTAAACGATGATGATTTGTTTACCATTGTGGGAGCAGATTATCAAATACACACTCCTGTATTGAAAAAACCAAATTTATGGTATCGACTGAAAGGCAAGCCCATTGCTTCTATTATCATTCTGGTTCTAATCATTGGAGGGTGCATTTTTGCAGAACTGATTATGAATCATGATGCATCAGAATTTTATCTGGAGCATTTAAATGAAGCTCCGAACAGTGAGTTTTTTCTTTGGTACAGATTCTATGGGTCGTGATATATTTTCACTCATTTGGTATGGAGGCAGAGCGTCTATCATCATCGGTCTGCTCAGTGCAGCAATTATTACGGTAATTGGTATTGTATACGGATGTATCAGTGGTGTGTCAGGCTCCTTTTTGGATTCTGTGATGATGCGGATAACAGAAGTAGCAGGAAGTATACCATCTATTTTATTGATTTTATTAATTACCGGCTTTTTAGCAGCAATAACGTTTTAACGTTGTCTTTGGTTATTGGAATTACCAGCTGGTTTAACTTGGCCAGAATTGTTCGCAGTGAGGTACGACAAATTCGTAATCAGGAATATGTACTGGCCTCTCGATGTATGGGTGCCCGTTTTGGCCATATTATGCTGCGGCACCTGATTCCCAACTTTGTTTCTGCCGTTATGTTTGTTATCATTTCCGGTATCAGTACCAGTATGACAACTGAGTCCACCTTGAGCTTTTGGGACTTGGTTTGCCGGTAGAGGTGGTATCTTGGGGCAGCATGCTCTCTTTGGCAAATCGTGCATTATTGCTGAATACTTGGTGGGTGATTATGATTCCGGGGCTATTTCTGGTTATTACTTTGCTCTGTATTACGAATATTGGTCATTACTTCCGTAAAAAGAAGTAAATCGCCGTCCAAGCAATCTGTAAAACGAAATTATTTTGAATTTTTATGGGGGTTATTATGAAAAAGAACACAAAAATGAAATCTTTTCTGTCCATTGCGGCAGTTTCTGCATTCATGCTTGTCACCTTGGCGGGCTGTGGAGATGGAAACGGTTCTACAGGAACAGGAGATGCTGTTCAGGCAGGTGTCACATCAACGTCAAATACAGGTACATCTAAAAATACTTTGGTATTTGCAGGTGAGGGACAGAGTGTGCTCAATCCATTGCTGAACAACACGGATGATATTCAGTCAATTATTTTTTTCCGGTTTGATGAAATATGATGGAAACAATAAACCGGTTACAGATTTGGCAGAAAGTTATGAATATGATGAGAATACCAAAACATATACCTTTCATTTGAGGGACGGTGTAAAATGGCATGATGGAGAAGACTTTACGGCTGATGATGTAGTGTTTACATACAAAGCGCTGACAGAAGATGAGAGCCTTTCTTCCGGCATTACCAGCAACTATGAAGATATTAAAAGTATTACTGCGCCGGATAAAAAATACAGTGGTAATTCAAATGGAACAAGACAATGCTGCAATGTTGGACTACTTTACGATTGGAATTATTCCGAAACATTTATTGGAAGGAAAAGACCTGAATACGGATTCTTTTAATCAAAATCCTGTTGGAACCGGTCGCTACAAACTGGTATCTTGGGATACAGCTGCAAACCAAATTACACTTATAAAAAATGACGATTATTACGGAAAAATACCGAATATCGAAAATATTATCTTTAAAAATGTTACCGATGAAAATACAAAAGCTACCATGATGCAGGCAGGAGAAGCAGACCTTGTCTGGCTGAATGCATCTTATGCGTCTACATTTAAAAACAATCCATCTTATAACGTTACAGAACATCCATCTGCAGATTGGCGCGGTATTTCCTTAAACTTTAAGAAAGATTTCTGGTCAAAAAATAAGGACAGCGCCGCAGTATTAAATTATGCTTTAGATAAAAATGCAATTCTAAATGCCGTAGTAGAAGGTGAAGGCGAGGCGGCTTACAGCCCGATTCAAACAAACAGTATGGGTGGCAACACAAACGCCGATATTTACAGCTATGATCTCAACAAATTTGCGCAAGAAATGGAAAAATTGGGCTGGACAAAGGGCAGCGATGGTATTTATGAGCGCAACGGCCAAAAATTCCGGTTTAACCTAATGGTTCCGGAATCTGAAGTAGAGCGTGTGGACATTGCCAAACTTGCAGCAAAACAACTGCAAAGTGCAGGAGTTGATATGAAACTGGAAGTGGTCAGTGGCTGGAATTATACCGATTATGACGCTTTTCTAGCAGGACAGGCTTATCCATATGACGCAGATGCTTTGTATGCGGCATTGACTACAAATGGCAGCGGTAATTCTTTGGGCTATTCAAACCAAAAAGTAGATGAGCTTTTTGGAATCAGCCAGACATGAAACAGATGCCAATCGGAGAAAAGAGCTGTATGGAGAATTTGAAGAAGCATTTTCACAGGAACCGGGTTCTGTTTTAATTTGCTATTTAGATGCGTTTTACGTCAGTGATGCTGGTATCAAGGGGAATTGATACGAACAGATTGTTAGATCACCATGCAAGAGGCATTCTGTGGAACGTGGAAGAATGGACACTAGAATAACTATTTCTGAAAAGGGGGGCACAGAAATGCAACCTGTTTTACAACTTACGAATGTATCGGTCAGCTTTGAAACACCGTATGGAGAAGTAGAAGCCGTGCGGGATGTCTCCTGGAGTTTAAATCCGGGAGAGGTGTTGGCGATAGTGGGAGAATCCGGCTGTGGCAAAACAGTAATGGTTCAATCTATTATGAAGTTGCTTCCAAAGAATTCTAAATTAAAGCAAGGGGAAATTGTTGTAGACGGACAAGATATTACGCATTACAAAGAACGGAAAATGCGAAAATTGAGGGCCAATGCCTTTTCTATGGTATTTCAGGATCCTATGTCTTCCTTAAATCCAACGATTCCTATTGGCAAACAGATGGTGGAGGCCATCAAAAAAACATCATAAAATCAGCACAGACGAGGCAAAAAAGCGTGCAAAAAAATTGATGCGTATGGTGGGAGATTGATGATGTGGAAGAACGTTTTCATTTGCAGCCTCATTTTTTTTTCAGGAGGTATGCGGCAGCGGTGCGTTTTAGCTATGGCATTGGCGTCCGAACCAAAAGTGATTTTTGCCGATGAGCCTACCACTGCGCTTGATGTAACGGTGCAAGCTAAAATTTTAAAGCTGATTCGTGAGTTAAAAGAAAAAACAGGTGTATCCTTTGTGTTTATTTCCCATGATTTAGGTGTGGTAGCCGGTGTTGCGGATCGTGTTGCGATTATGTATGCAGGTAAAATTGTAGAGATTGGTACAGCAGAAGAAATTTTTTATACGCCTCGCCATCCTTATACATGGGGATTATTATCTGCGTTACCTGCTTTTTGCAGATAAAGGTCAAACACTGCAAAGCATTCCGGGTACGCCTCAACTATGATTGATTTGCCGAAAGGCGATGCTTTTGCAGTTAGAAATAAATATGCCATGAAAATTGACTATGAAAAAAATGCCTCCTATGTTTCAAATTTCACCAACTCATTATGCGGCAACTTGGCTTTTGGATTCACGTGCTCCTATTGTACATCCTCCAAGAGAGGTGCTCCGTTATACATCTGAAATTGGGGGAAGAGGGGTATTAGAAAATGGCAGAAACAATTGTAGAGGTACGTAATTTAAAAGCAACATTTTCGTATTAATTCTTACTTTACGGTTAAGGCTGTGGATGGCATCTCTTTTTCCATACATAAAAATGAAATTTTTGCTTTGGTAGGAGAAAGCGGGTCCGGAAAATCCACGGTAGCGCGTTCTTTGATTGGGGCATATCCGCCAACGGATGGAGAAATTTATTTTTATGGAAAAAGATATTACCGACAGAGCAAATCGACGTAAACATTCAGAGCTGCTGCACCGCAATATGCAAATTATATTTCAGGACTCCTCTGCCGCATTGAATCAACGGATGACGGTAGAGAAGATTATAAAGGAACCATTGACAGTCAACCACATTTATAAGGACAAAAAACAGCTTGAGTCTCGTGTAGATGAATTGTTGGAACAAGTAGGTCTGAATGCAACGTATCGAAAAAATATCCTCCGGAAATTTCCGGAGGACAGCGACAGCGCGTTGCGATTGCAAGATGTATTGCGCTTCAGCCTGATTTTGTCATTGCTGATGAGCCAATTGCTTCTTTGGACGTTTCCATTCAGGCGCAAATTATCAATTTGTTTAAACATTTACAAACAAAACACCAATTCTCTTTTTTATTTATTGCCCATGACCTTGCAATTGTACGATATATCAGTGATAAAATTGGAGTGCTCTATCATGGAAAATTGGTGGAGGTTGCTCCTACGGAAGAGCTGTTTGAGAATCCGATTCATCCTTATACAAAATCATTGTTGTCAGCAGTTCCTACACCGGATCCAAGGAAGGAAAAAAAATAAAGTATTGGTTCCGTTCGATGGGACTTCCTTTACAGGTCAAGGAGAAATGAAGGAAATTTCGCCCGAACACTTTGTGCTGGTATAGATATAAAAAGAGATATATAACAATTACAGATATCTATCTTATTTTTTCATATGATAAATAAAAGCAACTGCCGAACATAAAGCTTGTTTCAGGCAGTTGCTTTTTGGTTTATCCGTCATATTTGTTCTTTTCATATAAGACTGTATATACCATATATAATTGATGATATGATTGCGCTGTTATAAAATAAACATTTTTCGGCTATAAAAACAGCACAGTAGTTTAAACTACTGTGCTGTAAAAAGTTCATTGTTATGATATGTTTCAGACAATCATTATTGCATTACATGAGTTTTAATATACATACGCCATTCTTTACATGCAGCAGCGGTCAGATGAATACCGTCAGGTGTTTTATCAGCAGGTAGAGCGCCGGTATCATCTTTAAATGCTTCGGCAGCGTTTAAGTAAGGAATCCCTTTTTCTGCAGACATGTTAATAATCATATTGTTTAAATTCTCTATTTTTTTGTGTTGTTATACACTTCGTCTGTTTCAGAACGTTCTGCAGAAACAGGAAGAACGGATTGTACACAAATTTTTGCATTTGGCTGAAGAGCTTTTATGTCATCAATCAGTTGAGCGTATTGTTCAATGAACATATCCGGATATACCCATCCTAACTCGTTTGCCCCGAACAAAAGATAAATTTGGTCAAACTGTCTTTCTTTCAAGGCATCCATTACTGTTTTTTCTCCTGTACCGTCTGAATTGGGAGAATTATCTGCATTTACAATTTTCATTCTGTGAATACTTTCTACCGTCATACCACGACCTTCATAATATGTTGGTGTATCCAAACCTGAAAATTCTTTAAATCCTTCTGTAATGGAGTTTCCGATAAATAATGTATTTGAAAAATAAGTGTCATCTACTTCGGCAGATTCCGGAATGAAGTGAGCAGTACTCATTGTAATTGTACCGGATGAGGATGCATTTGATGATGAATCTGCAGGAGGAATTGTCTCTCCCGGCTCTGATTGATTAGATGTAATTTCAGAGGTAATGCTTTCCGGAGTTGCAACTGTCTCTTGGCTGTTAGGTTTTATAGTAAACACACATATTAATACAATTACGATTGTAATGAATACCATGGCGGCAATAATTGTGATAATAGGAGTATATATCTTTTTTTTTTTCTTCTTGGGGGGTTGAGTTACACGTTTCATTTTTTGCCTCCGATATGCTGTAATTTTAAAGTGCCTATTCATTATAGGTAATGCAATCGCAATTTACAAGATATTGTTTTATATTGTCACTATTTGTTATTTATCTGTAAGACAATTAACAAAAACGTATATTTTACCGTAAAAATAAGAAAAAACAGACATAATTTATGCCTATTTTTTTCAATGCTGTCATTTTTATAATTAAGCTGCTTTTTCGTATTAAGCCGGCGGCAAAACATAAAAGGAACACAATCAAATTGACAATTACGATACTTGCTCCCGTCGGCGTGGAAAATGCATACGATGCAACCAAACCAATGAAAAAACAAATGATGGAAATCACAGCAGATGCAATTACAACAGAACGAAATTGTCTAAAAAATACGCATAGCGGATAATGCAGGGAAAATGATTAAGCTGGAAATTAGCATAGTACCCATAATACGCATACCTACAACAATGGTAACTGCTGTCAGTAAAGCAATCAGCATATTATAGAGATTTGCACGGGTTCCTGTAGCCTTAGCAAAGTTTTCATCAAATGTAACGGCAAAGATTTTATTGTAAAATACGATAAATAAAATCAATACGACTACAGAAAGTGCAATGCTGACATAAACATCACTTTCTTTCATAGCTAAAATGCTTCCGAACATGTAACTGTATACATCTGCATTTTGTCCGGAGGCCAACGAAATGACCGTAACACCAATTGCAAGAGAGCTGCTTGCAATCAATGCAATGGCAGAATCCCTTTTATTTTGCTGTTTTCGCTTAATCGAAGCAATAAAAAAGCTGCGACCACAACAACCGGAATTGCAACAGGAAGGGGTGCCCAGTGAAACGCCATTGCAACAGCCAATGCGCCAAAACCAACATGAGAGAGTCCGTCTCCAATCATGGAATACCGTTTTAAGACTAAGCTCACGCCAAGCAGGGGCTGCACAGAGCGAGACCAGGGTACCTACAATCAATGCCCTTACAATGAAGGTATAGGAAAATAAATCATGTAAAATTTCTAACATAATATGTGCCTCTCTATTAGGAACATTTTAAAAATCGTTTTCCAAGTTCCGTGTTGATATACGATTCGGTATCGCCGTAGAATAACAGAGATTGACTGATATGCAGTATTTTATCAGCATACTGTGTGGCCGAGGATATATCATGAGAAACCATAATAATGGTAACACCAAGGTCTCTGTTTAATTGCTCAATCAGTTGATACAATTCTTCTGTTACCAAAGGATCCAGCCCTGTAACAGGTTCATCCAGAAGCAGCAGTTTATCAGTCGCACACAAAGCGCGTGCCAGTAAAACTCGTTGCTGTTGACCACCTGAAAGTGCACTGAAAGAACGTTTTTTAAAGTCGCCGATGCCAAGACGTTCCATATGTTGAACTGCTTGTTCTTTATCTGCTTTGCTGTAAAAGGTTTCAGTCCGCGGCGGTTTAAACAACCGGACAGTACAACTTCATATACAGAAGCCGGAAAATCCTTCTGTATATTGGTTTGTTGAGGCAAATATCCCAAACGTTTACGGTGTACCTCGGGGCCAAATGAAACAGAGCCGCATTTTAATGGTACCAGTCCTAATATGCTTTTGAGCAAGGTGCTTTTTCCGGAACCATTTTCGCCGACTATGCAAACATATTCTCCTTCGTTTACTTCAAAAGAGACATGGTCAACCGCTATTTTAGAATCATATGCAACAGTCACATCACGACAAGATAATATCATATAGTTATTCAAGTCCTTTTTCAAGTTTTCAACATTTTGTTTCATAAGAGATAAATAAGTTGCTCCACTTTCAAAGTCTGCTTTTGAAAGGTTATGACAAGAATGGAACAGTAACATTTCTGCACCCGTTTCTTCACTGATGGAGCGAGAAATTTTTGGGGTCTGTCAATTCTTCATAATAAATGACGGGAATTTGCTTTTCTTTGACTTCATTGATTAATTCAGATACCGTTTTAGCGCTGGGTTCGGCTTCTGTGGAACAAGAATCAAATGCAGATTTATATTCCAGTCCGTACTCGTGGGTAAAATAAAATAGTGCAAATCGGCTTCCAAATACAATTTCTTTACGGTTTCCATTTGCTACAACAGTGCGAATTTCTTGGTCTAACTGATCCAGTTGGGATAAATAGTCGTTTGCGTTCTCAGTATAATAATCGGCATTATCCGGGTCAACTTCACATAATGTCTGCAAAATATTTTGCACCATAATTTTGGCATTGACAGGGCTGGTCCAAACATGAGGGTCATATTGATTTAATTCATCTGCATTTAACTCTTCTGATGTGTGTGTCGTGGTCATCTTCTGCATGATTATGTCCACCGCTGGGACTTTTCAGCAAAGTAATACCTTGTGACACATTCAAAACGTGGACAGAATCGGGCAAAGATTCAATGATATTATTTTGCCCATGTTTCCATATTAGAGCCTGTATATAAAAAAGACATCGGAATTATGAATGGTAATAATATCTGATGGGGAAGGGTCAAAGGTATATGACTTTCTACACCGGGAGGAAGAATTAATTCAATGTTGGCTTTATCACCTGCTATTTGACGTGCAAAAGTCATATTGAAACAAAGTGGCAACAATTGTAATTTTATTAGGGTCATTTTCAGTGCTTGTACTATTGTCGGAACTGGTATTGGAAGAGCTGCAGCCCGCTAATATTCCGACAGCAACGATTGCTACAGCAAATAAGGCAAGAAATTTTTTCATATCGGTCTCCTTTTTAGACGGATTGTTTCATACAGTCTTCGCACTGACCGTAAAATACGGTTCTGGAAGAGTCCACTTGAAAGTGATGTTCCTTTAAAATGTGCTGTTCAATACCATTCATAAAGTCACAGTTTAAATGGATTAATTTTTACAGGTAATACACTTTAAATGAAAATGAACTGCACATTCTTCTTTTGTTTGCAGCGTATTGATAGCATGCGCTGGAATCTTCCAGCAAAAATTTTCGCACATCTCCTTGGTTTACCAACTTGTCCATATATCTGTACACAGTGGCTTTTCCAACAGGATTTCCGGATTGTTTCAGATGGTCTACCACGTCGTCAACGGTCACATGGCGTGATTGATTTTCGATTAGAAACTGTAAAATATGGTCGCGCTGTTTGTTTTATAACCTTCGGATTGAGCCATATCAAAACACCTCAATTTGAAATTGATTTTTCAATTTAATTTTTATATTACAATATTTTTTTTATTATAGTCAATAAAAGTGAAAAAAATAAACAAGGAGACTTCAAGTTACATGTTGAAAAAACTATAACCGCATAGAAAGGTGATGTTCTGATTGATATTTCATGTTTGTCTGCTGCAACATAATTAATAAAGGATATGATGTGTTTGGTCTGACGTAATTTGATAAGCGATAAAGCACGGTTGCAAATTTATCTTAGTATGCCATTTAGCCTTTTTTCAAATTATTTTCATGTGTGTTTCTGATAATTTCACTTTGCCAGAAGGGTGAATGCTTTATAGGAAGACTTCTATTTGTGGGTTATATTGCCGTTTTTGTTCTATTTTTCTTTTGAGCAGCAAATACATTCCGATGATTAATACGTATAAACAGGCAGCCGCTCCCGTCAAAATGTTCATAATATGTGCTTCCGTATTATCCATGGTTCCAAAAAGAAACAAGCATGGAACGCTGTAAGGTTAAAATGGACGCGGCAGCCTCTGCATAGCCAATGTTCCGTATAACTGCAAGCAAAGGAGAAGGATTCTTGTGTTGTTTTACGGCTTTTTACAATTGCCATGATTATTTTTAAAAAATGTATAAGCCGCTATGGTAATCATAAGAATTTCATCATATTTTACAGCAATATTTTGAGATATGCTAATGTAAATGACTCCGCTTAAAACAAAACTTAATAAGATAAGCAGTATTCCCGATAACCTCATTACAAAGTATTCGGTATCTGCAGAAGATTTGGATTTGTTTTTATATTCAAATAAAACAACAGAAAAACGCATTACGCTTAAGATAGCATAATAGGCACACATGGTAATAAACCACAAAGAGGAATGAACTACTCCCAACACGCCATGATAGAGAGCATACAGAAAGTGAAATGAAAGACTAACAGCAGCAGATAGCACCATACGATAGCGTTGTTCGCTGATAACCCTTTTTCCAACCGTTGTTTTTGTAAGTTGTCCGGTCAATTTTTGTTGAATATTCACTCTTTGATACCTTTTGTCAGAGGAATAAGAGAAAGAAGCAGTAGTATACCTACAATACCAATGATGATTCCTGCAATCATATTTTCCCACACCATGCCAAAGCACATGCCAGCACCAAAGGATAATACTCCGATTGTACCAACAGCAATAGTCAATACCTGTTTGCCTGATATACGAATGGGCGCTTTGTGTTCCATTTTTCTCCAAACTATTAGGGTAATGAGGCCAAGCAAAATACCGATACATCCTAATATAATTCCTTGCAGAAAAAGCATCCCATTCGGAAATGAGAGTCATGCACATGCCAAGCGCAAATAGTATGCCGCTGACAGTGCCTAATATCATTGCTACAAAACTACTTTTTTCATAGAAATTACCTCCTATCTTTATTAACCCAACAATTGTTGTATTAATCTATTTATAGTATAATAGGGGTAAAATATATAAGGCAATCATCAGTTTCGGAAGAACTGTTGGGATAATGAAAAAGAGTGATTATATGAATATAAAAAATAATCGAAGAAGACGTCAGTCGAAAGAGCGTATTGAGAAAGCGTTTATTGAATCGCTGCAAACAAAAAGAGTTGCATCAAATCACCGTATCAGACATTTGTAAGGCTTGTCAATTGAACAGAAGTACATTTTATGCCAACTATGAGGATATTTACGACCTTGCGGATAAAGTGAGAGAGTATTTGGAAACAGAAGTAAATCTTCTTTATAAGGAAGAAAAAACACAAGGATTTAACAGCAACGATTACTTAAAATTGTTTCGTCATATTCAGGGAAATCAAATGCTTTACCGTACTTATTTTAAACTCGGCTACGATAATCAATATCAAATTCGATATTATGATACAAAGCAAGCAATAAAATATCTTGATAATAAACATATTGAATATCATATTACCTTTTGTCAGAGTGGATTTAATGCAATCGTAAAAATGTGGCTGGCGGCGGCTGTAAAGAAACACCCGAAGAAATGAATGAGATTATCAGAAGTGAATATCAAAGGAAGGTTATCCGTTTGAACATCATGGAAAAAGCGCTGCGGTTACATGAACCGCAGCGCTTTTTATTTTTACCTTATGTCTATAAAAGTTTTGTATCAGAATCAGTCTCAATGAAATACGATATTTATACGCGCCTCATAATAGAACGAGAGGTGCTTAAATGAATTCTGTCTTTTTCACTTTTATGCATATATACATTTTGTACAAGACCAAAACCGAAATACAAACAGGCAGCGGAGGAGCCCCGGCACTGAAGAACGGCAATGTAACGCCCATAACAGGGAGAAGGCTCAAACACATGCCAAGATTGATAACAGATTGGAATGCAATCATAGCAAAAAAATCCAAAACACATATAAGTGCCCAAATCATCGCAGGATTTTCTGGCTGCATTCATGGTGCGAAGCAGCAATAAAACAATTAATATCAATATAGCCATTGCACCAAGAAAACCCAACTGTTCAGAAGCCACAGAGAATATAAAGTCACTTTCTTGGACAGGTACCACACTGCGCTGTACACGCGGGGCGGTAAATAAACCGCGACCAAACCATTCTCCCGAACCAATGGAGATTTTTCCCTGAATTTGCTGTAAGCCTGCACCTAACGGATCAGATTCCGGATTAAACATATTCAGAATCCTATTTTTTTTTTTGATAATCGGCCAGCAAATACTGCCATGCCAAAGGAAGAATGACAATCAAACTTCCGAATAAAGCTGCAAAATAACGAAGTTGTACACCTGCAATAAACATCATAACCAGGAACATAAAAATAAATACAGCTGCCGCACCGTCGTCACCTTGCAAATGGATGAGTACAACAGGAATCAAACAGTGAATAGAGAGGAACAAGATTTGAAGCGGAGAAGTAATTTTTCCTTTTTCCTTAACAATAGACAAATGTTTTGCAAAGGTAACCATAAATCCGATTTTCACCAATTCCGAAGGCTGAAAGGTAAGCCCGCCGGGAAGTTTAATCCATGCCCGCGCATTTACGCCGGCATCACCCGTAACGGCCTGACCGAAAAATAAGGTATATAAAATCAGAATAATGGATATTGCACCGATAAAATACCATGCTTTTGCAATGGAACGATAATCAATGATAGTTAATACAATAGCGCCCACGTAGCCGATGATAATAGAAACTAACTGAACTGAAAAATAACTTCGGCTTCCCTCCGGTGTAGGTACTGTTTTTAACAGAAGCAAGCTATATGCGGAGATGACCAGCATAATACCCCAGAGCAGTTTATCTGCCCTTTTTAAAGTAATTCAATAATGCGTTTCCTACCTTAGACAAAATGCACCTCCTTGTGGTAAAACATGCTCATTTTTCTTGTATACATCAATATGTATTTCTATCTTTTTTGTCACTATGAATCCATTATATTATTTCTATCCATAAAGTTCAAGTATGGGCTTTTCTTCAATTTCGTAATATGGTATACTTTACCCAGTAATATTTGTGTAAGGAGACAATAACATGCTTACAGACATCGAAATTGCCCAACAGGCAAACATACTTCCTATTCGAGAAATTGCGTCAAAGCTCGGATTAACGGAAGATGACTACGAACCATATGGTAAGTACAAAGCGAAATTAACAGAAGAATTGTTCCAAAAATTGGAGAACAAACAGGACGGTAAATTGATTTTGGTTACCGCTATTAATCCAACACCGGCAGGCGAAGGTAAAACAACCACTACGACCGGTTTAGGCCAAGCAATGCATAAGATCGGAAAAAATGCTGTCATTGCTCTGCGTGAACCTTCTTTAGGCCCTGTATTTGGTGTAAAAGGCGGCGCAGCAGGCGGCGGTTATGCCCAGGTTGTTCCCATGGAGGACATAAATCTGCATTTTACGGGGGATATGCACGCAATTACTGCTGCCAATAATTTATTGTGTGCTTTATTGGACAATCATATTCAGCAAGGCAATGTATTGGGAATTGATGCGCGAAGAATCAATGTAACCCGTTGCATGGATATGAATGACCGCGCTTTGAGAAGCGTTGTAGTAGGTCTGGGAGGAAAGCCAAACGGTTTTGTGCGTGAAGATGGATTCTGCATTACAGTTGCCAGTGAGGTTATGGCTATTTTGTGCCTTGCAGAGGATTTGGATGATTTAAAAGAACGTTTGGGAAATATTTTGGTAGCGTATTCTTATGACAACAAACCAATTTATGCTCGTGATTTAAATGCCAACGGAGCTATGGCTGTATTGCTGAAAGAAGCGATCAAACCAAACTTGGTTCAAACTTTGGAAGGTACCCCTGTAATTATGCACGGCGGTCCTTTTGCCAATATTGCGCACGGATGCAACTCTGTACGAGCAACCAAACTGGCTTTGAAATTGGGTGACTACTGTATTACAGAAGCAGGCTTTGGTTCAGACCTTGGTGCGGAGAAATTTTTTGACATCAAATGCCGATATGCCGGTTTAAAACCAAGCGCAGTTGTTTTGGTGGCAACAGCTCGTGCATTGAAATACAACGGAGGCGTTCCCAAAACAGAAACGGCTCATGAGAATTTGGAAGCATTGAAAAAGGAATTATCAATCTTGGTGCCCACATTGACAATATGAGAAAATACGGTGTTCCTGTTGTAGTTGCAATTAATCGTTTTCATACAGACAGTGATGCGGAATTACAATTCATTGAAGATTATTGCCGTGAACATAATGCGGAGTTTGCGTTGTCCGAAGTATTTGCAAAAGGCGGAGAAGGCGGAATTGAACTTGCTGAAAAAGTATGCAAAGCAGCAGAACAAGGTTCTGATTTCCAACCATTGTACGATACAGATTTGACCATCAAAGAGAAACTCAACCGCATTGCAACAGAAATCTATGGTGCAAGTGAAGTTGTGTTTACAAAAAAAGCAGAAACTTCTTTACAGGCGATTGCTGCTTTGGGAGGAGATACCTTGCCGGTTTGTGTAGCAAAAACACAATACTCTTTGTCAGATGACCCTACTTTATTGGGACGTCCGGAAGGCTTTAAAATTACAATTAAAGATTTGCGTCTGTCCAATGGCGCCGGATTTGTTGTTGCGTATGCAGGTGATATTATGATTATGCCCGGTTTGCCAAAAAGTACCGGCAGCAAATAAAATTGATGTAGATAATAACGGAGTAGTTTCCGGGTTATTTTAATGATATAATTAGAAAGGAGGTTTTCCCTTGTCACAATTTTTTGAGCCATTCTCCGGCAGAAACAGAAGATTTTGGCTTTCGTTTGGCACAACAGTTAAAAGGCGGAGAAGTCATTGCCATGTATGGCGGAATGGGAATGGGGAAAACAGCCTTTACAAGAGGTTTGGCACGAGGATTGGGGATAGAATATGGTATATCCAGCCCTACCTTTGCTTTGGTACATGAATACACAGGAAGATTGACGGTCTATCACTTTGATATGTTTCGTGTGGAGAGTTGGGATGATTTGTACTCCACAGGCTTTTATGACTATTTGGAAACAGACGCTGTTTTGGTGATAGAATGGAGCGAACATATAGAAGAAGCTTTGCCAAAGGATTGCATTAAAATTCAAATTGCGCTTGGCGCGCATGAAAATGAACGGATATTTACCGTAGAGGGAGGCAACTTATGAAAATACTGGCGCTGGATTCCTCAGCGGTATCGGCTTCGGCAGCTGTTTTAGATGATGATAAAGTATTGGGTGAATTTTTTATCAATACAAAGCAGACACACAGCCAAACACTGATGCCTATGGTTCAGCAAGTGTTAATCCAAACAAAAACAAGCTTGGAGGAAATGGATTTATTTGCTGTTTCTGCGGGGCCCGGCTCTTTTACGGGAGTGCGCATTGGTGTGGCATGTGTAAAAGGAATGGCATTTGCACAAAATAAGCCTTGCATTGGTGTATCCACGTTAGAAGCAATGGCGTATCCGCTTTCTATGTTAAACGGCATTATATGCGCAGTGATGGATGCAAGATGCCAGCAAGTTTATCATGCTTTGTTTCGTGTGAACGGAATTGAAGTGGAACGCATTTGTGACGATTGTGCGGTTGCAATCAGCGATTTGGCGGAATCTTTGCAACAATATTCCAATGAAACCATATATTTGGTTGGGGATGGTGCAAAACTATGTTATGAATCGGAAGCGTTTCAGCCATTGCAGGTACGGCTTGTTGCCGAACATTTACAATATCAGCGTGCAGTGGGAGGGCACAATGTGCTGCCCTGCATTTAAAACAAGAGGACTGCACAGTAACAGCAGAACAATTGGCACCCGTTTATTTACGGTTGCCGCAAGCAGAACGTGAGTTAAAAAAGAAGGTGGAGGGTACAACATGATAGCGTTGGGAGCAGACCATGGCGGTTTTTTTGTTGAAAAGAAGCAATCAAAGCCTATTTGGAGCAAGAAAATATTGCATACCATGATTTTGGAACCTACAGTGAAGATTCTGTAGACTATGCGCCGATTGCAGAGCAAGTAGCAACATGCGGTTGCAAACGGAGAGGCGGAAAAAAGGCATTCTTTGCTGCGGTACCGGAATCGGCATTTCCATTGCAGCCAATAAAGTAAAAGGAATCCGTGCGGCTGTGGTAACCAATGCATTCTGTGCAAAAGCAACACGCGAGCATAACGATGCAAATATCCTTTGCATGGGCGGCCGTGTCATTACAGAAAAAAAGATGCTGTCGAGTTTACAAAGATATTTTTAACCACAGAATTTGAAGGCGGACGCCACCAAAGAAGAATTGACCAAATTGCTGCGATTGAGCAAGAAAACCAATAAAAAAGCTGTCATCTTTTCAGATGACAGCTTCTTTTTTATGCCAGTGTTTCAAGAAACGTTTGATATGCTTCGTTATTGTTTGGCTTTTCTGTAATTGTTGTGTGGAATAAAGAAAAGTTTTCCACATGTTTTACGGTATCTTCCGGTTCAATGCGATACAAAGGACTTTGTACTGTTAATTCCAAGAAATCTTTACTGCAGTAAACTTGGCTGGAAGCATCATTGTCAGGGTAAACTGCTTTTGCATCATGTACATATCGTTTCGACAGTACAGTATTGCCGTTTACGTATGAAATCCAACCTTGCATATTGTTGTATCCTATTTTAAAAGGATAATCCATTGATGCGTCTTGTTGGACAGTCATAAAATCACTGTGCATATCAAACCGTGGGTCGTGCAGTCTTGTAAAAGGCCAGTATACATAAACGCGGTCTGCTACAAAGAATTCATTGCCTTGGTTTTGAGGCAGTACAGCAAATCCGCCCGGTTTTTACCATAGTGCTGGTACACAAAGCTACACGCTGTGTATCAGCGGAATGATTGGCAGCAGTATGCACAATCATAAAGTCAGAACCTGTTTCTCCTAACATAATTTTATAGGATAATTGAAGACCTGAAGTTTTTTGTGTGGGAGCTTGGAAAAGAACGCCGTCGTCATCCATGCTGTACACAACAGCTTCGTTGTCAGGATAGCGTGCTTCCGGCAAATGGGACGGACTTAAATAAAAGCGGTGTCCTCCATATAGATAATGATACGCTGTTTGTCCGCATATTTGAGAAATTTCATTGTTTAGAAAGAAGTGTTTTTGCTCTTTGTCTTGAAATAAAACATTTTCTTCGCCGATAAAGCCTAAATATACAATACGAGGACCTTTTTCTACCATGTAACAATCATTTCAATGGTCTGATTGCTCATTGAAATGCAAGAACCATAATTTTCATAGTTGATTTCTTTGATATTAGTCATAGTGAATCACCTTTCGTTGCATAACGCGGTTACAATACCTTGTGTGAATTCTTTTTTGCCACAGGGTTGCACCTGCGGAGTGGATAATCCATATAAATCCGTCGCAGTTGTTTCCAATTCAAACAGTGTTTTTGCGTACGGTGATAACTTTCTCAATTGATTGTACTGAGTAATGATTGGCAAGGAAGCTGTTTGTTTTATAAGGGACAGCAGTTCTTTTCCTTTTGGTTAAAACCCAGCACATGCAAATATGGAGGAGGCGTTTGCGTATAAGCTGCCTGTATATTTAAAAATGCACAAAGTGTAATACGGCGAATACGCGCATGCGTATAACGTTTTGTTTTACGTATGCATAAAATCGGTTAATGAGACAGCTGTTTTGCCGCTTTATATAGTCTATGCTCCAACCCTTCGGAAACGTCAGGTAAATTTGCAAATTCTTGCAATGTCATTGTTCTTAATTTTGCCAGAATTGCTCTTTCTAAGCGTTGTATAGAAGCAGGAGCTGTTTTATTTTGAATTGCACTTGCCAAATATGGATAAGTTTCTTTTTGGAATATAAGTAGCATACTCCTGATTTTGTTCCATCATACGTCGAATTTGGGAGGCAGATGCAATTTTTTTTTTGGCGGAAGTGAAATGTCATGATGTGAAGCACCGATTCTTTTATGGTAAATGGACGAATTGTCGAATTGATATCTTTTAATGCGTTACAATAAGCAATGGCAAGAATATTATTTGGATGTTCCAATAAAGAAGCGGTCTTCTGATTTGTAAGAGACAACAAAGCCGCCTGGCGTGCAGACGCAAAAGTGACTCCTTTTGCAGCTCAACTTGTAGTGCTTGAGAAAATTGTTCTGTTCTTAATATGTCAGCAACCGCAGACAGCGCTTCAATATCGCCGCATTCGCTGCCAAAACTTAATTGATGAACACACCCCAATGCATTAACAATGGATACACCTCCTGCAGCAAATGTTTCTGCGCCTGCAACAACCCATGGAAGCGGTAGTTCAATCACCAAATCGACACCTGCGCTTAAAGCCGTTTTTGTACGTACCCATTTATCAAAACAGGCAGGCTCTCCTCTTTGTACAAAATTTCCACTCATAATTGCTACAATATGAGTTGCCCCGGCTTGTCTAGTTTGCACAATGAGTGATTGATGCCCCAGATGATAAGGATTAAATTCGGAAATTATACCAGAAATTTTAAAATTTTGCGTCATTTTTTAATCAAAAATCCTTGAATTTTATTATTGTTTATAATATAGTATAGTGTATATGATTCCTGACTTAGATTCAATAGTTAATTAACCTATAGGGGGAAAAAAACAATGAAAATTTTGGTCATTAATGCAGGTAGTTCTTCTCTGAAATATCAATTGATTGATATGGAAAATGAATCCGTTGCTGCAAAAGGTATTTGTGAACGTATCGGAATGAATGACGGTATTTTTTCACATAAAACATTTGACGAGAGAGAAAAATCTAACCACAGATATGGAAGATCATACACAGGCATTCCAATTGGTAAAAGACGCTTTGATTGACGACGAAGTAGGCGTTATTCAAAGTTTAAATGAAGTTGCTGCCATTGGACATCGTGTTGTGCAAGGTGGTTCTATTTTCAGTAAATCTGTTTTAATTACAGATGATGTACTAAAAGGCATTGAATCACTAAATCCTTTGGCACCGCTACATAATCCTGCTCATGTGCAAGGAATTCGTGCATGCCAAGACGTTTTTTGGTACAGAGGTTCCTCAGGTTGCCGTATTTGATACAGCCTTCCATTCCACAATGCCACCAAAATCTTATACATTTGCAATTCCTTATGAATATTATGAGAAATATGCTGTACGCCGCTATGGTTTCCATGGAACTTCTCATAAATATGTCAGCCATCGCTGTGCGGAAATTATGGGGAAACCGATTGATAAATTAAAACTGATTACCTGTCATTTAGGTAACGGCTCTTCCATTACAGCTGTACAGGACGGACATGTTTTTGGATACCACTATGGGTTTAACTCCATTGGATGGTTTTATGATGGGTACCCGCTCCGGCACGCTGGACCCTTCCGTTGTAACCTTCATCATGGAAAAAGAGAATTTAACGCCAAAAGAAATGGACAATATTTTAAATAAAAAATCCGGTTTGCTGGGTGTTTCAGGTGTGTCCAGCGATGCTCGTGACGTTGCACAGGCAGTAGTAGAGGGCAATCCAAGAGCTGTTTTGGCGCAGGAAATGCTGGTATACCAAATTGTAAAGTATATCGGTGCATTTGCGGCTGCCATGAATGGTGTTGATGCCATTGTATTTACAGCAGGTTTGGGTGAAAACCACGTCATTGTACGCCAAAGAGTGTGTGAATCCTTAAAATATTTAGGTGTTACTCCTGATATTAATTTAAATGAAAAAATGACCCGCGGTAATGAAGGCAAAATTACAACAGAGAATTCCACAGTAGATGTATATGTCATTCCAACCAATGAAGAATTGGTGATTGCGCGCGATACAAGAAGTATTTTAGAAGCAATGCAATATGCAAATCTTTAATGAAAAAGCTCCCACACCATTATTGGTGTAGGGAGCTTTTTTTAGCGATGGTGGGGAACGCCTACATCTGTATGCTTTTGTATCATGATCGCGGTGTTTTGGTCTGTCCAAAGGAGAATGTTCTCTGAACAAGAAAGAAATACACCAGATGGCTGCAATAGCTACCAAGCAGAATACAATTCGGCTTACAATGGCACCTTGTCCTCCAAATAGGAATCCAACAATATCAAATTGGAAGATGCCAATGGAACCCCAGTTAATTCCGCCAATAATTAGCAGAACTAACATAATACAGTCTATAATAAACATTTGCTCACACCTTTCTTTAAACTTGGGTGACAAAAATGAAATCTTAATATAGAGTGCTCTTTTTTTTAACAAAATATACGAAATTTTAAATTTTTTCAATGAATCCTATAAGACAAGTTTACATAAAATAAAAAAAGCCGCTCCTATTGAAAGGAATGGCTTTTTGTTTTTTATTTTATTTTTTTGATAGATTTTTTTATCACAACAAGGAAACAAAGCACAACGGAAGCGGTGCACATAACAATGATAATATTGGCATTGCGGGTTTCACCTGTTTTGGGACTTTCCAAAGAAGGAGTTTTTTTCCTCACTTTTGTTTTCTGGAATGGAAAGAGATTCGAGTGTTTGTGTATCAATTGCCCCGCACTGTGTGCAGATAAAGGTTTTGATGCCTTCAGAATCAATCGTTGGTTCCGTTGTAATACTGCCTTCATCCCAACTATGATTTTCTGTAATGGTTTCTCCACAATCACAGGTCTTGTAATGTGTTTGAGAATCGTGTATCTGCCATGTTCCAAACGCATGAGGGACAACTTCCGTGATACTGTCTGTGTAGCTGTAATCACATATAGTACAGGTATGTTCTGTAAATCCTTGTTCAAAGTGTGTTGGCGAAATGGTGGAATCAGTCATAACATGAGAAGCGGAATCACTGACCTCGGTACAGTTTTCGTCCAAACAGATATGAAAATGATAAGTTTCGTCATAGGACCACTCATCTGAAAAGTGATGTGTTATTTTCAATACAAGATGCAGTGTACTGTCTTTTGGATGCTGTAATCTTGAAGTGTATTTCCGTCTTCCAATTGTTTTCCGGCAAAAATCAATTTTTGCTGGTCAGGAGGAATGCCTTCTTTCTCTTGAATTTTTGCTTTTACATCTTCAATTCTGTCCGTTGGTTCTACCTCCAATGTAATATGTTTGCCTGTCAAAGTTTTTACAAAAATTTGCATTGCCATTGTCGGTACAGTAAAGATAACCATACATATCATCACAACAAAGATAGAAATTATACGTTTGGTTTTCATTTTCATATTTTTATATGTTCTCCTTCTATGATTGACTTTTAACGCCATGTTTAGTAGGTTTGCAAATAAATACATGATGGAATGTTTGTTTTAGGATATTAGAACAAAAAGCGCCTTCTGTTCTGTTTCAAAAATTCCGAATACTGCGGAACCGCTGCCACTCATACAAGCGCCAAGCGCATTGTTTTGTATCATAAGCTCTGTAATTATATGAACATCTTCAAGGGCCATAGCTTCTTGGAATACGTTTTTCATGTTTTGAGAGACAGCGGACAAATTCTGTTCTTTCAATGCATTACATAAGATTTGCGTATCGGGACGGTGCAAGATAATGCAGTTATCTGCTTTTTGGTATGCTTCTTGTGTGCTGACCGAAACGGAAGGCTTGCAAATGACAATATAACAGGGCGGAAGGGCAGGAAGCGGTGAGAGATTCTCGCCAATTCCGGTGGCAAGCATAGTACCGCCGCAAATACAAAATGGAACATCCGCACCGATTTGTACGCCGATTTCACACAGTTGCTTCTGTGTCAAATTGGTTTGAAACAGCTGATTTAATCCATGCAGTACAGCGGCTGCATCCGCGCTTCCTCCGGCCAAACCTGCCTGACTGGGAATCTGTTTTTCAATATGAATGGAAACAGCAGGACGGATTCCGCACTGTTTAAAAAATAAATTTGCAGCTTTATAAGCGGTATTTTGTTCATTTGGACAAAGAGAAGGTACAGAACAAGAAAGAGAAATTCCTTGTGATGCATCTGAAGTTGTAATGGTTACTTTATCGTGCAACGATACGGATTGCATAATCATTTCCAATTGATGATATCCGTTTTCCAGTATTCCCGTAATATCCAATGATAAATTAATTTTGGCAAATGCTTTCAGCGTAAGGGTTTGGGGAAATGACATAATCCACCTCCTGTTATAAATTAAATAATGCAAGCCGTTTAATATCTATAATGTGTTCCGGACACATTTCGTGACAACAATAGCAGCGAATACAATTGTCATATATAATATAAGCTTTTTTATGCTTGATTTCAATGGTATGTTGAGGACAACTTTCAGCACATTTACCGCAGCCAATACATTTGCCGGTGCGAATTTTAGGTACAGGTGTGGCGATTTTTTTGCCGCCAGTGGTCTCAAAAAAAGAAGGCAAATATTGAATAAAATCGCTTGATTTCGATTGGGGCGGCAGGAAATCAGAGATAACAGTATCGCTTAATGGTAAACCCAGAATTTCTATTTCTTCTACAGTTTTTGGACAAAGGCCGCGTTCCATAGCAGAAGCAAGCATAAAAATGTCTGAAGGTTTTAACGAGATTATAGAGGCGCAGACCATATCTACCGCATAAGGATTGATTCCGCCGATTAAGGTTCCGATAAACCTTGGTTTTCCGCCGGAAGGGCCGTTGCCTTCCATACCCATAACAGCGTCCATAATCGCAATATGCGGACGTACGGCCTCGCATAAATCTACCAGCATTTCGCTGAATTCTTTTTGTCAGGAAATCGGCAGTGCAGTTCCGGTTTCATCAGTCCGGGAACAACGCCAAACATATTTTTAACGGCACCTGACATTCCAGTCATACAGTGGGTTTTTAATTTTCCAATGTCAATGATGATGTCCGCATCCAAAATAGGGGAGATGACCTGAAATTCTTTTGGCAACGAATTGCGTTCGGTGCTTTTAACGAACGATAAGAACAATCCGTATTGAGCAGGAAACCATATTGCTGCGCCATATTTGTATATCCGCAAGCCTGATAAATATTTTTTACCGTTGATGGAGTATATCGGCCTCCGGAACTTTCGGCAATGGTAACTTTACCGCCAAGTTCTTTTACTTTCGTACCTACTGCAGCCACCAATAATGGATGTGTAATAATAGCGGTATCGGGATTGCATTTCATTAATAAATTCGGTTTTATGACAACATTTGCACCTTGAAACAGAAAAACGGTTTAGTGCAAGATGGTCGAATATATCATCCACAGCTTGTTTTAGCGGTTCATATTGATACTCCGTGCATGGTGCTAAATATACTTGTTCCATTTGATAGCTCCTGTCAGTAAGAAAAAAAAAGCTTCACCTTGCGGTGAAGCTGGCAAGGCTAATTGCTGCCGCGTTCCTTCAAGAAACGTTGAATGCGGCTGAGCGCCTCAGTAATATGATTTAACGAATAAGAATAAGAAACACGAAGGAAACCTTCTCCACAGTCCCCAAATGCATTTCCGGGAACAACCGCAACGTGTTCTTTTCTAAGCAGTTCTTCTGCAAATTGTTCCGATGTAAGACCTGTGCTTTTGATACATGGAACACATAAAAAAGCGCCTTCCGGTTCAAAGCAAGTAAGACCCATTGCGTTAAAAGAGTCCACAATTAATCTGCGGCGTGCATCATATTGATTGCGCATATATGCAATATCATCATCGCCGTTTTTCAAAGCTTCTGTTGCAGCGTATTGTGCCATGGTTGGAGAACTCATAATTGCATATTGGTGCAGTTTTGTCATAGGGTCAATAATTTCATGAGGGCCAACCGCATATCCAAGTCTCCAGCCGGTCATAGCGTACGTTTTGGAGAATCCGTTTACAACAACGGTGCGTTCTCTCATACCTTCGATTTCGGCAAAAGCAAACATGGCTTTCTTTTTGCCGTAGGTTAACTCACCGTAGATTTCGTCTGAAAGTACCAACAAGTTGTGTTCACGTACTACTTCTGCAATTTCTTCCAAATGTTCGCGGCGCATAACAGCACCTGTTGGGTTGTTCGGGAATGGCAGAATCAACAGTTTGGTTTTCGGCGTAATTTTTTCCCGCAATGCTTTTTGCTGTTAAGCGGAAGTTATCTTCCATTTTTGTTTCTATGGTAACAGGAACGCCTTTTGCCATTTCAGTCATAGGTACATAACATACAAAGCTTGGTTCAGGGATTAATACTTCATCTCCGGGATTAATTAAAGTGCGAATACAGAGGTCAATGGCTTCTGAGCCGCCCACGGTAACAAGCACTTCGCTTTCAGGGTGATAAGTTACATGATATTTTCTCTCAACCCATTTACAAATTTCCTGGCGCAGTTCAAAAACCGCGATTTGGAGAATACCATGTTTTGCCTTGCTGCAAAGTATCAATCGCTTCTTGACGAACATGCCAGGGAGTAGAAAAGTCAGGCTCTCCGATGCTGAGAGAAATGACATCTTCCATTTCATTTGCAATATCAAAAATTTACGAATGCCGGAAGGTTTTACTGCTTTTATTTCATGATTCAGTAAAGATTCATAGTCAATCATTACAGTAGATTCCTCCGATCTTCTTCTTTTGGAGATGTTAAAATAACGTCTCCTTCTTTATAACGTGTCAGGATAAAATGAGTTGCTGTGGAAAGAACCGAATCCAATGGAGAAAGTCTTTTTTGCCACAAACATGGCAATATCCTGAATGCTGTCTCCATGTACCATAACAGCCAAATCGAAGCCTCCTGACATAAGGTACACGCTTTCCACTTTACTGAACTGCATAATTTTTTTTGCAATTTCATCAAAGCCGCTTTTTTTTTTTGGCTGTACTTTTAATTCAATCAAAGCGGTTGTTTTATGATGGTCTACTTTTTTCCCAGTTAATCAGCGCTTTATATCCTTTGATAATACCTTTTTTGTTGGTAATCTGCAATTTCTTTTTCCACTTCTTCTTCTGTTTTTCCCAGCATCACTGCCAGTTGAGCATTGGTAAGACGTGCGTTTTTTCGTTTAATAGGCTTAATAAATCCATAATGACACTCCTTTATTTATGTAAAACATAATATCTGTTATTCCAATGGTAATAATACAGGTTCGCGATTTACAAAGATAGTAATGTGGTCAAAACCGGCATTTTGAGCGATTTGATACCCGTCTTCTACGCCGGAGCCGACATCTGCCCATCTATGGGCGTCCGAACCAATGGTAAGATATTTACCGCCTAGTTCTTTGAACCGCTTAATTACGGTTGGGCAAGGCATTGTTTTGCCAATTGCCTGTCTCAGGCCGGATGTATTTAATTCCAGCGCTTTGTTTTGTTCAATTAAGGCTTTTTAAAATGTCATCTACACGGTCTTTGTAAACTTCATAGCTGACTTCTCTGTGTTGTTCGCCGACAATATAACGTAACGGATACGTTAAATGTGTCAAAGAATCGAATTTGCCCCATGCAATCAATTCCATAATTTCATCGAAATACGTACAGAGCAAATCGTGTATATCCAGTTTATTGTAATCCAGCAGGTAAAAATCTTCCAGACCACGAATATTGTGGAGAGAGCCAAGTACAAAATCAAAATCACATTCTGACAAAATCGATTCGGCAGCCTGTAAATTTTGCGTTGCCTGTCCAAGTTCAATTCCTTTATATAAATGCAGCTTGCCGTTTAACGCGGCCGCCGCTCGCTTGGTCTCCACGAAAGAATCTTTGATAGCTTTTGCATAATTTCTTTCTTCATACATATTACATTCACAATGGTCTGTGATAGTCAGTGCATATAATCCCATTTTCACGGCATAATCGCATAGCATCATGACAGGGTCATTTCCGTCATGGGAAAAGCAGCTATGTACGTGTGAATCAGAAATGGTAGTATATTTCATCATATATCATTCCTTTCATTGGAGAATCTTATCATTTTTTTTAGAAATATATGGTTATTTTCTATCATACCACATACCATACTTTTTTTGTAGATAAAAATGAAAAAAAAGCAATCGTTATTTTCCTAACAATGTTTTTACGGTTTTGTCGAATTATTCCGTCGAAATAGAAAGAGATTTCGGGTTTTTTATCTTGACAGAATAGGGATTCTCCTTCATAATTATGAATAACTTATGAAATATTTTTGGAGGTATTGTTTATGCGTGCTGTTATTACAGTATTAGGCAAAGATATGGTTGGTATTTTGGCAAAAGTTTCTGCAAAATGTGCAGAAGTGGATGTGAATGTCATTGAAGTAACACAATCTATTTTACAGGATTTGTTCGCAATGATTATGATGGTGGATATTTCAAAATCAAAAATTCCGTTTGATGAATTGGTAGACAGCTTAAAGAAAATCGGAGATGATATGGGATTGAAAGTACACGTAATGCACGAAGATATTTTCAATTCTATGCACCGTATTTAATTTGTTATCATAGGTAAGCTTCTTTTTATCGCAATAGGAAAGGATTTGAAGTATGGTTAATTCACGTGACATATTAGAAACCATCAATATGATAGACAACGAACATTTGGATGTACGCACCATTACAATGGGTATCTCTTTGTTGGATTGTATTGATTCTAATATCCAAACAGCTTGTACAAAAGTTTATGATAAAATTTGCCGCTATGCCAAAGACTTGGTGAAAACGGGTGAAGATATCTCCAAAGAATATGGGATTCCGATTATTAATAAAAGAATCGCGGTTTCTCCGATTGCTATGTTGGCAGGCGCGTGCAATGGAAAAGCCCAATTTATTTTGCACATGCTTTGGATAAAGCCGCAAAAGAAGTCGGCGTTAACTTTATCGGCGGATATTCCGCTTTGGTACATAAAGGCTTCAGTGCAGGCGATTATGCATTGATTTCCAGTATTCCGCAGGCTTTGGCTGAAACGGATTTTGTTTGTTCCTCTGTTAATATCGGTTCTACAAAAGCAGGTATTAACATGGATGCTGTTGCCAAAATGGGTAAAGTGGTACGTAAGGCAGCAGAACTGACGGCCGACAGAGACTGTATTGGTGCTGCAAAATTGGTAGTGTTCTGTAATGCTCCGGAAGATAACCCATTTATGGCGGGCGCATTTCATGGTCCTGGAGAACCGGACTGCGTTATTAATGTTGGCGTTTCCGGTCCGGGGGTAGTGCGCGCAGCTGTTGCACAGGCAGGTGATTGTGATATTACCGAGATTGCAAATATCGTAAAGAAAACTGCATTTAAAATTACACGTACCGGACAATTGGTAGCACAAGAAGCTTCCCGCAGATTGTGCGTACCGTTTGGTATTATAGATTTATCTTTGGCTCCTACTCCTGCTGTGGGCGATTCCGTTGCTTACATTCTGGAAGAGATGGGTCTTGAAAATTGTGGCGCACATGGCACCACAGCAGCGCTTGCGTTGTTAAATGATGCCGTAAAAAAGGCGGTGTCATGGCTTCCTCCCATGTTGGAGGTTTGTCTGGCGCATTTATTCCAGTATCTGAAGATGCGGGCATGATTCATGCTGCAAGAGCAGGCGCTCTTACATTAAATAAGCTGGAAGCAATGACAGCTGTATGTTCCGTTGGACTGGACATGATTGTAATTCCAGGAGACACAACCGCTGATATTATTTCCGGTATTATTGCAGATGAGGCTGCTATTGGTATGGTGAACAGTAAAACAACTGCTGTTCGTTTGATTCCTGCAATTGGTAAAAAGCAGGAGAAGAATTGGATTTTGGCGGCTTACTGGGCAAAGGACCAATTATGGAAGTAAACCGAAATTCTCCAAGTACCTTTATTAATCGCGGCGGCAGAATTCCTGCTCCGCTGCAAAGTTTAAAAAAACTAATTTCTTTTTTGCTAAATTTCGACCGCAAAGTTAAGTTCTGTACATTTTAACTAAAATTTTTCACATGTTTTTCATACAACATAGTATTTACAATTTGTCAATGCAATAAAGTATGAATTATTTAGGTTTAATATGCGATTATGGTTAAAAATAGGCTTGATTTTGCGGTTGTTATTTGTTATATTTAATGAGTATTGTCAAGAGTGCGGCAAAATGGTGTTATTTGTTGCTATTCACAAATTCAGAGGTTTCATTTTAGAGCTCTACATAGCAACTTAAACAATATACGCCTCACATTTATGCAAAGTCTGTTAATAATCAGTTTAATTGGTATTAATAGTTTTGCATGCGACATACATTACATATTATACGAGAGGTGTTGGTTTGCAGGACATCAAATGAATGAATGTTTTATATTGGTTTTATATCTTTGCGGATAAAACTTGCTTTTTCTGTACCGCTTGTAATTGTCTTTTATTACATATGTGATTTTGTCATTTTAACATAAGAGATAGTATATATTTATATCAAATAAGTATTGCTAGTTAAGTGAACAAAATAAGGTGCGGTGTAAAGCAATGCTTTTAGAAACAATGTTATAATTCCGTATGGAATTTTTGTTGATTTAATGTGTTGTGAATTGGCATTTGCCTCGTTATAATATATTTGTATCAAGCTCAAGCAAAGCTCAAATTTGTTGCATTTAAAAGGAGGTGCGGTCAAAGTGCAGGACATAGTCAAACAAATAGTTGATATGGACCGTAAAGCCAGAGAGATTACTGCCGCTGTTGAACAGGACAGACTAAACTCTGAAAAGGAAATTGCTCAAAAACGCGTTGAACTACGCGCTGAGTACCTTGCAAAAGCTAGAGGGCTATTCCTTCTAGTGAATCCCAGGAACGCGCTGCCGCTGAAAAAGAGTGGGAGATTGTTGCGAAAAAACATGCAGATCTATCACGAGAACTGGACGAGCTTTACAGCAAAAAGGGTGACGAATGGGTTAATAACATCGTTGCACAAGTGATAGGGGAGTGATTGCATGCTTGCCAGTCTTTCTTCCAATGCTGTTTCAGCAAAAGCGAGAGGTATGCACGGTAAACGTCTGACAAACAACAATTTTATGGATCTCCTAAATTGTAAAACTGTTCATGATGTTGCCTACTACCTCAAAACCGCACAAGCTATAACAAACTCCTTGCAGGAATCAACGAGAACGAAGTTTCCCGTAGTGAACTTGAGGTTTTGTTAAAGCAAAAAATCTTTGACGACTGCTCCGATCTTGGTAGGTATGGAGCGTCGGTTGGAGAACGTTTTTCAGACTATTTAATCATGCGTAGTGAGATTGAACAAGTCATGCATAGTTTAATTCTGTTAAACTCCGGTAAAGATGACGGTTATGTAAACTACATGCCTGAATTTTTTGCAGAAGAAAACAGGAATCGATTTGGATGCTCTTAGCCAAATCAAAACATATGACGACTTGCTCAGAGCGTTGGGTAACACCCCATACGCAAAAGTAATCGCTCCTTTTTTAAACCGGAGCCGGGTAAACTGCTCGACTACACCAAGATTGAAAATGCCCTTTACACATTCCTCTATAACACTGTTTTCACAATGATTAAGAAGAATTACAAGGGTGGAGCTGCAAAACAACTCCGAGATATTTTCAATTCCTACCTGGATTTGATAACTATGTGCGCATTGTCAGAATGAAAACATTCTACAAAGCGCCGCCGGAGGCAATTCGCGATGCGCTGTTGCCGTTTACTACCATTAGAAAGCACTTTATTGATGCGATGATTGAGGCCAAAGATGAAGAAGAAGTTCACGCTATCATGGCACAAACTTCCGTTGGTAAACGCTATCTAAAGGGGTACAGAAGGGTTTGAAGATGATATTCCTTTGCGTGTTCAATATGATACCGCAAACCACCACATTCATTTTTCCACACACCCTTCCGTAGTTTTGTTATCCTATATCTTTGTAAAGCAAGCTGAAGTATATGATATCATCACCATTTTGAAGGCATCAGATACCATCTTGCACCAAGCAAAATAGCAAAATTACTTACCATCGTCAATTTTCAATGAAAGGAAGTGTCGAGTAATTGGCTGTTGTAAAGCTGAAAGAAGTAAGCATTATCGGCAAGCTGTCTGAGCTGGATAAAGTAGCAACAATCTGTGGTCAATCAAATGTATTCCATTCAGATAATGCTATGAATTTCTATGCAGACACTCCGGATTTCACTGCTTACAATGAAGACAATCCATATGCAGAGCCATTGCAACAACTCAACGATGCTATTGTCAAGGCAAACAAAACTTTGACTCTTTTTAGACACCAAAGAGACAAAGAACATTCATATGGATAATGACGCAATGATTTCTTATGCAAAAGAAATTGCTGCTCAAATCAATGAATGGGAAAAAGAAAAGAAAGAAGCCGAAGACAAAATTAAAGAGTACACATCCGTAATTGATGATATGGGTCACTTTGTAGGACTGAATCTCAATTGATGAAGTAAATTCTGTGAGTTTGTTCAGGTTCGTTTTGGTGCATTGCCAAAAGAAAATGTAGAGAAACTGGCTGTTCCTACAAAGACAATCCGGACGTTATCTTTACTCCATGTACAACTGACGATAAGTATCAGTGGGTGTATATTTTACACCAATCACTGCAGCATCATCTGTTGACCGCATTTTCTCAAGCTTAAAGTTTGAGAGAGAGAGCTAAACGAGCTAAAGGGTTCCCCTGAAGCAATTGTGGCAGATGTTCGTGCAGAGCGTGACGCCGAAGTTGCCCTTGTAAAAGAGATTGAATCTAAAATTGAATCTCTTTTGGAGACAGGAAGGTACTAAAAACTACAACAAGTATTTTCTCTTCTGACTGAGAAAAAACGTTTACTTTACATCTATCTGCCGCAACGCAGCAAGATATGATGACAACTTTGTTGTTGTAGGTTGGATTCCTGCAAAAGCAGAAAGTGCATTAAAAGCTGAACTAAGCAAACTGAATTTGATGGAAGTTTCCTTCAAAGGCGGTCAGGAAGCGAAAAAGCACAATCCACCAACAAAAATTAAAAATGCTGGTATTTTTAGACCATTCGAATTTTTTGTTGATATGTATGGTATGCCTAACTACAATGAATTGATCCAACTCCATTCGTTGCAATTACATACACCATTTTGTTTGGTATTATGTTTGGTGACCTTGGACAAGGACCTTGTATCGCAATTGTTGGTTTCCTAATGTGGAAACTGAAAAAATGGCCATTGGTAAAATCTGATTCCTTTGCGGTATTTCATCCGCATTTTTCGGACTGGTCTACGGTTCGGTCTTTGGTTTTGAAGAATGGCTCAACCCGATGTACGAAGCAATGGGAATTGCGGGTTCTCATGGAAAACCAATCCATGTAATGGACGGTGCAACTTCTCAATTGGTTATTTATGCAACCATTGGCTTTGGTGCTTTGTTGATTATGATCGCTATGGGTATTGGTATTGTTTCTAATATCAAACAAGGTCACTTAGAGCATGCACTGTTCGGTGAAAGCGGTCTTGCCAGCCTAATGCTTTACATTGGTATTATTGGTTTTGGTTTAACTGCATTCTTAGGTTGGCCAATTGCTACCTTCGGTGGAAGCGTTAACATTTGGGTTTGGTTGGTAATATTAGTATTCCTACCATTAATTGCAATTTTACTGAAAGGTATTCTTGGCCCTCTATGTGAAGGTAAACCTTGGAAGCCTGCAAGCTGGGGCGACTACTTTATGCAAAGTTTCTTTTGAAATCATTGTTATGTTCATCGAATACTTGGCACACACATGTCTTTCCTTCGTGTAGGTGCATTCGTTCTTGTTCACGCCGGTATGATGCTGGTTGTATTTACACTTGCAGACATGGCAGCAGGCATGATGCCAGTTTACATTATTATCGTAATTATCGGTAATATTATTGTAACTTGCCTAGAATGTCTACTTGTATGTATTCAGGTTCTTAGACTTCAATACTACGAACTGTTTAGCCGTTACTATGAAGGCAGCGGTCGCAAGTTCGAACCAGTTACAGTAAAAGCTGCTGAATAATTATTGCAGTGATACTAATAAAAAACAAAAAATACTAAAAAACTTTAAAAATTTTAATTGTTAAGTTTTGGAGGAAATATTATGACTTACGTATTAATTGCTTTTGCCACTTATCGCTATTATTGCTTCCGTATTTTTTCGCAATCAGAGCTGTTAAAAAGGAAAGAAAGCTAAAACAGCATTTAAATCTCAAGTTATCGCATTTGCTGCAGTTGCAGTATTGACATTCGCAATCCCAATGGTAGCTTCCGCTACAACAGCTGCTGAAGATGCAACTCCAGCAACAACAGCTGCAGCTTCCGAAGAAGCAACTGCTGCTGACACACAAGACAAAAACTTCCAAAATGGTATGGGTCTACTAGCTGCTGGCTTCGTAACAGCTATCTCCGGTATCGGTGGTGGTATCGCTGTTGCTGCTGCTGCTCCAGCTGCTATCGGTGCAACTTCTGAAGATCCAAAAGTATTCGGTAAAGCTTTGATTTTCGTTGCTCTTGGTGAAGGTATCGCTCTTTACGGTTTGCTTATCTCCATCTTGATCTTGAACAAAGTTGCTTAATTTTAAGAAAGCAGGTGGCATCACATGCGCTTTCACCTTGTAAGCGATAATGAGGACACCCTGGTTGGTATGCGTTTAGCAGGTGTTGACGGTGTTTTTAGTCAAAGAACCTGAACTCGCACAAAAAGGCTATAAACGAGGCAATGAACAATCCAGGCGAGATTGCTGTTGTATTATTAACAGAAGGCGTTGTGGCTATGTGTTCAGAATTTGTTTATGACCTTAAACTAAACCGCAAGCGTCCGCTTATTGTGGAAATTCCTGAAAGGGGCGGCAACGGTCGCGCCAAAGATTCTATTACCCGTTATGTCCGCGAGGCTATCGGGATTAAGATTTAGTTTCTATTTTGCAGCTTACCGCTATTGCGGCGGAACGGGGTTAATATGGCTTCAAATGTCGATAAATTGAGCAAATTCAACTCCGCCATTAATCACTATGCTGAATCACAACGTGAGAAAATCTTGAAAGATATCGCTGACTATCAAGCAAGAGAGCTGGAAGAAACAGCTAACAATGCTAAAATTGAGGCAGATCGTCTTTTGGTTAAAGAGTTGGCGGAAATGCGTGATCGCATTATGCGTGAAATGTCCCATCGTGAGATGGATTCTCGCAGAGAATTGCTTACTAAACGCCAAGAAATTTCTGAAAAAGTATTCGAGAGAGCTGAAAAAGCTTTGATTGAGTATACACAAAAAGCAGAATATGCATCTTTAATGGAGCGTTATGCTGCTAACATTGCAAAAGTATTAACTGAACCAGGTACCGTAGTATACGTAAAATCTGGCGATGAAAAATACAAAGCACAAATTGAGAAAGCTTTTGGCGATACTGTAACAATTGCAGTAGATGATAAGATTAAAATTGGTGGACTTCGCGCTGAAAACGTAGCAATGCGTTTAGCCGCGGATGAAACACTTGATTCCATTCTTGCAAGTAAACGTGGATGGTTTGAAGAAAATTCGGGAATGGCTGTGGTCTGAGCCGGAAATACCCATTTATAATGGAGATGAGTTTGATGGAAAATCAGAATGTTATATACGGCATTAATGGACCGGTTGTTACCGTAAAAATGCTCGCAGCTTCTCTATGATGGAAATGGTATTTGTTGGACACGAGCGTCTCGTTGGTGAGATTATCGGTATTAATGACAAATTTACTACAATCCAGGTTTATGAAGAGACTACCGGGCTAACACTCGGAGAGCCAATCTACGGTACTGGCAGTCCAATGAATGTTACATTAGGTCCTGGCATTATGAGCAACATCTTCGATGGTATCGAAAGACCATTGAAAGAGATTGCGAAAGAAAGCGGAACTTTTTATCAATCGTGGTAGTACCGCTTCTGCTTTGGATGAAGAAAACTATGGGATGTTACATTAAAAGTGCAAGTAGGCGACACTCTAAAAAGCGGTGACGTTTATGCTGAAGTGCCTGAAACACTTTCAGTTTTGCATAAATGTATGTTAACACCTTTAATTCCAACAGCTACTGTTACTAAGGTTATGCCTAACGGACAGTACAAAGTACATGATACGGTTGTTGAGGTAGAAGATGCAAACGGCAAAAAGCACGAGCTTACTCTTTGCCAAAGATGGCCTATCAGAAATGCACGTCCTGTTTCCAAACGTACAACTTCAACTGTACCGCTAATTACAGGACAAAGAATTCAAGACGCTTTATTCCCAATCACCAAAGGTGGTACTGCTTGTATTCCGGGTGCTTTCGGTTCCGGTAAACAATGACACAGCACCAACTTGCAAAATGGTGTGATGCTGACATTATTATTTATGTTGGCTGCGGTGAGCGTGGTAACGAGATGACTCAGGTATTGGAAGAGTTTGCTGAGTTGATTGACCCAAGAACAAATAGATTGCTAACTGACCGTACTGTGTTGATTGGTGAATACATCCAACATGCCTGTTGCGGCTCGTGAAGCTTCTATTTACACAGGTATTACACTTGCTGAGTACTATCGTGACATGGGTTATCACGTAGCTATGATGGCTGACTCTACTTCCCGTTGGGCGGAAGCTCTTCGTGAGATTTCCGGTCGTTTGAAAGAGATGCCTGCTGAGGAAGGTTTCCCAGCATACTTGCCATCTCGTCTTGCAGAGTTCTATGAGCGCGCAGGTTATGTACATAACTTAAACGGCACAGAAGGTTTCTATCTCTGTTATCGGAGCGATTTCTCCTGCCGGCGGTGACTTCTCTGAACCTGTTACACAAAATACCATGCGTTTTACCCGTTGCTTCTGGGCGTTGGATAAATCTCTTGCATATGCTAGACACTTCCCAGCGATTGACTGGATGGCTAGTTATACAGAGTATCTAAATGACTTGGAACCTTGGTACATCGAGCATCTTGGCGAAGAATATCTTGAATACCGCAGTGTAATCAATAATCTTCTGCAAGAAGAAAACAAATTGATGGAAATTGTTAAATTGGTTGGTGCAGACGTTTTGCCTGACGACCAAAAAAATTAGTCATTCAAATTGCTAGAGTTATTCGAATTGGCTTCTTACAACAAAAAACGCTTTCCATCCGGATGATACTTATGTACCAATTGAAAAACAGCGCGATATGATGAAGGTAATCGTTCATCTTTACAATAAGAGTAAACAAATTGTTGCTGCAAACGTTCCATTGGATGATTTGCTGTCAACTGGTTTGTATGAAAGAATTATTAAGATGAAATACGAAGTACCTAACAATAAACTTGAAATGTTTGATAACATTATTGACGATATCGATCGTACAATTGCTGGTGTTCTTAACGCATAAGATTGACGCCGATAAAATTCTTATCATTTCCGTGCGAAGGTGATAAGAATTACTCTAGTCTATAGTCGCACGGAGAAGGCGGTTATAATATGATTCTTGATTATATTGGCGTAAAAGAAATTAACGGCTCTCTAATCGTTATCGATAATGTTGAAAATGCTTTCTATGAAGAAACAGTTGACATTCGCCTCGATGATGGTTCCATGCGTCAAGGTAGAATTGTGCAAATGGATGGCAAACGTGTTGTTATCCAGGTTTTCGAAGGATCTCGTGAGATTTCTCTAGATAATACCCGCACAAGACTACGTGGCCGTGCAATGGAGATGCCGCTTTCGCCAGAAATGCTAGGACGTGTTTTTAACGGTGCTGGTGACCCAATTGATGGACTCGGTGAAATTTATCCTGAACAAAGAATGAATATCAACGGTGCACCAATTAACCCAGTATCCCGTGTATATCCAAGAAACTACATTCACACTGGTATTTCTTCTATTGACACTCTAATGACACTAATTCGTGGTCAAAATTGCCTATCTTCTCAGGTTCCGGTATGCAGCATAATGAGCTGGCTGTTCAAATTGCCCGCCAAGCTAATATTACTGATGCAGAGGGCGAAGGCAAATTTGCAATCGTATTTGCTGCGATGGGTGTTAAAAATGACGTTGCGGACTACTTCCGCCGTTCATTTGACGAATCCGGTGTTTTGCAGAAGGTTGTTATGTTCTTAAATTTGGCTGATGACCCAATCATTGAAAGAACACTAACACCACGCTGCGCACTAACAACAGCTGAATATTTGGCATATGAAAAAGACATGCACGTGCTTGTTATTATGACAGATATGACAGCTTATGCTGAAGCTCTTCGTGAATTTAGTTCCTCTAAAGGTGAAATTCCTGGTAGAAAAGGTTACCCAGGTTACCTATATTCCGACTTGGCTTCTCTATATGAACGTGCTGGTATGGTTCATGGCAAAAAAAGGTACCATTACTCAGTTACCAATTTTGACCATGCCTAACGATGACGTTACTCACCCTGTACCTGACCTTACAGGTTACATTACAGAAGGCCAAATTTCTTTGGACCGTTCTTTGGATGGTAGCGGCATTTATCCACCAGTTGGTATTCTGCCATCTCTATCCCGTTTGATGAAAGACGGTATTGGTGCAGAGTTTACTCGTGATGACCATAAAGGTCTGTCAGACCAATTGTTTGCAGCTTATGCAAAAACAATGGAAGCTCGTTCTTTGGCATCTGTTATCGGTGAAGAAGAATTGGCTACTTCTGATAAGAGATATATTGAATTCGGTAAATTGTTTGAATCTCGTTTTATTACACAGGGATTCAACGAAAACCGTACAATAGAACAAAGCCTCGATCTGGGTTGGGAATTGCTTTCCACTTTACCACGTGTTGAATTAGAACGTGTACAAGAAGAACTTCTGGATAAATACTATATTGAAGGTCTTTGCAAATAAGTGTGGAGTTTTTAACTCTGATGAATGAGGTGAGCTATATTGAGTAACCAAGTCGTACCAACCAAAAAGTCAGTTGCTTGCCACAAAGAAATCTTTGAAACTTTCCAAAAAAGGTTTTGAGATTCTGGACCGTAAGCGTAACGTACTTGTTCGTGAGATTATGTCTTTACTCTCAAAAACTGCCGAAGTTCAAGATAGAATCGACACTACTTATGAAGTGGCTTATGAGGCGCTTGAAATGGCTAACATTACATTAGGCAATACAGGCGAACTTGCAAGCACAGTACCATTCGATGATAATTTGAATGTTGCATACAGAAGTGTTATGGGTGTAGAGCTTCCAATGGTTGCTCTAGAAGATTCTGAAATAGGTGGAATTCCTTTCGGCCTTATTTCCAGTAATGCACCGCTAGATGACGCTTTGGTAAAATTTACTGAAGTGAAAAAAACTAACTGCGGAATTAGCTGAGATTGAAAATAGTGTGTTCCGTTTGTCTGTTGCAATTAAGCAAACAACCAGACGTGCGAACGCGCTTAAGAATATTATGATTCCTCGTTTCAAATCTGAAGTGAAATTTATTACTGAGGCATTGGAAGAAAAGGAAAGAGAAGAATTCTCACGTATGAAATTGATTAAAAAGAAAAAAGTTAGAGATGCTCAAGAAAACGAGAGCGCATAACAATTTTCGACAGGAAGCATATGCTTCCTGTTTTTTATGTTCATTTTTAATATCCAATAGAGATATCCAAAATCTGCTATGGCAGTTTTCGGCATATTTTATTGTCAAATTAGAAAAAAAACGTATAAATTGAGATAAAGGAGGACGAATCCCTATGAATTGGAAAAACGACCATTGGAGTAAAGAAAATTACCAAGATTTTAAAAATCACTTGCTGCAAATTGCAGAAGAGGAATATCGTAAATTTAATGAAAAAATCATTCCGTGTGATCATCCGATACTGGGAATTCGTATGCCTGTTTTACGTAAGTTGGGAAAAGATATTGCCAAAGGAGATTGGAAATCTTATTTGAAAGTTGCCAAAGATGACAGTCATGAAGAAATTATGCTGCAAGGTATGGTAATCGCCTCTGTAAGCCCCAAAATTGAGTTTTCAGGTATTGAGATATATTACTTATTATGTGCCTAAATTGTCTAACTGGGCTTTGGTAGACGCTTTTTGTGGGGATATGAAAATAGTTGCACGCCATCAAGAAGAAGCTTACTTTTTTATTGTGCATTATTTAAAATCTACTGAGGAATATTCTGTGCGATTCGCTGTTGTTATGCTGATGAATTATTACTTAGATGCGCAGCATATCCATGCTGTTTTTGGATTGTTTGATTCTGTACATCATGATGGATATTACGTAAAGATGGCTTTGGCCTGGGCAATTTCTCTTGCTTTTATCAAGATGAGGGAAGAAACAGTTCAATATTTGAATCATAACCATTTAGATAACTGGACTGTTCAAAAAGCGATGCAAAAAATATTAGAATCTAATCGAGTTGATAAAGAGACAAAAGATATGATTCGTAATATGAAGAAGAAAGAAAAGAAATTATGAATAAACAAAGTATCGTATATCAGATTATTCGCTGTAAACGTAAAAGTACGGCACTTTATGTGAAAGAGGGAGGAAATGTTGTTGTAAGAGCTCCCTTTTTTTGTTTCTAATGAGCAAATAGATGGATTTGTCCAGTCACATTATCGCTGGATTTTACAAAACAGAGTGAGCAACAGAATTTACAGCAGAAAAAAAGAACGTTTTCAGTTACTGACCAAGATACTCTCACAGTGTTGGGAAGAGAGTATCCTGTGGTTTATGGCAACCAAGTTCATTTTAACGGAACAGTATTCGAAATACCGCAAATACCCTTTTCACAAATAAAACCACAAGTGATAGCTGAGTACAAACGGCTTGCAAAAAGAAATTATTACGGAAAGAGTTCATTATTTTAGTGAGTTAACCGGCTGGAAAGCAGAGTCAGTCAAAATAGGAAGCGCTAAAACACGCTGGGGTTCCTGTTCGGGAACGAATAGACTCAATTTTACTTGGAAACTCATCTTTTTCTGATTTAAATACAATAGATTATGTGGTATTGCATGAGCTTGCTCACACGAAAGAGCACAATCATTCACAGAGATTTTTGGAATTTGGTAGCAGAGTATATGCCTAATTATAAAGAAATCAGAGAACGTTTGGTTGCGGTACAGAAAAAACTCATGCAGGAAAACTGGGATTGATGTGTTAGATTTGATTTCATTTTTTATTGATAAGAAAGAGGATGCCATTTGGCATCCTCTTTTTTCAGTTTGTTTTATTGTTTATGTGATAGATTTCTATACACCAATTCTTCTTGCGGCATTGTGGACAAGTGAGATTGGTTGCTTTAGGTGTGTGCATTGCAAAAAGAATTCTTTGAATGTTGGTTTAAACCCTGTACTGCATGTTGGGCAAATAAAAGCAATGCTTTGATAGTATAAGGCAGTTAATAAGCAACCCAATAAAATGACAATTGGCATTCCAACAGCAAATGGAATCAATTTCCGGTTACAGCCCAAAGAGTAATGGAAATGATTTCAATGAAACTCATAATCATACCAATGCCCAGTATGAATAGATGGACAGTTCTTAATTTTTTTGTCCTTTTCGCATATGTTCTATGTCTTGAATAGATTGAAAAGAAATCGTGCGAGATTGACGGATATTTTGCTGTACCAATTTTATTGTTTGAATTTGATTTTGCTTCTCGTCTATATCCAATTTTAGCTGTTTTAATTGCTCATTGAGAATGGACAGAATAATATCGTTTGAGTCTGCGTATTCTAAATTTGTTTGATTACCTCTAAATTCAGGCCGAGAGTTTTGAGAAGACAGATAAAAGACAGTTTTTACATCTGCTTCAGTGTAGAGACGACGACCTCCCTCGCTAATCGCCGAAGGTTTTAGTAAATTTTCGTATCGTAAAATTATACAGTTCTTACCGATACATTACATAATTTTGCCAATTCTCCTGTGGTATATTTTAGCATAGATACACCTCCCGGTTATTATTCTAACTTACAACGTAATGTCACAAGCAATAGATAATGCAGGTGTATTTTAAATTTTATCATATTTTTCTGGTGTATGAAGTCGTTTTTGATATTGAGGGCACACTTTCATGCAAATTCCGCACACTGCACCGCGACCAATATGCTGGAATTGTTTTTTCATATATTGACTGCATGTTTCAGCGGAAAAATTTTCTTCTCTTGTGATACCAATGTGCCATTCTTTACCGGATATTGCACCACTTGGACAAGCGTTGGTACATAAAGTACAATCTTTACAAATAGAAACAGGCGCGTGATTTTGAAACGATACCGGACAGTTGGTAAATAAACTTCCCAAACGTACTCGGGCTCCGTATTCTTTATGAAGAAACAGCGAACTTTTTCCAATTGTGCCCAATCCTGCTAAACATGCTAACTTCTTGTGAGAGTAGCGCCCATTATAATTCCAACCATTGAGGTTAATGCTTTGAGAAGCGCCGACTGTAATATAACGGTAGCCTTTTTGTTCCAAATATATGCCAAGCTTTAATAAAGTTTGGTCAATAAAAAGTGTTTACAGTGCGGTAATGATGAAAATAGGTGTGGGTAGGGGCATCTGTAATTTCGTCAATAATCGCATCGGATAGTTTGACTGCTATGCTAATTCCATAACTGCAGTCTCCGAAATCCATGTTGCATTGTTTTAATAAATTGATATCTTCCTGTTCCAAATGTGCAAAGCCTACAGATTGGATTCCTTGTTGGTTTAAAAATAGGGTGAGTTCCTGTTGTATTGACATAATTCCTCCAAAGAGATATGACGATTTTGTTTCAAAAGATGTGTTTATTATAACATTAAAAAAATTGCTTAGCAATTTTTAACATATAAAGGTTAAAACGTTCTAGTCAACAATCAAAATCTATGATTTTGTATATGTTGCTAGGGTGTTATAACATTAAAAAAATTGCTTAGCAATTTTAACGTATAAAGGTTAAAACATTCTGGTCAACAATCAAAAATCTAAACATGAAAAGGAAGATATCCTTCAATGTTTTTTGGTGTTATGGGGCTGTTATAACGTAAAAAATTTCTGATAAATAGGAAATAAAATGTTCCATAATACTAAGGATGATGATAGCTGCCGCTATTTACAAATACAGAGTTTATAACAGGAGTATTTGCAGAAACATTTAAATGAAGCAGAATATCCTATCAGTTTCAATTTATACTGCAAATTTATTATGTTACATAAAAGCACTAAAAAATTACTGATATTTATTCAGAAAACAGTGAAATTTAGGCTGATTTGACTGTATACCAGCTATAAAAGCGAAGAGATTGGAATATAGCTGTAAATCGAGGTTTTACGCTTGCAATCTATTGTTTTTATGCTATAATAAATAAAGATTCATACTCAGTTTGGAGGTGGCATTGTGAAACCAAAACCTGGTGAAAGTCAATATTTTTTTGCAGTGCAATGCCGGTCGGCTTTGTGCTGATATAAACTGAGAGGGTGAATGGTATTGATATCTTACTTTAAATCAATGAATGGCAAAGTGACAGAAATTGAATCATGTGAGCCTGGGTGTTGGATTCGCTGTATTGCGCCAACCAATGACGAAATTAACAGTTTAATTGCTGAGTTTGCAATTGAGCCTGATTTTTTCGTGCAGCAATGGACGAAGAGGAATCTTCCCATATTGATATTGAAGACGAAAGTACATTGTTAATTGTCGATATACCTGTTCTGGATCGTCCTCATGAAAAGATTACTTATTCTACAACCCCGTTAGGCATTATTATCACACAATCTAATGTCATTACGGTTTCTACAAAAAGAAAGCCCAATTTTATCAGAAATTGCAGACGGTGCAGTAAAAGATATCCAAACAAATTTAAAAACACGCTTTATTCTAAATATTTTGCTGCGTGTGGCTACCAGATATTTGCAATACTTAAGACAGATTGATAAAATCTTCAACCAGTTAGAAAAAAAGCTGCGTAAATCCATGAAAAACAATGAGTTAATTAAACTGCTGGATATTGAAAAATCTCTTGTTTATTTTTCTTCTTCTTTAAAGGCAAATGAAATTACCATTGAAAAAATTATGCGTGGACGAGTCATCAAAATGTACGAAGAAGATCAAGACTTAATTGAAGACGTTTTTGGTTGAAATTCGTCAGGCAATTGATATGTCAAGCATTTATCTGAATATTTTGTCAGGTACGATGGATGCGTTTTCTTCTATCATTTCAAACAACCTAAATATCGTGATGAAAGTATTGGCTTCTTTAACATTGTTAAGTTCCATACCTACTGTTGTATCAGGCATTTACGGCATGAACGTAGATCATTTGCCGGTTCCATTTTTTTTGTTTCCGATTACGCTGTCTATTGTATGTATGGTTGTTGCATTTATTATCCTCAAAAAGAAAGATATGCTTTAATTCAAAGAGCTGCAAAGCTCTTTTTTATACGATTATTTAAAATTAGGAGAATTTATGGAACGGTATAAAACAATTATCCCTTTAGAAACTTGGGATAGAAAATTTATTTTTGAAACATTTTCTCAAAGAGAATTTCCTTATGTAGGAATTACAACGCCGGTGGACGTTACAGAGCTGAAAAAAAGCAGTAAAAAGAAAACTGTTGGTCTTTTTATGGGGTTATGAGTTATGCTGTGTCTATGGCTGTTCATTCCGTTTCTGAATTTAAAAGAAGGGTTGAAGGAAAGCAGATTGTAGAGTATGACAATGTAGACCTCAGTTTTACTGTTTTAAATAAAAAAAATAATTGTAATTTTGCACATGTTCCTTATACAACCGACTTCGAACAGTTTTTGCGTTTGTTTTCAGAACAAAAACAAAAAAGCAGAAAATACTCTGTTACCGGTTGGAGAAAGCACTCTTGCCTGTGTTTATGTCACTTGTGTGCCGTGGTATCGCACGACAGCTGTTATCCAACCGGTGGAAATAGGAAAGGATGATACGGTGCCGCGTATTGGTTGGGGAGCCTTTTTTCAGCAAAATGGAAAGGATATGGTCGATTTTACAATTCAAGCCCACCATGGATTCGTTGATGGATATCATATTCATTTGTTTTTTAGAGGCTTTATCTGAACATATGGAACGAATTATAAGGTTATCATGAAATAGGAATACCAAATAATATGAATTGCCGTTGTCACAATGGTATTATGACCCACCTCAAATTAAGTTTGTTAATGTATGCTAACAAAAGTTGCGCTATGTTTATTGGCATATGATAGGGTATAATAAAGCATAGCATCACATAAAAAGGAGAAACTATTTTGGAAAGAAAAAATATATATATACGAATGAATTACAGAAAACAGCCAAGACTTTAAATGCAGGGGATACTATTTTATTAAGCGGAACGATTTATACAGCCCGTGATGCTGCTCACAAACGAATGTTTGAAGCGCTGGATCATCACTTGCCGCTTCCTTTTTGATTTAAAAGGTGCCTCTATTTACTATGCAGGGCCAACACCTGCTCCTGCAGGTATGCCCATTGGTTCCTGCGGTCCTACTACGGCAGGCAGAATGGATAAATTTGCACCTCGCCTGTTAGACTTGGGTCTTACTTGTATGATTGGCAAGGAGAACGCTCCCAAGAGGTTATAGAGGCCATTGTAAGAAACGGTGCAGTTTATCTTTGTGCTATCGGTGGTGCGGGCGCTTTGGCAGCACAATGCGTTAAGTCTCTGGAAGTAATCGGATATGATGATTTGGGTTGTGAGTCTGTAAAACGTTTGGAGATTGAAAACTTTCCTCTTATTGTTGCTATTGACAGTAAAGGCAATAACTTATTTTTCAGAGATTCATTTGAGGTGTAAATGTGACGAATCTATTGGCCCGATTATTTATTAAAGATTATAAAAATACGGACAATTATAAAGTACAGAACAATACGGTAAATTAGCAGGTATTGCAGGAATTACCACCAATTTATTGTTATTTGTTATGAAAATAACGGTTGGAGCTATTTTAACAGCATTGCAATTATTGCAGACTCTATCAATAACTTATCAGACTCCGCTTCTTCCATTGTCACTGTGGTTGGTTTTAAACTTTCAGGGAAAGCCGGCTGATGAAAAACATCCTTACGGCCACGCAAGAATTGAATATATTGCGGGTATGATTGTTTCATTTATTATTTTAGTGCTGGGATTACAGCTTGGAAAATCTTCTTTTGATAAGATTTTGTCACCGGAAGAAACGGTATTCAGTTACGTAACGGTAGGAATTTTTGGTTGCCTCTATTTTAATCAAAGTATGGCAATGTTTATTTTATCGAAGAATTGCAAAACAATTGCATCATCCACACTAAAGGCAACATCAGCTGACAGCTTCAATGATGTAATTGCGACTACGGTGGTTTTAATTGGAGCGATTATTTCTCAGTTTTCAGGTTTTAATTTAGATGGTTATATGGGAATGGCAGTTGCATTGTTTATTATTGTTTCCGGCATACGGTTGGTAATAAAAACAGCCAATCCATTATTGGGGCTTCCTCAACAAAAAAATTGGTGAAAGAATTGGAGCAAAAAATTACAAGTCATGAAGAAATTTTAGGAATTCATGACCTAAAAGTGCATAATTATGGTGCTTCTTCTTGTTTTGCTACTGTTCATTGCGAAAGTAGCGTCCGACCAAGATATGATTTCTATCCATGAGGTTATAGATGGAATAGAACGTGAAGTGTTTAAAGAGATGAACATCAATTTGGTGATTCATATGGATCCTGTGGTTATCAATGATGAACAGGCGAATGAGTTGAAACAGACAATACAAGAATTTTTAGGTAGGCTTTCGGAAAAAGATTCAAATACATGACTTTCGTGTGGTATGGGGAGAGGAAAGCAGCCATGTTATATTTGACATTGCAGTCCCTTTTCAGTTTGAATATACAGACGAACAATTAGAATCCATCATTTCAGATAAAATAAAAAATTGGATGACAGCTACAGTTTAACCTTGGTAGTAGACCATGAAGGAGAATTTACAGATGATGAAACCTAAATGGTTACATTGATTTTATACGATTTATAAAAGGACAGCACGGAAAACCGGCTGTCCTTTTTTATATGGATATATCTATTTTTGAAAAAGGTGTACTTTTACAAAATCACCATTTAATTACATAATTAGAATAATACAACATGTAAACGGAATTTTTCAAGTGCTTTTTACATTGAAAAATATACTTTTTGCATATTTTTTATCCTTTGCAAAGGTACACTTTTGGAAGTGTTTCGTTGTAAAAGTACACTTTGCAAAGTGTATTGTTATATTTTGAATGGAGGAAAGCACAATGAAGCACAGAACAAAGTTTACAAAAACAGCAGCATTTACACTTATTTTTGCCCTTGTACTTTCGTTGTTTCCAACAGCGGTACTGGCCGAAAACGTCAGTGTAATTTCTGCAGAAGCAAGTGTCCAAACGACAAATGATGGGCGGTTATCGAACTATAATGCGTCTGAGGAAGGCTATGTTTGGAATGAAGAATCAAAGGTTCTCACCATTACCCAGAGCACAGAAGACTATACCACTTCAACCTATAAGAATCGTCCATGGCAACAATACGCAGCTACAGCAGAAAAAATTGTAATTGACAATCCGGATGCTTACATTGGAAATTATGCGTTTTATAATTTTTCTTCTGTGATTAATTTAGAAATTAATAATTGTGGGGATATTGGAAAATATGCGTTTCAAAACTGTTTAAAACTGGAGAATGTTACAATTAAAAATTGTGGTAACATTGGCAGTTATGCATTTGGAAATTTTATGTATCTATCCGGTTGGGGTGTAGACGAATCCATTAAAACAGTGGTGATTGAAAACTGTGGAGAGATTGGAGATTATGCATTTGGTGCATTGCCTGCTTTGGAAAGCGTAAGAATTGACAATTGTACTACAATTAAAACAGGTGCTTTTACTCGTTGCAGTGCATTAAAATCTTTATCTATAGCAAATTGTAATACAATTGAAGACAGCGCTTTCGACTATTCAACTTCTTTAACCTCTTTCTATCTTAATGGCTGTGAAAGCATTGGAAGCGGTATTTTAAATGGTTCGAGTGTAGAATCTATTGAGTTGGAAAATTGTTCAACTATTGGAGATTATGCATTTCAAAACTGCCATAGTTTAAAAACATTAACTTTGACGGATTGGAACCATTGGAAACTATTCTTTTGGCGGTTGTGAAAATTTAACAGATGTTGCCATCACAAATTTAGATGTAATTGGTGAAGATAGTTTTGCGATTCATGATGAAGGCGTATACAGCAGCAACTAATTTAACATTGCATAATGTTCGCTACATTAGCAGCAGGGCATTTGAAAATTGTACTAAACTTACTTCAGTAGATTTAGATGGATGCGAATATCTTGGAGGAAATGCATTCAGTGGTTGTACCAATTTAACGGACATTGTCGTTCCTGATTATATCCGTTTGGGTTATAGTGATATTTTTCGTAAATTTTCCGGATATTATGGCACGTATGGAAGCAATTTTAGATGGACAGTTTGACTTGGAGAGCGCTGAGCTTATTGATGAAATATTACCGCAGGGGATGGACTTCTTATCGAATAGGAGAACAGAACAGTGCTGTTTCTTATGAGGGGGATACTCAATTAACAAAAGAGGCAAAAATGGAGCGATGAAGATAAGACGACTGCAGATGTTCTGATACAAGCTTATTATACTGCAGAAAGACAAATGGATTTTTTGTATTTGTAGCCGATTGCAGTAATTCCATGGCAGGCATCGGGAATACTTATGATATGAATTCTAAGTTTTATGATATGCAGTCAAAATTGTTGGATGTGACGGAGCAGTTGTTAACCACTCCGGGATATGATTGCAAAGTGGCATATGCTACTTTTGGAGAAAGTGAATCTTCAGCCTCTCAATTTTATGGGACAACTGAATTGAGCAATGCACAAGATTTTGTTACCAATGACATTGTAGATTATAAATCGAATACCAATTATAGCAGCGGATTGGCACAAGCGTTGGAATTAGTCAAAAATAATCAAGGCAGAAAT
>VOFC01006558.1_pt1 | contig 47037 bp, 80 predicted proteins | sample 5384161 | NCBI WGS metagenome assembly VOFC01 (sample SAMN12384722, study PRJNA508395) | human gut metagenome | isolation source: healthy gut B | host: Homo sapiens | reverse complement strand
AAATATCTATTTCAGAAGATTACAAGACAATTACATTTAAAAATAATAGCCTTGAATGGTTTCATGGAATGGTATTATTATCAGACGAGAATCCGACAATCACTATAAAATAACACTTGTAAAAACATACTAAATCATGCAATAGATGAAAATAATATTGATTCTATTTCTGTTGATGTATCTAAAATAAAGCACTAACGGTCAAAGTATTCCATTTCTTCTTATCCTTACTGACTGGGGTACTGGTAGATGCGAAATGACTTATGGGTGTTACAGAGGTAATGATAAACTTCAGATTCCATATATACTTGATACTGGGAATAAAAATGTTATTTGTGACGGTGAAAATTTAACAGTAACTTTCACAATGTCGTCTTATTGTAAAATGATATATTGAAATCATTGGTAAAATAGCAAGACACAATCTGGTACAACTGGAGCTGTAGAAATTGCAGCAAACAGTACGCAAACAGTGGCTGTCGTTTTTTAAAAAGCCATTCAATATCATACCGACAGTCGTGTGTACTTTGAAAAGTGGCTCAAACATTGCTACGTATGGTGATTTGACTGCGTTTGTAGATTACGCTTCTGTAACAAAAAATGGCTTTACAATAAAGCTTTCAAACGCTTGTACCACATCAGGTGCAAAACCAAGCATTTCTTGGATTGCAACCGTATCCTAAAATAACAAAAGCGTGATTTTTAACCGTATACACTCCCTATTTCATCACCATTACACATTTTTTAGAAAACATCATTTTTGCATATCGAAAAACACAGACTTCCCATAAAAAAATGGCATAGCAAACAAGCCATCGAGAAATGGCTTTTTAAAAAAATCAATATTGAATCAAGTCAGCTTACGCTATATATCTTCTAAAAGATGCTTTCACATTGGATTCACTTACAGTGACGTACATCATGGTTGTATCCGGCTTTTGGTGTCCGGCATAAGCCTGAATTTCTTGTAGCGGTATTCCTCTGCTTCCAGCATCCGTGAGTAGGGTTCTTCGGAACTTATGCGGATGCGCATGAATATCTGTTTTTCTACCCAGTTTCGACAGCATTGACCATATAGCTTCCTTTCCCATCCGGTTGTGTGGCTTTCGGTTCGATACAAACAACGCCGGGTTCATATCATCCCTTGACATAAGGTACTTCTTGAGATGATATGCGCATTCATCCGTCAGATACACTTTTCTCTCTTTCTTTCCCTTTTCTCCGTAAATGATTACTTCCTTATTTCCCCAGTCAATATCACTGCGGTTCAGAGCTGTTACCTCACCGATACGTGCTGCTGTACTGTACAGAAACTCCATAATTGCCACATCTCTCTGACTCTTTAGCATTGCAACGTAGATGCTCCCTCTCTGCGGACGTAAACGGCTTTTTGATGCGTTGTGGCACTTTCATGCTTGATGCGTCTCATTGGATTTTTTGCTTATGAATCCCTCGTCAGAGAGCCATCAAAAGAATGACGAAAAGTATCTTCTAAGCGTGTCCATGTACGAGATAGAGACCTTCCTTGTCTCTTGATACATGGCAAGGTAGTAGCGGATATCGTTTGTGGTTATGTCCTCAAATCTCTTGTTGAGATAGTTAACTCGCTTGGTTTACACAGTCCACATAGCGGTCAATCGTACCTTGTGAGCAGTTCTCCAAGCGTTTACTTGCAATGAACAATTTGAGAATCTTATCCCAGTGAGATTGACTTGTTACCAATGAGGTACATTCCTCTTGAAGTTTGACTCCGTGGAACGAGATATACAACACATTCTCCAATTTGTGCATCTGTTCCTCGGTCAGTTCCTCTTGCATCATGTTTACAACATTTTTTGATTATCATGTTAATGTCTTTTTCCATAAAAAACACCCCTTTCTAAGCCAATTATGACTCAAAAAAGAGGTGAAATTAAATGCTTTATTTCGGTTCATGAAATAGGGAGTGTATGTTTGAAAAATACAAAAGCCAAACATATTAGAAACTATTTTATATAGAATAATCATTCGATAAATTTTACTTTCTTCCAATTACCCCCATGTTATTGATTTAATTTTCATATACACAGCTTTTTTACCATATGAAAAAACAATAAGCATACCATAAGCTATTTAATTCATTAACTGCCCCGATCAAAGTCTTGTTAGTTGTCCCTAACTTTGCGATAACTGCCGTAGTCATCTTATCGACAACATAATCCCATACCTTGTCCATCAGTGTACGCTTGTTTGCTTTACCGTCCGTGTCGAGAATCATTAACTCATCATTGTCTTTCAGTGCTTCTTTAGTTGTGTACTTTGTCCATTCCATGATTAATTCTCCTTTATTGAATCATTTATTAAAAGGGGGTAAGAGCATTATTCATGCCCTTACGCCTCGTCAACCTTGTTTACTGTGATAAATTTTCTAATCGCATCTACATGAGTTTTGAGTTCAGCATCAACGATATAGAACGATTTCTTATTGTTGTGCGATACAAGATTTCCGCTCTCGTCAATCTCGTCATAAGTAAATGTAGCTCTGTCCATTCCATTTACATTTAAAATTGAAAAACCACTAAGCTGTTTCATTTAAAAGTTCCTCCTGTTCCTTAATCAAGGTTTCTAGTTCCGCGTTTAATATGTTCTCAGGGCTTTCAGGTAATTTTTCTTCCCTGTCAACATCTTCCTCAAGATTTACATATTCGTAATCTTTCTGTTTTGCTTTCAGTTCCCATGCAAATTTCAGATTCGGAGTTCCGTGCACAATGAAGTAATTCTCTTCCTTCTTTTTCAATCCACAAATCTCCTTTCCCTTCTTTCTGCAAGAATACCTGGTACTCAATGCGTGTTGTTACGGTTTCCGTGAAGATATCTCCGATTTCAACGATACATTCACCGTTCTCATCAGTAATTCCTTCACCGATGTCTCCAAACATTGGCGAAGCTGTTTCATGCAAATATTGAAGTCTGTTCGAATAATTCTCTGTTGGAACAACACGGTTTTTAGTTCCAGTTGTTTTTATTTCTCTTGGGCTTATATCTACATAATCATTAATGTAACTACTTCCATTAATTCTAATTGAAAGGCAACCTGTTGAGTTCTCGCTAATGCTGAATGTGTACGATTTCACTTCTGACATTGCATCAGACCATCCTTGTAAATCCTCAGCCCATCCAATAGAGAAGCATTCTGGGGAAATTGAAGAACCGTATCCCCTTCCATTATTAGATGCTTTCATTCTCAAACCATGAAACCAACCGCCCATAAGGTCAACAACCATACTGTCTGATGCGAGAAGTCCCATATTAGTATTATCAATATGCATCCCCATGCTTCCGATAGTGAATATTTCTTTCGAATTGTTGCGGCCAACGATGAGCGCATACGCTTTTTCTTTATCTAAATATATCGTGCTTCCATAAATCGAGCCTTTTGATGTTCAGTCCATCTTTATCCCATTTTACCAACTTCCGCTCCTATGGCATCTAGTATCTGTATTGAGCCATTTTCATTGTTTACACCTCCCAATGTAAGTGTACCGCCCTTGCCATAAGAGAAGTTGATATACAACTGATCGCCTTGCATATATATCCCTTTGTTTCTTCCGTTATCAGTAAGTCTGTTAAACACTTCTTCGGAAGTCAGAGATTTGTTTAGCTTTTCTACAGCTGAATCGTCAGTATACTTAGTGGCTTTCGTCCAATCAGAAGAAACATAGTTGCCCGCTAGCTCTTGCGGTTTGACATCTCATCAAGTCACCAGTGTCTCCTTGCGTCCAAAGGTCGCCAACATCATAAGGTGGCACAGGAGTTGTAATAAAGTTTCTTCTCTTACCGTCTGCGGTATCTTGCGCCTTTGATGCTGTTTCCATCGCAGATACGATGTCTGCATCTTTCACTCTCACCCACTGATAAGATGTATCGACTTTCATATAGCGGTAAGTGAAACCTTTGTTCTTCCAAAAGAAGAGGTCACCAACATGCTTCTGTCTTTCGTAAGCTGTAGTCCACTCAGATGCTGATGGTTTGAATTCGCAGGCTCATAATCGCAATAGTACGTATCAATCTTTCCATCAATCTGATTTTGGATATCTTCAATTTTCGGATCATAAATGTTTTCGATGAAGTCCGTTACTGTAGAATCGTCTGTATAATTATCTTTCTTCTGCCAATCACTTGCTACATACTCACCAGTTTCTCTGTCCTTTAGGGCAGACAAGGATATCATTTCCAGTGAAATACAAATCATCCACGCTATACGGTGGCTTTGGCTGTGTTGAGAAAAATCTGCGCTTTACCGTCAATCTCATCGAATACAGAGTCTGAACTGGCATTTCTTCCCACTTTCCGCTTCTGTAGATGTATTCATCACCAGTTTTGGAATTCTTCCACAAGTCACCCTCATGAGTTGCTTTCTCGGTTTCCACAGTGATTGTGATATTTTTTCCACTAACATCTAAGATTTCATTCCCGTTTATATCGCAAAGAGGCTGTGTTTCTTTTCCAGTCCAATTAAGTGACGGGTCAGTAGGTTGGAACCAAGTTTCTATCTTCTGATCAATCTGATTCTTGATATTCTCAAGGTCGGCAGCATAAGTATTCTTAACAAAGTTATTGATTGCGGAATCATCTGTGTACTTGGTAGCCTTAACCCAATCGGATGCGACATACTCTCCGCTCTGACGCGAGGTCACACACCGCATCAAGTCACCGTTTGTGCCTTTGTACCCACAAGTCATCCTTATCATAAGGTGGATAAGGAGTTACGCTGAATACACGTTTCTTTGTGACAGCAAGGTTCTTTGCAGCTTTCGCATCCGCATCACTTAACTTTGACCACGCTGAACCGTTCCAACGCATTGTTTCTTCGGTTTTTGAGTTGTACCATAAGTCACCAGTATGCTTTTGCTTTCAGTTCGGCTGTTGTCCATGAAGCTGCCGGATCAGTAGCTTGATTGTATGTCTCAATCTTGCCATCAATCTGATTCTGCAAGTCCTTATTGACTGTTTCCAGTTCTTTTTTGCACTTCGTTGGCTCTTGTATCATCGGTATACTTAGATGCTTTCTCCCAGTCATCTGTAGCGTATTCAGAAGAATCGCTCTTAGGTACTCGGCATCGCATGATATCACCAGTTTCGCCCTGCACCCATAAATCACCAATGTCATAAGGAGGCTGAGGAGTCACTACAAATACTCTTCGCTTGTGGTCCGCAGTATCCTGTGCTTTCTCTGCTGCTGCAAGTGCTTTTGGAAATATCCGTATCCTGTACGATCTGCCACTTCCAAACTGCTCCGTCCTGTAAGAATCGGTAGGAATATCCAGTGGACTTCAGAAGAAGAGGTCACCTTCGTGGTCTTTTTTCTTTGTTCATTGGTTGTCCAATTTACAGCCGGTTCGTTCTGTAAGCTAGGTTCGTGGTCATAGAACCATGTTTCAAGCTGTCCATCAATCTGACTCTGTAATTCCGCAATCTTCGGATCGTATACCGCAGAAATGAAGGTATTCAGTCCGCTATCGTCAGTGTACTTGGTTTTCTTCTGCCAGTCGGACTTTACACAACTTCCTTTATCTCTGCTTTCTACACAAGTGAGAAGTTCCTGTGTATCTGCATCAAACCATAAGTCACCAACACGATACGGTGGAACAGGAGTGTTAATGAATATCTGTGCTTTGCCATCAATCTCGTCAAAGACTTCATCCGGCACTTGCATCTTCATCCACTGGCCACCACGATAAATATACTCATCGTTCGTAGACAGGTCTTTCCACAAGTCTCCTTCATGTTCAGCCTTAGACTCTTCGTATAGCAAGATGATTTCATTTCCGTTTACGTCAAGGGATTGATTCACCATTGACATCGCACCATGCCATTTCAACAGTTCCACCCCAGTTTACGGATGGATCTGTGCTCTGATACCATGTCTCGATTTTTTGGTCAATCTGGTTGCGGATATCATCAATGTCTGATTCGTAAATCTTTGTGATGAACGTGTTTACTGTGGAATCATCGGTATACTTGGTACGTTTTTCCCAATCAGCCTTTACACATGAGCCTGTGGCTCTGCTCTTAACACAGGTGAGCAGTTCTTTTGTTTCCGAATCAAACCACAAATCTCCAATTTTGTAAGGAGTTGTCGGTTCATTGATAAAGATTTGAGCCTTACTGTCAATCTCGTCAAAGACTTCGTCCGGAACATTCATTTCCACCCATTGCCCGAACGATAAATGTATTTCTTTATTATCTCTTGTGTCTTTCCACAAGTCACCTTCATGCTCGGTTTTGTCTTTCCAGTTTACAGACGGATCACTATCTTGATACCATGTTTCAATCTTATTTCGGACGGAGTTTTTAATCTCGTCCATATCTGTCTTGTAAATGTTAGTTACAAAATCATCTACAATACCATTCGAAATATCTTCCACAGACTTACCGGTGATGGATATTGACTCTGCATTGATAAAACTCGTCCTGTCTCCGTATCAGCATAGAATGTAATGTTTCCATTCTTATCTTTTATAGTGAGAGAACCTGAGTTGATATAATCAGCATTTATGCCGATAGCATACAAGATTCTTGTTATCAGATCACCGGTATGAATAAGCCGTAAGGGATATGTCTTACCGCCATCATTTGATATACCAATGGCTTCCAGATGTAACTTTGATTACATTCTTGGACTCTTCTACTGTCGGCTTATCATGGATGTATGTAATCATACTTCCGTCCGGCTGTGGTGATTCCGTCGAATACATTCCAGATGCATTCTCAAAGCGTCTTATTCAGATTCTCGACAGCTATTTCCTGAAAAAGTCCGTCTTTATTCTTTGCTTGATTTCCTTATTAGCTTTTTTCATATACCTTTTAGCTTTTGCCAATAAGTACTTTTGACGTTCCGGATCTTTGATTCCGCAAGAGAACGAACTGCTTCCGAGATAGCTGAACTCATGGGATGATAAATGTTGATAAACTTTGTCTTTTCCTATCTACCACGCAAGCCAAATCCATGAATTCAATCGTTGATCCGGGAAGAACTTCCGCTAAAACCTCTCAGCTTAACTCCGATCAGTACATCTCCAATCAGGTTGATAGCATCATCTTCATGTCCTTCAATAAGAGGATTCGTGATTTCATGCATAATCATCTGTACCTCTTATTAAGATTGTACTGTTTTCTACTTTCTTTGTGGTCGCAATTCCAGTGATTACAACAGGATCTGTGCAATGTCCGATCTGACTGATAGTCCATCAAAATGCTATAGCCAGCATCTTCCACTAAGTCATCCATATTTGTAATCTTCGATATTTAGAAAAAGTCGTAACTTTAATAACAAGTGTTCCGTTCTGAATCACAGCATTACCAACGGAAAGCATTGCTATATATCCGATTACTTCTCGGCAAAGTCACTTTTTCTGAGCCTGTTCAATCACGAAATTGCCATTGTTAAACTTCGGATCAAGCATGATGTTACATGTACTACACGCTTCTCTTAGAAGCTGTCCAGTTTGTTGTTGGATAAGATAGCTTAGATGTGAAGTCTGCACTGCTTTGTACATTGAATCATAACCTACAAGTTCTATCGTATTCCAACCGCTGTTGGCTCAAGTACTGTAAATGTACCCTCGTTCAATCTCGATTCTTGATTTCGTCAGCATAATCATGTTGCCATTGACATCGAGAATTTCCTCACCTTTCACATCTCTCCATGCATCATAGCTTCTACTTTCGATGTCATTTCAGTATGAAGAGTGAAATCTGTGCATAGTAAAATCATACTTGGAAAATCTCATGGAAAATCTGACATCGACTTGGAAATCCCCAGTGGGAATCCATCTCCTCCATGATCCATTACCGCTTATGAAGAAATCGTTATCGAATCAAGATAGTTTCTCACCGTTTTCGAATCGATGCGTAAGCATAAGGGGAACCCAGACTTTATGATGTTTTAATTCGTTTGCTTACATTCTTCATTAATTCTACCTCTAACTATTTAAGGTCTTCTCTAACGATATCCGTAAATCCACTGGATTTTCCGATGTTGCTTGAAAACTCAGCTCATCAGTTTCTCTTCGCCTTCTACTAAGCACACATGGACATTTAAAGTTTGCTGCATAAAACCTTTTAGTTTCCCATTTATCCTCATAAATATTAGGGTGGAAAAAAAGTCAAATCCGCTCTTTCCATAACCTCTTTGAAATTTTGCTTGCGTCACTTACCTTATGTCGCTCCATTTCAGCTCAAAGCTTCTATTGTGAAGGGGGGAGTTTTCATATTTCCCTCAAGCATGGTTCTTCCTGGGTTTTCTGTAGGGTGTGGTAGCAGAATGAAATTTGATATCCGTCCTCATCCACATCTGGTGGTGTGAATGAGCCGAATTTTAAATAGTTCTGTGCCATATTCTACCTCTAAAGCCATTTCAAACCTGGCTTCCCGTCTGTGTTCTCATGTTCTTTCCTTCTTCAAGTACAGCCTTCACAATCTGTCTACGGTTCAGATATACCGGCACTTCAATCTTGCGTGAGCTGTTACCAGTTCTTCCTTACAATCTTACGGATAAGGCTTTCCAGGTGCTTCAATGTTGTTACCGCTTTTCTGGTCACCAGGCCGCCATGAACTCTTTTGTTCCGGTGGGATAACAGCACCCCACAATGCAAGGTAAAGGGATATGTGGAGCACTCCATTTTGATATATGGAATCCATGGATGATACTCCAGTTAATGATGTAACCCATGATGGAACTGATATGTTCATTTTTGTTCAGTGCATTAGCAACGCCATTCTGCATGATCTGTGCAAAAGGAGTCCGTTCATCAATCCGATGATTCCGTTAATTGAGATTTGATGATTGCTAAATACGCCATTCAAGCACCACCGAAGATGTGATACCATCCATGCTGTTGCCAATCTCCTGATAAGACACCATTTTACAAAAAACGTTCCGCTAAATGCCTGTTTCTGGCTACCCAACAATGTTCTGAATATTCGCAAGCCATGATTCATGTAATACCAATTACACCAAAAGCCTTTTACCCAATCCACCCCTTGAATACTCCGTCAAGCCATTTTTGACAAAGGATCCAAGTATTTGATTCTTGATGAAGTGAGAGAGATAATATTAATGTTCTGCTTAAATCCTTCAACGTATAACAGGATTCCACTCAATGCTTTAGCAATCCCAGTGAAAACTCCTGTTAAAAACTGGATGATTCCATCAAGCTGTTTGAGAACGCTATTCGCCATTCCAGTTACGCTGGCAGCAATGGAAAGAAGCGTATCACCAATCCATGCCACTATAGGTTGCAAGTACTTTGAATCCACGTTCTCTATCAGCCACTGTATAAGAGGAATAAGTACGTTATTCCACAGCCAATTAAGTCCATCAATCAACCTTCCAATTTCGTCAATGATGTGGTCGTTCATCGCCCCGCGTTAGTTTAAGGCTTCATCGAACTTCTGCGCCCCACACTGATCAGAATCGGTGCGATATGCACTGGTTATAGGTATCCAAGAAGTGTTCCACCTATTTCTGATAAGCCACTTCCAACATCATTGTTCTCTCATCATACAGATGATACGGTGTTGCTCAATTGGTTTCGTATCCATTATGATGGAATTATTTGCATCGCATTTTTGCAAAGCTTGTGGCAAGTAGAATAATTTCTCCGAACGCTGTGGTAAATATGCCAATAATATTGCCAGTAATGTTCTGTGCTGTCTGTGATCCGAATGTCTGTTGGAATATCTCTGCAATTGTTGCACTTAAATTTCCCTACAATTATGGAAATCTCTGAGCCTAAATCGAACATCCTCATTAAGCCACTTCTTGATTCTGTCTGTATTCTCTTCTAAGTAGCTTTCAATACCTCCAACAACATTTGCTGCTATTGTTAACCCAATCGAAACAAATGAGCCTACTGTTTTTTGCCCATGTTATAAATGAACAATGTAGCGAATCTCTTAGCTGCTTCCTGAACATTTTTATCTGTGAAGATATCTTTGATGTGTTCTCCGATAGACTTAAGGTCTTTCTTCAGTTCTTCAAGTACTGGCTTGTAATCTCCAAGTCCATCCCAGAAACCATCCATAAAGATGTCTCTGATCTGCTTCAGCTTGTCCAATACGGAATCAAGCAAGGATGCAAACTTATTGTCAATCGGTACTTCTTCGAACAATGGTCCGGAACCACTACCGCCACCGGCACCACCTCCACCACCACCGGATCCGCCAGAACCACTTCCCGAGTCCTGCTTATCCATTTTGTTGATATCATCAAGTGGTGATAAGTACTCTTCCGCAGCTTCCGCAGCTTCTTTTGTTCCGTCTGCTGCATCTTTTCGCACCGCTTGCCGTATCCTTAAGGCTTCCGGCATAATCTTTCTGTACTGCGATAGCTTTTCGTGTATGTACTCTTTCCGGACAAGAATGAGAAGAACATGCCCACATAACTTGCAGCTGTTGAAAGCATGTCAATGAATTTGCTAAGAATTGGTGCTACTACACTAAGAATCGGTGCAAACGCTGTCGCAAGGCTGTTCTTAAGCGTCTCAAGACTTCCCCCACAACATTGATATACTGTTGTTTGTGCTATGAGTACTGTGCAAAGGTTTGTGAAGCCATCTTTGATAGCATGATTGCAGCCGAGAATGCTCTGAACGCTACGCTCATTAATAGTGACATTCCAAGCATTCTTCCAATGCTGAGTTTCCGCACCATTCGCGGCCTTTCCAGTTTTGCAATAGACTTTGACGCTCTTTTCACTTTCGCTGGCAAGTTTACGTTGTGCCGGTACTGCACTCATCAATTTTTTGCTTATATTCGTCCACACTGCCTTTTTACGGAATTGTACGATGTGTTGAGTCGATTGTTCATATCCGCAAGCTTTCTTTCTTCTTGCTTGCAATGTCCATACTGGCAGCTGCTTCTTGTGTCTTAGAGCCAAGTGTAAACGCTCCGCCTGATGCTTCTAATTCCGCTAATTCTGCTTTGGCATATTTGATTTCATTCTCAGAGTTCTTCTATGTCATACTATCTTGAAAGATGAACTACTCTGCTTTCCACCAGTAGAAAAGAAATTTATCCTGTGCAGCTTTTCAGCGAATTCAGTTTCTGAGTAGCCTGTGAAATCTGTGTTTGTATCTCTCTGTATTCATCTGTTGGTACTTTCTGCTCACCGTACTCAGCAATCTTTTTTCTTCAGTTCAGATACTTTCTGCTCCTGTGCAGCATATTCATTGTTTAATTTAGAATGCATCCGCTTGTTTGTTGAGAGCTGTCTTAGCTTTATTCCCCATATCATTAACGGAATTTGCCATTCTTCGACAGCTGCTTCAACTTCTTTGCTTCCGGCTTTCATGCCGTCAGCGTTAATCTCTGTGTCAATTACGATATAGCCGTCGGCTTGTGCCATTTCTAATCCTTTCCACCGCTAATTATCTGCGGTCAGCGAATATCTCTATTGATATCCGGTTATTTATTCAATCCGAAAGAGTTCTCGGAGTTCAGCTTTCTCTTCGTCACTTCTCTCTGTACTCTTCTGATGTAAAATCCACAATAGACTTATTATTTTTTTTGTAGTATTCCTGTTCCCACTTCTCTAACTTCTTACCTTTTCTCTTCTTGTCTCGGATGCTGACTACAGTTGAGAAAGGTACTTTCTCCAATCTCCATATAGAGTCCGAAGAATGTCCACCAGTGCATATAGTCTGTAGCTCGCACTTCAGCGTTATTCACCTTATTCACAGCCGGTATGATGATTGGTGCATCCTGTTCCCAGTCCATTATCCTCGGTCTAGGCTTACCGTCATTCTTAATACCGCAGTCGATGAATTCACACGCTTTTCTTGATGCTTCTTGCCAGTCCTTAGGTGGCATAGAATCAAAAGTCAACATAGAGGATTCTAAGCATTGTAAATACTTTTCTCCTGATCCTTCTCTTCTTCCGTCATGCCAGGCTCGAAGATATCCGGATCATTCATAGCAGAAAGAATATCCAATATCACTCTAAAATCAGAGCGTATCGAATATTCTTTTCCATTAACGTCTAAAGATGTGGGAAGTTTCCACGGATCCATTAATTATGGTGCCAGCCACATACTTATTCATGCGACTCTGTACCTTATTTGTGCGGATATTCATTTCCTTTTCAATCACTTTTGCGATAGAGGACAGAACATTCTCCAATATTTACAGTTCTCCATTCGCCAGTGGTGAGAATGCTCCGAGGATAGAAAAAGAATGTCTCTTTTGCATCTTCTCCGATGAGATAAGATTCTCTCCGTAATATCATCCTCTGCTTTTTCTCATATCCGCTTCGCTTGGATTCTCCGGCAGCTGATATGAATTGTAGTATTCAACCACTTCATATCTCTTCACGATATTTGTATCTGTAGGTCTGAACTCGAACTTGCCGAGCACCTTTCCTCTTTTGTTCTCAATCGTGTAGACTTTGCTACCATCATCTACTACAATCTTGTTTGCCATTGGTTTTGCTAATTTATTGCTCATTGTATCGTCCTTTCTCAAATCGTCTTTTCAATGAGGTATATCTCTTCGTCATTTACGTCTAATATTGTGTCTCCACGGATGTCAAACCATCGTTTCAGTCACTCAATATTTCCCTCTGCGAATACTGGATTACCTGATTTCAGAGATTCAGCTGTGACATAACCTTTTGTTCTCTCACCATCATCTGTTACATCGAATGGGATATTGACACCAGTAGTGTCACCACCATAGCTCTGTGGTTTAACCATTACTTCCTGTACATAAGCAAGATGCTTTGTGGCTGCCGTGTCTCTACGATTACTTCAAGCATAAGTGTCTTTGCAAGCTTCACCTTTTCAGACGGTTAAACGCTCTCTCTAATCTTCGGATACAGTTTGACGCTGGATCTGCGTAGAATGGATCAGCTGACATGGAAGGTGCATATCCATTATCAGTTGTCACAGTTTTTTCCAAGAATTATGCTTCTGTTCCGTGTCTGGATTAGCTCCACGGACATTTCCTCGATATCGTCACCGAGAACCGCCCACTCTGCTGTTGCCGGTGTCTTTTAAACGATGCATCAAGATAATGCATCAACGCTTCACGCTCTAATTTCATGTTTGTTATCCTCCGTTATTTCTTGTAGAATATGTTTCTGTATTTCAAGGAGATGGATTGCCCAATCTTGACATTGCCATCACTCACATTATCTAAAGTGAGCCGGTGTAAGTCTTATAATCTCTCTATTTTTCTCTCTTCTGTAAGCACTGGATATTCTTCCAGTCTCTTCTGTTCTCCATTAATGACCACGGTCTGCTGCTCCAAGCCACTTTCCAAGAGTGTCAAAAGGAATTCTTTGATACTGGCCTTAATCTTTGGAGAGTCGATTGAAGACCGGTAGATCACATAAAAGGATAGTTGCACAACTGGTCTACTTTGCCAGTTACACTCTTCTTTTTCCAGTGCAATCACCGCCCCTGTCACTGGATAGAAGGCAATACCGCCATCTTCATCTAGTGTGGAGAATCTTATCTTTTTCATCTTCCTCTAATCCCGGAAAAACTATTGAGAAGAGAAACGAGTGCATCTGTTACCGCATCGTAACCGTCTACATCGTACTTGACCGATTTCTTACTTTTCCTCCGGCACGTTTCTTCCTCCTTTCGCCCAAGACTTCACATATTGATCCTTTGCAGCATCAAACCAATGGTCTGTTGCGCGTGGATGCGCTGTCTTGTCAAACACAAGGTCTCTGTCCGTGACCACTTTCTTTGCTCCGGCTCTTGCCCACGGTGAGCCTGTGACAGGATCTACCATAACTTTTCCTTCATAGTGGAATCTTCCGTAAGGTGGAGCACCGGCAATCACTTGACCGCTTCCTTGCATGGATATGCTCATAATTGCTGACACGTTTCTCATGTTACCGTCACGAAACGGCATATACTTTTCCATGTCAGTGAACACTCGACCATCTAGCCAGTTCTGTGCTTCCTGGAACTGCTTTTCAAATCGGTTCAAGCTGACATTTACTTTGATATCACCTTTACGATTGAGAAACTAGGAAAATGAAATATCTTGCTTGCCATATTACTTTCCTCAATCTCAAAATGAGAATCAGTGTGTAAGAACCTACGCTTGTGATCAGAAAGACATTATCCATCTTCTTGTTCAGATAATCGTAAAATCCTTTGTTGGTACGTGACGTATAGTCTTCATCGGCAATTACTGTTTCCGGATATTCGCCTTCCATGAAGATGTCCCCTGTCGAGAATGTGATGGAATTCTCTTTGTTTTCCGTAGTTTTCCACACTTTCCGGAGTGAGATAGGAAAGATTGCACACTATCCTTTCTCCTTCACGCACCTTAAACGGTACATGAAGATTAGCTGTATCAGCCGTATCCAAACCAGTTTTGGCAACATTGGCTGCCTTATCCGTAATAAGTGTGACTCCGGATATAACATGAGGATACCAATATATGGCATCATTCTTGTCAGTGTATTTGTTGAATACAGTCACAGTCTTGTCATACATCGGTATCCCCTCCTAATAGAATTCTTTTCCACATTCTTTGCACTTCCACGCATGATGAGTCTTGTACTCATGATTTTGACCTCATCAAGGAAAGTTGAAGAATATGTTAATTTTTCGTGTCGGCATGTTAACCGCCTAAGCCATCTAAATACCAGCATAGAGTAGGCACACTCCTTTCTTATCCGCAACACCTTGCAGATATTCAGAAGCCACCTGTCTGATCAGCAAAGCTTCCACTTTCTTATCCATTGACGCTCGTGCATAGATGCTGTCTGCTGTTCCGCTAGTCCCAGTGACGAAACTTACGCTTTCAGCACCTGACGTAATAGATGCTACTTGTTTCTTGCTCACGGTACCGTCTTCATGCTTTTACCACTCCGACCGTATCCATTGATGCTTTTCTGATTGAGTCAATCTGATGCAGTACTTCTGCGACCGCACAGACAGCCTTTGAACCTTTGTGTTAGCTCTTTCGTCCTCCGGAAGGCCATCGGCTAATCTGTCAAAAAGTGATGCTGTCCACACGTTCGCTTGCTCGCTCTGCATACTTAGGAAACTCTTCCTCTGTCACGGCATCTCCAAAATATTTAGTTGTATAGAACTGATAGTCTGTGTATGCCATGTGAATCTCCTTACTCAGCTTTTTTTTCTTGTCTGCTGTTTCTTCTGTGGCTTATCTGCTACTTCTTCGTATTTGTTAGATTGCTCTTCATACTGGAAATACTATCGGCATTGTCAGTAGAAAGATACAATCCTGTCTCTTTGTCCAAAAACTTCATCTTAATTAACCACCAATTTTCTTATTTTGAAGATAAGATCCGTGTAACAGATTTTGTTCATGGTAGAACAGTTCGATTCCGTAAGCGTTTGACAGTGGAATCTTCTGCATTGTAAAGGATCTGACATTACTGGCTGCTGCAATTTGCACCAACAACCGAGAGCCTTAACATCTGTTGGAAGATGTACGCCGGAGTATGTCTTAACACCGTGGAAAGCGTAGAACTCTTCGTCAGCTGCTCCAACACCAGGAACTGTTACCTTGTCAAGGTATGTTCTGATTTTTCCGTAGTAGTCCGGATCCAGTACCATGTGCATCATTAATCTTGGAACTCCGTCCACGTACTCATTCTTTTGTTGTCTCACACTGCTGAATCATTTTCTCTGCAATCTCTTCAATTGCTGTGATTCCTGTCAGATCTACTTCTGTAGCATCTGTACCAGCTACTTCGAAGAACTTTGTATCAAGCTCTGCTGCCATTCTAAGCGCATGGTTTGCTGTTCTCTTAGCAATAAGTCCTTTAACTCCAAGAAGAGAAACATCTTTCTGCTCTACTTCTTCTACGATCTCTCTGTCCTGATCAATCGGAATCGTTACCGTTTTACCTTTAACACCGTCGCCCTTTGCAGCTGTTCTAGCTGTTCCGTAGTTCTTCGGTGTTGCGTTTGCAAATCTCTTTGCTTCTACTGTTCCGGCATGAGGATCACCAGAAAGCTCTGTGTTCTTCATTGCTCCGAAATTGTAAGTTTCTGTACGTTCTCGATTACCTTTCCGTATTCCTCTGCAAGGAACATCTTTCCAGTTGGATCGAGAAGCATGTTTAATGACTGAATTCTTGTATCTGCCATGTTCGTAATCTCCTTTAACTTTTTAAGGTCAACGATTATCTCTGATTGATAACCGTTCTATCGCATGACTACCATACTGCCGGTGGTGTGTACACTGGAGTCTTACCATCTCCTCCACCTTTGTTTGTAGGTGTTGTGAAGGTCGGCACTTTCGAGCATCTGTCGGTGCAAATGCATCTTTCTGTGACTCTCTCAGCTCGTTCATGTAATCATCGAGTCCAAGGATTTTCTCACCTTCACGTTTCAGCCCTTTCTCTTTGATCATGTTGATAATTCCTGTTCGTGCAAAGTCAGAAGTGAATTTCTCACTTGCCAGTGCTTTGACCAGAGCATCATTGAAGTCTCTCTTCAATCTTTGCTGCATAATCTTTCTCGCTGTTCGCAAGTTTTGTCTGCCACTCTTTCTCTGCGGTCTCTGCTTTGGTTTTCCACTCATCACGTTCTTTTGTGATAGCATCAAAGTCTTTGCCCTCAAATCCTTCAAGTGTAGACTTGGCTGTGTCATACTGTGTTTTAATGTTGTCTCTTTCCTGTGTGACTGTATCAAGCTTTCTTCCCTGTTTCTCAAACTCGGCAAGAGTCTTGTAATTCTCATTCACACCGGTTTCGATTGTTTTCTTCTGCTCATCTGTAATCTCAAGACCAGCATCGGAAAGAATCTGAATAATGTTTTTCATGTTTCATTTCCTCCTCAACGTATTTTATTAACCGTTTCGTCCACGGTAGGGATTCAGACAGATAAACCTCTGTCAGGGTAATCGTGGTTGAGGGAGTCGAACCCTCATAACCATTACCACACAAGAACAGATGCTATAGAAAGGCAGATTCACATCTGTCCCCAGCTCCCTTAGGAGCAAAGCCTACCGAGATGTGCGATATCTCTTAACAGGATTCCCCTAGTAGGCTATTTTCTAAAAAGGAGGCGCAAAATATGATATAATCTTCACCCAATATCCATTATGAATGTTTTTGATTACTTCGTTGTACCCATCTTTAACTCTTTTTTCGCACTTTCGTATCTTCTTGCAGCAGCTGCACTCTTCATAGCTTGCTTTCTGTCCCACCGTGCGACTTTCAATCGTTCTGCATACTCTCTCAAGTTATTCTCTTCACAAAATGCACTGTACCGCTTTGTTCTGAAGCTTCAATGTGTGAGCCTTGCGGTTCAACATATTCTGCAATTCAAACCTTGCCTTATCATCCTTGCAATTATCAACAGCTGTCTGCAAGTTCTGTATCTTCCGCTTGGTGTCACGGATCCTACGCTCCTGCGTCCTCTGTCTCTTCTGCAATTCCTCTACTCTGTGGTTATCAGCAAGAGTTATCTTCTTATCCTCATAAGGATTGTTCACTCCATCACCACTTCCAAAGGAGTGCCTACAGTTCCAACCGCATAAGCCTTCGCCAGTTCCGAACCCAGTTGTCTTAACAAAGTCCGGGAATCTCTTATCCTTTCCAGTACGTGAGTAGAATCGTCCTTGCCACCACAAGTGATTACCTGGATTCATTCCACCGTTGCCGGTACGCGCTCCTAAGTGAGCAGACAAGAACGGTATCCCAGTTCATTTCTTCCATTCTCTTCATAGAGATGTCGGCAGCTGCTTGTCCCACTCCTGTCCTCACGATCATCATCGTTGCTGACTCAATGCTCATTCTGTACCCAGTAGGATAGTTCACTTTGAGTCCTACTTCTGTGATATTGTTAATTACATCTCTGACCGCTTGTGTGTACGATACAGCACCAGTAGATACAAGATGGTAGGCATTGTCCATCTGATTAATGAAAGTCCTCTGTGCATCCAGTGCTGTGGTTCGTGTGAAGTTGTTCCATTCTCCGGCAGTAGCAAGGTAATCTCTCTCGATGATCCTGAGCATGGTTGGAGATTGCATCAGTGCTGTTGGAGTGAGTCCGGCTGCAATATACACAGCATCATCCCATTTCAGAGTATTGATACCAGCATCGACAAATGCATCCTTAATCTCTTTCTGCTGTAACTTTGTCTTGTCCGCTATTTCCTTCTGGATATCCTCTAGCAGTTCACCAGACTCTTGAAGCACTTGTATCTGCCATCGGTCTGTCTGTGTCAGCAGATAGTCCTCACCTCTGCCGAGTCTCTTCATGATTCTCTCGATGATCATGTCCATAATATTGCGATGAAGGGACGAAGATATCTCCTCCGCCCCTTCTGTTATTCTTTGTAAATATTCAGGTGTTAGCATTATTCCTCACCGTCTTTGTCATTTTTATCATCCTTTGTAATGATTGCAAAAAGCAAAATTGTTACGCAAATGATAAGAATATTCATAGTTGATACTGCCATATTGTCACCGCCTTGTTTATTCCTCTTTATGGCATGTATTGTAGATTTTCACGTACACGTCCTCAAAAGTTCCTGTTTATCTCCATTATATGTATATTCCGCGTAGAGTCCATCTCCACTGAACGTTGTGCTGGCAAGACATTTGTAATTCTGTAAAGTCTTGCAACTCCAAACAATATATACATTACTCAAATCAATTTCCGCATCTGGTCGGTTCTTCCGATACCATTCAACAAGCTTCTTTTTTGCATACACTCTGAAAGTGATCCATTCCTGTGATAATCATGATTAAGCCTCCTCATAAATAATATCCAAACCATAAGCAACCGCAGCATCATGCTCAATCTTACATCCTCTTGCATTCTCCCCAGCCTTTACAGAAGTACGCTGCATGGCACAGAGACATATTCTCTAAGGATTTAGCAAGGAAACATAATGGAATCTGAACTACTCCACGTTCTTTCATAGATTCATTGCTGTACCATTCATCTGTGAAAAGAGTATTTACAATCTCATACCCTTTTCCCTCAAGAACCTTAATTGCCTTCTCTCTTGTTGCTACGATTTCTTCATCAGTCTTTCCAGCCATTGGCTGACTTAACATTGCTTTCTTCATCGTTCATTTCTCCTTTTCATTTCATCATTGGAACCATATACGTTTCTTCTCTTCTTTCGTATTTCCGTTCTAACCCAAGTTCGTATTTTTCAATTTCATAATCGGTATTCCCAATTACGTTGTTCTTTTCCTTGTATTCACCAATAACGTGATTTACGAAATAATTGAATTCTTCTCGATTCTGCTCTTCCGCATTATCGTACAGTTCATCACCACAAAGCGGTAAGCAGTTTTCTCCGGTTACTACGGATGGTAACAAGATTCCATATGTCTTTTCCGGCAAGTATCTTTCCTCATGCTTAACAATTATATCTTCCATCTTAGATACTCCAGGCAGTAATGCAGTAGGCTTTTTTGCATTACTGCCTGGAATCATTATCCGAAACATCACGTACTGCGTAATCGAAGTGATTATTGTTCTTTTTTCTTCCTTTGTAACGTGGGAATATCGGCATTGTAAACATCTTACAGTCTCCTTTCTTTCTGCTTCTACAACGCACTTGCACTCTTAAATGCTTCTACTATCTTTGGAAATTGGATAGCAAACCAGTCCACTATTGTTTCCTCGTGTCCAAACTGTTTGTAATGTTCAAAGTTCGGTCCTAATCCGCTTTCGTAAAGAAAAAAAGCATGTATGATTTCGTGACGTAACTGTTTCTTCATCAAACAGTCGAAATCACCTAACTTGTTCACGTTATCAGTTCTCAATTTGATGATTTTAGATGTATAGTCGCAGTATCCGTCATATTCTGCATCTTTCATCTCTTCACGGATAATTTTATATTCAGTTCCTAATACGTTTACTTTTTTCCATTGCTGCTCCTCTCTTAAAAACGAAATAGGAGGGTTCGAACCTCCATCTTCAACTCTCGCGTTGGTGCTTTTACCAGTTAAGCTACATTTCATTAGCAGGTGGACAGTAATCAAACCACTTTGCTACGGTTTCTTTGACAGTACGAAGAAAAAATAATAAACACTGTGACTATCGTGCAAAAAATGTGAATATTAAATCCTTGACGGAACTCCGCAGCTAAAATCCGTCTGTTACATAAATTTCAAACATAATTAGGTCTTCACCTTATTCAATCATGGTAAAAAGTCATATTCTGCCACTGTGATGATAGGTCTGAGCTTCCGAGAGCGACTCTTGGCTTCCTATCACTGTCTAAGCACACATGGGATTGATACCCACAAATTTCACGGTTCTTTCAGAATATCATAGTTGCATCTTACACCTATTCGCTTTATTTTCATCAACTTGCCCATACCGCTACTTTAACGAATTTCTTGTGTTATACTCCGATTTCTCAGATTCAAGGCAAATCAGCTTATTGAGAATTTCCAGTTAGTCCGTAGTCTCTCACACCACTCACATCACTGGATTATTTCTGCACCGCAGATGTCTATTAATCACTGACCACAAAGGATTCTGCATTTAACTTCTCTATGATGATACACCGCAAGGCATTGTTGATGGTTTCCATCTCCACCACCAGAATCACTCCCAGTGGAAAGAATCAGCTTATCCAATATCTCGAACAAGCCTATCTCGTCACCATTGCATCTCGGCATGACTGAAAAAAATCACTCTTCACCGAGGTAATCATATTTGAAAATAGCCGTATAAGGAGTCGAACCTTAATCTTTCACTTGGGTAGGGTAGAATGAACGCTTTACCATTAAGCTATACGGCTTCCAACTACACTGTAGTAAGGAAAAATTTGTTATGAAAAGATCTCTCTCCGAGTTTCGGAGAAAGCTAACATTCGGTTCGAACCGAAAACCTGTTGATTAAAAGTCAACCGCTCTACCATTTGAGCTATGATAGCTTAAGCATCGAGCGTGAACCAAGAAAAAACCGCTCGATGCATTATTTTAGGTGTTCCCGGGGAGATGACAAGAAACCGGGAATAGGCTTGCCCCGGTTATGCTCGAGTCTGTGTCCTACTAAGGAACAAGCCTTAACCGCCATCTGACGGTTAGTAGCAATATTTATAGTGCTGTACATTGCACTGTCAAGGAATGAAAAACGAATGAACTTTTCGTCCTCAAGTACATATTACCGTATTCGCTTGTTCTCATTGTCCCCATAATTTACTCATCTTGGAATTTATCAAAGAGAGTTTCGCCTTTGTCACTGGCTTCTTCAATCATTGCTTTCGCTTCTGGCTCTGTCATCCCTTCAAACTTCACGAAGTACATCCATGCCGGTACTTTTCCCTGTACTACATAATTCCACCAACGAGCACGATCATCTTCAAGGTTGTACACAAGATCTTCAAATTCACATGCCGTCTGATATCCTGATGCCATGATCGTTCCATTAGCTGTTCCAGTAGCGTAGAGAATGTATAAGATTCTGTGGATAACTCCATCATGGTTCTTTCCATCAAGGATTGTTCTGAATGCTTCAATTGTATGTAGCGTTCTTCTATCATCCGATTCAACCTGTGTTGCTGTCTGAATTCCTCTGGTCTCGTCAAACGAGAAGTAACCATTTGAGAATCCGCACTTGTATCCGATGATAGACAGATAGAAGTTGATGGCAGCAGTTCTTTCAGCTACCAACATTGTCGGTACGTGTTCTTGAATCGTGCTGTCTGCATCAATTCCCATTTCAATTCCTCGGACGAATCTAGGAAGTTTGATTCCGTTCTGGCTTGCATACTGAATTGCTGACTGTGACACGAATGTGATGTGCTGACTATCTTCCTGTTCGTCACCCATCTTGTTTAGCGTGATGTCAAGCCATCTTAACTCTTCAATACATTCAGCGAACACTGGCACTGTAAGAGGAGATTCCTTATCAATCGCATTCGCATAAGGATTTCTCCAATACACGAACAGCGGATATTCCAATCCTCTTACTTCCACTTCCGGAAGTATGTCTTTCCACTCATCTACTTTTCCAGTGAGATTTCCGAACCGATACGGTTCTTATCTTCACTCTTGAATGCTTTTGATGAAATCTTATAGACGCTTTCACCATTCACATCCTCAAATCTGTGATATTCTGCTTTTGTGTAGTACCTGTTTCCTTTTTTTTGATGTACGAGAAGAACACTGCTGCAAGTACATCACCGTTTGTGTTAGTATCCGTGATGATGAAATAGTCAGATCCAGGAACTCAATTCCCTGTCCATCTGACTTAATCATCATTCCGCAAGTAGAACAGCTCTCTTCCTGTTTCTCCTGTAACGCGTTCAACACTTCATCAAATTTCTTCTTGAGCGCATCGTTACCATCAATCTCAACATTGACATTGAACAGTGTAAGGTTTGCAATCTCCCGGCAAATGACATTAGAGAACCTTGTCGGTTTGATTGTTCCGTCCATGCACCATGTCGGCAGTCCTGATCTCATACCCTTATACAAATCTAAGGCAGTCTGCATATCAGAAGAGCGACTTTACCTCAATTCCAAATATATCTCTTACTTCGTTTACTCCAAACATTCTATTAAATACCGCCTTAATTTTTTGTATTAGTCCCATTAGTATTTCCACCTCAACCGCCTACGCAAGAATGTGTAGACATAATATCTTGTATCATCCATCGCATGGTCATTCTCTTTGATCACTGTATCATTGTTCTTTTCCTCATCCCAACAATAGAGTCCAAACTCATTGATACAGCTTGTACAATCCTTATATATCTTTAGGAGTCCTTTATTCAGCATCGTTGTGACCACTCGATTCCGTCCAGTACATCATTGTCAGCTTTCCTCACTGTGTACTCTCCATACTTCTTGATGACTTCAATAAAGGATGCTGCGGATGGATCTATGATGATACATGATACTTTTCTGTCTCCGATCAGTTCCTTTAGCATCTTGTAATAAGCTTCATCATCTACACGTTTGCCGACTTCTCTACTGTTGTAGTAGAGTTCTGCTTCACGCTGCGAGTTCTTTCCATCGAATGCCCACAGACCGGCTGAAAAAGGATTGACTGTACCGTAGTCGATTGACACAATGTATTCCAGTGCGCCACTCATGTGTTCATCGGTAACATGCTTTTCCTCATCAAACATCGAATAGACAAGTCCTTCAGCCACGCACCACAATCCTAAGATATATCGCTTGAAGAACACACCTACATACATACTTCGGTATCGTTCTTTAATTTTCTCGGATAGTGATAGGTTATCGTCCATCGTGAAATGCAGATAGATGATATTCTTCTCAGCACACTTGTCTATCCAGTTGACCTTAAACCAGTGCCGAGGGTTGTCCGGGTTGCAGTTGAACCAGAACTTAGAACCGGTAACGGAGCATCGTCCTGTTGCCTGGTTGACGAATGACTCTGGCATCAGAGCAACCTCATCGAAGAACATACCGGCAAGAGTGATACCTGAATCAAGTCCTGTGACCTTTCATCCTTACCGCCGAAGATGTAGAAGAAGTTCTGTGTATCTCCCTTGCTGACCGCAATCAGATTGTCTGATCTATATTCACAACTTGATATCCTCGGCTTTTTCAGCATCAGCTTCAGCCAGAAGAGTACATTTCTTCGAAATGATCCGATTGTCTTTCCAGCCATACCGAAATTCTGTTGGTTGAAGCTTTCCATTGCCCACAGCACGTAGGACAGTGACATGCACAGTGTCTTACCACTTCCGGATTGCTCCGTCTGCTATGATTCCATCTTTATCCTTGACCGGACTACTCGGACACCACCATGTCAGCAGCACCTGTTTCTGCTTTCGTGAAAAAGGCTTGAACTCAAATCCTTGTTTCTTAGCTTTCTCTTTCATGGCAGCAGCGTTTCATGATTCCTGCCGGACGGAAGCTAATCTCTCCTCAAAAGTTATTCATCATCTGTCCACACCTCACTCGCTGTGAATTCAGTGCATCCATGAAGTTGTCTTTTGCATCTTCATCAGATCCATTGTCTTTGAACTGTGCTTCCAGTTTTGCAAGCTCAAGGTTCATCTTCCTATCGTCAACGTTACGTTTCAGAAGTTCCTGTGCTGCTTTGGTTCGTTCAGACAATGATGCATCTAGGTCGAACTGATCTTTGATTTTCCCCTCGCATGACATCAGTTAGATACTTCATGATTTCCTCAATATCTGCTATGTCTTTACTTGCGATTTGCTCCTGTCTAGCGTTGATATAGTCGAGAATCTGTGGTTTTGCGAAGGTTCTCACCGCCCATACTCATTGCTGTCTTTTCACTATATCCGGCATTCTTTGCTGCCTGTGTTGCGTTCCCAGTTTCAGGTACTCATCACAGAACTTTTTCTGCTTAGGTGTTAGCTTATCCTTAGGCACATTTAACCACCACCCTTTTCTTTACTATCTCTTTTCTCCCTGTGTTCCATTTGACACTTAATCATCTGTAGTACATTTGTCCTCTCTGTATGTATCCCATGTCCTTGACGGAATAGTTCGCACTGTAAGATATTTCCACAGTGTGTGCATTCATCTGTTATTTCTCTGTTGGCAATCCTCATAAGTCCATCCCCACCGTTTTACGTAGATTAGTGTACTTCCGGCACATAATATCCAGTGCAACGTTTAGGTTGTTAATCTCTATGCACTGCTGCTGGTATGATTCCGCTTGCTTTCTATACTCTTCTGCTATGCTCTTTGCGTTGTCAACTTCTTTCCTTAAGTAGTTATTTTCTTTCTTAGTCTTCTCAAGCTCACTTTTTTAATTCGCTAAGTTCTTCATACATTATGGCTTCACCTCGTCCCATATATCTTTCAGGGCAATTCACTATTTCAAGCTGTGATGTTGTTCTGATCAGTTCTAGATCTTTCTCTTTCCACTCTCCATGCCTGTCTCTTCCTAGTGCCGGAGTAGATAATATATAGATGTTAATGAGTCTGTTCTGTTCAGCTGAATAGAATTGTCTCTGACTGTACTTTATGATCAAGCCTGTCTGCAAGATTGCTCTCTGTAGCTTCTTGATATTCCATTGAGATTCACCTTTCTACCTCCAAATGAAAAAGATTCCATGCATGATACAATGTCTCTTATACCATTGTATCTGAATGAAATCTTTTTCGTTGTACCCATATTTAACCTTTTTTAGATTATTGGTCTTCCCAGTAATGTCATTAATCTGTTGTACTCTTCAATCACTTTCCGTCTGTATCCCTGAAATCCTTTCTCTGCATCGGAATGTATTCCCTTTTGCAGATATTATCGTATCCAAGTCCTGTTGTCAGATTGATGAAGAGGAAATTTGCTATCTCCGGCTTTACGTTCTGGCAGCTTTGAAGAAGAAGGACTTGCTCATATCCAGTAGCTTTCCGGCAGTAGTCAATTATCTTCTTCCCTTGCTCATGAGTGATGCCGTAATCACTCAGATATGTTTCTCTCACGCTCAATAGTATCCACCTCCCACGCATGCTTTTATATCTATCCCAACTCTTGTCAGTCATTCATTCGGATCTTCTTGCAAATAATCACCTTGTGTCCTTATCAGCTTCCTTGCCTGATATGCCGGACGGTTAAACTCTTCGCTTGCTTTCTTGTCTACCGGTCTTTCTGCCATTCCACCATAATGCTTTTGCAGATTTGCTTTAATCTCTGCCGGACTTCTTCTTGTTTCTGTACTTCTTTTCACTGTTCATCACTCCAATCCAATCTCTGACCGCATCTTTCATCTATACATCACCATCCGCTCTATGTAATGATCTGTCAGCACTAAACCCTTCCGGATATCTTGCTTTGAGCTTATCTACGTTCATCTGCATGATTTCGTCCATATTCCAACCGAACGATTCGCACATCATAGCCACATACCAAAGCACATCTCCCATTTCTTTCTTTGCGTGTTCCATATCCAATTCTTTTTCATGGAAAATCCACTTCTTAATCATGTCATTAAACTCACCGACTTCTCCAGACAATCTAAGGCATGCATTGAAAATACCGCCTAAATCTAAGTGCTGTTCATCTTCATACACAAGATTCTGTGATAATAAGTATTCCATATCACATGTCAACATGCATTTAAGCAGTCTCTTTTGTTGTTTTTCCGTCATTTGTTCTCATTGCCATTTTCTGATATTCATTTGCTTTCATTATTCTCTTCCTTCCCGTTTTTCACCAATTCCTAATCTTTTCCACTTACAATGTCTTGTGTACATCCAAATCACTTGTCCTCTTTCTTCATGGACAACCAGGATATCACCTACATGTCTCTTTCTCCGTCTTCTGTTGCTCCATGCACATTCCGGGAAATTATTCTTCCTCGGTCTGTATCTTCCGAAAACTCCATGATGCCACACGCTGATTTCTCTATCATCCATCATTTTCACTCTCCATCAATTCAAATCTATACTTCTGCTTCACATCTGGATATTTTTCATGGTCGACTTCACTCACAAACATTCCGTAAGGTCTGCTCCAAATAGCTCCGTCCCCGCATTCATACACTACATAAAATTGCCCCGGTGCTTCGGTGTCCTGGCTGATTGCAATTACCTTAACAGTATGTCCCTTTAAAATGTCTGAAGACTTGTCCTGCCGTAACATTTCTGTCATTATCTACTGGAATTTTTCTCTTGAAGTATTTCTCGCAATCTGCAAGGTCACATTTATCATTTAGAAGAGGATGGTTTTTTCTCCAATCTTTGATTTCTTCCACTTCTGTATGTTTATGCCGAGGTTTAAGCCCTACCCATCCGTTAAAGATTAACGAATTTATGTATTCCAATGTATAATTATTGTATACATCTACAAAATATCCACTTACTTTAAATATCTTTGCCATTGCTATTCTCCTTATCTTCTAATATAATCTTCTCCTAAAACCAGTCCCAAAGAAACGCAAGCGCAATCACAATTGCATGAAAGCATTTCCATAATACCCACGCAAGTTCACTTTTTCGTTCCGTCGATTATTAATCAGCCACATCCATATCGCACTATAACCGATTATCCCAACCACAATGCTTGCGATTCTCAAGCCTAGCTTAATCTGTTCCATGCACATTCTCCTCTTCTAACAGTTCAGGATTGTCAAATATGTTGCCGACAACACGAACATCGCACAAATATGCCCAGTATGCTAAATCGTGTCTGAGAAATTCTGAATCTTTCGTATTCCATTTAATTATAAATGCACCTTCTTCATACTTAATCACTCCATAATAGTATCCGCATTGCACAATATCGTTTTCCCAAAATTCTTCACCTAATTCATTTGTTAATTCGGTATACTGGCAAATCGTATCTTCATCAATCAGAAATTCACCCTCAAGGCTTTTATCATAGATATAATTCTCGTCACTAAGATAGCCGTATACCCATGTTCCATTAAGATGTTCATTACCTGGAATTGTATGAATATGTTTCGCTCTGAAAAGTATTTCTCTATTCATAATTTTAACTACCTCCAACTTTTTCAGATCCTCGATAAGCCACGGTTCTTCGTCTGACCATTTAATCATTGGGAAGTCAATATTGAAGTGTTGATTTAAGCGAAAATAACTACCGTCACCCCAATGCCAATAAGCTCCTTTCTTAAAAGGCTCTGATTCGTATGCACATAAAATGTCATTTTTATCCCTTGCAATATATTTATATTCTTCTTTGATATAATCCAAAAATGTTCTATCACTCTTAGAAATCACCGGATGCTCAACATACTCCGATTCAGCCCATTTTCTTCTTGTCCTATCGCAATCACTATCGCGATAATGACTATCATCAAATAAACAATTACTGCACGAAGAATAGCAACATGGTTTAACCTTGCCTGAATTCTTGTCAACAGCAATACAATTACCGTCGCAAGCAATTTCCACAATCTCTTTTAAATGCTTCTCTTTATTCTTCATAGTATCATCTCCACTCTCCCAAATGTTCAAAACATTCTTTTTAAATTTTTCTAATACATCTATTAGGTTGTCTATTTCGTAAGAATCCTTAAATATTATCTCGATTATTTCAGGATTAGATGTGTCAATATCATTACAGTAGGGAAATGGTTTCATAAAACAATTAAATCTAGCATTTATACCTTTATGTGTTAATGATATTTGATTAACACTTTCTTTATTTCCAATAATCTTCATCTCTTCCACCTCGCTTAACAATTTCAATGGCTTTATCTAATGCATGTACATCTGCATAATCACAGTTATTACAGTCGCCAAAATACTTGCAATCTTCGCATTCTTCATCAGGACAAGAAACATGTGTTGATTCTTCCCTTAGTATTCCAAGTATTTCAATGACTTTCTCCGCATCAAACGCTGTCGGCTGTTCTACAATCGTCTCTATAAAATGCCTATGTTCCGAAACATGGCAAAGCGCAGCGTTCCTGTTTCTATGCGTGTTATTTAGCATACTCTCTTCCACACATTCCAGAAGCTTATCTGCATCAATTAGTCTGCTCATATCATTCTCCTTTGTACCTCTTAGGCAGTGGCATCCATGCTATTACTCCGTCCACTACATTATCATCATCGTCTGTCCACTTTCTCCCATCCCAGTAGGCACTAAACGGCTGTACAACACGTCTGCTCTGTACAATGTAACCATCAAAAGAATCGACCTTTGGCTTCTTCGGAAGTCTCTCACTCACTGGAATTCACTTCTGACTTTGTAGCGCAATAGCAATTTTCGCAAGTTCGATAGCATCAAGCCATTCTCCACATTTTTTTTTCCTCAAACTCAGCTAACTTCTCAATAGCTTCTGGCAGCTTGTTCTTGTCCTTAATCACTGCTTTCCCACAGTGGTATGTTGTTAATCTCTCTTTCATTCCTCACCTCTTCCAGCAAGCCATTCACTACCAATTCACACTCGATCTCGGTTGCTGTCCGCTTGTCGCTGAATTTACAGTTTGATTCTTGTGGATTCGTGCATCCTTTATCGGCCACTCAGTTTCAGTAAAATGCTTACTGTCCACAAACATCACTCTGTGTCCGTTCTTCACGCAGAGATAGTAACTCTCTGCGCTTTTCGGAAGTCCTCGGCAAGGCTTGAACCCGAACCGCATAAACTCACTTGCCTTTACTACTGGTTTTAGTCTCATTTCTGTTCCCTCTTTTTCTTCTTGCCATGACCATGTGCTTTCCGCTTTTCTGCATTCACCATAAATCGAATCACATATTGCTGATATCCCAATGTTTCTCGACAGGCTCTCAAGATAAATTGTATCCGTCTTTTCCCATGTCCTTGTTGGTGCGTGATAAAATCTTCCGTCTGCTGTCTCTACCATCGTCTGTTCCTCACATGCTGTAGGTGTGTAGAATTTCACACATATACCTCGTACACCTGATTCAGTGCATCTGATTTTGTCACCAATATCAAACCTTCTCATTTTTCTCTTTCCTCTGTGATACTTCACTTTTATTGTTTTTGATTGCATCCCATACAATCCTTTTTAAATTCTTCATCTGTAATCACTATTACTTTTCCATGTTCCAATCTTCTTTCTTCAACAAGATATATAACGTTGCTCACCTTGTCCAAATCAAGTATTGCGATATCTTCAGGATGCATAAACAAAATGTGTTTATTTGACAGCTCTATTTTTAGCCTGGCTTCTCCAAGCGCTCTTATAAAGTCTTTACCATTCATCTTTGCTTTCCTTTTCAACCAACAGTTATGACCGCCGGATTTACAACACCGTCACCGTCATATCCATACTCTTTGTTGTGCCATTTTTCTTAGACATTCTCCGTATTCCCCAGCATTGAGAAAGAATACTGACAGCTACTCCGTACATAAATCCTGTGATTCCCTCTTCATCCGCTTCATAGCTCAGCTGCTTTGCATTATCAACAATAACTTTCATTTCGTCTTCTTCTGATGTTTCTATCTTCTCTTCCATCATTCCAGCCCATCTTTCAGCATATGTAAACACGCTCTACCGTATGGATCACTGTTTTTTCATACCAGTCTTTATATTCCTGTTCTTTACCTTTTACAATTTTCATCTTCATCCTCCTTTACATAATCCGGGCATTCTACCGCATATTCGTAGCTGTCTATATCATCGCACTGAATATTGCATTGGTCTTTTATCTGACATTCCAGACAACACGCATTCTGTCCGTACAAGCAATAATTTTGCATCCCATTTACTGTTCCTCTCAATATTTGAATTCGCACTTAATCTGTCTAGCTGAAACAATCATATTCACGAAATCAGCTGCGTGGTTGATTTCAATATTTGCCGGAATTCCATAGTCATCAAACATCTTAATTTCATAATGCTCGTCTACTAATTCCAAAACATTGGCGAAATCATTGTCCTCGTCTGAAATCCATCGAGAATATCCATGATTTCATCTTCGATGTTTGACAGTAATGAAATCATCGGAACATTGACTGTCCTCTGAGGAATTACAAGTCTTCTGGTTGCATCTCCACAAGTCAGAAGTAGCCTCATATTCGCACTCGTAATATCCTTCTGTCAGATGTTTTTTCCGGGAATTCGTCCGTCACTGTCGGTCTATTCTTGCTGCTCTCCTGATATCATATGGAACATAATAGTCAATCACATTCTTATCTTCTATCGTTTCTCGACTAAAGACGGTATGCTCTTTTTCTAACAATGTGACGTTCTCCTGAATCTATCAAATTCCACTGTATTGCCATTTTATTGTCTGCCTTGAAGAATGATTCGAATTCTCCGGTATCAACATTCTTTCTGCCGATTATACTGCATAAATGTCCGGAATTGCTGTTCCTCTGCATTTGAGTTCAATTTTGTTTTTAAGAATCAACCCTTTTGCTTCTAAATCTTCTTTGCTATTGTTGTTAATTTCATAATTCGTTCCTTTCTCATTAAAAAGTTAGAAAAAATACCAACCACCGAATAATTGATGGTTGGTAACATTTACAGTTATCTGCCTCGATTTCCTAAATGGTGCTCTAACCAGTAACTCCTATATCTTTCTATTTGTTTTGTCAGCTCTTTTATATCATCTTCACTAAAATTGAATTTGGCAAACTCTTTTCTTTGCACGAACATTACTTTCGTCTCTGCACCACTTGCTTCGCCCGATAATTTATGGAATATTCTCCACGCTTCTTCATCTGTTACAGCATTTTTTAAACTTTCTTCAAAGTTTTATATCTCGATTCCAATAACCTACTTCTTCCGTTACATTCCACGCACACATTAACTCCAAAGCATAATATTTTTCGTTTATACGATAAATAAATGGATGCTGCTTAAAAGTTTATCAATATAATCCATATTGGCATTTCCTCCCGTACATTTAATTTATACGGAAATTATACCATTCCAACCATCAATATTCAATTGTCAAGGTACTTTCATGATTTTTCTCCACGTTTACAAATATCTAAAGCACAATGCATACATCTTTTTTCCCCAGTCGCACCGAGATAAAAATCGTCAAAATCCTTTTCCGGCATGAACTTTATTCCGTAATGCAATCTGGATATGAATTTATATAATTCTTCAAACATTGCTACTCCTTGTATTTCTCCATAATTTCCATAATTGCTTTCATGTGTCTAGCTACTTGGCAGATCTTCATCACTGATTTTCCCAATGAGATCTTTTCTTTTCGATTCAGTTAACTCAAATATTCCGTCCTGAATATCTCTAAATGTCTTAGCCAAAAAGTTTCTCTCGCAGCTTCACTATCACACTCATAAAATACTTCTCTTTTGTCATGTTCTCCAAACTTATCTGTAAAGAATTTAGTTCGCTTTGGGTGATTCTCGTGATTTTGCTGGATAAATCAGTTTATGTCGGAATGATAAACCCCATCCGTAACTCACTTCTCTTGCAATCCCGACCCAATCCCCGACTTTCAATGTGTCTTTGTCTATCTCTTTAATTCAATGTGCAATTTCATCACCTCGCTTCTATTCTTGCCCTTTCATATAACATCCCCAAACGTCCCCCGATCTCTTCCGCTATGATGTCCGAATAATGGTTTCTGGCCTATGGCTTTTCCAAACTTTCTGCGCCGGAATATCCGTTTCCGCCCATTTAAAGATCAACACTCCATCTTCTTTCAGAACTCTCATACATTTTGAACCCATCATGTAACATTTCCGGCCAGTGTTCGTTCAGCCTACCGTATTTTTGGCCAGCCATCCGGTTTTTCCGGCATATCTCAGATGTGGTGGATCAAACACAACCAAGGAAAACGATTCATCTTCAAACGGAAGAGCTGTGAAGTCGCACTTTATATCCGGCTTCACGATGCATTTCCTCTGCCTGTCCATCTCCGCTTTTCCAAATACCAGTTAGCTCTTCTTCTCGAATATCGCAATATACTGTTGCCGGATGTTCTTTGTTGAACCAGATTGTCCGAGATCCACACGTTACATCTAATATTTTCTTATCATCCATTTTCTCCACCTACGCAAACCTCAACTGTTCCTGACTATCATCAATGCTCATGTTCGGCATTCTCTCACCAACTTTCAGATACGGACAATTTTGCTTCTACAAGTTTTTCAGCCATAATCGGCACTTTCACTGTTACCAATTCTTGCGACTTGCTTTGCTATCGGATATTTCTTCCAGTTGTAATCCCTGTCGATAATGTAATCCTTTGGGAATCCTTGCATCAGCTTTAATTCTTCCGGTTTCAGCATCCTCAAAAGATATCAGATATGATGTATTTCTCACCCTTGATATCCAAGATTACATTCACCAGTCCGAACCGATCTTTTGTTGTGATCGTATCAAGCGGTCTATCCAGTGTCTGTCCGCACCCACCGCCGTAATACTTTAATCAGAAATGCAGATACCAAACCGAAGTGTCCCGAGAAGTTTGTGATTGTATGTAATGGTTCATCACACCCCTGTCCAATCCCCGTCTTGTAATGCTTCGTGATAAATGCTGTCATTAAGTCCGTATCTATTCGATGTATCAATCGTCTTGATCGGTTCTGTCAAAAAGCTGTCCTCTTGAATCACCGGCTCTTGTCTCTCCCGTGATATTGAATGATGATATATGCCAGTGCTTCTCCATTCCTCACGATATAAGGAGGTTCTGCATCGATAATATATTCTTAATGCCGTTCGCAATTCTTTTTCTGTGTAGCTTCTGCAAGTGGCTTTGCGGTCAAATATCGAACTGCCAAGATCTGACCAGTCAATGTAATCTCCATTTGTTTCCACTTAAAGCCAATGCCGTCAGCACTGTGAGTTTGCTCTGGCCATCTGATTTCCGTCCATCTCTACGGAATACTGCATACCATCTCTTTCTTGTGGTTGGTGCTCCCTAGTCCGCAGCTATCAATTCTCTACTACCGAAACGGTACCTGAGGCTCTTCATTGCTGTAATGAATTTTTTTTATAATCCTCACCTTTTTCTCTGGTATTGATAACCTTTTTTCGTCTAACGGACCCCACTGTTGTATTTCTTCCACATTTTCCATCAACACCACATCTGGAAGAATCTCCTTTGCGTGTTTGTATACCGCCCACGGAAGAATCCGAAGTCCTTTTTTCTCTTGGCTTGCCCACCCTTTGCTTTGGAGTGGTTTGTACAATCCGGACTTGCCCACATAAGAGCCACATGCTGTCCTTTTTTTAATATCTCTTTCAAATTGACCTTAAAAATATCCTCTGTCAGATGAAGTGTGTCCGGGTGGTTGGTCTTATGCATCAGAATAGCATCTGGGTCATGATTGATAGCTATATCAACCGGTCTACCGAGTGCCATTTCTATTCCTACGGATGCACCCCCGCCACCGGCAAAGGCGTCTATAATTAAATCTTTCATTTTGGCATTACCTCCGGGAAATCACTGATACTCATTTGTCCTTTAATATGTCCTACACCAGACTTTTCCTCTTCCATTCGTTTCTTCTTGTACTCATTATATTTCTTTCTGTACTCATAACTCCTGCCGAAAATGTTCCATGCTGCTTTTACTACATTCGGTTCATAAGGTCTGATTTTCTCCAAATCATCCACAGCTTTGTATGATATAGGGCAACCGCAACATCCTGTTCTTGTCAGTCCGTATACCTCTCATAAGCATCGGAATACTTGATTCCGTAATAGTTTTTGTACCATTCCTTATCTTTGTCAGATACATAATAAAGAGGTCTCAAACGATACTGTCCGCTTGCAGTCTCAGTAAAGCACAATGCTGTATTATCCTTTCTTGGAACTGATCTCATTTCCACCTTCATCTCTTCGTTCTCGGTTATCACCATGTCGTATGATTTCTGAACCTTATGAGCAATTTGCTTTTTGCAGTAGTCACAACATTTCGCACTTATCATAAAATCCGGTGGATATTCCTCAATAAAATCACGCATATACTTTGAAGAGTTGATTACTAGCTGAATGTTCGGTCTTGGTTCTCCTTTAGAATTGCAGCAACAAAGAAAGTTGATTAAACTCTCACACTTCGGATATCTTTCTTTCAGTTCTTTTCTCTTTGCCGCTTTATCCTTTTGCCTGGTCGTACTCTTGAGCAATAGACAGTGGAACTCCTTTTTTCTGCCAATCTGATAATCCTCCAGACATAATCTTTGATACAAATGGAATTCCATATTTTTCTAGTGGATTGCACGATATTGATTTTCGGTCTTACTTCTTCAATCTCAACACCCATATTTCTCAGCAACATCTTTCACATGGTCTTTGTTGCTTTCATTTCCAATCCAGTGTTGAAAAACACATATTTGATTGGTGGAAGTTCAAATATCCCATCTCGTCCTTTCAATCAGGTCAATCATAATGTCACTATCAGCACCGCCAGAGTAGGAACAAATAGCATTAGGATGTTCCCTCAATCTTTTGCGATAATACTCTTAATTGCTTCAAATTTTGCCGGAGAATCAAAGTCTGCATAATCCGGTCTATCTGTGTATACTTTACTTACTCCTGTTTTCATCTTCTCGAAAGGAGCCGATATATCTTTGCCCCTTGCCCGGCCGGAGCTCCGTCTCCTTTCTGTAAATTACATATTGTTTCTAAAAATTACGTCTATATATCCAGTTTGCAGTTCATTATGCCGGCATTACATCTTTTTACCCATATAATCGCACCCTTTGGATGTTCGTACTTCCATTCTTCTTCCGTCAGTTTCACATTTCTCAGTACCCACGCATGAGGTCTTTTATACCTTTTTCTTCAACTCTGAATAAGATATGTCAACACAGTGTTTTTTCTCTTTCCTCAGACCAATCAGAACAGGATATTGATATGTAGAGTCTATAATACATGTGCCTTTTACAAGGTTTGTCCCACTTTCCAGTAAATAGATCGGCTGTCCTATTTTTCTTGGTATTACTACCTCTTATTTCAATAGTTTTTTTCCCACTAAGGATAAGATTTAACCATCTCTTTTTACAATTAGTCCATCCATCATTTCACCTCATTTGCAAGCTGGAATCCCATTCTTGCCACATTCTTCAAGTTGTCCTTAATCAATGCTTTGTTCGGACTTCTGTGTGTATCAAAAATTCCCACAACTCTTGTCTTTCAGTTGGTTCATTTGCAATGTAATCAGCCATGTAATCGTACTCAGCTTTTGCGACTTTCAAGCACTGAATCATGTAATCTATCTTTTCTCCTGTGTTCATGACTGCTCCTTTACTACGCATCTGCGCTCGCTGATCGCATAATATTTTCCATCATGCTCTGAACAGTATTTCTTAAGGATTTCTGCCTTTTTCGCATCTATTGATTTGAAATCAGTTCCAACCTTTCTTCGTGTTTCAAGGCGTGAGTATCAGCTTCGATAATCAGCACACACCACGTAAACTCCGTCTCAACCTCTTTCTTCTCATGCTCTTTCTTCCGCTGTTTGAGGATTTCAAGTACTTCGTCAGGATGTTCTGCCCTGAAAGTTCTGCACTCATAAGCACCTTTTTTTTTTACTGATTGGACATTTTCTACAAGGCACACTACACATCTCAGCTTGAATTCTAATTGCTTCTTCCGCTGTCAGTTCATCCTCTACTAATCCTTCAAGCATTCCGTCTGTCCACTTATAGTCATCTTCTACAACTTTGTAGTAATCATCATGCACGGATGTAATCGTTACGATCTTTTTCTTTAACATTTCATCAACTGCATATAAACCACCATACAGCACCGTATTTTTAAAATCACTCCTGACTCTTACCTTGTCTCCAACTTTGTATTTCATTTCATACCTCTCTTTCTCAGTTTTTCTGACAGATTCTTTCTCTTCTGTTTCTTCTCTTTTCCATCGTCTCAGGTACTCAAGTTGAGCCTGATCCTCTTTCTCTTGTCTGTTCATGGTCTTTATCCACATGGCAGTTTCGGAAGTGGCATCCATGCTGTCACCTTGTACAGATGAACAACCGCCATGTCCGTTTGAATATCTGTCCCCACTCAAGGTAACCATACTGTCTATCAAATAGAGTGCTTTTTCACTCATCCTCATCAAATACCTTGATGTAACATCCAACACTGTATTCTCTGTATCCCTACCGCTCTTGGATGCGATTGTTGTGGAACATCACTTTCATCTTTCTGGGGAGTCTTTCCGTTACCGGAATCCATCTACAGTCCTCATCCGGCATCATCAATCTTGCACATCTTCTCGACATACTTTCTGACATTCTCCGATTTGCCAGTAGGATTCCTTCATCCTTGCGATCAGGGTTCAGCTCATCCGCTCTTTCTCCCTTTAGTTCTTCCTCAGTTTCATTCAGCCATGAAAGAAACTCTTCTACATCAATCGTTTTCCCCATCTCTTCTCCTTTCTCTTTTTTGCAACATATTCTCCGTAGCTCATACCATGCTGCTTTGCTTCAGCTGCGACTCTTACTAATTCGTTTCGGTACTTCGGTTCTTTTGCGCCTTTTACTTTCTTCGGTTTGGCTTGCTTTCGTTTCATTGCCAGTTCCTTTTTCTGTTCAGGACTCAAGGCTCTGTATCTTGCCTTTCCTCTCTCGCAGCACTGTCTCCGGCTTCTTTCTTCTCCGCAAAGCCTTGCTACAACACTTCTTCCGGTTGCCGACTATCTCAAATTCTTTTCCACAGACTGAGCATACCGCCCAGCCACTTTTATCTCTGCCATTCTTAATCACCTTCCAAGTAGCTTGCTCTCCAGATCATCCATGTCATACTGCCTTCGCTCAAAGTTGTTATTGTTCTTCGTTGGTTTCTTAAACTTCTCTGCGTACTTGCCATCAAAGAACTTTTTCGAAGTTGTCGGGTTGATAAACCAATCAAAGTTCAGTGAGAACCTTGTATCTGTCTTTCCCTGAAGGAAGTCGCTCTGTTTGACCTTATCAACAGCTTGTATCACTTTCTCTTCTCCGAATTGCTCAAGTAAAGCAATCAGTGAAGTGCATCTCTTAGAACCCGGGTTGATGCGGTAAATCATTTTGATTCCGTAAGGCTCTAGTTTGATTCCATGCCATCGATGATGGATTGAATGCTATGCTGCTTTATAGATACGTTGGTATCTATATATTCTTCCTTTCTTCCTTTCTTCCCTTCTTCTATTGTTGTCACTTGTTTGTCACTTGCTTGTCGGTTGCTTGTCACAGCTTGTCACTTTGCGTGTCACTCGATTGATACGAACAGTAATTATTTACCGTAAATACGCTGAATTTGTTATATTTTTTTGCTTGTCACTTCGCCTGTCGATTCTAGGTGTTTTATTGCTGTTCTTATCTCTCTAACTGAAAGGTTAGTTTCTTCAGATAATTTGGCTAAAGAAGATACGAATGACCCCCTTGATCTCAATTCCTAAAAAATCCGTCCTTCAGTTCGCTTTTAAAAGCATGTGTATGAACAATCTGGAAGTGTTTTTTGTCTTTGTACCACCCCCACTCAGTGACCGATTAATCTTTATGTAATCGCCTTTCATATAATTTCATCCAATCTTCCATTGTCATTGTGACCAGCCAATCCTTGTGATTCTTCCGATGCATTACCGTAGGCATTTCTCCATCTCTCGCATCGTTTATGGACTGTTCCACAGCTTCATAGATGTTAAGCTTCTCTACCCTCTTGCACTCAATATGGATGCCAGGAAGACCGACTACATCTGCATCTCCATTGGATCCGCAGAACTGCTGCCCTCTCCGGCAATCATATCCGTATCTGTCTTTAAGCAGATTTGCCAACTCTCTTTTTCCCTCTTTCCCTTTTCGGTTTGAGTTCATCTGTGTCTACCTCCATGTTTGCAATTCTTGGCTGTTCGCCTTGTTGTTTTTAGTGCCCAGCCGATACTCTTCAGCCGGCTTTCTTCTTGTCTGATGTACTTCATCAGCATCATTCTCTCTTCTAAGATGTTCATGTCTGGAACGAAGTACCCTCTTCCATCTTGCATGTTGAGAATCGGTATATCTCGTCTTGCATAATGGATCATGTCTCTAATTTTTCTATCGTCTATACCGGTCAGATCAGACAGCTCGGCTCTTGTAATTGCTCTGTCATGCCCGGTTCTGATGTAATCTAATATGTCAATATCGTAAGTCTGCATTGTTCTCCCTTTCTCTCCCCGGACAAGCCGAGGAGATGAATCATCATGGCTCTGATTAAGGATTGTGACATACTGTTTCAGTCAGCCATTAGGAGTTTATATATCAACCTTATCCGCTAGGTTAATACCGGTTATAGCCAAGACTTTCCGAATACCTCTCTGAACTCTTCTCTGCTGCCTATATGCTCTTCGAAATATCGTTGAGCCATCTGCTTAAGCTCCAAGTCCAGTCCATGATTCGGATTGTCATGTACGCTCCCCCTTTTGAAATTCATGGAGATACGGTGCAAGGGGAATCACAAATCCGTATCTCTCAGATATCTTTCTTCTGCTGCCACAAAAGATATGGTGTATGTGTGGATAAGGATATCCAGTGAAGTAACAGTGGTTCATATCATCAGTGAACACACTTTTCAATCGTTTAGCCAATATCCACGCCATACCTTTTCTTTCAGTAATCTCTTTTCATCCGGTGTGGCAATCTCTGATGCTGAAAGTCCTGCTTCTTTTTGCAACTTGTAATAAGTCCATCAATGAGCCTTGCCATCTCTGATGTATCGTAGGTACTTGAACCTCTCAACAACTTGTACGTTCTGTACATGATACCGTCCAAGCCTTGCCTTACTTGTGATGTTGGCATCAGATGATATTCTGTTGCTTGCATCACTTTCTTTTTTCCGCATCTTCCGTATCAGGTACTGTCATGTATATCGGCTTTCCTTCAATGATCTCCGGCTCTCCGTAGTGAATCAGCATCAAGTTATGCATTTCTGCATTAGATGTGTTCATTACCTTTGCAAGCTTGGTGAGTAGTACCCAGTAGTAAGCATTAGCATCAAGACTTCTTTTCTTCCTGTATGGCTTTATTTCAAGGCTTAAAACATCTTTGCCTTTCAATTCCTCGTAAGTCTCAAGAAAGTCCTCATTTGGCTCAAATAGAATGGTCAGCCTCCGTGTAGCAAAAGTCAATAATTGGCTCTTTTAACTTTCCGGTGAACTTCATTTATGCACTACAACTCTCCTTCAACTCTTTTTACGTGATCAAAAGCATTCTTATACTGATTAATCGTCAGCGCTTCTATTTTCTGCACTTTATACAATACAAGTACTTTACTTTCATCAATTCCATTTTCAGTAAACAAACTCCGAAGAGAATTAATATGATTTTGATTAATCTTTATATTGCTGCTTGTACTCTTCCCATCTTTCTGATCAGACTTGTCTTGATTCTTCTGCTTTTCATATTCATCAGAATCAGGATCTTTCACATCATCCAAAAGAAACAAACCATTCAATGCGTATTTTTTCTTGCATAGCTGGATACTGACCCAGTAATCTGCGCTTCATCCATTCCTTTCTTTTCCTCTGATTCTCTCGCATAAGCAGTTACAGAAATCTCCTCATCTGATTCGCAATCAACCAAAGTTGCTGTGGCTTTTATATACACCTTCCCAACAACTTCCACAATTTCGTCTTTCAGCGTCAGAAAGACCTTTAAATCCTTTTCATATTTCTTAAATTCAGCAAGAATCGTCTCCGCATTTCGATAATAGAATTTACCAAATTTGTTATATTGATCTTTGGGGACTTTCATATCCTGCTGCAGTTTGGATAACTTTTCTCAATCTCCATCAAACATCCTTCCTTTCAAAGTAAACACCAAAGCTTGTCATTGCCTGTTCAATATCTTTAAGTTCCTCTTCTGTAGCAACAACGGTGTAAATTACCTTCTTAGACTCTTCACTGCTCAAGAATCTTGCCTGTTCCTCATCTACTTCTTTCAGCTTTTCAACAGTTTCTTTCTCCGCTTTTCTTTTGATTTCCTCTTCTTCGAGAATTCTTCTACGTTCTTCAAGACGGATGCGTTCTTTTTCAGCTTCAATTCTCTTTCTCTTCTGGCAGCTTCTTCTGCTTCTTTTCTCTTAAGGATCTCTGCTTTCTGAATTTCATAATCACTAAGGTACTTAATTGCTGATGCCAGATTGTTGTTTTCCATATAGAAGTTGAGAGCAGTTTCTTCTTTTTCTGATCTCATGGCTTTGATTGCAGTGATATCAGCGTTTGTGATTGCAACTTTGCCAGTAAGTTCTTCTCTAATGTCTTTCATTTTGTGCCGGCATTCGTCCACTTCTTTCCGTAGATACGCTCCAATGGAATGTAGTCTTTCAATTCTTCCGGTACAATTTCTTCATAAGCAAGCAGGATCTCTTCTTTACGTTCATTGATTCGCTTCTCTTCGAACTCTTTTTACCTTGTAATCGATCAGTGTGATTGGCTCATCAATCAATGTGATAAGTTCCTTTACCTTAGCTTCGAACTCATCATAAGGCTTCATATATTCTTTCTTTACTTCAATTCTTCTCTCGTTTACTGCTGCCTTTTTCTTTCTCAGCTCTGCGAGGTCTTTCTTCGCATCCTTTTTGTATCTTCCGTAAACTCCTTACTTTTATATTTCTCAAGTTCCTGTGACACCTGGTTCTTAAATTCATCAAAGTTAGCTGTGATTTCTCCAATACTCTGTACCACATTAAATTTCAGTTCGTTCATCTTTCATTTCCTCCGCATTGTAATTGTCTGCAAGTCTCTTATGCATCTTATGTTGTGTGATTCCTAATTCATCAAAGGACAGTTCCTCATGCTCCCAAACTGAAGGCTCTTCGCGCTTAACCGGAAGTCCGATAATTGCTTTCACTGTGTCCAACTTGATATATCCGTTTTTCTTCATTACTGATGTAAGCTTTGAGCGTTTCCATTCGTGCATCTGTTTTGCACAGCTCTTCAAATTTTGAAACGCTTACTTCAAGTGTTTTTTCTAACAACATTGCTTTCTCCTTTCACAATGGCAGTTCTTGTACTAATTGCAGAACAAGTGTGCTAATTGCAAGAAGTTTTTCGTCAACGTCTCTATCTCCACGCACGTACCGTTCTACGTTTGCGAAAATGTATGCTGATGCTTTCATAATCAAATCTTCGTCTTTGACACCATTCATGTCACAAAACTCTGATGCAAATATTTGGAATGATTGCGTTCAGCTTATCCAAGTTATGGTAAAATTATCTTTTTCATTGCTTTCTCCTTTAAATTGCTATTATTACCCCAGTTGCCGTCTTTCCCCAATTACCTAAGTTACGCCTGAAGGTCATGGTCTTTTTCTATTTCGATGATTGCAAAGCGTTCTGTTCTGCCTTTCTCTTTCAGATGTCTTTAACTGGCATCAAATACTTCACACTTTTAATTTTGCTTCTCTGCTAATCAGCTCATCAACCAATACACTCAAGTAATGTCTTAACTTTCTTAATGCTTTTTACTATTAGGACTTACGCTTTTCCCAATTTGCAGATGCTTCCTTTGACAACTCGGCTTGTTCACCTCCACGTTTGTTTATTGAGATTCCGCGCTTTTTAGCTCGTTGGAATTTCAAAAATGTTGTCGTAAAATGCACGTTTTCACCTCCGGAAACCACTAAAAGACTACGTATCCTAAAGAATTATGTAAAGAGCATGTTTATTTTTTGCGTTTTTCTTATGAATAAGCTAGAAGAAACACTTTTTGGATTTTTCGAAAGAAAAGGGATACATAAGTAAATGAATAGGAAACACTACACCGAATACTGCTAAAAATCAAGTTGATTGCTGATTATTTTAATGTATCTGTTGATTACCTTATGACAGGTGAGGAGAATGAATCAGAAAAATACTATCTGAATGAGGAAACTGCTAAAGTTGCTCAAGAAATTTTTGAAAACAAGGAACTTAGAACACTATTCGATGTTCAGAAAGACATGGATCAGACGATTTAAGAGCATTACACAACATGGCTCTCGCACTGAAACGAAAGGAACGTGGTGACTTTGACACCGGATGTTAACATCATCCTTATGGACTTTCAAAAGGAAAGGACATGAAATGGTAGTGCCGAATGAAGATGGCAGTTATACCATATTTATCAATGCAGCACTTAACTATGAGTCACAGCAAGCAGCACTTAAACATGCTATGAGTCACATTGAAAACGATGATTTCTATAAAGAAGATGTGCAAAGAGATAGAATATCTGGCTCATACTACTACGAAAGCACCTGATCCGGTTATATCAGCATACAGTAAATGTATGGAGCAGAACCGTACTAGTGACGAGTGAGCATTGTGACCCACATTCAAACTTAACGAATATAACTTCTGTAATAAGGGATTTATGAGGAATGAGTTATGAAACCTGATCAATTTAATCTCATCAAGGAGAATGTGGTTTAGGTACAACAAGGTACAGATACCAGTGAAAGATTGCAAGAAGAACAGGGACAGAAGGAATTAAAAGCTTATAAGCAAGAAAAGAATGCTCAGAGTTTGGAGAAAGAACAACAGAAAAAGTTATGCACAATCAGTTCTAAAGTTATCACTTCTCGCTTCTATAGGAATATAACTATTGCTATTTTCTTTGGATGGTTTATTCTTTTTGGTTCTGTGATAAGTATACCTACAAGACCATCTGACAGTTTTCTTGATTCACTATTTCTTCTTTCTGGGTGGGTTATGTTTGTTCATACCCACTGAGTTCGATATCTGACAAGAAGAAAAAAGAGACGATAAAACAGGATATGGAAGTGAACTGTCCTTTCTGGCCAGATCGTGATATTAAGCAGTTGTAGCTTCTGCACTGGCTGCGGTTCTTCATTGATTCCGCAGCAACCCAAAGTGATCAATGCCAAAAGAACAAAGAAAGGAGAATTTGTTCAGCTTGTAGTTTTCTGTAATAGATATTAATTCTAAATTCTGTCCATGTTGCCGGATAAGATTGTGAAAAGAAAGAAACAGCTATTCCTACTACTGGTATGAAATTCACATCAGATATGTTGCTAATAGAAAAGTGGTATATAGTCCTCCCAAATTTGAAATAGAATGCTCAACCAGTAACTAGCAAATATGGCAGAAATTAACCAGAAGAACCAGTACAAGATATCTGTTAAGGATGAAGAAGCTAATCAACCAGCTTATCTAAAGAAGAAAGAGACGCACGCTGATTCAATTCTACAAGGAACAATATAAACAGAAAAAGATTAGAGCAAAAAACTAGGATGGACAAGAAAGTGATCGTCTTCGCAGAATTAAGAGTCAAATTATAAACTTAAAAGGAAGATGACAAGAGGAAAATCGTGATAATATGATGAATTAACAAAATAAGGATATAACTTTCCAGGAAGGGATTTAAAGCGCGTGGTGCGCTTAGAAAACAAAGGCTCTATCACAAAAGAAGAAACACAGATAAAAGGTGGATGTTTAAAAACTTGTAGTAGTGGTATCAGTAGTATTATATGATATCATAGGTTCTGTTATTGGTGGAAAGGATGACGAGATATAAAGGTAAACAGTGACACTTCTACTGACGCAACGCAAGATGCTTCAAAAGAATGAATCAGAACCGGAACAGACTGTATTTAACGTTGGAGATACTGTGAATCTCAATGATGTTGAAATTACACTTGTGAACAATCACCGAATCTGCCAAATTGAGATATACTACCCTGACAGAGGAAACGAGTTCTTAATCCTTGAGTTTGGGGTGCAAACAACTCATCAAAAGATATCAGCATCAGCTCCGTAATGAATTTCGAAGCCTATTGCGATGATTACTCTCTAACACAAGATCTTGTTGGACTTCAAGCCCCTGAAGCCAGTGGAAAGAACCAGCTTGATGAAGTTGTTGCTGCTGGAAAGAAGATGAACGGTGTGATTTTGCATATCAGGGAATTTACCTTTCTCGAAATTCGAGGTTAGCGTTGCTCCTGATTTCTACGGTCATCAAAAGATATTCAGTTTGTTTACAGTAAATAGTTAATTTTGCGGTGTTGGAACAAGGTTCATTTGCATGAAGGAACCATGAATACAAAAGAATACGTTTATGACAACAAAAACTTTCTTCCTTATCCGATGCAGGAATTGAGAGCTTATGGAAGAGAACTACTGTCAAGACAATATGCCGGTGAAGAACACAGATAAGTTATATACAGAATTAAGAAGATGTATGTAGCAGATTTGTAAGCAGAATAATTAAATAAAAATAAAACCGCTCCTGTTGGCGCAGGAACGGTTGATACCTAACTCGAAGGAAACAGTGCGAATTATATGAACAATAATATTGGCATCATCTTCGGAGCAGTCAATCGTCAGAACTGTTGTTCTATTGTATGGCTGTTATTTTTATAAAGGGATGCACATGGCAGCAGCTAGAAGTTACCTTCCGGATCCTGGAGATGTGTCAGGTATTCAGCCACTATGAAATTGTCTTAAGATAAAACGGAAAACCTGTTGGCTGATCAAAGAGAAACGAAACAGAAACAGAAAGAGAATCTATAAAGTCTTTCACTTGTGATGATCCATCGGCAAGAGGAAAAGAAAAAGCTGAAGCAATGGCTGCTGAATGGGCAGATAACAAAGAGTAACATCAAGAAGAGATGAAGAAGTACAAATGACTTTCAGTGATGCACTAGAAAAGTATATCCAGGAACGTTCCGCTGTCCTCTCACAAATCCAGCATCAAGAAAGTACAAGAGTATGCAACGTAATTGCATGGCACCGCTTAAAGAGTATCAGCTAAAGGAAATCACACAAAGCGTAATTCAAAAAGGTGATTAAATTCCTACAGAAGTGGACATTAAGAAGATTGTTCTCGTGCATCAGAAGGAACTATCATGGAAGTGCCAATTCTCCTCGCAGCGTTTGGAGCTATGCAGAGGTGAGATCTGTGCATTACAGAAGTCCGGACATCAAGAATCACACGATACACGTTACAAAAACAATGGTTATGAATGATGAGGGCGAATGGATTGTAAAAAGCACCTAAGTCTTATGCTGGTGACAGATATGTGAATTATCCATCATTCGTAATCGAGAAGTTCTTGGAACTTTCAACCGACACTGTAGACATGAATCCGAATACACATTAACAACATCGTTTGAAATCTCCTTAAGAAAGTAGAGATACCTCACTTTCGATTCCACGACTTAAGGCATTACAACGCTTCTGTGTTCAACATGCGCTAGGAATACCAGATGCGTATATCATGCAATCTGGTGGATGGAAATGATTCGGTACTGAAAGAAGTCTACCGTCACACTCTTCCGGACATGGAAGATAAAATGAATAAGATTGCAATCAACTATTTTTGAGTCTATGCAACACGAAATGCAACATGAATCATAACAATCATTGATTTTACAGGGGTTTTAGCACTTTCTGTGGGAGTTCGATTCTCATCCCCTGTATTAAAAAGCCTTAGAAACCGCGTAAAATCGCTGTTTAAGGCTTTTCTTTTTCCCAAAAGCAAAGGTAATCAACCATATGTTTGAAACATCTGAAGAAGGAGGAAATCTTGCACAAATGCGTCTCATATGGTACCAAAAAAAGACCTTCTTTGCTAAAAATTTGATTATTTTAAATGATATTTTAAAGATACAAATAAAAAAAGAAATGCCTTAGCAGATTAATTCATATTCACATAAATTGAAGAATATCCAACTCTTTAAAAAAAGAGGATTTTTATTGAACATGCTAGATTTTTAGATTAGAATTATAAAATATTATTATCTTTATCATTTTTAATAATCTTGTAAGCTTCCAAAATTCCTTGCTTTACTGCAGATTTAATAATAAATACTAGTAACGGAATTATAAAAAAAAAATAATGATTAAAGCAATAAATAGTATCATTTGTAAATCCATAGAGAACTCCATTTCTAATAACTATAGTAAGTGTTTCAAATTTATCAGATTTATTCTAGTATAACATACTATTAATGAATGTAAAGAAAAATATTCCTAAGAACAACCTTTCCTAATTTCAAAAGGAAATTAGAGTTACTCAAGGGCACATCTTGCCCTTGTTTAATAAAAAAGATTCGTTATGCTTTGCAGTAAATCAATGTTTTAAGTTTTCTCCAATTTGGAGAATAACCTGTGCCTAAGTGTCTAAAGTATGATATCATGTAAGTAACAAATTAGAAGTTACAAGGAAGGAATTATGAAATTTATGCAAACAGAGAAAAAAAACAGCTTTTGATCTATGTGATTATAGCATACGGAATCACATATGTAATGGGACTTCTGATGTGGTATGGCTATGGAAAAGGTCTTGATCTCAGCGCTTTTCCAAATGCGCAGATGCTGTATCCAGCAGCAGGTGTGATGATGGCTTATTTAATTACCAAAAAAGGAGATAAAAATCTTCCAACGGCTTTTACATATTCTTTTGTAGCAGTGGGCACCGATCATGAATTACGTTATAATAGGTGGCAGCGTTATTTTCTGATTCTTCTTTCTGAAATCCGGTAAAGAAAAGCGCAGACGGATGTGCTTCAGAATCAACAAATCCACTGGAGATATTCCTGTTGCACTGGTAATAGATCTGCTGATCTTTGGATGGGTGATCTTTCTGAAGCCATTTAAAGGAGAAAAAAAAGCATAATATTGAATTCATTCAAATTATTTGAAATAATTTGCAGAAGTACCGGCATTTTTAAGAATAGTTATTTTAATTTCATGTATTGCAGATTGGATGATATTTGCAAAAATTGAAGTGGCATAACTT
>VOFC01000429.1_pt1 | contig 47062 bp, 73 predicted proteins | sample 5384161 | NCBI WGS metagenome assembly VOFC01 (sample SAMN12384722, study PRJNA508395) | human gut metagenome | isolation source: healthy gut B | host: Homo sapiens | reverse complement strand
TATGATATTCATAAACATCTCGTAGACGCACTTCATGGCAATCTGATTAAACGTCACTGCACCCTCCAGCTTTAGTGCTTTCTTGTAAAAAAACACTGTTTGCCGAGATATTATTGAGCATCAGCACAATCGCTTCAAAATCATTCCGGCATTGAGCAGTGGCTTGATGGGCTCAAGCAGCTCGCTTTTGATAATCCACTCTATCAGCTCGTACTTGTCCTGAAAATGATTGTAAAACGTAGGGCGGATAACTCCGGCCTGGTCACCGACCTTGGTAAGTCCGGGTCTCTCCATCTTAAACTCCATCCGACGCATTCTGTCGCCTTTCTGTTACTGCTTAATTGTCCTCTTTTCTATCCTCAACAAACGTTGCCTCAAACTCCTTTTTGCTTGTTGTAGGCGCTCTCCGCCTTTGTAGCACGGCTTGTAATCCAGATATTTGATACTCCGTTGAAAATCAGTATGATACCGACAACAACAGTGGCTGTCTTCATTACATCAAATGCATTTGTCACGCAGATTATTCCAAAAATCAGACTGATTATTGAAAAAATCAAGCCGACACTCCAGCCTCCGTAACCGTATTTTCTGGCATCCACTGCCTCAATAATGCTCCTGATGCTGTGAAAAATGAGCACCAGACCGATGACTATAGGTATCAGGCTCACCACAACCTTTGGCTGTACCAGAAACCATATACCCACTGCCAAAACCACAAGCCCCAGCATCGCTGAAAAACCATTCGTAACTATATTCAAAAAATAGCTGCACATATAGACCACTCCGATGATGATAAGCACTACCGCAAGCACATTGGCCACAATCGTGAGCACCGAAGCCCTCCATATGATAAACACCAGTCCCAGCGCTATGCAAAGCACTGATGACAGTAGAAAATCAGCCTTTATTCTGCCTAAAAACTCCTTCATACACGGTCTCCTTTATATATCCTGCCCTACATTACTTTTCTAATTCTGTTCCTCTGCACTTTTTCTTAACCAGGTCAAGAACAGTCTGAAGCTCAGCACCCTCAACCGGTGCAGCTCCATATCCAAGACGCTTGTAATCCTCTGTAATCAGCCAGCTCAGTAGTTTTATCGCCCTTCGCATCAATTACAAAATATCTGCCCTGTGACGCAGCATCATCCCACACGAGATAAGCACGGATTGCGCAGTTTGGAGCCATATCTCTTGTCGGGAAATCAACTCTGGTGACATTAAGCGTATCAGAAATCTGCATAGACATAACAGAGAAATCCTCCTCCATATATGGATACATACGCTTCTGCTGATATGCCTCCTCGTACAGCTCATCTATTAACTTTTCCTTCTCATCGGCAAGTCGGTCCATGAACTCTTTTCCGCCCTCAAACATCTTCGCCGGCAGGAAAATATGCTCATACTGCATACGCTCGAAGATGACATACTGCTCTGCTGTCATCTGTACAGTCTTGCCCTTTGTCGGTGATGTAGGATGTCCCTCTCTTCTGGCCTTTTCCACTGCCTCAATCTTTTTTCTACAAGAGGCTTTTTGAAAATCAGATTGTGAGTGAACGGGTTGAATGCGATGCCATTAATCTTTGACTCTTTATTTGCCACCATATTGTTGACTGCAAGAAACGGCATATTTACAATGCATGGTGACGGATGATCCTTAGAAAGCTGTGCCTTTGAGGTATAAATCGGCATGAAAGCCTCTCCCTCACCGTTTTTAATAAATAGCGGAATCGGCTTGTTGTTCTCTCCGACATTTGCAGGTACCAGGAATCTGCTCTTAGTGCATTTTTCAATGAGCTTATTGAGCGTCTCCGTCTTTTTGTCGCTTGAATACTGTGTCATCAGCGCCTCACCCTCTGGGTTTTGCACCTCAAGAGTGAAGGCCGGATCATCCTTTAATTTATTTTTGATTTTATTTTTATCCATTTATACTGCTTCTCCTTATATTAAATGCCCGGATTTACATCCAGGCATTATTTTAACACATTTCTTTTATCAACTCAACAATCTTAGTGTCTCTTGCTATCCATTCTTTATCAAGAAAGGCGCTGTTGGCCTTTATTATCTCATCCGGCGTAGCCCATGACAGATGATACTCAAGCCTTATCTCGCTGTCTGTCATCTGTGCGGCCACATGCTCGTCCTTCACATCACAGAAATACACGTAGGTGTGACAGTAATATATCTTGTCAGCCTCAAATATATCGCGTCTCTTTTCTATGACCTTGCCGCACTCCCTGATGCTTTCCGGCACGACAAGAAGCCCTGCCTCCTCGCGCACCTCCCGTGCCAGCGCCACCTCGTTGGTCTCGCCTGCATCGATGCCGCCGCCCAGTATCTTGTAGTAGCCCTCACCGGCCTGCTGCATGGCAAGCTTTCCGTCTCTGATAATAACCGCGCGCACCGCGAAGCGCTCAAATACCTCCATATCATCGGAATAATTGTGTTTGTCAAATGTATATAGCGTTCTCATGTTTATCCTCCGTATATGGGATGTAATCATTCATTAGTATACATGGAAAGTAGTTTTTATTCTACACCATTTGATAGCGAATTGGAATACTATTATCGTCCTTTACCTGCAAAGTAACACCACTGTCTCAATGTGCTCTGTATATGGGAAGCAGTCATATGGTGTTGCACGCTTCACTGCATATCCATGCTTTGTGAGATACTTTAAATCCCTCGCCAGTGTTTCCGGACCACATGACACATACACCACTCTCTCCGGCGACAACTTGACAACCGATGATAAAAATGCCTCGTCGCTGCCGGTTCTTGGAGGATCCATTATGACAACATCAGCTTTCTCACCCTTTTGTGCCATCTCGACCATGAATTTTCCGGCATCATCATTGTAGAAGCGGATATTTCTGATGTCGTTTCGCTTTGCATTGATGACTGCATCACGGATTGCATCACGGTTTAGCTCGACACCGATGACTTCACCTGCATTTTTCGCTGCTATGATGCCTATGGTTCCGGTGCCGCAGTATGCATCGATTACGCGCTCCTTGCCGGTGAGGTGTGCCTCATGAATGGCTTTTTCGTATAAAAGCTCCGTCTGTACCGGATTCACCTGATAAAACGAGCCTGGTGAGATGCGGAAGGTACAGCCGCACAGCTTATCCTCTATGAAGCCCTTGCCATAAAGCGTGATGTTTCTGTCTCCGAGCACCATGCTTGTTCTTTTATCATTCACGTTGAGCACCACTGTCGTGATATTGGGATGCTTCTTCCTGAGTGCTTTTACGAAATTGTTCTTCGATGGAAGTATCGGCGATGCCAGGACAAGCACTACCATTATCTGCCCTGTTGCATAACCCTTTCTTACAAGCACATGTCTGAGAAGGCCATAGCCGGTGTCCTCATCATAGGTCTTTATCCTGAATGAGCGGAGCATATCCTTTATGTCCCTTATTATCTCATCTGACTCCTGCTCCTCTATCATGCAGCTTTCGATATCCACCACATCATGTGTGTTTTTTTCCTGTAGGCTCCCGCCACAATCTGACCGCGCCTCGTACAGTCAAAGGCTGCATGAACCTTGTGACGATAATAGAGCGGATTTTTCATGCCGACAATCGGCTCCACAAAGCAAAAAGGCTTTAGCAGCTTTTTCATGTATGCCTGCTTGGTTTTTAACTGTTCCTTATATTCTACGCCCTGATAGTCGCAGCCGCCACATTTCTTCGCATACGGACATACGTTATCGCTTTTTGCCCGGCTGCTTTTTTCCCTTTACCCTCTCCTGTCCTGCAGGGTTTTTGTATTTTTTCTCATTGTGCATGTTATGCGTGGTCTTTTTTTCTGGAATTGCCTTGATTTCCCGCCATATCTGTACCCCTTAAAATCAGCTTTGCTGACTACTTGCCGTATGTATTATATAAATACACATGATTATCTATACAGTGCCATCCGCTTGAAGCGCCTGCTGTCACACATATATATGTCTTTCCGCTTGCTGCCTTCTCGTAGCTGACCGCACAGTTACCGGACTGATTTACAAAGCCTGTCTTTGCACCGATTACCTCGCCACTTGTCATCTTGTCCTCTATTCGGCGCAGGAACAGATTTGATATGTTCAGGTTCTCCGGATGCTGCGGTGTTGCAGCCGTGCTATATGTATGATTTGAAAGTACTGTTTTACAAATGTCGTCCTGCATCGCTGCCTGCATGATGACCGCCATATCATAGGCTGTGCTGTAATTGTTCTCATCATATATGCCGACAGGGTTTGCAAAATGTGTGGTCTGGCCTATACCAAGCTCTGCTGCCTTCTGGTTCATCATATCGACAAATGCTTCCATGGAGCCTGCTGTATAAACCGCAAGCTGATATGCCGATTCTCCACCTGATGGCAGGATGGTTCCGTTAAACACATCGCGAAGAGGCACCTGCTCACCGTCTAAAAAGCCTGTTGTACTGCAATCATGCACATATGAATAATCTGTGGCTTCTCTTGTAATTGTAACAACCTCGTTGAGCTTGTTTTCTATCACTGCCTGCCTGTCTATTTCGGTGTTTTCATTCTCCGCTGCAGCAATTGCATTTTTCTCAGCCTGCTCTGCTGCTACGCACTGTCATAACCTTTGTCATGGAAGCTGGATACATTTTCTCATGAGCATTTTTTCCCGCAACAACTGTGCCGTCCTGCTCATCAATCACTACGGCATAAGAGCTCTCAAGCTCATCTCCGATTGCTGCTGTAGCATCAGACTCCTTTGGTGCAAAGAGCTCCTTTGCTTCCTCTGTCTCACTTACCTGCTCAGTCACACCGGTCACATTTTCTGTGGCCGTTCCTGTGTCTTTTGCCTTATTACTGTCTTTTTTTGTTTTATTAAAGCACGATATAACTATTATAATCGCTATAACGACTATCACAGCCACTATTCCTACAAGCTTAATCTGTGAAGCTCTTGTATTTTGTCTGCGGCGTCTGTAATTTTTTCTACTATTATTTCTCATATCCAATCCCTGTCTCGTTGTAACTATTCATCCCACGCACATTCGCAAAACCACACTTGAATAATCACATTTCATTTTTATACTGTAACCTATTTAGTATACTCCCTATCCGGAAGCTGTGCAATAATTATCGCAATAAACATGAGCACACATCCAAAAATTTCTCTGCCACCTAGCATCTGGCCCAGCAGAATCCATCCTGCAATCACAGAAACCACCGACTCAAGACTCATCGCCACCGATGCCACCGCCGGGTTTAAGCCCTTTTGTCCGACAATCTGCAGCGTATAGCCCACTCCGCTTGAGAAAATACCGGCATAGAGAATCGGAATCCATGCATCCCATGTGCAAAGCGACTGTGCCCACTGCGCTAAACCGCCGGCAGACGGTCGCATATCTGTAAAAATCATCACTATACATGAGCCAAGCCCGGTGACAAAAAACTCAATACATGAAAGTCTGACCGCATCTACCTGTGATACGAAATGGTCAATCACAAGTATCTGTATCGCAAAGCACAATGCCCCCGCCAACAGGAGCAAATCCGAGCCGCTAAGTGAAAATGTCCCATTCATGCACAGAAAATACATGCCTATAAGCGCAATAAAACACCTATCCATATTTTGGCTCCACATTTTCTTTTGAGGAAAATCCCAAGTATAGGCACCATAAGTATATATGTAGCTGTAAGAAATCCTGCCTTGCCGGATTCTGCGCCCATGCTGATTCCAAGCTGCTGCAGGTTGCTCGCAAAAGAAAAGTGCTATTCCACAGCAGCTTCCGGCTATCCAAAGCTCTTTCTTTTGCTTTTTGCTTTCAGGTCTGTTTACCGTCAGCTCTTTTTACATCCAGTATTTTTATGACCGGCAGAAGGCAGAGCGCACCAATAAGGAAGCGGATGCCGTTGAATGAAAATGCTCCAACTGCGTCCCCTCCCTTTGACTGCGCTACAAAGGCTATTCCCCAGACTATATCTGCCAAAAACAAAATAAAGACATGTCTTGTCTTTGAGGCTGTATTCATTATAATAGTTCCTCCGTGTTATTAAAATCAGAGATATTATATCACCGACTGCCTTAAATTGCATACTTAAATATGCTGTTACATATCGTTTGTATATGAAATTATACAAAAAACAGGCGGCAAACACCCTCTTTGGGTATTCGCCGCCTGTCTTTATATCTTATTGCGTAACACTATTATTTACGCTATTCTGCCAGCTTAAAATGCTTTATCTCTCCGTTTCCTGCCACATAGAAATCATTATCCTTGTAAATGCCTCTGTAGCCTTCTGTATTTTTATAGGTCAGTGCCTGCTGCTCCAAAAGACTAAAGCCGTTTTCACTGTCATACGAATACAGATAGTAGTCATTCGCAGTAAATCCTATCATATTTTTCTCCGGGTCAGCAAGAATAGCCTTGTAGTTGTATACAAACTCATTACTCCAGCTCTCAGAACTGTCGATAAGCTTCTGGTTCACCTCAACCGGCTTTGTCGGATCGCTCACATCAAACATAGTAAGCTTTATCTTACTCTGCTGCGAATCACCATAGCCTATTCCAAGTACGTGCGTATCATCCCACATATGCAGATATTCAGAAAATCCACTCACCTCAAGCTCCCCAAAAGCTTTGGTGCTGTCGGATTAGATATGTCTGCTACAAAAAAAGGATCCGTCTGCCTGTATGTGATGAAATATACGTATTTTCCAACAAAGCGGGCTGCGTATATACTCTCCCCGCGTGCAATCTCGTTTATCACACCGACCTCATTCATATCCTTATCCAGCACATGAAGCGAATTGACAGGCTGGCTGCCGGTATTTGAGGTTGGAAGCACATACAGATACCCTCCCTGCTCATTTATTGCAAATTTATCGTTAAGATAACCATTCACTGAAGTCGTCTCCCCGGTCTTCATCACTCCATCCTCAAACGAAATTTTGCTGATTTTGGTAAGCTCACGGCTTGCACTCCAATCAGAATGATACAGATACATAGCATTGCCAGAAACGTACACCTCGCCGCTATTATTCATAATGCATTTTGCATCTATCGTCTTATCAGGTTTATCCACATCAAAGCTCGAAATAACTGTGCCTGAGTATGTATCCTCTCCTATATAGAAGCAGTCATAGCTTATCACTTTGCCATTTACCTGAGGCACCCATTTCTCCAGATTATCCTCCTGCAGCGCCACATTTCTATTCATATCGGAGGTCTTTATATATGTGTCTGAAAAAACATATATCATATTGCCGATTTTGCGCGATGTATTGTAAAATCCATCCTGACGCGCTTTACCTATAAGCACCGGTTTCGTTGGGTCAGATATATCATAGCTATAGCATATAGTCTCATCCTTATCGCCTGCGTGGTTTGATATAATAAGCATTTTTCCGTCACTGATATAAAGCTCCTCTACAGTATCTGACGGTACCTCAAAAATCAGGACGAAACAGCGTCTCTTCCCCAGGCTTTCCCTTTGAAATATCCGTAATGGATATCTGACCATCCTCGACCATGTAAATGTATTTTCCGTCCGTCTTTACCACATCACTCTCATCAACGCCCTCTGTCATCACGTTGGTTGTTGAATACTCTGTATTGGCTGCCGACTCCTGTTTATTTGTAGACGATGCATCAGACATAATGCCTGTTACATCCGCAGTCTCCAACAGCTCTCCAAATGCGGTATCCCTTATGGAAGCCTCTGCTTTTTTACCACATCATACAATTTCCCGTAATCAGAGGCTGCTTCATAATCCCCAAGCTTTGCGCCGCTCTTTATCCCTGTATAGACATTATTCTGTGCATTATTCTGTGAAATCACATTTGCAGTTTTTGTTTCCAGCTCATCTATACGGTTATTAAGCCGCACAACCTCCGTGCCTAAGACTGCAACAACAAGGACTGCCGCCACTGTGGCAAGCGCTTTTGCTGCCCGTGCAAATTTTTTGTGCTTTTTCCTGTTTTTGTCTTCTTTTCCGCCGTGATGGGTTTCATGATTTTTTACATAAATTTCATCACTGTACCCGGCCGATTCTCCGTTCGGCTGCGCTTCTTCAATTATTTGGTCATCGATGTAATTTAAACCATCAAATAAATCCTTTTTCGTCATAGATATACGCCCTCCTCATCCAGATATTTTTTAAGCTCTGCCCTTATCCGAAACAGTGTGGTCTTTACGCTGCTTTTGCTCCTGCCGCTCATATCTGCCAGCTCATCAATCGTCATGCCATACCAGTATCGTCTCACGAAAAGCACTCTCTTTTCCGTCTCCAGTCCGTTCAGAAAATCCGATAAACACCTTCCAATGTCCGACAGCTCGCCCTCGTATTTTGCATTGCTGTCTGCAAGGCACTCCTCAAGCTCATCAAGCATACAGTTCATGTTGGAATTTCTCTTTGAAGCATTATTCCAGTCAATCCTGTCGCAGACGATATTGCGGCATACCCTGTAAAGCCATGAAAGGAAACGCATAGGACGCTCCGGTGGTATCTTGTTCCATGCTGCTATGTATGTGTCATTTACGCATTCCAGCGCATCCTCATGTGCTATCATCGTGTCTGCAAACCGGGTAAGCTTCGCTCCGTACATCTGCGAGGTCGCACTGACAGCCTGCTGGTTGCGATTAAAATACATATCAAGTATCTGTTCCTGTGTGTACATTTTCCACAAACCTCCCTTCTATATATTATGTAGGATTTTGTTTGGTGGGGGTTACATTTCATCATTAATTCTTTAAAATTTCCCTTATGTAAACTTTAAGCCTAGCCTCTAGGAAATAAAGCTTATAGTGCTGAATAATTGAATTGTATCATATTTCGTCTTAGTTTAAATATCAAAAAAGGAAGATTCTCCTTAGAATCTTCCTCATATGAATTCAAATAGTAATATTTAATTGTTCTTCTTTGCCGTAACAAGCGCAACTACCGCAAGAACTGCATTTATCAGACACCAGCCTGCCCATATAGCAAGATCCGAAAAACTTCCATAACCCGCAAATCCGATAATTGCTGCCAATCCAAAGAGTACTATGAGTGCGATATTCCCACCCTTGCCTAACGATTTTCTCGTAGCGATTGAAACAATTCCACCTGCAAGCATAAGAATTGCCACAATTATTCCTGCACTTCCTGATGCCTCACCATTGGCCTCCAACGCATTAGATACTCCTGCAGCGCATGACTGAAATGATACAAAAACAAATAAAATTATTGATAAAATACCTGAAACTAATTTCCAAACCTTCATGATGAATTTCTCCTATCTATTAAATATTGCGTAGCTCTACTGTTTAATAATCATACTTTCATATGATGTTTAAATTATTTACTGTGCCGTAAATGTTATCGCATCTGAATCCGCTATTGTATCGTAGCTCTCAGCATTGTATATATGGAATTTAAGCTCCACCTGATCAACCGACGTGATTCCGTTTGCCTCAAGATCACTTGACATAATGGTTATATCATCTATCGACTTCTTTCCGTCATATACTGTGGTTGAAAACAGCGGTGTCATCATATATCCATTGATAGACATATTGTCCACGTTTATTCCGACATTCTGACCTGAGGTGTTTTCGATGTAAAGTAATTGCTGTTCCCCAGAAGGAATTTTCATCAACTGTTTTTCCAACAATCCTTACACCATTTGCATTGTAAAGCTCCTGTCCCTCATCGTTTGGTGTCGTATCCATGTTTGCAAATTCAGAGGTCTCAAGCTTTGAATATACATTCTTGAAAAGATTATCCCAGTTTGAATCGTATGCGTGGAAATACATCTCAATTTGTCCTACTGTATCTATTCCGGCTGCTTTAAGCTCTGTTGACGATAAATACATAACCTCATTCGACTTCTTTCCTGCCGCAACATCCGCGCTGAACAGATCTGTGATCATATAATCGTTCACGATAAGTGCATCACAGCCTATTGTATAGTCCTTGGCCGAATTATTTTCAACCAGAAGCTTAATTCCATCTCCCCATATGCTGTCCGTCACATATTCAGTCGCAGTTATTTTGATGCCATCCTGGTCTACAAGCACCTGCTCATTGATGCTCTCATCTGCTGATGCCTGATCTGCGCCGCCTCCATTAGTTCCGCTGCTCTCCGCGCCTCCACCGGCCTCTGTTGCGCTTCCCGGTACAGCTATGCTCTTTTTTTGGGCCCTGTGTCCGAGCTGCATCCCAATAATGTAAAAGTGATTGCTGTGATACTCAGTACAAGAGCCAGTAAATTAGTTCTTTTTTTTTCATGGTTAAGTCCTCCTCTGTAAATTGTAGGACTATTATACCATCACAGTATGAATACTGTTCTCCCCCGCAGCGGTGGTAAAATTATATTCTAAACCTACTCCTGCACACCACTTGTCCTGAGCATTTCCATACCATTTTTGCTGAGTAATTCGTTCACTTCTATGATTCCACCCGGACGTTCCTTAAAAATAAGCATAAGAAAAGCATCTCTCGGGATTTTTGCATAGAGCTGCGGCATCTCGTATTTTCTCAAGGCTCTCTGTGTCTGCTCCAATGTAAGCTCTGCAGCATAACATATCCTCAGGATAATATCCCTCTGCCTGGTATGTTTTTCGCCTGACAGAAGCTTGTAGCCGTATTTTTCCGGAATATCAGCCTTCAAAGACACCATCTGCTGTGTTATTCTCTTTTCCTTAAGCAAATCCTTTATGTACTCCGAAAATGCATTTTGCTCCGGATCCATGCTGCCTTTCTGCTCAACACAAAATTTATCAAAATCAGATATATGAGTTTTTCCAAGGATATCATCCAATTCTTTTGTATTTTTTTTCTTCATAAATTTCTCCTATCTGTTATACTTGTACTTGTAACTATTCCTACCTCATTAGCGATACCTGAAAGGATACATGCACCATGAGCGATTACAAAATAATCTCAGCCTTAAATGAAGAGCACAAGGTTTATCTGGTTCAATCTGCGCTTTCCGGCAATATTTATGTCCAGAAAATCCTTGATGTATACAATATCCGCGTGTACGAATACCTTTATCGCAATCCTGTGGCCGGTATTCCGCGCCTTATCAATTACTATGAAGATGGCAACCAGCTTATCGTAATCGAAGAATATATAAGCGGAACCTCCCTGCAGGAAAAAATAGACAACTCTGACCTTAGTGTTTCCGATATCAGAAGCTACATGATTATGCTCTGCAATATACTTGAAGCTCTGCACTCGATGACTCCGCCTATAATCCATCGCGATATAAAGCCCTCAAATATCATAATCACCAGTTATAACTATGCCATGCTTTTTAGATTTCAATGCCGCAAAACAATTTTCAGGACAAAACGAATCTGATACCGTGCTGATTGGCACCCCCGGATATGCAGCTCCCGAGCAGTATGGCTTTGGCTCTTCATCTCCGAAAACAGACATATATTCTCTCGGCATAGTACTGCGCGAAATGCTTGGCAGCATCACTCCGGTTCCCAACATTGCTCCAATTCTGCACCGGCTTAACATGATTGCAGATAGGTGTACTCAGATGACACCAGCCGCAAGATACCAGTCTGTGGCAGAGTTAAAAAAATGCCGTATCGCAGTCATATTATCCTGCGCAGCACAGCACTTCTGCTGCCGATAATTCAAGTCAATATGCACACCATAACCATGATAATGCAAACAATGCAGCCAATGCCGATACTGCTAAACGAGCTATCCACGACAGTGCTTCCAGTTTCCTCCCACCCGGATTTCGCACGAGAACTCCATGGAAAATGCTGCTATCCTCAGTCGCATATCTGTTCATAATATGGCTTTGCCTGTCATTGGAATTAGAAAACACTTACGGAGCAAAGCTGTGGCTTGAAAGAATCTTCTGCCTTGGTATGTTCATATTTGCGATTTTCTGTGGCTTTAACTATCTCAATGTACAGAATATACTGCCACTTTGCAAGAGCAAAAACCGCTTCCTGCACTATGTCGGCATAATACTGCTCGATGTGGCAGTGATTTTTGCTCTATTTGTGATTATGTTCATTATAGAGTCTGTTGCATTCCCTATAAAGTGATTTTTTATATAATAGCACATAAAAATAAGCCATGTTCTCACCGCTGTGGTGGTAACATGGCTTATATATTATTTTTTCAGTTGATTTTGTTAATATCTTTTCTTTTTTGTTCATCTGTCCACTCATAATCATAAGTCTCATTAATTACTTAGTTTTATCTGAATAATTCCAGCGTCCACTATATCACCAATTTCATAATTTTCCACATCAACTACTATTATTTTAATGGCCACTGTTTTGTAAGCCTTATGCTGTGTATACAACTATGAAATCTCCAAAACTACTATCAATAAATAATGACTTTACTCTTTACGATAAAAATCGGTGATTATTATATAAGCGTGCGCAATTTCTTTACAAATTTGCTTAGAAGTAAAAAGCTCATGGCAAAAAATCACCATTAAATAGGACTAGCATTGATTGGTTTCAGTATATATCTTTTTATATATTCATTCAGATAAAATGTTGAAATGAGCTACTATAAACAAAATACCTTATGGTCATTGTGAAGCTAGATGTAACATATATTTAAGAGTATTGAAATGTTATTCATCCTTATTAATATCAGCTATTCAGCAATGAAACCTCTTCCATACATGGATAAAAAAATATAGCCTGCCAAAATAAAGGCATTCATAAATTCCATTTTACGTTCATTTAAGAAATTCACAGTCATGTATTTTTACCGCTTTCGTGCAAAATGCCAACATCTCAATAAAATCGGCATCTATCATAAATTCTATAAAACAAGCAGTTTTTTGGTAAGAGATTATTATTGAAGCTGTAAAGCTGTGTTATATAATATAACCATATTGATTGCACTTAATAATACTATAGTTGTAAGTAAACTTCCTTCCAGTCCGAATGTTCCTCCACTAAATATTTCACAATTGCTGATTTTAAATATAAATATGCTTTGTGATTGTGCCATTCCCGATACATTAAAACCATAAATATTTCCTTGTATAAAATTCCACATGCTATGTATTGCACTAATGCCCCAAATATTTCCAGTTTTCAATAAATAGATTGACTCGAATATTCCAAATAATATCAAATTTAATAAAGCAAGTACTTGAAATCCATTATTGAAACCATGTGTTAATCCAAATAAAATAGAATTAACCATCACCGCTACAAATATGGTATTTTTTCTGATTATAGATATCATGAAAAATCCACGAAATACTAACTCTTCGTAAAATCCCTGCAACAAAAATCCGCCAAGAAATAAGAATATACTTTTTTATCCAAATTCACATTGAATCCATTAAAAATAAAAAAGTATTGAAAAGAACTCCCATCCATACTAAGGCTGATATCAGCATGGCACCTACACACGCACCTTTTATATACTGCTTGCATACATGTCTTTTCATAAAACCCATACTCATAAAAGTTCTTTTTTTCAATGCAGCAACAATACAATACAACCAAACCAATTCCCAAAGCACATTCATATAATTGAATAATCATGGATATCTCTTCGTTAATCACCGACTTCTGAAATAATGCAGCTTTTATTGCCTCCCCCGCAAATACCATTATCAAATTTATAGGTGTAAGAACAGCCAAGAATTTCAATATTTCAATCCAAACCCTATTTCCTCTTCCTGTTTTTCTTACCTCATCAACCAATGTAATATTTTCCTGTTTATATAACATAACTTTTTCCTTTTATTCTGATATAAAAAAGTCACAGAACCCAGTAATATATCATTTTCATATCCCGACATTCGCATATTCGTTATATTATTTCCGCCGAAATACTTTATCATTCTTTTTTTGACAATGCACAAAGAGAAAGAATAAATGCAACGACAGCCCAAAAAACAACTACTATCAAATCTGACAGACTTATAGACTTCGCCAAAAATAACGCAGACCTTATTAAATTACTTATAGGAACAAATGGCAGCACATTATAAATATACATAGACCACTCCGGGAGTCTTTCCGCTGGATATGTTATCGGTGAAAAAAAGCAGTCCACCTATCATAATTACCTGTGTTGCCAATGCCATTGCACTAGGTGGAAGCCAGTAGGCAATACAAAATCCGATACAAATCAATGTAAACTGTGTAAGCAATATAATCAGGCAACTTTGTCCCGTTATATTTAGATTTATATCAAAACGCAGTACCGAAGCAATACACCCCATAATCACGCCCGGAACTGATGCAATTCCCCATATGATAATATCTGCTAACAAAATAATGCTTCTTGAAACTGGAAGCGTTCTTTGATATTCAAATATCCCATTTTGTTTTGCCTCACTTACAATCTGTGGTGCTAAAACACATCCGACCGCAATCATGCCTAAAGTCAATGCCCCGGACGATAAATAAACAACCGATGTATCATCAAGCTGTGGAAGAAATAGTGCCATTCCACATATTATTGCAATCGCAAATGCAGCCTGTGCCACACTGAATACCGGCACCAGATATTTGTGTCTTATCAAGCTCCAAAATATCACTCCTTTAAGTTTTGTCAAATAAGATGCCTGCGGGTTTGATAATGTTTCTTTATTCACCATCTATCATACCTCCATATTGCATATCCAATGTTGCAGATGTAAACTTATAATTCAAAACTTTTCCCTGTCTTATAAGCTCCATCAGCCAATTAACAGCATTTGAAACCTGATTTTCAGACAAGGTAAGAACCAACTGCATTTCATCTTCTTTATATTCACTGGTTTCGGCTTCCGGTAGATCGTGCAACTCGTCCGTATCATGCAGGGATACTATCATTACATTTGAAACGTAGTCATTACTAATAACAGCCGTAGAATCGTCACGAATTATACGACCTTTATTCAGTAAAATATATCTGTCTGTATACTGTTCAACTTCAAGTAGATTATGGGTGACAACAAAAATCATATGCCCCTCTTTTGCTAGTTTTCTCATATACTGCCATGTCAACTTACGTCTTATTGGATCAACATCATTTGTGGGCTCGTCAAGCAGAATTATGTCTGATGGGTATGCCACTGCCATTGCAAAAGAGGTCAGTCTCTGTAAACCACCGGATAATTTATTTCCTGCCTGGTCAGCCCACTGCTCAATATCCAAATCCTTTAACACTTGTTTTGTGCATAAATGCACCTGCTTTTCAGATACTCCTTTGATTCTCAAAATAGATTCTATGGACTGCCTTAGTGTTACTCCTTCAAGCGGAGCATGAAACTGGGGCATTATGGATACCAGTTCTCTGGCTACTTTTGAATTTTTTACCAATGATATTCCCTTATAAGTAATATCTCCACTGTCAGGTTTGGCATTACCTATAATCTGATTCAGCAGAGTCGTTTTCCCCGCGCCATTATGTCCGATAAGTGCAGTGATTTCAGAAGGATACAGTTCTAATGAAATATTATCATTGGCTCTTATCTTCCCTTTTTATATGTTTTTACTGATTGAATCAATAATTAAATTATTTGCTTTCATAAATTACCTTTTCTTTCTTCTTAAAATTAAACGAACAGGTTAGTGTATATGCTCAATACAAACGGGATACCCCAAAAGACAACTACTGCTATCTCGACAAGCACTCCAATTACCTGAAACACTTTCCATATCAAGACATCCTTTTCATAAGTAAAATCAGCATCATTCTCATTTCCCAGTGCAATCACAGGATTATCTAACAGAAGCATAAGTATCAAACGCCCATCCGTCTTTCTGTGAAAACGAAACTGCCATAATATTCTTACCCAAAGGATCGACGCTGCCGCCAAAATAATCCAACTGTCATTATATAATCCCAGTATTGAACAAATACATAATATCAACAAATCGGACATTATTCCTGCTGACACGGCAGCAACTCTCCCCAAAAACGACCACACCCATATATGTGTCATGTTAACTGTAGCCATAGACTTTTTAATACTATCTTTACCCCACCATTCTGCTTTTTCCATGTGTTTGCATACAGCATATGCAACAGTTCGTGAATCATTGTTGTAGCAATCGAAAATCCTATCATAAATATGACCGACATCCACATTGGAACATTTGCAGGTATCATTCTGTTTCCAAGCGGAATCCCGGAAAATGGAATAATCATTAACACACCAAGCAATGCCATGACTGATATTATAAATACTCCCTGTCGTAACAGATTCCACTTTTTCCCTGTCGGTTCTTCCGGAATAACTGTATCCGATAACGCATTAGCAAAAAAAACCGCTATCCTTAAATACGGAAATAACGCTCTCGTCAAAATTTGCTAATGCGTTACCGTCCTGACTTATGCACGTTGCAAAGTCCTCTTCCACTACCAACGGCTCAGAATCAGCAGCCAAAATTACATAATTCCCATTTTTTAATTTCCTGCAAAATATTGTTTTCAAAGTTATATTTGCTTCCATCTTACACTCTGAGCCTACTTTCTATTTTCATAATATTGAAATATCTCCCAGTCCTCCTTTTTTCCCTTTTCCGCAGGTAGGACACTTCTCTTTGTAACGTTTCCATGAAGGATGCCTAAATGAAGAACCATCTTCAAAATTGATTTCATATTGTGTTCCCAGACTGCGTGGCTCTGCATATCCCGTTATCACGCGCACTGCTTCATCAACAATCGCTGCTGTAAGCTGAAAAATTGCCGGTGCATATGCTATAGTTGGTGGAGCAAAATCTATTTTTCTAAAAGCAACAAATTGCTCCACAAACTGCGGATCATTCATACTATAATGAAGATTTAAGCAGTCAAAACAACCTGTTACTCCAGGAATGACTGTAAACACTCTTCCTCTGCTTACCTGTGATGCTCCAAACACGCAAGGCACATTAGCTTTCACAATAGCTTCATTTACTATTCGCTGTGCAACAAACGGAGGCTCATCTATCGCACATATTACAAGGTTCACGCCATCTATCACATCCAGTACATCCTCCGGCTTTTCTATCTTCTTATTGTATGCCTCAATCTCAATATCCTTATTCATCTCAGAAATTGCCCTTGCCGCTGCTTCTGCTTTTAGGTGTACCAATATCTGATTCTTTATATAAAAAGCTGTCTGCCTAAATTACTCTCTTCTACATTATCATAGTCCACAATTACAATTTTCTTTGGACCAAGTCCTGCAAGCATTGTAAGTATATTTGAACCGCCTCCGCCTAGTCCCAACAAAAGAATCGTTGTTTCGCTAATTTTTCTTTGTGGTGTATATCTATTACCACCACTTCCTATATACCTGCTAAAATAATTTATATTGGGCATATATCGAACCGGTACATCTGTTTCTTCCTCTAAAACTTCTTCTACAAATCCCTCATTGTCCAAAAGTTGTATTCCATCGATCACATCTTCCACTGTTAACTCTGGAAATACCTCTCGCACCTCTTCTATGACCGTCATAACCGGTCTGCCATCAAGCTTTGATGCCAATTCCCATAACTGCCCCTCTGGATCCCCAAACTCTGCTGTAATTCCAAGTTGTGCTCCAATCCTGAATTCCTGACGGTTTAATCTGTACAATGGATAGATTGGCTTAATTCTTGGTCTGTATACATTCCTCTGTCCCTATTTAAGAGTAACAAAAGAATGTGATACACTTAATTAAATTTCCATTTTTCTTGCCTGACTTAACATGCTCTCAACGGCTAAAAATGTAATAATTCCCATACCAGCCAAAAGCAATATCATCGCCACTCCAGAAAAAAAATGTCATAGCTACTATCTGACACATTGTAACCATAATAATGCAGGATGCAACTATTGTTGCAATAACAGACTGCTTTCTGAACCCAATCCAACTCGAAGCAATACCACAAAATGCAGCAATCAGAGCATAACATACTAAATATATAATACTTGTTAACATAAGTCCTAAACTTGCAATGTCATTGCCAATTGGAACTAAGCTTTCTGTTATCATGAAAACTGCGAGTACTATTGCTCCACTTATCAACATCGAACCAAATGTAAATAAAAATACTAATAGTATCTTGGTTTCCATTATTTTTTTTTTCGACTGATTGGATATGAAAATAGTAAAATTGCTTTTTTCCCTCGATACTCATCCACAATAAACTGATGACATCGTTGCCGAGATTACAGAAAAAATTCCCATCATGACCACCAATGTCAGTCCTATTACAAAATTGTAAGAACTAAATAATTCTGCATCGCTATCCCCTGGATCAATTTTGGGTATTGCTGCCATTAAATATATAAAGCCCAGTATAAAAACAGTGCCTACCTCAACAGCAATTTGATATGGTCGTAAGCTATTTCTTTCCAATTCCAGAGAAAATAATCTGTTTATTTTCATATACTCACTCTCCTTGAATCGCTTTCATAAAATAATCTTCCAGTCCACCGGCATTTTGTTGTGATATATCCTGTGACTGAACCTCACGCACGATTGTTCCATTAACCAAAAAACCTATATCATCTGCAACCAATTCTACCTCAGATAAAAAATGACTGGACATCAAAATTGTGACTCCCTGTTCTGAAAGATTACGAAATAACTCTCTCATATCTCTTATTCCAACTGGATCCATTCCATTTATTGGTTCATCAAGAATTAGTAAACTTGGTTCATGTACAAGTGCTCTCGCAATAGCAAGTCTCTGACGCATTCCCAGCGAAAAAGTAGATACATGCTGATCTGCCGAATCCTTCAACCCGACTTTTTCCAATATACTTTCAATTTTTTTGTCAGCATCTTTGCAGTCCATATACTCTAAATGTATTTTTAAATTCTTTCTTGCTGAAATGTGTTCATAAAAAACCGGAGTTTCTATTAGACTTCCTGTTCTGGCAAGAATTTCCAAGCTTTCATTTTTACAGTCCATTCCCAGAACTGTTGCCGTTCCCTGCGTGGCTGATGTTAATCCCAGCAATATCTTAAATAGTGTTGTCTTTCCCGCACCATTTTGTCCAACCAAACAATATATCCTTCCTTTTTTTTTACACTCATATTGCAGCTATTTATAACCGTTTTTTATTATAAGACTTCGATAAATTATTTGTTTTTACAATATATACATCTTTAAGTTCCATTTAATCCTCCTTTTTCATACATTCCGAATGTATGTATTGATGTAAAAATAAAATAAAATTGCATAATACAATTTTATTTTATTTTTACATCAATCATCGATAATATTTGGTCGTTGAATAATGGCACACCCATACGCTCAAACATCTCTTTTACAAACATCACTTTATGTTGCATTTCTTCTTCTGATGCTGGAAATACAGATGGCATTAGCCACAATTCCAACAATGGCAGGATTTCTGCCAATTCTTTCGGATACTCCGTACTAATAGAACCATCTTCAATGCCTTCTTCAATCAGTTCATAAAACTCTGGTGACAGGTATTTTCTTTGTGATTCTATCATTCCAGCCAATATACGAGGATTCTCCAATAGTGGAATCATATTTTTTTTTTGACAATGTGGCTCGTTCTGAATCTTCCTGATTTAACATCATAGCTTTCTGAATTTTCTGCAATCCATTTAATTCATTCTGTTCTTTGACCACATTGAAAGGATTATTACTCAAAAACATCTTATCACCCGCATTTATAATCTCCTCTTTGGATTTAAAATGATGATACACTGCTCCTTTGGTTAGTCCTCCTAAATTATCAACAATATCTTGAATTGTTGTTTGCTCGTATCCTTTCTCTAAGAAAAGTCTTTGTGATACTTCCAAAATCTTCTCCACTGTTAATTCTGGATACTTATTTCTTGCCATATTATCTTCACCTGCAATAAATACATTCGTTATGTATGTATTTATATCATTCTTTCTTAATCATGTCAAGTCTTTTCTTATTCTTTGATTTATAAAAGCTGTTGACTTATCCCCACTCAATGTATATATTATATATACATTGAGTGGGGATATTATATATGAAACAGGTATATCCAGTTATATTTACACAATTAAAGGATAAGAAAGACACCGTGCTTATTAATGTTCCTGATATGGGTATATTAACAGAGGGCTTCGGTCTGTCAGACGCTATAGAGATGGCTCGCGATGCCATTGGGGCAAATGGAATCACATTACAGGATCTAGGCAGGGAAATTCCGGTTCCAAGTGATATTTCAGATATTGACATCAAAAATGGTACTTTTGACAAAGATGGTATTAGTCATGTTTCATTTGTGGATATAGATTTTGATGAATACCGCCGCAAGACCGACAATAAAACGGTACGAAGAAATGTCACTCTCCCTAATTGGCTTAATCAGGAAGCTGAGAAATCCCATATCAACGTATCTCGCGTTTTGCAGGAGGCTCTCATGGTAAAGCTAGGTGTATCAAGATAGATAAATTTAAAAGCCAAATCAAACTAAAAAAGAGTGCAGGTTATTTATTGGATAGCCTACACTCTTATTTTGTTCTCATACATCAAAGAGAATTTCAGTCAAATTATTAATCAAGGTATTTGCATGAACGATTGATTAGAATGCTGCTCTGTAAATCTCCACAATATCGTCCTTGCTAAGCGGTACAAACGATCCCTTTGAACCCTCGCAGGCCTTCTTTGCCATCACCTCAAAATTCCTGTCGTCTGTGATTCCCACAGCTCTTAGATTTGCCGGAATGCCCATTGTCTCAAAGAAGAATTTCTTCAACGCATCAATGCCAGCATGTGCAAGTGCATAGTCATCATCACCACAAAGTCCCCAGACATTTTTTGCAAACTCCACAAACATCGGAAGTGTGTCGTCATTTAGTATGTGCTCCATCCACGCCGGTGTGAGTATTGCAAGTCCCTCTCCGTGAGTAATATCATAGAAAGCGCTCAGCTCATGTTCCATAGGATGTACGCACCATGCCGGTGAACATCCATCGCCCACAACACCATTGATTGCATGTGTGCCTGCCCACATCAGGTTGGCTCTGGCCTCGTAGTTGTCAGGCTGTGCGAGGGCAGCCGGTCCATTTTTAATCATTGTACGTAACAATCCCTCTGCCATAAATTTCTGGCAGTCAGCATTCTCCATAGAGAAATAATTCTCCATTGTATGGCTCATCATATCTGCGGTTCCTGCTGCAGTCTTTTTTGATACTGAAAAAGTATATTCAGGATTTAATATTGACATGGTTGGCACCATATATGGTGATCCTGTTCCCCACTTTTCATTTTTAGACATATCAGAGATAACCGCAAAAGGATCCATCTCTGTTCCTGTTGCGGAAAGAGTAAGCACATCAAATATCGGAAGTGCCGCCTTGACCTTTGAGCCATCAAGCACCAGATCCCATGCATCACCGTCATACTTTGCACCTGCCGCAACAACCTTTGAGCAATCGATTGTACTGCCGCCTCCTATTGCAAGCACCATGTCGATACCCTCATTTTTACAGATTTCAACACCCTTTCTGACTGTCTCAATCTTTGGGTTTGGCTCCACTCCGCTAAGCTCAAACACGGTCAGCCCCGCATCCTTAAGGATCTTCATTGCGGTATCGTAGAGACCGTTTTTTTCTTTATAGAGCCGCCTCCGTACACTAAAAGCACCTTGCTGCCATATGCCTTAAGCTCTGATAAGCTCGAAATGGTATCCTTTCCGAAATGAATTTTTGTTGGAATGTTAAATGTGAAATTGTACATATATAATACCTCCTGCTAAATAATAATATTTTTTTTTAATCTCTCCAAATCATCTGAATCAGGATGTGATAAAGCCTTGTCAAAATTTTCAATCAGCGCATCAATATTATCCGGATGCTCCGGGTTTTCTTTCATTTTCACATAGCGCTCCCTCACAGACTGTGGCATTTTGCCCTGACACATATACTCTCCTACAATGGTGTTGCTTGAATCAATGGTGCTTTTAACATTGCCAAGAATCCTTTGAAAATATGCATCACTTCCTCCAAAACCGGCTGTTCCGAACAGAAATATCTTTTTATTTTTCAATTTAGATAAGAAATCTAATGTATCGCTATCCGCGTTTCCCTTGTCCGTCCAAAATCCAATGTATAGCAATTCGGATTCTATCCCACTGGCATCAGCCGTGCCAAAATAATCACAGCTCTCCTTTGGTAGTATTTTGAATTTTATCAGCCAGCTTACGTGTGTTGCCGGTCATACTACTGAATATTATTGAATAATTTTCGTTGTGCATGTAATATCCTCCTTTAAATTGAACTAATATTTAGGGCATTTAGACTTTAAATTCATCTTCATGTTTTTTGAAGAAATTATAAAAATATCGTACATTATCCAAATCACTCCATTTTGTAACATCATACTCTTTCGTATCAAGATTGTATATTTTAGCATTTAATGTTCCAAGCATAAATGGTGAATGCGTTGCAATAATAAACTGGCATTCTAACAACCTTGCCATTTTATTAATTTCCTCTGCTAATATAACCTGATTCGCAGGTGAAAGTGAAACCTCCGGTTCATCTAATAAATATAATGCATCGGGTTGTAAATACTCCTCAAAATATTGCATTGATGTCTCTCCGTTAGAATATTTTTCCTGTGCAAATTTTATATATTCTTCCTGCTTACACCCTTCTTTAGATGCTAAAAATTTTTGCTTCAAGTAAAGACATACCTCTCTTAACGTAATCATACTCCATGCCATCTGATAATATCTGCTTTTGTTGTATCTTCTTAATCTCATACAATATATCTTCACTTTTAATATATCGGCTGTTTTCCGGTAATTTATTTATTGTATTTCCATAATCATCTTCCCCCAAAGTATAGAAACATTCTCTGGAAAACGAACCACAGTAATCAACGCTTCCAAATGAATTGCTCGTTGCATATTCTTTCCCTTTTAGTTGTAAGCAATTGGCTATAATATTTAAAAGTGTTGATTTACCTGAGCCATTGTTCCCATAAAGTACAGTGATAGGTCTAAAAACAAATGGTTCAATATACTTATCCCGGAATACATTGTAGGGATAAATATTAGGATTATTCACTTTTCTTTTACTTAATCTAAAACTACTTAAATATATCATATCTTTTCATTATCCCTTTCCTGATAAAAAGAGCTCCAACACCATTATTTCTCGAATATGAAATGAAAGATTACTCACTAATACATCTGGTTTAGTTATGAATTGGTGAGACACTGTCACACTTTTTCCAAAATCTTGTGCAGTATTTATATAACTAATTTTTAAGTATTTTCTTATTTTCAAATGACAAACACATTATATTAAAGATTTTGTTCAATCCGATTTTCCTATCTGTACTCAACGATTTCTTCCAATGGTTTCCTTGGCCTTTTAGCCGGAGCTTCATCGGCAAAGCCAACCGCAACAATTCCTGTCAATCTTATCCTGCTTATATTTTCTTATACTTCTTCTATTCTCAATTTCTCGTATCATAATTTTTCTCTCCATTATGTAGCATCTTATTACTTCCTACATATTTTACTATTTTTCAAATAAGAAGTTAGTAACGCAAAATGAAATATATGACATACTCCCAACTAAGTAATCCATGAAAAATCCATAAACAGTATAACACAAAATAAAAGTGATATGGTGAACTGATTGAATAATAAGGAGATTTCTATACGATGAGAACAATATTTTCAGAATACAATCCCCGGCATAATACGAAACAATGTTCATATAATCCGTCGGATTCGGAATTTCTAAAATAATCCTCAGACAGTTTTTATGTGTTCCGCTGTATATTACTCCTGCGAAAACACCACATTAAATAATATGCTCACTAATTATATCCTGGCAAGCCTATTATTTTCTTTCAACCCTATCTGTCAATAGTTATCTGATTCTCAAATGTTCGCTAACTGATTCATAAAACTTAAACAATTGAATGTCTTTATAGTCTATTCCTTCATCCAAGTCTTCTGAATATAACAAAAGGGGGCTTTTAGAAGTGTTTTTCATGTCTATATGTAAACACAATACATTTATAAAAAAATAATCGAAATAATGAATTTCACATTTTATTACATCTTGATATTCATATTTATTCCCATTAATATAGAAGAAATCTTCATATATCTCATACTCAAATTCCTTTATGAATAATTTCCTTGTTGCTTTTTGATAAATATATGCTATTCCAACAATCATAAATGCATTCATAAAAATAAATGGAAATCCATTTATATTCAAGCACAACCTATTAATTGAATATTCCTCAGCAAATACTGCCACAATTAACACCAAGAAAAATATAGAAAATCTACCAAATAAGTGCTGTATTTTTTTATCGTTTCCATATAATACCTCATACCTTTCAATAAATCCAGTTATAGTCCATTACTTTCTCAAACTTATTTTTTAAGCCATCCTAAAAAACATGAGTTTTCGTGTACACAGCTTCGTTCATTTCATATGTCACATGGTAATTATATTTTTCTTAACAAATCACGAATATTTAATAGATATAAACAACATAAATATGCGGATAGTATTAAAACTTGAAATCGAGCAGTATTCCTTTGAGCAAAAACAAATATATTTATTCCTATAACAAATGACACATCGCAAACTATTTCATAAACAAAATTAGATTTAATTACTTTTAATCTCGCAAAATTAAAAAATAAAAATATAAGATTCAATATAACATAAACCATTACAAAATTTATCCCAAATTTGTATTCATCAGTAAATATATTTATTATATCTATAATAAATTTCCCACCAAAAAAGAAGTATTGTCCAAGACGCAGATAATGTAATCCACAAATATTTCTTTATATTATCATCACACTTAATCGATTTGTCTCTATTAAAAAACATAGTGATTCGATTATATATATAATTACGTATATCCGTTTCAGACTCAATAACACTTTTTCTATTGTTAATATCTATTTGATTATTTTCTATATTTACTTTATGCAAAAAAATAAATCCAGACTATCAAATTTATAATAATAATAATAGACGCTATATTTTTTCAAAAAATCAATCTCAAAAAAAACATTCAATATATTTATTCTGCATAATAAAATAATAAATAAAATGCTATACCACATACAAAACTCTATTGTTCTAATATGCTGTTTTACATTTATTAAAATCATTAAACTAAACAATAAACATAATAATGATATAAAGTCATCTACATATTTGAATTTAAAACACTTATAAAATGCATTATAAAATGTTAATATATTCACACCACTTATTATTGCACTTGCTATTGCTATATTTCTGTTAATACATTTTTCTCTGTTCATTGCTCCTCTCTTATATTTGCATAGTAACCAATGTTCCAAATCCATTTTCCTTTTCTACTATATACTTCTGATCAATTTTTCGTTCAAAGCAGGCAAATTCCTTTTTACTGAAAAATAACATAGTCAATGTAATTTCTTCATCTTTTGTTTTCGATATTGTGATCCATGTCTTATGATAACAATCAAGACCTAGAATTTTCTGAAGGTTTTCTTTTAGTCTGGCACTATTTTTTTTATTTGATTTACTTCCTTGTTAAGTACTAATACAAATCCTATATTTCCAAATAAACTGTAGATATCCATATTTTTTCTATCTGAAAACCATATTATTGGTGTAAAATAGCCAACGACATACATGCTGCTAAATTTAAGGATATAAAATCAGCACTTACATTTATATCTAGTGCTAATATTACTAATAAACACGCCCATGAAAGTATATTCACAGCTGCCAATACCTTCCACAAAATATTAATTCTTTTCGTCTTTACTAAATAGTATCCCGCAATAAAAATCAGAGCTATGTACATTCCTTCAACAATCTCTTTATTCAAATTCATTACTCCCTTCATGTACTTTAAAATTAATAAAGTAGGTCACACACGAACATATGCTCACACAATTTTTTACCTTGCTTTTTAAAAATATTCAATTGCCATACCATTATGTTTTTTACAAGAAAACTGTTAAAAACTATTATTTCAATAGGTAACACCGCTAAAATGATATACGAAAAGATTCGTGTTATTAATGGCAATCCCATAAACATTGACGGATACAATATTCTAATCACTATTTCAATAATAATTAATATCGCTCCCAACAAAATTCTCCCTTTTTTAAATAATATATCTATTTTGCTCCAATTTGTTTCTTCACTGATTTTTCTATAACACCATTCACTTTGAATGATTCCAACTAACATTCCACCGAAAATCACAAATGAATAATATGGGTGCTCTCTACTAGCAATTATTGCCACCACAAAAAATAGATCAATCACACCTGTGATTAAGTGAATTATTTTCCGGCTCCATCCATTCAAGCGAAAAAACAATGTATATTCTCCAATTAAAAGATTAAGTGGAATCAAGATAGTAATAAGTCCTGACTTTTCCAAATTCAAGTATTCCATATCACTTACCTCTTATATAAGGTGATTAAATGGTTAAAAAGTATCATCGATGCATGGCCGCTGCACAGTCTGTTGCATCATGCTGCTTTATAAATGTATATCGCATTGTGTCCCTTTCGTATGCTATATATTAAAAGCTTATTTTCTAATTTCTTCTGTCTAACAAAGCCTCATTTTTAGAAGCGAATCTTATATAAAAAACTGTTTGGCAACTCTGTATTTTTAAAAATCACAATATAAAATATTATAAGAATCAATTTTGTTACGTTTGATACATTTTCTACATTAACCAACAAAATATCATCCCACTTATAACCAAGAACACTGCCTATAGAACTCGCCAATACATTAAATGCGATAAAAATAAGTAAAAATTGTCTACTCCATATATTTTTTGTCCAAAAAGATTTTATATATTTACGTGATAGTATCAGCACAATAACAGAAACTACTATAAGAACAATGCAAACTAATGGTTTCTTATAAAGTTCAAATATATACTGCAAGCTAAACATGTTTATTAAAATTCCCATGCCACGTCCGCCAAATATTCCCGATTCATTCAATTCACATTCAATTTTCTTGATTTCTGATATCATAGAAATATAATACACTGCATAAAACATCAAACATCCGATTAATAATAAGCTAATATTCTGAAACTCATCTCCGGCCGTTGTCTTGTCTAATATATAGTAACTAATTACACCTAGTCCCCATATAATAAAATGTACGATATATTTTTTTCACTCTTCACCCCTGAATTTAGTTTGTGATATCTCTTATGAGATATCACAAACATTAAAATCTTTTTCTTATCTTGGAATGCTGAATTAAAGGTCCTATCTGTGTTGCTCCTGATACCTCTACCTTCTTGAATTTGAATAGAATATTAATACAACTCTTATTATAGCCAATATTAATGCACTAATTATAATTACAATTATATTCATAACCATATTATCCGACCACGTAAATCCACTTATACATCCTATAATCGCACATACACACCAAAATTCTATCCACTTTTTTAATTTAGAATTCTTATTTTTTTTTTCAGCATAATTTCACCCTTATAATAATTTTCACATTATACTTTTCAAATACGTTTAATCAATACTACATAATCTAAAAAGCAAATTACTATATATGTCCGTGACATACCAAATAGCTTCTTTTCTGATTTTTTTATAGTGAGGTATAGACCACGCATAAAAAGAGGAATAACTACAACATACAACTAAAGACCTTCCAGCCCTTGTAAATCAAGCATTTCCGCCACTTTCCAGTCCTTACTTCTCATCAACAACCTGGAAAATGAAAAACTTAAGATAATATGACTCCGGTACATTAGCTGAGTTGGCCCACAGTATCGGATGATCCGGTCCCTGTGTGCGGAACTCCACCTGGCGCAGCCTCTTGTGAGTGGCCTTTGCCGCTTCCTTGACCGTTTTGGCAAGCAGCTCCTGCGTCATGAAATGAGAGCATGAGCAGGTAGCCAGAAATCCACCATCCTTAACAAGCTTAAGTCCCTTCATGTTAATCTCGCGGTAGCCCTCTATCGCATTTTTGGTAGCCTCACGCGACTTTGTAAATGCCGGAGGATCCAGAATGACTACATCATATTTTTCACCATCTGCAGCGAGCCGTGGCAGCTCATCCAGCACATTTGCCACGCGAAACTTCACTGTGTCTGAGAGATTATTTCTCTTCGCATTTTCTGTAGCCTGCTTAACCGCGTACTCTGATATATCAAGTCCTGTGACCTCACTTGCCCCCGCAATTCCTGCATTGAGGGCAAATGTGCCCATGTGCGTGAAGCAGTCGAGCACTCTTTTTCCCCTTGCAGATGCGCTGCATAGCAAGCCTGTTATACTTCTGGTCTAAGAAGAAGCCTGTTTTCTGTCCATTTTCCACATCGACCATATAGTGAACTGCGTTTTCTACTATCTCCACATTTGTGTCAAACTCAGCTCCTATAAAGCCTTTTACCTTAGGAAGACCTTCTTTTTTGCGCTCATTTGCATCACTGCGCTCGTATACTCCACGAATATTTATTCCATCCGCCGCCAGCACTTCCTTTAACAGTTCAACGATTTTCACCTTAAACTGCTCCATTCCAAGTGCCAGACACTCCACCACAAGCACATCTGCGTATTTGTCCACTGTAATACCCGGCAGGAAATCAGCCTCGCCAAATATCACACGACAGCAGTTTAAATCAGGCACATTATCATTGCCTCCTGCCATCACCTGCTTGCGATAATCCCAGGCATTTTGCACTCTCATCCTGAGGAAATTGTCATCAATCAGCTGGTCTGCTTTTCTTGTCATCATTCTGATACGGATTTTTGAATTCTGATTGATAAATCCTCGTCCCATCGGGTATCCGTCAAAATCGTGCACCACAACAATATCTCCGTTTGTAAAGGTGCCTGTGATTGTGTCTATTTCATTGTCAAAAAATCCATGCGCCACCTGCCTTTATAGTGCGTCCTTCGCCTTTTTCAGTGTTACAATTGTATGATTTTCCATATTTGTTCCTCTTCTAAATTACTTCATTATTCCTTGCTAAAATCTGATTATATAGTTTATCTGAAATTCTATAGCCTTTAGAAATAAGTTCATCCATTATTCCCCCAATTTATTCAAAAAAACATCATCCATATCCATGTCATCCTCCTCATATTCTCCCCATGGTATACCATATACCTTAAGAATATCTATAAAATCCCATATACTTTTGCCTGTCAACTCCGCAGCTTTTTCTAAAGTAATAACTTTAGTAGTAAACAAACCTACCACCGCTGATAATGTAAGCTTATCACTTACCGTTTCGCCACCTTTTAGTATATATAAATAAGGTACTAAATCTTCTGATATTTTTATATCTATATTCTTTGAACTCATAGTCTTTCCCTCCAAATTCTAATATAATTCCAACATTCCATTTTAATTATATGAAATCCCGGCAATATTTACAATACACAAATATTTCTGCAAAACATGCCGATATATATATTATAATATAATCGTAACTATTATAACATCCGACCGGTAAATGGAGATAAATATGATTACAATTAGCTTATGCATGATAGTAAAAAATGAAGAAGAGGTGCTCGAACGATGCCTGAACAGTCTCAAAGGGCTGATGGATGAAATCATCATAGTGGACACCGGCTCGACGGACAGCACAAAGGAGATAGCTGCACGATATACGGACAAAATCTATGATTTCTCATGGTGCGATGATTTTGCTGCGGCCAGGAATTTTTCGTTTTCCAAGGCTACGCAGGAATACATATATGCACCTGATGCCGACGAGGTGCTCGACGATACCAACCGCAGGCGTTTCATGATGCTTAAGGCTGCGCTGCTGCCGGAAATTGAGATTGTCCAGATGAAATACATTACTCCAAGCAAATTCAACACAGTGCAAAATTCATCCTCAGAGTATCGCCCGAAGCTGTTCAAGAGGCTTCGCACGTTTACATGGATTAATCCGGTGCACGAGACTGTGCGCTTAGAGCCTGTAGTCTATGACAGCGATATCTGTATACAACATCTGCCGCAGGGCACTCACGGCAAACGTGATTTCACCATATTCAAGCGCTCCTTTGAAAAAAACGGCACCCTGCCAAAAAGTATAGCGACCATGTATGCCAAGGAGCTTTTAAAATGCGGAAGCCCCGAGGATTTTACCAATGCCCTGCCATATTTTCAGGGTGAATACCGCAACAGCCCCGACATCGAATCCACCTGCGTGCTATCACGCTACTATCGCATGAATGGCGACTACGACAAATTTTTTTCTGTTGCCCTAAAAAATGTAGCAGTTGATGGCTGCAGCGAGGTGTGCTGTGAGCTCGGTGCGTACTATTTCGACAAGGCAGACTATGAGGAGGCAAGCCTGTGGTATTACAACGCTGCCTTCGAGACAAAGCCGGTACTCGATGTGGAGTGCGGCGGTGGCAAGGCGCTTCATGCCCTGTCTGAGTGCTACTCAAGATGGGCTGATGAGAAGCAGAAAAAAGCTTGATTCGCTTCCTCCTAAATCAAGGAATGTATTTAAAGGCGATAAGGAGCTGATTGATTCACTGCGCAGCCAGGCGGCCGATTACCAGAAGCAGGCTGAGGAATGGATGCTTCCGGAGGGTGACTAGCAGAGGCTGTCATATAAAAGTCTCTACCAGCATTTACCAACTTGTAAAATCCTCTCTAAAGTGATAATATAGAGATTATAGGGTTTGTTATTTTTTTTTTAACGTAGCATTTTGCTACTATCATTTTAGGTATCTAAGGAGGATTTTATGAGCTTTTTAGAAGAGTACAAGCAGAAACTTGTCTCAGCAGATGAGGCAGTAAAGATTGTCAAATCAGGCGACTGGGTTGACTACGGTTGGTGCACAGGCACACCTGATGCCCTCGACAAAGCACTTGCAAAACGAACAGATGAACTTAAAAACGTAAATGTCCGTGGTGGTATTTTACTTAAACCACTTGCTATCTTCGAACGTGAGGATGCAGGAGAACATTTCACATGGAACTCATGGCATATGGGCGGTTATGAGAGAAAGCTTATCAAGAGAGGCTGTTCTTTCTACTCACCAATCCGTTACTCAGAGCTTCCTCGTTATTATAGAGATTCAACAACACCTGACGATGTCGCTATGTTCCAGGTTGCACCGATGGATTCACACGGATACTTCAACTTTGGACCAAACGCATCTCACCTTGGTGCTGTCTGTGAAACTTCAAAGAAGATCATTGTAGAAGTAAATGAAAATATGCCTCGCTGCCACGGTGGTTCTGAAGCAAACGTGCATATTTCACAGGTTTCATACATTGTAGAAGGTGATAACCCACAAATCGGAGAGCTTGGTGCCGGTGGTCCTGCAACAGATGTAGACAAGAAGGTTGCAGAGCTTATCGTTGACCAGATTCCAAACGGTGCCTGTCTCCAGCTCGGTATCGGCGGAATGCCAAACGCAGTAGGATCTCTCATCGCAGAGTCAGACCTTAAAGATCTCGGTGTACACACAGAGATGTATGTTGATGCATTCGTTGACATCGCAAAAAGGCAGGAAAGATCACAGGAGCAAAGAAGAATATCGACCGTTATCGTCAGGCTTACGGCTTCGGTGCCGGAACCAAGAAGATGTACGATTACCTGGATGAGAATCCTGAGCTCATGAGTGCCCCGGTAAGCTACACAAATGATATCAAGAATATTGCCGCACTTGACAATTTCATCTCAATCAATAACTGTGTAGACCTTGACCTCTTCGGACAGATCAGCTCAGAGAGCTCAGGCACAAAGCACATCAGCGGTGCCGGCGGACAGCTTGATTTCGTTCTCGGTGCTTATATGTCAAACGGTGGAAAGAGCTTTATCTGCTGCTCTTCAACTTTCACCGACAAGCAGGGCGTAGTTCACTCACGTATCCGTCCTACTCTTGTAGAGGGTTCTGTCGTTACTGACACAAGAGCCAACACACACTATATCGTTACAGAGTATGGTATGGTAAATGTAAAGGGTCTTTCTACATGGCAGAAGGCAGAGGCAATCATCTCAGTTGCTCATCCTGATTTCCGTGATGAGCTCATCAAAGAGGCTGAGAAGATGCACATTTGGAGAAGATCTAACAAATAATTATCTTTGGATATAATTTTTTACAATAAAAGCGGTTTCAGGATGCAATGTCCTGAAACCGCTTTTGTGTTATTAATCCGTCCCACAAACTATATTTTCAAAAAGTTAAAGCACCTCTTTTAGCACTTCCTCAATCTCGCTCTTTGCTGCCTTGACAGAGCCCTGCACCATAACCGGCTTACCACCGCCTCTGGCGCCCAGCTTGTTCCTCAGCGCTGCGGCAACTGTATTGCAGTCTGCATTCTTGCTTCCGATAATAAAGCTATAGCCCGCCTCATCATTTCCTGTAAAAAATGCACTAAAGCCACTATATTTTTCCACAAGGCCATTGACGCAATTTCTTGCTGTATTCGTATCAATGCCGTCCTCAAACAATACTGCATTGTCCGTATCAGTAGGAAGCTCTGCTACCTTATAATCCAAAAGCGCTGACTTTGCAGTGCCAAGCTCTGACTTAAGAGACTGGTTTACTGCCTTAAGCTTTGTGACGTTATCCACAATAGCCTCCTGATTTGTGGTAAATATCCCCATGAGCTCTGAGATGATGTCGCACTTTGTCTGAAAGCCTCCAGTGCCCTGAAACCACAAAGGATGCTGATTCTGACGCCTCCTTTATAATTCTGATAATTCATAACCTTAAGCATGCCAATCTCGCCGGTGCGCTTCACATGCGGCGCACAGCATGCACACACATCATACCCCGGCACTGTCACTATTCTGACCTGTCCTTCAATCTCGATTTTACTTCTGTACTCCAGCTGCGCAAGCTCATCCCTTGACGGATATGTCACCTCTATCGGAATATTTTTTGGAAAATGGCTACATTTACCTCATGCTCCACCTCTGCTATATCCTCCGGTGAAATCACTCCGCTGAAATCCATTGTCACTACAGAATCACTCAGATGAAATCCCACATTCTCAAAACCAAACCTGCGGTGGACAATTCCTGAAAAAATGTGCTCTCCACTGTGCTGCTGCATATTGTAAAAACGATGCTGCCAGTCTATTTTGCCATGTACATGGACGCCTGCTGCAAGCTCCGCTTTCTCAGAAGCGCACTCCATACCTATAATCTGTCCATCAGTCTTCTTTTCTGTCTGAGCCTCTTCTTTGCCCATTATGCAGCAATCACCTGCGGAAATATCCACCGTATGAGTAATGACTCCATTCTTAATCTGCACATCAACGACCCTGTAGCCACCAAGTATTCCCATGTCCGGGCTCTGTCCACCCTCCTCCGGGAAAAATAAAGTCTGATTTAATATTATATCAAACTGCTTCTCATCTGCCTTGTTCGGCTCGCAGGATATAATATCTGCCTCAAACTCTATGGCATATGCATCCCTGTCGTATAATTTAATTGTTTCTGTCATACTCATACTGCTTGTTCCTCTCGCTCTATATTCTTATGCATCATTGCTATGTCCTATTATAGCGCATTCATAATTCATATGAAACCCCTAAATCTGGTTTCCCACAATCCTGTAGTATGCTCTCGAAGTAATCTTGAAAACAATATAGTATATGACCATAAACACAAAAAGCGTAGCAATCATACAGATCACAATAACTTAACATCCGTCAGATTAAACATGACAAGCAGTCTGCGAAGCAGAGGAAATGCTGCTGCAAGATGACACGCTGCAAGGATAATCGGCAGGAAAAAATACCATACGCACCTGTGAAGTAATGGATTTCTTCACCTCGTCATTGCTCATGCCTACCTTCTCCATAATCTCATAGCGTGCTTTGTCATCATAGCCCTCTGAAATCTGCTTATAGAAAATAATCATCACAGTAACCATAAGAAACATCGTTCCAAGGAATATTCCGATAAAGAACAGTCCACCATACAATACATAAATCTGTTCTCTGTTAGCATCACGGCTTTCCTCATAGAAGCCTGACACATCTGATTTTACACTATTTTCCTCAAAATGCTTATCCAGAGCCTTTGCCACAGCAAGCTTATCCTCACTGCTGCCATACAGATTATAATCAATTTCATTGTTGAGCATAGTCGGCACACTATCCCCTCCCAGCGAGCTGTTCAGGTTAAATATCTCTGCAAGTGTTGCCTTGCTGTCTACCACTACATAGTACACACCACTATACATAGAGGACATATAGCTGTCTTTACTTACAGCAATTTTTTCTGCCGCAGCCACTTTAAATTCTTTGCCCAACAGATTAATTATATCGCCATTAAACTTTTCTGTTCCATAAACAGCCACCGAACCGGTATCAAGCTGTGGGATTTTTTTATTCAGACTCTCTTTAAAGCCGGTCTCCATCTCATCAATTTCATCTCCTGTGACAAAATACAACAGGGAAATATCGTTATCGTAACTTAACACCGGCTTAAACTCTGTCCCCTCTCTAAACACTGTCCAGCTAAAATAAGTGTAGCTTTTGCTGCCTTTAACATTACAAGCAGAGTCAGCTATTATTTTATCCGAATCTGCAGCAGCTTCTTTAAGTGCATCATCCAGATTCACATCATCCGGCACTTCCTTATACCAGCTATATACGCTGATATCCGAAGGATATCTCTGCTTAAGTTCTCCCTCCATGCCCGCATACATACTCACGGTTGTGGAAACAACAACCAGCACCATTGTGGAAAGCACGCATATACTCGCTAGTCCGCCAGCATTCTGCTTCATTCTGTAAATCATTCCTGAAACCGCCGCAAAATGCTTTTTATTATAGTAAAACTTCTTGTTTTTCCTGAGTGCCTTAAGTATCACAATGCTTCCTGAAATAAATAAAAGATACGTTCCGATGATGACAAGAAGCACTGCGACAAAGAACAGTGAAAGCACCTGAAGAGGGCTCTTTGTGGTAATCGCAATATAATATCCCCCGGCAAGACAGCCTAGTCCGATTATAGCGATAAGCCATTTGCTCTTCGGCTCTTTCTCACCGACATTGCCACCGCGAAGCAGCTCTATCGGATTAGCAAGCTTCACCTGCATCAGGTTATAGATGAGAGTAAAAAATACAGCACTCCAAAAATAAGTATTGTATTTACGACAGCGCTAGTAGATACAGCGAAATTAATCTGTGCTTTAATATTTATAATTCTATAAAGAAACATAATCAACAGCTTAGAAAATAAAATCCCGGCTATGATTCCAGATACTATTGCTGCGAGTGCTACGGTAAGTGTCTCAATTATCAAAACTCTCGCGATATGACGCTTTTCCATGCCAAGAATATTGTATATTCCTACCTCTTTCTTGCGCCTTTTGATGATAAAGCTGTTTGTATAAAACAGAAATATATATGAAAAAAACCGCTATTGTTCCGCATCCAAGCCCCATTATCGACGCCAGTGCATCCGCGCCCGGCACCTTGCCAAGTCCCTTTGAGTTGTTTAAAAACATCATCACATAAAACATGGCTATCATGACCATTCCCGATATAATGTAAGGCATATAGAGAGTCTTATTATTTTTTATATTTGTAAATGCCAGCCTGCTATATATTTTATTCATGCTTCTCACCACCTGTCGTAATCAGCATAAGTGCATCCTGAATCTTCACATAGAGCTCGTCATTTGTAAGATTGCCACGGTAAATCTGATGAAACACCTGACCGTCCTTTATGAAAAGCACCCTGTTGGCATGACTTGCAGCCTTTGTGCTGTGTGTCACCATGAGAATGGTCTGTCCGTCCTCGTTTATCCTGTTGAACAGCCTAAGCAGACTGTCTGTTGCCTTTGAATCCAGTGCTCCTGTTGGCTCATCTGCCAAAATTAATTCGGGATTTGTTATTATCGCACGTGCCACTGCTGCCCTTTGCTTCTGTCCTCCTGACACCTCGTATGGATATTTATTAAGCAGCTTTTCAATTCCAAGCAGCGAAGCTATAGGTGCAAGCCTTTTTTCCATATCCCTATAATCCACACCTGACAGCACAAGCGGTAAAAAGATATTGTCCTTCAGTGAAAAATTGTCAAGCAGGTTAAAATCCTGAAATACGAAGCCCAGATGCTCACGTCTGAAGGCAGATATCTCCTTTTCCTTCAATGAGACAAGGTTTTCCATTTAAGAGTACCTCTCCCGCTGTCGGCTTATCAAGTGCCGCGAGAATATTTTAAAAGTGTTGTCTTTCCTGAGCCGGACTCTCCCATGATTGCCACATACTCACCTTCCTCTACAGAGAAATTGATGTTTTTTAATGCCTGTACCTGATTGCCGCCAAATCTGGTGGTATATATTTTTTTGAGGTTACTTACTTCTAAGATTGCCATTTCAATGCTCCTTTACGATGATTTCAAAATGTTATTTAAACTTCTATTTTTGTTGCATTTATTTTAAATATGACGTCATAATCGGCTTCACAACTTACATTGTTGCTGCTTCATGTAATTATAATAACAAAATGCCGGAATGTATGCTATCGAATCAGCTTACATTTCGACCTTGTATCTTACATTTTTGTAAGAAATGACAAAGAAACTTAATCTGGAGTAGCAAAAGAGGATTGGCACAGATGTGCTGATCCTCCTTTTATCTACAGATTTTTAATTACCTCAACTTGTGACAACGCCCTGCTTCACATTATCAACTCTGAGCGCACAATCCTGGTAATACACACAGGCTCCGATTGACACATTTTTACCCTCATCCTGCAATTTTTCGCTTATCACATCTCTAAGCAGCTTTGTCTTTTCCTCCGGTATATTTGTTCCGGAAATAAAATTCGCCCTCGCTACCGTCTGGCTGCCACGGCATATCATGTGGTCTGCCTCATCAAAGCTGCAGAAAAGGAATTTTCTGATGGCAAAAAGCGCCGCTATCGCACCTATTCCGACAAGTGTCTCATATACATTGAGATGCTCCACGATCATCTGCCTGGCTGTCGCAAACAAAAGCACCTCTATGATTGTGCCCGGCTTATGAGTACAGAGCATCTTTACAAACTCCACGCCTATAGCAAGCGACATGGCATATTCCATGTAATACTCCAGTTTAATTTTATCATGCCATATATCAAAAAAGCACTGCCCTATAAGCTTTATAATAAGCACCACTATCACAAACACCAGTACTGCCGACAGAAAAAGTTCCACGTAGGCTGCTACATTTTTCATTGTTTTTCTCAGGAATTGCTTCATTATCATTTATTCCTCTCTTTTTTAGTTACCGGCAATAATCTTTTTTTATTGCAGTAATTTATTTTAATATCCTATGGAAATGATTATCATACTATTCTAATTTCATATATCTAAAAGCTCCCACATAATAGTCAAATTATGTGAGAGCCTTTGCGCGAAAAATTATATTTTTTTATGTTTTCTCCCGCATTCTGCGGGTATATATTTTGCCAGAATACTTTCATTGCAATTGGGTTCTAAATAAATTTGATACCAGGCTCCGGCAACTATTTGATGAATCCTACCTGCTTGCAGATTTCCTCTGTTGCTGCATCTTTTTTTTGTTGAACTCAACTTTCTGCTGCTCGAACCAGTTGTTACCCTCTGTATCTATAGATACGATAAGTGGGCCAAACTCTTTCACACGGCAGTTCCAGAGTGTCTCAGGCATTCCGCGATCTCTCCACTCTGCGCGGACGATTTCCTCAACCACTGTTGCGGCTACTACTGCATTTCCTGCCGGTAATACGCAGTGAATGGCACCGAACTCTTTACATGCACGCTCTGTATTCTCTTTCATACCACCTTTTCCGATGATGACTCTGACACCTGTCTCTTTTACAAATTCATACTCAAATTTTTCCATACGCATGCTCGTGGTCGGTCCGACAGAGACCATCTCAAACTTGTCATTCTCGAGTGGACGGATGATCGGTCCTGCATGGAAAATAGCATTGTTTCTTACGTCTACCGGAAGCTCTCTTCCCTCCTCAACGAGACGTCGGTGTGCTACGTCACGGCATGTTGTCATGCTTCCGTTTAAATAAATGATATCGCCGATCTTGATTCCTTCTAAATCCTCTGCTGAAACTGGTGTTGTTAAAATTGTTTTTCCATTGATTCTCTCTACCATTATAATTCCACCCCCGTATGTGTTGTGATTGTATAATTAAGATCTTTATCAAAAACAATGTGTCCGCGTCTGTGGCTCCAGCAGCCTACGTTTACGGCTACACCGATTGTAGATGGATGACGGGCTGTGGTCTCGATATTTACACCCATTACTGAGTATTTTCCGCCCATTCCCTGAGGTCCAAGGCCGATAGCATTGATACCATCCTCAAGAAGTTTTTCCATCTTTGCGGCTCTCTCGTTCTCATTGTGAGATCCGATTGGACGCATGAGTGCTTTCTTTGATAAAAGTGCTGCTGTCTCAACAGATGTTGCTACACCTACACCTACCAGGAGAGGTGGGCATGCATTTAAACCATAAGTAGTCATAACATCCATTACGAATTTTGTAACTCCTTCATAGCCCTCTCCAGGCATAAGTACCATAGCTTTTCCCGGAAGTGTACATCCACCTCCTGCCATGTATGTGTAGATCTCGCATTTGTCGCTGTTTGGCACGATATCCCAGAATACTGTAGGTGTTCCTTTACCAACATTCTTGCCGGTATTGTACTCATCGAAAGTCTCAACACTGTTGTGACGAAGAGGAGCCTCAAATGTAGCTTTTACAACTGCCTCTTTTAAAAAGTCCCTCAAGCTCATCAATAAGTGGGAATTTTGTTCCACATTTAACCCAGAACTGAAGTACTCCTGTATCCTGGCAGCTTGGGCGGTTAAGTTTTACCGCAAGCTCCTGATTTCTAAACATTGTATCATAGATTGTTTTTGAAAGAGGACTGTCCTCTTTGTCACGGAGTTCTGTCAGTTTTGCAATGACATCATCCGGTAATTTTTTTTTTTTATATGAGCGATAAAATTTGCCATATAGGTGGTAAGCTGTTCTACCTGTTTCTCGTTTGACATAGTTTTTCCTCCTAATATAAATCTTATAAATAATTAAATATTAATTTATTGTTTACCCACTCCCATCCGTTCTTATGGGAAGAACGGATAAAAGATTGGCAGTAAGACCATACTTACAATGGTCGCCACTACTATAAGTGGAATGCCGGCCTTTGCATAATCCTTGAAGGTGTATCCTCCGGCTGTAATGACCATTGTGTTGGCAGGCATACCGATAGGTGTGGCGTATGCACATGAACCACCGATAACACATGCCATAAGTACTGCACTCGGGTCATCTCCAATCTCTGTGGCAATTGATACGCAGATTGGAACCAAAAGTGCTGTGGTGGCGGTATTTGACATAAAGTTCGTAAGTACACAGCAAAGCATGAACACTACGAATGTGAGAACGTATGGAGATGGATTTTTGCCAAGTATACCGATAACCGCTGTTGCGATTTCCTCGCCTGCCCCGGTCTCCTGAAGCGCCGCTGCAAGTGAAAGAGTTCCACCAAATAAGAAAATGGTTTTCAAATCTATTGATTTAAGTGCGTTTTTCTCACTGATAACGCCGGTAATTATAAGGGCAAGTGCTCCGACACAGCCGATGACACAAAGCTTTATGCCAATCTTGTCCTCGAAAATCATTCCCAAAAGTGTAAGGATTAAGATAATCAATGACATCATCTGTTTCCATTTAGGCACATTTGAAAAATCCTTCTGCTCATCATATGAGCTTTCCGTACTGCCCTGCTTTTCAGGCAGGAATTTGTATCCTATAAATGCAAAGTACAGAATACCTGCTATAAGTATCGGAAGTCCTACCTTTGCATACTCGAAAAATCCAAAGCTAAGTCCAATCTCTCCCATAGCTGATTGTGCTATGAGATTTCCCGGTGCACCGATGAGAGATAAATTTCCACCCATGGCTGCTGCAAAAACAAGTGGCATAAGAAGTCTCGATCTCGAGTATCCTGATTTTGCTGCAATTCCGATAACTACCGGAATGAGAACTGCTGCAGTTCCTGTGTTTGAAAAGTACTCCGCTCATCAGTCCCACAATCACCATGATTGCTATGATAAGCTGCCTCTCTGTTTTAGCGAAGTGTGTTACCACTCCTCCGATCTTGTTTGCCATACCGGTCTCAAACAATGCTCCTCCGACGATAAACATCGCTACGAAAAGAATTACGTTGCTGTCGATAAATCCCGAAAAAGCTGTTTTCCAATCCAGTACTCCTGTGATAACAAGACCGACACATACTATCATGGATGTTACGCCAAGCGGAATCTTTTCCCACACGAACATCACAACGGCAAACAATAAGAATAAAAGTGTTATTGTTGCTGGACTCATATCATTTTCCTCCTCCGCTTAGTATTTGATATGTGATAATGTATCCAATTTCTGAGTTTAAGATATAACAAAAAAAAACCGAAATCGTCAATACCTTTTTGACAATTTCGGCAATTTATATATATTCCACCTATTCAATTTGTGCATCTATTACAAGTAATGTGTTAAATTAGTAACTTACATCTACACATAATATGTCAGCATATCATCACGACTACGCATGATATGCTCATACATCCTCCGCTGTGCAAGCTGCACATCATGAGCCTTGATTGCTTCGTATATACCTCATGCTCCTTTATAGAAATGCCCGCATATTCCTCCTCTGTGACCATGCTGCCCATTGAAAGTCCGTTCCATAGTTCTGCGATCATATTTTCCATCTTTTTTGTTGCCAGATGCTGCCCAGATTTCACTATGAAACTCACGGTTTAAATCCGCATATCTGCTATAATCTCCGGAAGCGGTCATCTCCCTTGCATCCAGGTATGACTGCTCTATCTTGCTGATATCGATATCAGGTGAAGCAGCAAAACCTGCACATGCGCTCTCGAGTATGCCTCTAAGCTGATAGTGCTCCCTTATGTACGTCTCTGTAATTCCAAGTACTATTGCTCCCTTATTCGGTCTTAGCTTGATAAGTCCGTCATGCGCTAATATCTGAAAAGCCTCACGCACGGGAGTTATAGATACATTAAGCTGCTGCGCTACACTTTCCAGTGTAAGATTTTCTCCCTCTTTTAGCTGTTTTGACAAAATTGCCTTGCGCAGCTCCGATGCTACACGCTCCTTCGCTGACGGAATCTTTATCGGTTTAAGTCCTATCATAATTACTTTTTCCTCTTGTTATCTTTTAATTTTATATGCTTCCGAATCATCTGTCATTATTCAGTATAAAATAAGTCACCAATTACCTGCTGCTTTTTTCTGCCCTCTCTGCTATAACAGCCTCACAAAAGACTTCCAAAATATTCTCCCAAAAGTTCTCTGACAATCTTTATATCCTTATCCGAATATGCCTCTGCTATTTTCGATAACAGCTCAAGTCTTCGCGCATTTTCCCTGCCTGCTGCCGTCTCTTCAACCGCAAACCTGATATAGCACCAAAGACCATTTTCAAGAATATGTGTAAAATACTCGTTATGACTATTGGATATAATTGTCTCATGAAACTGCAGCTCTGCAGACAATTTTTCATTTATAGCAGATGGCTCATGTACACAATTGGGCTGCTCACTGTTATCACTGACCGCTTTATCCCACAAACATATACCAGACTGCAGCATGCCCTAACAGTTTTATCTCCACATCTGAAAGCAACTCATAGATTTCCGTTATCACCTCGTCCGAAAAATCAGCCACCACCACATGCCTTGTTGCCAGTCGCTTTGCCAATCCCTGCGACTCAAGTATCTGTAATGCCTCCCGGATAGGTATTCTCGAATAACCGAGACTATCCGCAAGCTCTTCCTGTCGCAATGGCACTCCTGATGACATACGTCCTGATAAAATTTCATTCTGAATAGCTTCCGCTATATAATCACATACTCTTTTATTTCTCATAATGTATTATTATATCTGATTTTGGATACAATTTCCAGTCAAACTTATTACACCGATTTATCCTAATCCCTCGTATCTGCATAATCCAGATCAAACCCTATCCACACCTTAGTTCCTTTTCCAATCTCTGACTCCATGTGGATTGTATGCCCCAGCTTGTCTGCCATCTGCCTGCACAGATAAAGCCCAATTCCCGTAGCCTTCTTATCGGCATGACCATTGTAGCCTGTGTAGCCCTTTTCAAAAACGCGTGGCAGATCCTCGGCTTTGATTCCTATTCCGGTATCCTTTATTGTAATAAAAAACCGGTCTTTTTCCTCTGCAGTTTCTATTGTAACACCCCCATGCGGTGTATATTTTATGGCATTTGAAAGTATCTGTTCCAGCATAAATGCAAGCCATTTTCCGTCAGTATATACCTCCTGCCCGGTTCCTGAATAATTTATCCCAATATGCCTTCGTATCATAATTTTTGCATATTTTTTAATGGTATCACGTATGACACCATCCACACTGACTTTTTCAAGCACAAAAATCATTTTCGGTGCTGCTCACACGCTGATACTGCAAAAGCCATACTGACATATTCCTCTATCCGGAACAATTCGTCCTCTAACGAGTCCATGTTATCTGACAGCTCTGTGAGTACAGCCTGTTGTTTCAAAGCAGCATTTAATCCGGCAGCACCGATATTCCCACCGGTTCTATCCGCTGTCTGGCACTGACTCTGTTCATCATCACATATAAGCTGCCCAAGCTCCTCCCGCTCTGCCTCAAGCAGTAGTTTCATAGCCGATATCGGGGTCTTTATCTGGTGCACCCACATTGAGTAATAATCTCTCATCTGTGATTGTCTGATTGCAGCACTGCTTTCTGACTCACTTCTTGCAATACTTTGATTTTCCAGCAGCCGGTGATAAAGTATCTCCACATCATCTGTTGCTTCCGGAAGCTGTGCCTGTTCCTCAACCGGACGCTTTAAAGCATTGCTTAGAGCTTTTACCTTGCTGCTATATCTGAAAAATCCAACCAAAACTGTTATCAGAAGAAGTATTACATCAAGCACTGCCGCATACATCAGATCCTGTTTGCGCGCACCAATCAGGTACATGTAAAGCAAATGGATACATGACATTGTGACTATCATCAGAATCCATATATAGTTTTGTTTTATAAAATTTGTCAGATGCGGTTTGTTTTGTATTTTTGCCATGACCTCTCACCCCAGCCTGTACCCAAGCCCCTTTTTTTGTGACAATAAAGCTCTCAAGCCCTATAGAATCCAGCTTTTTACGCAGCCTGTTGACATTCACCGAAAGTGTATTCTCGTCCACATACGCATCACTCTCCCACAGCTTTTCCATTAGAAGGCTGCGTGATACAATCCTTTCTTTGTTGTCAAAAAGTGTCTGCAATATTTTGAGCTCATTCTTTGTAAGCTCGAGCCTTTTGTCGTCATAGGTTATGGTGGCATCAGATATATTGAGCATGGCGCCATTATGCTCCAAAACACTGTTGTTTGCGCCAAAATCATAGCAGCGCCTGATGATAGCCTGTATCTTTACGGTCAGCACATCGAGGTCAAACGGCTTTGCTATAAAGTCGTCTGCCCCCATACTGACTGCCATCACTATATTCATATTATCAGCAGCGGATGACAGGAAAACCACAGGAACCTTTGATACCCTTCTGATTTCCGTACACCAGTGATACCCATTGTAAAACGGCAGACCGATATCCATAAGCACAAGATGCGGATCAAATGATGCAAATTCTGACATTACAGCATCAAATTTCTGCACCACATGCACATCATAATCCCATTTTTCCAAATGTCTTCTGACAAGCTTTGCTATGGTCTCGTCATCCTCAACCAAAAATATTCTATACATTATTTTCCGCTTTCTTCCATGATAATCTCAGCCGCATCTATGATGAGCTGTGATGCCTTCATACGAAGTAAATCCGGCTTGAGCTGTGCCTTTGGAATCACCTGCTTTACAACGTCAACAGGCTGACCATACTTCTGTGAAATAAGCTCATACTGCTCATCCATCTCCTCGTCAGATACAGTGATATTTTCCACTCTGATGATTTCATCGAGAACAGCCTCAAGTTTTACCTGCTTCTGTGCAACCGGCTTGAGTTCATCCTTTAAGCTATCCATAGTCTTGCCTGTCATCTGAAGATACTGCTCCATAGCCACACCCTGCTGTGCAAATGATGCTGCCATCTGCTGAAGCTGCATATTTACCGCTGTCTCTACTGCCTGTGGAGGAACAAGACATGAGCTGCTTTCAAGAATCTGGTCATAGAGCTTTTCTCTTGCCGCATCAGCCTTTCTTGCCTCTAACTGGTACTCAAGATACTCGTTGATATATTTCTTTAAATCCTCCACTGACTGTACCTCAGGGAAATTGAGAGATGCTGCAAACTCATCGTTCAGCTCTGCTTCCTTCTCATTGTAAATCTCGTGCAGCTTAACCTTGAAAACAACCGCTTTGCCTGCAAGCTCCGGCGCATGATACTGCTCAGGGAATGAGAGATTGATGTCTCTGTCCTCACCGATTTCCATGCCTACAAGCTGCTCCTCAAAGCCCGGGAATAAAAGAGCCTGAACCAATTCCCAGAGGATATTTCTCAGCCTTTCCGCCCTCAAACGCAACTCCGTCCTTAAAGCCCTCGTAGTCGATTACTGCCGTGTCGCCCATCGCTAACGGGCCTGTTTTCTGCTCTCTGACAGGATTTCCTGAAAGAAGTGTCGCTATCTGTGAATTAACATCCTCCTCTGTATATGCAATATAAGGGATGTTTGCCTTTAATCCTTTGTAATTTCCTAATACGATGTCCATGATTATACCTTTCTTTTATGTGTATTTATATCTGCTTAACGAAGCTGTTATATGCAAATAGTATACACTAGTTACCAAATAAAGCCAATAAACCATTATTCCAAGCAAGCCACCATTTACAAGGCCTATTCTTACCTCTTTTACTACAAGCAAAAGCTTCTGCTTACCGCTTAGATTCTCATCCATGAGCACTCTGATTGTGACAGCCAGTGACTGTGTTCCTACGTTTCCTGCCATGTCAAGCACCAGCGACTGGAAGCAGATGACTATCGGCAAAGCCGCTACCACATTCTCAAATATTCCAACTACGGAAGACACTATCATTCCCAAAAAAGCAGGATGATAAGCCATGGCATTCTCTTTTTCATGCTCTGCAGCGTGGTCTCCTTCAGATCCTCCTCTGCGGTCAGTCCGGCGAGCTTTGCATAGTCCTCACCCATCTCATTGTCTACCATCTCTACAATATCATCAGATGTGATGACTCCGAGGATATGCTTATCCTTTGAGAGCACCGGAATTGAATCCTCAGCGTAGTCCTTGATTGTGTCGATACAATCATCGATTTTCTCATGGTCGAGCACATATGGATATGAATGGGCTATAATGCTTTCCAGATTCATGCCCTCCCTGGCTGTGATTAAATCCTTTAAATCAATAGCTCCCGCAAAGCATTCATCTGAATCAACCACATATATAGTCATGATATTGTCGTTTTCGCCCGCCTGCCTCACGAGCTGGCTCATAGCCTGCTTCACTGTCAGACCGCTCGGAATACAGATGTAGTTGGTTGTCATATAGCTGCCGATTTCATCATCGTCATATGACAGAAGCATCCTGACATCCTTTTCCGCTTCCTCATCCAGATGCTCTACAATCTCCTTCTTGTCCTCATCCTCCAGATTTTCAAGCAAATCGACAGCATCATCCGAATCCATCAGCGATACTACCCTGGCAGCCTGCTCCACAGACAGCTCATCAAAATAGGCCTGCGGCTCATCAAGATATGCAAAAATCTCCGCTGTCCGCTGTGTTCCAAGGAGCCTGTAAAGACGTTTGCGCTCCTTCTCGTTCATTCCTGCAAGCATATCAGCAATATCATTCTCATGATAGTCTGACAAAACCTCCAGAATTTCCTTATCCGTTTTGTGGCTTCTCAATAGAACAAGAAGCTCTTCGTATTTCTTTGTATTCATCTCCATTTCTCTCCTTTCTCATTTCGATAGCATTTTCCACATAAAATAAACATATGTGGTTCTCCAAAATCCCGGGATTTGAAACATAAAAATCATTCCATGATAGAAAGGACGAAACCCGTGCACTCCATAAATTTGCGCACGAAAAAAGCACCTAACGGTGCTCTGATATATAAACAAGTATGCATTTGTGCACAGCAAAATACAGCACGGCGTAAGCCGATATTCCTTAATATGCCTACACTGTACCTCTAAAAACTGTCCGGTGATGAATCCTTCCACGGACAGAATCCACTATGCCTGCCAATACAATACTCACTTGTATATCAGCACCGATGTCGTTCTTACTTCGCCCAAGACCATCACTACTGTCCATGAAATTCACCTCCATACTTAGATTCTTAATTTCTACAATTAAAGTATTAAATTCGGTATACATTACCGGCCTGCAGATATCTGTCATGTCCGTAAATCCTACCAAACTCTTAACCGTAGAAATTGTATCATCAATATACACAATTTTCAACCCATTAATTATATCTTAAGAATCTGAAGCCGGATATAAATCTGTGCCGTTGTAGCAGTAGCGCTTTCCATAAAGGATATCGTACTGTAACAGGTCAAGACCATCCTGATATGATGCCTCATCTGTACTGTTCATCTGAGTCTGATGATAGTTCATGATAGTTCCCTCATGGATACCTACAGTGTCTGTAGTCTTGGCAAGAAGCTGGTAAGCATAAAGGTCAGCATCCTCCTTTGGCAGTCCCATGTTGTTCCATGTAATGTACTTTGTCTTGTAGATATCACCTGACTTCATATCAGAATCCTGAAGTCCCATTGTAGGGAGGTGATCGCCAAACATAACAACGATGGTGTCCTCATCTCTCTTAGAAAGCTCATCTGTGAGCTCCTTGATGAAGCGGTCAGCCTCGTTGAGCTGGTTTACATAATATGTCCAGGCATTTTTCATGCCCTCGTCCTCAACACCTGATACGGTGTATGTAGGATTTTCAATAACAGGCTCCTTTGGATAGTCACCGTGTGTACCAACTGTGATGATATAAGTAAAATCAGACTGATCCGGTGTAGCATCAAAGGTCTTCATAGTCTCGCTGACGAGAATATCATCTGTAGGCCAGCTTCCGTTTGGAGTGTACTCTGTGATATTCATGAGCTCCTTGCTGGTAAAGGTATCA